>Ga0209483_1000057_pt1 | contig 111979 bp, 107 predicted proteins | sample NGEPerA_FD_184508 | JGI IMG/M metagenome (GOLD analysis project Ga0209483, IMG submission 184508) | Arctic peat soil microbial communities from the Barrow Environmental Observatory site, Barrow, Alaska, USA - NGEE PermafrostL2-A... | ecosystem: Environmental > Terrestrial > Soil > Wetlands >... | reverse complement strand
ATGCTGAAGCCCGACGCCAACGAGCTCTCGAGCACGCTGATCCGCACGTCGAGCACCTTGGTGGCGTCGGTCGAGACTTCCAAACCTTCGCCGCGAAGTTGATCGGCCATTCGCTCAACGGCGGCGACGTTGGACGTGAGTACCACGCCGCGTCGCGTCGTCGACCACCCGCGAACGTGCGCGGCGATGCGCGCGGCGTCGCCCTGGACGACGGGCGGTGAGGTGAGATTGAGCGAACCAGCTGATCCGGCGAGGGACGCGTCCAACGCGACGTCGACACGGCCCTCGAGAACCTTTGACCAATCGCGATGCAACAGTGGAATCTTCGACGTCGCTTGCCAGGTGGCGGCGACCGCGCCGGTCAACTCGCGTTCTTCATCGAGCAGGTCGGCCAATCGACTCTGCACCCGATCGGGCTCGACCACGAGTACCGTCGATCCCGCTACTTCATCAAGCAGCGTGCGCGGCTCGTCAATGAAGAGCGGCATCCAGCCCTCCATGCCGTCGAAGAGTTGGCCGGTCGCGAGTCGGTCGAACGTGGCCCGACCCCAGGGCATGCCGTCGATCATGCCCTCGGCCTTGCGACGCGCTTGTTCACTCAAGAGCCATTCGCGCGCCGGTGCCACGACGGCCTCGTCGAGGTCGTGCAGTGATCGTTGGTTGGCGATGTCGAAGGACGTCAGTCGCTCGATTTCGTCACCGAAGAAGTCAAGTCGAATCGGCTCGTACCCCTGCGCCGGCCAGAGGTCGACAATGCCGCCGCGAACGGCAAACTCGGCGCGGTGCTCGACCAGGCTCTCACGGCGATAACCGCATCGCGCGAGCGATGCAATGAACTCGTCACGGTCAAGTTCGCTCCCTCGTCGAACTATCAGTGGCGCGATGATGTCTTCCGGCGAAAGGACCTGCGCGATCGAACGGGCCGACGCGATGATGATCTTCGGTGCGTTGCCCTCCGCGATACGCCAGCGCAACAATGCCCGGGTCGCCATCGTCTGATTGTCCGGACTGACGCGCTCGAGCGGGTGCGTATCCCAGCCCGGCCACAGGGCGACTTCTTCTTCGGGACCGAGGAGCGCGGCGACGGAATCTCGTAACGCTTCGGCCTCATTCGACGTCGCCGTGACACAAATCGTGAAGCCGTTCTCGAGCGCGTAGGCCGCGACCGAGAGCGACGTCGCGAAGGAACTCGGTGAGAAGGTGCCGCGGGCGTTATCCGCTCGAATCGCCGGCGCGACTCGCTCGAGGACCCGACGCAGGCCCGTCACCTCAGTCACGAGCGGTTGACGCGTTGTTGGGCATCCTCGAATTCAAAATCCAGCAGCGTCTCGATGGCGTCCGCGGCCGCCGCGACGAACTCGGCCATCGCGAGCTTCCTCGCGCCCGTCGGGCGCTGCAGTACGTAGTCGGCACCCTGCTCCTTCGTCGGCGGCTTGCCGATCCCGATTCGCAGTCGCGAGAAGTCGTTGGTGCCCAGCGTCTTGGCGATCGAGCGCAGTCCATTGTGTCCCGCGAGTCCGCCGCCGAACTTCAGTTGCAGTCGCCCCGGTTCGAGGTCCAACTCGTCGTGCGCGACGATGAGTCGCGCGAGGTCCTCGAGTGACGTTCGCTTCAGCAACGGCGCTAACGCAGCACCGGACTCGTTCATGAACGTGGTCGGCACGGCCAGGGTGACGGGTCCGCGTGGCGTGGGAACCGTGGCACTCAGGGCGCGCTGGCGATTTTCGTGAACTAGTCGCACGCCACGGCGCTCGGCCACGGCGCGTACGGCGTCACCGCCGACGTTGTGACGTGATCCTTCGTACTCAGAACCGGGGTTGGCCAGCCCGAGAATGACCAGTGTGCTCGCACTCCCGCGTCGGTCGTGGTCGCGAAAGCGCCGGAGCGCCACGACGGACTATTCCGCGATTTCGGTCTCCGCGGCCGCCTTCACGGGAGCCGTGGTGCGACCGGGACGAGACGTCACGACCGAGACGGTCGGGTCGCCCGCGGGCTCAACGCCCTTGGGTAACGCGAGCTCCTCGACGCGAATCGTACCGCCGACCTTGAGTTCGGAGATGTCGACGTCAACGTGCGTGGGGATCAGGTCGGGACGGCTGCGCACTTCAATGGAGAACATCTGCTGGTCGACTTCCCAGTCGGCGTGACGCACTTCGACGGCGTCGCCGATCATGTGCAGCGGAACCTCGACCACGACGGGCTCGTTCGGGTCGACGACCTGGAAGTCGACGTGGGCGACAGTGCCGCGCACGGGGTGACGCTGGATGTCACGGGCCATGACGAGGAACTTCTTCCCGTCGGCGTCGAGTTCGATCAGGGAGTTGATGCCCTGCTCGCCCGAGACCGCGGTGCGAAACGACTTGGCCTCGACCGCGATCGGCAACGGCTCCACGCCCTCGCCGTAGACGACGGCCGGAATCGAGCCGGCCAGGCGCAGGCGACGGGCGTTGCGCGAGCCCTTCCCCCGGACGGCGGTGGCGTTCAAAGTGGCGTGTGGCATCGAAACTCCTATCGAGTGGCTGGCGCAAAGGCAGCGCGCAACAGTCTAGCGGACCTCGCGCGAGGTCCCCTGGGTCAGAGCAGGTTCTCGCCGCCGAAGATGTCCGACACCGAGGCGTCCTCGAAAATCGCCGATATCGCGTTGGCGACGATGGTCGCGATGGAGAGGATCTCTAGGTTCTCGAAACGCCGCTCGGGCCCGAGGGGCAGCGTGTCGGTGACGACGACGCGACTGATCGGTGCGTTGAAGAGGCGGTCAACGGCCGGTGGGGAAAAGACCGCGTGGGTCGCCATCACCCAGATCTCCTCGGCGCCGTGGGCCTTCAAGAGATCACAGGCCGCAACGATCGTGCCGGCGGTGTCGATCATGTCGTCGATCAGCACGCAGTGGCGGCCGTTCACGTCACCGACGATGTGGCGAGCTTCGGCGATATTCACCTGTCCGCGCGGACGCGTTTTGTGGACCAGCGCGAGGTCACAGCCCAAGTGCTGGGCGTAGCGCTCGGCGACCTTGACGCGTCCGGCGTCCGGGGCCACGACGACGAGGTCGTGCGGGTTCTCGGCGTTGGCCATGAGGTACTCCTCGAAGACCGGCGCGGCGACCAGGTGGTCGACCGGGATGTTGAAGAATCCCTGGATCTGACCGGAATGGAAGTCGACCGAGAGCACTCGACTGGCGCCGGCCGCCTGGAGCATGTCGGCGATCAGTTTGGCCGTGATCGGTTCGCGCCCGGCCGACTTGCGATCCTGGCGGGCGTAGCCGTAGTTCGGGATGACCGCGGTGATGCTTTTCGCCGAGGCGCGCTTGGCGGCGTCGATCATGATGAGTTGCTCCATGACGGCGTCATTGACCGGGGTCGCGTGCGTCTGGACGATGAACACGTGCGCGCCGCGGATCGACTCGTCGAAGCGGCAGTGGATCTCGCCGTCGGCGAACTCGCGCAGATTGGCCTCGGTGAGTGAGATGCCCAACTTGTCGGCGATGTCCATCGCGAGGGCCGGATGACAGCGCCCCGTCACCATCACGAGGCGTCGTTTGGCGAGGGTCTCCACGGCGCCAGCGTACAGGTTTGAGGGCGGTGGCCTAAGGGGTGCGGTAACTGAAGGGCGTCACGACCTCACCAGAGGCGATGACGGCCCCGGGCGCGAGCACGACGAATGAATCGACACGAGCCTCGGCGCCAATACGCGCGTTCGTCGCCTCGACCGTCGCCACCTGGGCGCCCTCCCCGACGAAGACGTCGTTCAAGATGGCGTTGGGACCGATACGTGCACCACGTTCGATGACGCAGTGACCCTTCAAGACCGTGCCGGGCAGTAGGGAAACCTCGGGGGCCAACTCCACTTCGGCGTCGACGTAGGTGTTGAGCGGACTCCAGATCACGACGCCGCGGTGGAGCCACTTCTCGTTGATCCGTCCGCGCAGTACCGACTCGGCTCCGGCAAGCTGCACCAGGTCGTTCACGCCGGCCGCCTCGCTGGAGTCCTCCAGCAGAAGCGCCTGGGTGACGTGACCGGTTTCGTGCAGCACGGCGATCAAGTCGGTCAGGTAGTACTCGTTCTTCGCGTTCTGTCGACCGACGCGGCGAAGCGCCGGACCGAGGAGGCTCGCGCGCACCACCATGATCGACGTATTGATCTCGGTGATCGAGCGCTCTTCGGCGCTGGCGTCGCGCTCTTCGACGATGCGAGCGATCGCGCCGTTCTTCGCGTGCACGATGCGCCCGTACCCCGAGGGGTCCTCAACTTCAGCCGTCAAGACGGTCAACGCCGCTTGTGACTCGCGGTGCACGTGGAGCAGCCGAGCGATCGTGCTCGGACGAAGGAGTGGCGTGTCGCCGGGCAGGATCAGGACGTCGCCGTCGCTGGTGCCCAGTTCGTCGTCGATGGTCGGCAGCGCGACCGAGACCGCGTGACCGGTGCCCAACTGTTCGCTCTGTTCGACGAACACCAGATTCGCGTCGGCGCGGGCCCGTTCGGTCAACGCCTTTTCGACCCACGTGGCGCCGTGCCCGACGACGACGACCGTCGCACGCACGTCTTCCTGGGCCGCGGCGTCGAGCACGTAGAGGACCATCGGACGACCGCAGAGGTGATGGAGGGGCTTGGGACGCGTTGACTTCATCCTCGTGCCTTCGCCCGCGGCGAGGACGACGACACAGGTTGGGCGGCTCACCCCCCTATCTTTATCGGTTTCCTTCTACGATTCCAACCATGAGCGATTCTTCGTACGACGAGTTCTCCTACTTCCACGAGAACATGAGCGAATGGAATATTGAATCGACGGTGCCGACCGTTCGGCGATTCTTCGTAGCGGTCGACGGACTACGCCAACTCAGCGGACTGCGTTGGGGTGACGGAGACCCGGAGTTGACGTTGCTGCACGGCGGCGCACAAAACGCCCACACCTACGATACGGTCGCCCTCGCCCTCTCACCGCACTCACTGCTTGCTCTCGACCTGCCCGGTCACGGACATTCCGATCCCTCGATCTACCCGGCCTCGGCGATCGCGAGTCACGCCCTCGACGTGGCGCGCGCCCTCGAACAACTCATCACGCCGCCGCGTCCGCTCGTCGGGATGTCACTCGGTGGCCTGACGGCGTTGCTCGTGGCGCACGATCGACCGGACCTCGTCAGCGCGTTGGTCCTCATCGACATCACGCCGGGCGTCAACGCCGACAAGGCGCGTCACATCACCGACTTCGTGAACGGCCCGACGTCCTTCGACGACTTCGACGCGCTACTGGAGCGAACGAAGCAGCACAACCCAACGCGTTCAGAGTCGTCGCTGCGACGCGGCATCATGCACAACGCGTTGCAGCGCGCCGACGGTTCGTGGGTGTGGCGACACCAGCAACACGGAAAGTCCGAACTCCAAGCGCCCGAGGCCGGCGACCTCTGGCAGAAACTCTCGGAGTTGTCGATGCCGGTGACGTTGATCCGCGCGATGGGACCGGGCTCGGTGGTCGACGATGACGACGAAGCCGAGTTCCTGCGACGCCAACCCAGCGCGACGATCGTGCAGGTCGCCGATTCCGGTCATTCGGTCCAGGGTGATCAGCCACTGGTCCTGGCCGCGCTCCTCGAGCATCACGCACTGGGGGTGATTTAGCTGGCGGGGGAGGGCTCGAACCTCCAACCTACGGATTCAAAGTCCGTCGTTCTGCCGATTGAACTACCCGCCATAATTGATGCCCGGACAATCTTCGGAGATTCTTAGCGAATGTCTGAAGACGCTTAACACCAACCAGCAACACTAGAGCCTGTACTACCGATCTGAGAAAGCCGCGTGGTGACCACCGCCCCATCATCGAACTCCTACATCGCGATCGTCGACGACGACGCAGCGATTCGTAGTGCCCTGGGACGGGCCCTGCGCATGGAGAACTACGACGTCGAACTGTTCGAAGACGGTGTCAGCGCCCTCAAATCGATTCAACTGCGCGCGCCCGACGCCATCGTGCTCGACCTGCAACTCCCCGACATCGACGGACTCGAGATCTGTCGTCGTATTCGTCGCTCCGGTGACTCGACGCCAATCCTGATGTTGACGGCGCGCGACGCCGTGAACGACCGCGTGGCCGGACTCGACGTGGGCGCCGACGACTACCTCGTCAAGCCTTTCGACCTGGCCGAACTGTTAGCCCGTCTTCGCGCCCTGCTGCGCCGTCACAACCTCGTCGAAGGCGACGGTGCGGTGTTGCGCTTCGAGGACCTGTCGCTCAATCCGCAGACCCGCGAGGTGCATCGCGGCGCGAGGTCGATCGAACTCACCAAGATCGAGTTCGATCTGTTGGAACTGTTCTTGCACCACCCGCGCCAAGTCCTGACCCGTGATCAAATCCTCGACCTCGTGTGGGGCTACAACTTCGACTCCGGGACCAACTCCCTCGCGGTCTACATTGGCTATCTTCGCCGCAAGCTCGAAGAGGCCAACGAAGTGCGCCTCATCCAGACGGTGCGCGGCGTGGGTTACGCGCTTCGCATCACGTGACCTTTCGATCGCGCGTCATCACCGCGACGGTCGCGGCCGCGGCCATCGCCGTCATCCTCGCCTGCTTCGCCTCCTTCTTGACGACGCGCAATTCGTTGATCAACTCGGTCGATGTGTCTCTCAACGGCGAGGCGGCTCAGATGGGCGGCGGCCACGACGTGCTCTTCGGTGCGTTCCTCGTGCGGCCGAACGGTCAGACGACTCCCCCATCGAGGAATCTCATCGACGCGACGGTCCTCGCCGTCGCCAAGGGCAAGAGCAAGCAGGTCTATCGCACCGTCGCCATCGGAACGCACCACTACCGTGAGCTGATCGTGCCGATCCCGGCCAATACACTCGGGACGTGCGCAGACGGAAACGCCTGTCTGATCAAGACGACGTCGGCCCAGCTGTTCATCACGGACATCGACGGTCAAGTAAATGAACTGCGCAACCTCATTCGCACCCTGACGTTCGTCGCGATCGGCGGACTCTTGCTCGCCCTCGGACTCGGTCTGTTCCTCGCGCGAACCGCGCTACGACCGCTCGTGGAGGTTACGAACGAGATCGAAACGGTCGCCGAGACGAACGACCTCGGGTATCGCCTCACCGAGGGCGACGAGGACGAACTCGGTCGACTTCGGCGCGTGTTTAACCGATTGCTCTCGTCCGTGGAAAGTAGCCAGATCCTGCAACGCCAGTTGGTCCTGGACGCCAGTCACGAATTGCGCACTCCCCTCACCTCGTTGCGCACCAACGCGCAGGTCCTGAGTCGCGCCCAGGAGTTGAGCCCCGATGATCTTCGTCAACTCACCGACGATATGGTCACGCAGGTTGACGAACTGGCCGCTCTCGTGACCGACCTCGGCGAACTCTCGCGCGGCGAGCGTAGTGAGGGCCCGGTCGAGACTTTGCGACTGGACGACTGCCTCGATGAGTGCGTCGACACGGCTCGGACCTACGCGCGAATCAAAGAGATCACGATCGACGTCAACGTCGAGCGATCGAACGTTCTCGGACGGCGCGATCGTCTCGAGCGCGCGATCTCGAATCTGCTCACCAACGCCATCAAATTCACACCGCGCGGCGGACGCATCGTGGTCGAATCGCGCGACGGCACGATCTCGGTGAGCGATAACGGCCCGGGAATCGCCGAGGCCGACCAGCCGTTCATCTTCGATCGCTTCTGGCGTTCGGCGTCGGCACGCGCCCTTCCCGGATCGGGTCTCGGTCTGTCGATCGTCGCCCAGGTCGTCGCCGAACTCCAGGGCACTCTTTCGGTCGATCGTGATCCGACACTGGGTGGTGCTCGATTCACGATCACGTTGCCGATTGATGACAATCCGTAGGTCTCGCACAACATTGCGTCAATTTTACGGCGCTTCTTAGGGTTTCACTTTCATCTTCTTACGCAAAGGTGGGAGAATTTAAGACTAAGGAGATCGATGACCCCCTCGAAGCGCACCCCCCAACAACGCGACCGACGCTTCGCGCGCGTTCGGCACGTCACGCAGGCGATCTTCCTGGGATCGTGCGCGACCTCGGCGCTCTTCGTCGGCTACGCGGCCAGCGCCGCCCACTCGACGACGACCGTGCCGGTGACCACGCCCCCCACGACGACGGATGGGACAACGACCACCACCGTTCGCCCTGCGACGGCGACGACGACCGTGCCGAAGACGACGCCGACCGGCGCACGAACGATTCCAACGACGCCCACCACGCTGAAGAAGGTCGCGCCGACGACGGTCTACACCCCTCCGACGACCGCGCCGGTCACGACGACGACGGTCTGCTCGTCGACGCCGTCCGGCCGGGTGACCTGTTACTAGGACGATGATGAAGTTCGAGATCTGGGGTCTCACGGGAACCCTCACCACCGAGCACGACGCGCAGATGGACGACGCCACGAAGCGACTCTGGTACAGGTTGGACGCCGTCGACGCGTCGTGCAATCGGTTCCGCGACGACTCCGAACTCTCGCGACTCAACGACAGCAACGGCGCGACGGTGGCAATCAGTTCCACTCTGGAGTTGGCGCTCGAGGCGGCACTGCGCGCCGCCGATGTCACCGGCGCCATGGTCGACCCGACGGTCCTGCCGGCATTGCTCGCCCTCGGCTACGACCGGGACTTCGACGAACTCGCCACTGGTGATCCAATTCTCCCGCACGTGGCGGTGCCCTCGATGGGACCTTCGTCAATCAATCTCGACCGCGACGAGCACACCGTCTCGCTGGACCCGCCATGTCAGCTCGATCTCGGAGCGAGTGCCAAGGCGCTCGTCGTGGACCTGGTCGCCGATGACGTCGCGCAGTCCGGTGGCGTGGTCGTCGAACTCGGCGGCGACGTCGCCGTTCGCGGCGAAGGACCGCAGGGGCCCTGGGCGATCGCCGTGAGCGACGCGCTCGTTCTCCACGGGAACGAGCCGCGCATCACCCTTCGCCACGGCGGAATCGCGACGTCGTCGACGGCGTCGCGGACCTGGCGTGTTGGTGAGCACACCGTCAACCACATCGTCGATCCGCGCACGGGGCGTTGCGCCCGAGGTCTGTACACCACGGCGACGGTGAGTGCCAGTGACTGCGTGCTCGCCAACTCATTTGCCACGGCGGCCCTGCTCTGGAACGAAGACGCCAGTTATCACATCGCTCAGGCCGGCTGGTCGGCGCGTCTCGTTCGCCGTGACGGTTCGCTCGAATTCGTCGGCGGCTGGCCCCACGACGAGGCGCGATGATCGCTCTCACCTCGCCCTACCTCTGGTACACGACGAGGGCCACCGGTCTCGTCGCTCTGGTCCTCTTCACGGTCGTCGTCTGTCTTGGCGCCTTCGTCTCCAATCGCGTGGGCGGGACCAACGTCGGTCGTTTCGAACTCAATGAACTGCACCGATCGGTGTCGATGGTGGCGCTGGCCTTCTTGGTCCTGCACATTCTCACCACGGTCCTCGACAGTTACGTGCCCACGGGTTGGCTGTCGGCCGTCATCCCCATGACCTCGTCGTATAAGCGTCTCGACGTCGCCCTTGGGGCCGTGGCCTTCGACTTGATCCTGGCGGTGTGGGCGTCGAGTCTGATGAAGGCCCGTATCGCCAACGGATCGTGGCGATTCATCCATTGGTTCAGCTGGTTGGCCGTCGTGGCGGCGATCGTGCACGGTTTCCTCACTGGCACCGACGCTCGCTCGGGCATCGGACTCGCCGGGGTCATCAGTTGCGCGAGCGTCGTAGTGGCCACCGCGCTGTGGCGTTATCTGAAGCGGCCGACGCGATCATTGGGGCGAACGGCGCTGTCGCCACTCGCGCCCCACGAGCCGCCGCAGCCTTCTGCGACGAAGAGATCCCCTCGTGAACTGAATCGTCGAAGTCGAGTACCACGATGACGATGGACGCACTGCCGCGCGTGATGTCGGGCGCCTCGGGCCGGCCGCTCACCCTTCGCGAACACGAAGTGACGTTCGGTACCGCGACGGTTGGTGCCGCACTCGCCGGCGAACTCGAGGCGTCCGGACTGATGGGCCGCGGCGGCGCCGGTTTCGCGACGTCGAAGAAGGTGGAGCTCTTGCGCCACCAGCGCGGCCATCACAAAGTAGTGGTCGTGAACGCGATGGAGGGCGAACCGGTCGGTCACAAGGATCGAACGCTTCTTTCCGCCAACCCCCACCTCGTCCTCGATGGTGCCCAGTGCGTAGCGAAATTGATTGGCGCGCGCAGCGTCGCGGTGTGCGTCTCGCGTAAAGACTCCGCAATCGTGAACCACGTGCAGCGGGCCCTGCACGAACGCGAACGACGCGGCACGGGCCCCGAGTTCATCCTGCACACCCCGCCGTGGCGCTACGTCGCGGGCGAGGAGTCGGCGCTCGTGCACTGGCTGAACGACAACGAGACGATGCCGCAGTACCGGCCGCAACGTCCGAACGTTCTTCACGTCGGACGCTCCCCCGCGCTGGTGGTGAACGCCGAAACCTGTGCCCACGTCGGACTGATCAATCGATTCGGCGCGCTCTGGTTCCGCGAACTCGGAACCCCTTCGAGCCCCGGCAGCACGTTGGTGTCCGTGACGGGCGCGGTGCATCGACCCACGGTCCTCGAGGTCGCTCTCGGGACGCCCCTTCGTTCGATACTGCGCGCGGCCGGCGCCGATCCCGACCCGCTCGCGCTGCTCACCGGCGGCTACGGCGGCGCGTGGCTCTCCGGCGAGCACCTCGACGCCGCGTACTGCAACGAGGACCTGAGGTCACTCGGGGCCACGGTCGGGTCCGGCATCCTCGTCGTGGTGCCCAAGGGTGCGTGCGGGCTCGCCGAGACGCATCGCGTCGTGAAATGGATGGCGAATGAGAGTTCACGCCAGTGCGGTCCCTGCGCCTTCGGGCTGCCCGCGCTCGCCGAGGACCTGCGAACGCTGCTGCACGATGCACGCGATCCCCACGGAGTCCTCGTCCGATTGAAGGAGCGATGTGTCGTCATCCAAGGACGCGGCGCCTGTCGCCACCCCGACGGCGTCGTGCGACTCGTGGATTCGGCCCTGCGGGTCTTCGCCGGTCACATCGACGAGCACGTGAACGGTTTTCCCTGTGCGGCGTTGACGACGACGCGCCGCTGGGTGACCGTGCCCGCCCTCGAGCACGAGTCGGATCTGGTGTGGGAATGAACCGCAAACCCGATCACTTCGTGTTACGCGTGGATCCAATCCTGTGTGACGGATTCGGGCACTGCCACGAACTCGCGCCGGAACTGGTCCAAGTCGATGAGTGGGGCTATCCCATCATTCACGAAGAGCTCACGTCCACGAGTGAGCTCATGTTGCTCAAATCGGCTCGCCTGGCCGTACGCGGTTGCCCCCGTCAGGCGCTGCGAATCGAGCGCACGAACGGCCCCGCGTAGTCGCCACTTCGACCGAGGGCTTCTGGTCGCCCACGCAAAAGCGACTAAGTTAGTTCGAGCCATGGGATCACTAATCAAGAAGCGCCGTAAGCGCATGCGCAAAAAGAAGCACAAGAAGATGCTGAAGCGAACCCGCTTTCAGCGTCGCGCCGCCGGTAAATAGCTTCTTCAACGCCTAACGGGGCGTCGTAGTGAGTGTGGACAACTGGAGAGGGCCCTCGGGACCGGTCATGTCCCAACGACCCTCGCTCGAGGCCAAGTGACCCTCGACGAACATCGACGAGCCTGATCCGGCCAGTCGCACCTGGGGTCCGATCTCGGCGCGCAACCACGCCAAGGTCGTCGCCAGTCGTGGTTCGACCAGTCCGGCCGGCGCTTCCAGGTGATTGTCCCCCTTGGGACTCCAGCCGTCGGCGCGCATTTCATCGTAGGCGCGGTAGCACGCGGCCGTCGAGACGCCGAAGTCCGGAACGATCAGCGTGAGGTTTCGTTCTTGGTAGGGCAAGGTGCTCAATCGTTCCCCCACCCCTTCGACGAGGGCGCGTCCGCCTAATTGACAGAACGGCACGTCACCGCCGAGGGTGACGGCGACGTCGTTGGACACTCCCCCGGCCCAGCGAAGGATCGCCGCCGCGTCGGCGCTGCCGCCGCCGAGGCCGCCGCCGACCGGGATGGACTTCTCGACGCGCACGCCGGCCCGGCGTCCCACCAGGCGCAGGGCCCGTACGATCAAATTGTTCTCGTCGGTGGCCACTTCGGTGGCGAAGGGATTGAGGATCTCTAAGTGATCGGTGGTGTCGTCGACCAAGAGCACGTCGTGCAGTCCGATGGTCGTCATCTCGCTTCGCAGTTCGTGCAAGCCGTCCTCGCGCCGACCGGTGATCTCGAGGTTCCACGTGAGTTTGGCGTGGGCCAGTAGTTCGATCATCTGGCGGCCGCCAATCTCGCGAACTCTTCGATCGTCAACTCCTCCGGTCGTCTCGTCTCGGCGACGTCGGCGCGCTCGAAGACCCCGTCGCTCGACCACCCGGCGAGCGATCGACGCAGCATCTTTCGTCGTTGGCCGAAAGAGGTCCTGATGACTTCGAACAGATCGGCCTCGCTCACGATCGTTGGATCAACGCGCACTTCGGGGCGGCGAACGATCGATACCAGCGCCGATTCGACGTTGGGCTTGGGCAAGAAAACGTTCGCGCTGACCTTGCCCACCACGCGCGCGTCAGCGAAGTACTGGACCCGCAGTGACGCCGCGCCGTACGCCTCGTCTCCGGCGTGTGCGGCGAAGCGCTCGCCCACCTCCTTTTGCACCATGACCAGCATCCGGCGGATCTGCGGCTCGCTCTCCAAGAGGTGCAGCACGAGCGGCGTGGCGACGTTGTAGGGCAGATTGGCCACGACGACGGCGTCGCGCCCGTTGAGGATCTGCGCGTAGTCCGCACTGAGCGCGTCGGCGTGATGCACGATGACGCCCTTCGGCTCGACGACCGAGCGCAGTGGCTCGAGCAGATAGCGGTCGACTTCCATCGCGTGCACTTCAGCACCGGTTTCCACGAGGGCCAGCGTGAGTGATCCGAGACCGGCACCGATCTCGAGCACCAGGTCCTCGTCGCCCACGTCGGCGAGGCGCGCGATTCGTCGAACCGTGTTGGGGTCGACGACGAAGTTCTGACCCAGGGCGCGCGAGGGTTTGAGACCGTGTTCGTCAAGCAGCGCCCGGAGTTCGGTGCGGGTATGGGTCACCAACTGACTTTAACGACGACGACCCCCTTGGACAGTGGGGCCAGTTCGGCGAACTGTCGCGTGTCGAGGTCGACCACCCGGTTGCCGTGGGCCCCTTCGCGGTCCGACGCGATGCAGTGGATGACCCGGCCGGTCGCGAGATCGCGGATCGTGACTCGCGTGCCCCGCGGCAGGTACCAGGTGGCGCAGTGTCCCGGGATGTAGCGGTACCACGTCGCGTCGCCGATGCGGTACCTGACCGGCTTCTTCTTGGGCTTCAGCGTCGTCGTCGTCACGGGCTTGCAAATCGTGGTCGTTGTCGTGGGCGCCGGAGTCGTCGTCGTGGACGTCGGAGTCGTCGTGGGCGCCGCTCCCGGCACGGTCGTCGAGGTCGGTTCAGACGTGGTGGTGGTCGCCACCGTCGTCGTGCTCGGGGCGCACGTCGGCTTGGGTATCTTCTTTACCGTGGTCGTCGTCACGGGTCTGTGAACCGGCTTCTTGTGCTGCGGCCGTCGGGTACTGACGATGAGCGTGATCGTCGCGTGCCACTTCACCCGAGTCCCAGCGGCCGGCGACTGGCGCAGGACGACGATCCATTTTCGGTCCGAACTCCCTGGTCCGCGCGTGTTAAAGAACAGTTGCACCCGATTCATGATGGCAAACGTTCGCGCTCTCGACAGTCCGATGAGCCGAGGGACCCGGCGCGCACCGTGCCGGTTCGCGGTGGACACCCGGATCCTCGCCTGGAAGTGCCACGGCACGACGGTGCCGGGCTTGGGCGACTGTGCGACGGCCTCTCGCCAGGTACCGTTCGCACTCCCCGGTCCGGTCGTCACGAAATAGAGCGCGTCAGCGCGCATGACGGCGTAGACCCGAGCGCGACTGAGGCCGACGAGATCGGGCATGTGCCGACGGGCGTGCGATGCGGCGTCAGCCGTGACGGGCGTGACGAGCACCTCGGACGCCACCAGTGCGACGATCATGATCAGTACCGACAACGGACGCCACGACGCCCGTGGGTTTGATGCCTTCAGATCTCCACCCTCCGCCACAACACTGGGGTATAGCCAATCCCCCCGGCCCACAACGCTACGAGAGGGAGTGTCCCGAGGCAACTCACGGCGAAGACATCACTGAACTACCTGGTTGGAAGGAATTTACCTCGGCGGCAACCGGAAAAGTCGGGCCGTATTCGCACTCGTGGCCTCACGAACCTCGACGAAGTTCTCGCCGCGCAGTTCGGCCACGAATTCGCCCACGACGGTCACGAAGGCCGGCTCGTTGGCCCTCCCTCGATACGGCACGGGCGCCAAAAACGGACTGTCGGTCTCGACGTGGAGCCGGTCCAACGGCACGCCGCGCACCGCCTCGCGAAGCAGTTCAGCGTTCTTGAAGGTGACGACCCCGGAGATCGAGATGTCACAGCCCAACGAGAGACAGGCCTGCGCGTCATCGGGCGTGCCGGTGAAACAGTGCACGACGGTGCGTTCGGGCACGCCCTCACTGCGTAGCAATTCAAAGAGGTCCTCGAAGGCGTCGCGCGCGTGGATGACGAGCGCCAGGTCCAGTTCGTGCGCCAGGGCGATCTGGCTGGCGAAGGCCCGGCGCTGGTCGGCCCGTGGTGAGTGCTCGTAGAAGTAATCGAGCCCACATTCGCCGATTCCCACCAGTTTCGGGTGGCCTTTTCGGGCTAGTTCGAGGACCGGATCGATGTCCTGGGAGGCGTCGTGGGGGTGCAGTCCGACGGTGGCGTAGATAGCGACGGGGCTTTCGAGGCCGGTGATCTCGAGGGCCTGGGCCGAGGTCGTGGCGTCGGTGCCGATCACCACGACGCGGTCGACGCCCCCGTCGTAGGCGCGCGCCAGGGTGTCAGAGAGCTTCGCCGCGGTCTCTTCGTCGCCGAGGAATTGCTCTTGGAGGTGACAGTGCGCGTCGCTCCAGTGACTCACGCGTCGCTCTTCATTCGCGGGAAGAGCGGCTCGCTCTTTTGGATCGTCGCGTCGCTGCGGTACTGACCCCAGATGGCACTTACCGAGAACACCTCGTCGCTCGGCGCGCCGCTCAGGCCGATGCGTCGCCAGATCTCTTCACAGACCTTGGGCATCGCGGGCGTGGAGAGAATGGCGACGAGTCGAATCGCCTCGAGGGCGTCGCCCATCACGGCGTTCAACTCCGCTCCCGGCTCCATCTTCCACGGGGCGAGCTGTTCGAGGTAGGCGTTGGTCGCACCGATGAGTCCCCACGTCGCTTCGAGCGCGCTTTGAGGCGCGAACCCGTTCCACGCCTTGGCGCTCTCTTCGATCGCGAGTTCGGCCGGCGCGCGCAGCGGTGAGTCCCCACGCGGCGCCGTCGCGACGCCGTCGCACTTGGTGGCGACCACGGTCGTCACGCGCGCGACGAGGTTGCCCAGGTTGTTGGCGAGGTCGGTGTTGTAGCGCGCGAGGATTCCCTCGTGCGAGAAGTCGCCGTCGTTGCCGAGGGCCGTTTCGCGCAACAGGTAGTAGCGAATCGGATCGACGCCGAATTCATTGGTCAGTTCGATCGGTGCGATGTCGGTGAGTCGAACGGCACCTTCCGAGGCCATGGTCTTGGAGAGTTTCTGACCGCCCAGGAGGAGCCACCCGTGCACCTGCACGTGAGAGACCGGGCCGATGCCGGCGGCCATGCACATCGCCGGCCACCAGACACAGTGGAAGCGGATGATCTCCTTGCCGATCAGGTGGTGCGAACTCGGCCACCACTTGGCGACCTCGTCGTCGTCGCGGCCGTAGCCGATCGCCGTCAGGTAGTTGATCAGCGCGTCGTACCAGACGTAGAAGACGTGCGCGTCGTCCCACGGCACCGGCACGCCCCACGAGATTGACGTGCGGGTGATCGAGATGTCGCGCAGGCCGCCGTTGATGAAGGACAACGCCTCGTTGCGCTTGGTCTCGGGCGTCACGAATCCGGGGTTGGCTGCGTAGTGCTCCTTCAACAGTTCCTCGAAGGCGCTCAGTCGAAAGAACCAGTTCTCCTCTTCCATCTCGATGAGGTCGCGACCATGGATCGGGCACTTGCCCTCGACGCTGGTCTCAATCGTGTAGTAGTCCTCGCAGCTGACGCAGTACAGACCCTTATAGGTGTCCTTGTAGATGTAGCCGTTGTCGTAGATCGCCGTGAGGAACTTCTGCACGCTCTCGTAATGGCGCGGTTCGGTCGTGCGAATGAAGTCGTCGTACTGGATGTCGAGGGCCGCCCAGGCATCACGAAACTGCTGGGATTTGAGGTCGGTCCACTCCTGGGGCGACTGCCCATTCTTCGCCGCAGCGTCGGCCACCTTTTGGCCGTGCTCGTCGGTGCCGGTGAGGAACTTCGTCTCGTCGCCGATCAAGCGGTGCCAGCGCGCCAGGGCGTCGGCGTTCACGGTCGTGTAGGCGGTCCCGACGTGGGGTGCGTCGTTCGCGTAGTAAATCGGCGTCGTGAGATAGAAGCGAGCCATCAATCAAGGATAATGAATCAGAGGGCGTCGTCGGCTCGAAGCGCCAGCGCCATCTGATAGACGACGCGGTGCGCCACGCCGAGTGATTCGGCGACAAAGGAGACCGCGTCGCGCGTGCTCGCTCCCGCGTCGACCTGATCGCGCAGGGCCGCGCGAATCAACTCGTCGTCGATGACCTCCACCTCCGTGTTGCCTTCGAGCACGACGACGATCTCTCCGAGGACCTCTCGGGCGTTCACGTGGTTCGCGACCTCAGCGACGGTACCGCGAAGGACCTCCTCGTGGAGCTTGGTGATCTCGCGCGCCACGCACGCGCGGCGCGCACCGAATGGTCCGACCATTTCATTCAGCGTGGCGGCGAGGCGCTGCGGCGATTCGTAGAAGACGATCGTCCGGGGCTCGTGCATCCACTGCGCGTACAACGCCTCGCGCTCGCTCGCCTTTCGCGGCATGAAGCCCTCCATCGCGAAGCGCTCGCTCGAGAGTCCACTGATGGTGAGGGCCGCCACGACCGCCGACGGTCCGGGCGCGGTCGTCACGACCAGACCGGCCGCGGCGACCGCCGCCACGACGCGAGACCCGGGATCACTGATGCCCGGCGTGCCGGCGTCACTGATCACGACGACGGTCGCACCACCCGCGACCTGGGCGACGACCAGATCGCACAACGACGCTTCGTTGTGTTCGTGCAGCGCGCGCAGACGTCCGTTGACCGCGATGGCGTGCGCACTGAAGAGCGTGCTCGAGCGTCGCGTGTCTTCGCAGTAAATGAGGTCGGCGATCTCGAGTAATTCGAGGGCCCGTCGTGAAATGTCGCCGAGATTGCCGAGTGGCGTCGCGACGAGCACGAGTTGGCCAACGGTGTTCTCACTGTTCTGCACCATCGCCTCCTCGTTTGGCCCGCCGGGCCCCGTATCAACTAACATTGTCACCTATGTCAAAGCGAACCGTGAAGCGCAAGATGCGCGCGAAGAAGAAGGCCAATCACGGTAAGAAGCCGAACTGCGGTCGCGGCTAAGGCCGTTTTACAAGACCCCGTCCCAGGCGCAGTCCCGTTCCCGTAGGACCTGGACCAGTCGCGTCGGTCGGTCGCTGATCAGCCCGTCTACGCCGACGTCCAGCAGTTCGTTCATCGCACCGGCGTCATTGATCGTCCACACGTGGACCGCGATGCCCGCTCTGTGGGCCGTCTCGACGAAGCGCTCGTCGACCACTTTGACGTCGCCGTAGACGGCGGGCACCTGAAAGGCGCACACCGGCGGCACGCTCGCCACGCCCTCGAGCATCGAGAAATAAAACGTCGCCGCCTCCCCCGTCGCGGCCGAGGTCGCGACTTCGGGAGCGAGTGAACGGAACCGCTGCACCGCGACGTCATGGAACGAGCTGACGATGACCGATGACAGGCGGTCCAATCGGCGTAGCTCGTTCGCGAGCAACTCCTCGTAGGGCTCGACGTCGGGGTCGGTGCGCTTCAAATCCAAGTTCAACAACACGCCGGGAAAGCGTTCCGCGACCTCCTCGAGCGTCACGATACCGAAGTCTCGATTCGCGGGTGCCTTCCCCCGTTGGACGTATTCGGATGGTTCCCTCTCGGGCGTGACCGTCGCACCGGCGATCCACCAGTAGGCGTTGTCCATGTCGCGCAACTGCGCCAGCGTCAGGTCGGCGATGGCCCCGTGATGGTTGGTCGTGCGATCGACCGTCTCATCGTGACAGACAACGATCTGTCGATTCGCGGTCGCGTGGACGTCCAGTTCGATCGCGGTCGCACCCTCGGCGAGCGCGGCGCCAATGGCGGCCACCGTCGAGGACGGTCCTTCGTAGGACCCGCCCTGGTGCGCGAAGGCGATCACGCGCCGTTCCAGCCAGGGACTGCTCATTTCGCGGGCAGTCCCTCGGGATAGAGCCGCAGTCGCAACCGGTACTCGAGGTAGAACGCGACACCGGGCAAGAATCCGGCGATCAACATCAGTAGGAGCAACGCGAACGGCAGACGAAACTTCACCACCATGTTGAAGCTCGCGATCATGTAGAGCGGGTACATCACGATGCCGTGCACGATGCCGTCGATTCGCACGAGGATCGACAGATGCTTCCAGAGCGTGAGATCGACCTTATGGAGCAGCAGCATCGCGAACAGCGTGAGCAGCGTCGAACCCGTGACGAAGGACATAATCCGGTACCGCCGGAATGCGATTTCCATCAGTGTCCCCAGAGCCTCTTCTTCGGACGTGAGGCGATCTCGGCGAGGTGGTCGTTGTAGGCCGCGAGCACGGGGTCCTCTTCGACCTCGACCTGGCGCGCCAACTGCGCCTCGGCGCGCATCTTCTCCTCGTACTCCCGGCGGGCGACTTCTTGGTGTTCAGTGATCTTCTCCATGTTCAACAAGGCGTACCAACCAAACACGCCGAGCACGGCGAAGGCCGGCCACTCGACGGCGTAGAGGTAACTCAGTGAGTTCCCGAGAACCGCGGCGCCCACCTGCCACCACGCGGCGGCGATACAGACGGTGACCCAAACGACGAGAGCGACATGGAGGCCGAGCGCTCGGCGCGAGAGATACTTCGATTTCACCCCGACATTCTAACGGGCGACTTTTCGTCTCCGGAGTCGACCTTAGAATTGCCGGGTGCCCGCAATGTCGTCGTCGCGCCCTCAATTTTCCTGGCACGACTGGAATCAGTGGCACTTAGGCGTGCTGCCACTCCTCATGCTGTTCGTGGCGTTGCTCCTCTACATGATCGCGGTGCAACGCGTGGGTACTTGGTCCGCCAAGCGAACCGTGGCCTTTCTCGCGGGACTCATTGTCACCTTCATCGCGACCCAGTCCGTCATCGGTGTCTTCGACATGGAGTACTTCAGTGACCACATGATCCAACATCTCTTGTTGATCATGGTCGCCGCTCCGCTCTTCGCACTGAGTGCACCACTCGACCTCGCCTACGACGCCGGTCCCGAGGGTCTGCGCCGTTACCTCGACGGCCGCTTCATGACGCTCATCACGCAGCCGCTCTTCGGTTTCGTGGCGTACTTCGTCTTCATTCCCCTCACGCACTTGACCGGACTGTTCAATCTGATGTTGGAACACCAGTGGGTCCACCATCTGGAACAGATCGGCTTCTTGGTCATCGGTTATCTCTTCTTTCGCGTGGCCTTCGGCTTGGAGCGCGGCACCACGATCCACCGCGGACTACGACTCGTCTTCGTCATGGCGGCCGTGCCCGTCGATACCTTCACCGGTCTCGCGCTGGCGATGTCGTCCCATTCGCCCTTTCCGGCCTACGCCGCGATGGCCCCGCGTGGATCGACGAAGGCGGGGATCCTGTCCAACATCCACTTGGGTGGCGCGATCATGTGGATCGGCGGCGACGCGTTGATGTTGCTCGCGTGCATTCCCATTGCGATCGCGTGGGTGAAGTGGGAGACGATTCACACTCGAGAGCTCGACGCGATCCTCGACGCCCAAGGGATCTAGTTACAGGAGTCCGGCTTCAATGGCCAGTTCTTCGAGATCGTTCTCTGGGCGGGCCCCGAGGTGCGAGATGATCTCCCCGGCGCAGAGCGATCCGAGTTCGGCCGATTCGACGGGATCGGCGCCCAGCGCGAGACCGTAGAGGAAACCGGAGGCGAACATGTCGCCCGCACCGTTTTGATCGATCACGTGCTCGACCTCGTGGGCCGGCACGCTCACGACACCGGTGACGGTGAGGACGTCGGCGCCGGCTGGACCACGCGTGACGACCGCGAGGATGCCCAGTTCTTCGAGGGCGTTGAAGGCCCTGTCCAATGTCGGCACTTGAAACAGCGAACAGATCTCGGTCTCGTTGCAGAGCAATACGTCGACGTCGTTGGTGACGAGTTCGAGAAAGTCGCGACGGTGTCGATCGACGCAGAACATGTCCGACAACGACAGCGCGACCATGGAGTCGTGATCGTGGGCGAAGTTGACGACCTTGCGAATCGATTCCTTGGCCGGAGGAAGATCGAACAGGTAACCCTCGACGTAGGTGATCTCCGAACGCGCGATCAGTGTCTCGTTGATGTCCGAGACTCGTAGTTGATTCGACGCGCCGAGGTACGTCGCCATCGTGCGCTGCGCGTCGTCGGTAATGAACACGTGGCACCGTCCGGTCGCGCCCTCGTCCGCCGCGGCGATCGCCAGGTCCACCTCGACGCCCATTGACGTGAGGTCGTGCGTGAAACGCCGGCCGAAGTCATCGTCGGCCACCTTGCCGATGTACCCACACGTGCCACCGAGAGCCGCCACGCCCGCGATGGAGTTCGCGACCGAGCCGCCGGACATCTGGATCGTCGGACCCATGGCGTTGAAGAAGGTCTCGAGTTGGTCCTCTTGGATCAGTGACATCGCCGCTTTCACGAGGCCGAGTTGGCGGTACACCTCGTTCGAATCTTGCGAAATAATGTCGAGCATCGCGTTGCCGATACCGGTGACCGCCAGGCGATTCGGACCGGGTTTCACGCGCAGTGAAACCGGCGTTGGGCTATCGGTCACTTAGCGAGGATAGAACGTTTCGAACTACGGTTGTTCCATATGACCAATGAGAAAAACCCCTATCGTCTCGGCCGCACGATCGTCCCTTCGGCCTATCGAATCTTCATCACCCCGGATTTGGAGAACGCCTCCTTCGCCGGTCGCGTCGAGATCGACGTCGACATCACGGAGCCGACCAAGGAAGTGAAGTTGAACGCCATCGAACTCGATCTCGGCGCGGCGACGCTCACCGCCGCTGGCACCGCCCACCGATCGATCGACCTGCGCCTCGACGAGCAGTACGAAGTCGCCACGTATAGCTTTGACAGCGCGTTGCCCGCCGGTCCGGCCGTCCTCGAGATCGGCTTCAACGGCATCTTGAACGACCAGCTACACGGTTTCTACCGCTCGACGTTCACGGACCCGTCGGGCGTCAAGCACACCATCGCCACGACGCAGTTCGAGAACACCGACGCGCGTCGGGCCTTTCCCTGCTGGGACGAGCCGGCCTTCAAGGCGACGTATCAGGTGAATTTGACGGTACCGAGCCACCTCGCCGCCTATTCCAACTCGCCGGTTTCATCGAACACCGACCTCGGCAACGGCCAGCGCACCGTCAGTTTCACGCCGACGATGAAGATGTCGACGTACCTCGTGGCCTTCATCATCGGACCCTTCGAAGAGACCGAGGCGCTGGACGTCGATGGTGTGCCCCTGCGCATCGTCTTTCCCATCGGCAACGCGCACCTCGCCGGGCACGCCCTCGAAGCCGGCGCCTTCGCGCTGCGCTACTTCTCGAACTACTTCGACATCGCGTATCCCGGCGACAAGTTGGACATGGTGGCGATTCCGGACTTCATGCAGGGCGCGATGGAGAACCTCGGGTGCATCACCTACCGGATGCCCGACCTGTTGATCGACCCGGCCAAGGCCTCGCTCGCCGAGATGAAGCGCGTCGCCAAGGTCGTGATGCACGAGATCGCTCACATGTGGTTCGGCGACCTGGTCACCATGGAGTGGTGGGAGGGCATCTGGCTGAATGAGGCCTTCGCCACGTTCATGGAGGTCATGTGCCAAGACGCCTTTCGTCCGCAGTGGCAGGTCTGGGTCACCTTCGGCGCCGAGCGCGACCTGGCCCTTCAGATTGACGGCCTGCACGCGACGCGACCAATCGAATTCGAAGTCGTCTCCCCCGATGACACCCAGGGCATGTTCGGCCGTCTGACGTACGAAAAAGGCGCGGGCGTCTTGCGCATGCTCGAGCAGTACTTGGGCGCCGAGACCTACCGCGACGGCATTCGCCACTACTTGCGCAAGCACAGCTACGCCAATACCCGAACCACCGACCTCTGGGACGCCATTGAAGAGGTCTCCGGCGCACCGGTGCGCGACGTCATGAACACGTGGATCCTCCAAGGTGGCTACCCGCTCGTCACGTTGAGCGACGGATTCATCTCCCAGCAACCCTTCGCCTACGGTCCGACGACCGGCGCGAGTGCGATCGGCTCGTCGTGGAAGGTCCCCGTGTGGACGAGGTCACTCAAGGGTGGCGAGAGCAGCGTCCGTCTGCTCGAAGACGAGCCCGTGGCGATCACTGATGAAGCGCCGGTCGTGCTCAACGCGGGCGGTTCGGGCTACTACCGCGCGCGCTACGGCGCGACCGAGACCAAGGCCCTGGCCGATCACGTCGATGAACTCAATGCCTCGGAGCGCGCCGCGTTGCTGTCGGACAGTTGGGCCCTGTTGTTCTCGAGCCAGATCAGCGCCGAGCAGTTCTTGACGATCGCCGCCGGTCTCGGGGACCTCGATGAACCGACACCGTGGGGCACGCTCGCCGCAGCCGTTTCTTTTATCGACCGGGCATTGCCGAAAGAGCAACTACCGCGATTCGCCGCGAAGGTTCGCGAGATCTTCGAACCCCAGTTCGAACGCCTCGGTTGGGACGCTACCGAGGGCGAGAACGAACTCACGCCGCAGCTGCGCGCACTGGTACTTTCGACGCTCGGAACGACGGGCGCGAACGAGTCAATCAAGGCCGAAGCCGTGAAGCGATTCGAAGCCAACGACATCAACGGCGACCTCGCGAACGCAATCTTGCGCGTCGTGGCATCCCAAGACCGGCCCGGCGACTACGAGACGTTTTTCGAGCGCTACCGCAATGCCGCGAGTCCCCAAGAGGAGCAGCGCTATCTGCGCGGACTAAGCGGATTCAGCGAAGAACGCGTCGCGCTCGACGCCGCCGACAAGTGCTTCGGCGAGATTCGAAATCAGGACGCGTCGGCCGTGTTGGGACTCCTCTCGATGAACGCCATAACCGGTCCGAGCGTGTGGCGGCTTATCGCGTCGCGCTGGGACGAGGCGCTCGCGAAGTTCCCGCCGAACACGCTGTCCTACATGACGCTCGGCATTCGCACGTTCATCAATGACGCGTCCCTCGCCGACGAGGTCGAGGCGTTCCACACTTCGCACCAACTCAGCGGTGAGCAGAGGACGGTCCAACAGAACATCGAACTGATGCGCGTTGGTCTCACGTTCGCTGTGGCAATGCGCGAGCAACTTTAATGACGACATGACGGTAGGGGCGTTCTTGGGCATCATTGCCCTGATGTTCGTCCTCGAGCTGCCCGACAAGACGTTCTTGGCGACGGTGATCATGGCCACGAGGGCGCGACCGCTGATGGTCGTGATTGGCGGGTCACTGGCGTTGACCATTCAGATGGGACTCGCCGTCGGGGCCGGAACGCTGCTCACGTTCTTCCCGCTGCACTGGAAGGATCTGATCGTCGGCGTGCTCTTTCTCGGAGGTGCGGCGTATCTGCTCTTCGTGCCCGAGTCAGCCGAAGAAGAGAAGAGTCAGCGAGAGGCCGATATTGAAAAGGCCGCGACGCGATGGAAGGAAATCACGACGGCGTTCATCGTGATCTTTATCGGCGAGTTCGGCGACCTCACGCAGATCCAGGCCGCGAACTTCGAGGCCAAGCTCCATCAGCCCCTTGAAGTCTTCGTCGCGTCGACCCTCGCCCTCATCGCCGTCACCTTCCTCGGCGCGTACAGCGGTCGCGCGCTCCAGCGCGTCATTCCACTCAAGCGGATTCGATTTGGCGGCGGGCTGATCTTCGCGGGACTCGGTATCTGGACGATCGTGTCATTGGTGGTGGCGATTTCATGAGTCGGCGCGATGAACTCCTCGACTACGCCGACACGGTGAAGGGCTTCATGCCGCGTGACGAGGGCCTCGCACTGTTCGAATTCGCGCTGGCTCACGGGGAGCGCTCGCATCGCGGCACCTGGCTCGAGATCGGCGCGTGGTGCGGCAAGTCGGCGGTGTATCTCGGCGCCGCGGCCGAGGCGACCAACTCGGTCCTCTACTCCCTCGACCACCACCGCGGCAGCGAAGAGAATCAGGCCGGCTGGGAACACTTCGACGCCTCGCTCGTCAATCCAAGCGACGGACGTCTCAACACGCTGCCTTCATGGCAGCGCACCATTGCTGAGGCACAACTGGAATCCACGGTGATCGGACTCGTCGGGCCGTCGGTCGTGGTCGCCACCCACTTCAACCAACCACTCGACATCCTCTTCATCGACGGCGGTCACGGCCATGACGTCGCGTGGGCCGACTACGAAGCGTGGACGCCCAAGATCGTCGTCGGTGGATTACTGCTTATCCACGACGTCTTCGCCAATCCCGACGACGGTGGTCGCCCGCCGTATGAGATCTACCGCGCCGCGCTCGAGAGCGACGCGTTCATCGAACGCGCCGAGTGCGGATCGCTGCGCGCACTAACGCGCGTTCATTAGCGCCAGCGGACAGCCCGCTTCGGCGAGGTCGATCGGCCGGGGCAGTGAGTCGTGTCGAAAGAGCCCGGCGGCGCCCGACGATGACGTCAGGGCGTCAGCGGCGAGGATGATCGCCGCGGCGGTATAGGACGTTGTCTCGCGGTCCGGAAAGGTGACCTCACCGGGATAAGCGATGCCCGTCCAGTACGCGCCGTCACTTCGACGATGCCGGCGGGTGTAACTGAACAGGTCGAGCGCCTTATTGGTCAAACCGAGAGCGTCGAGGGCGAGCACGCACTCGGCCGTCTCGGCGGCCGTCACCCAGTCGCTCGTCGACACGCAGCGCACGCCGTAGCCGTCCATGACGTGTCGATCCCAGCCGTCGTCGATTCGTTTCAGTCCGGCCGCGCCGCAGAGCGCGCCCGAGAAGATCGGGTAGTACCAATCCATCGCGAACTCATTCTTCGGCGCGAATGCTCCGGGGTGATGCGCCACGGCGTGTCCGAGTCGAGCGGCCGCCAACTCCCAGGCCGGCTTGGCCACGTCGAGGCGTTCGCCGAGCGCGACCGCGCAGCGCAGCGAGTGAAAGATCGACGACGAACCGGTCAACAGCGCGTAGCTCTCGCGTCGGCCGATCGAGTCGAGCGACCAGGCAATCGTGCCGTCGGCGTGCTGGAAGCGCAGTACGAAATCGATGGCTCGCTCTATCGTGGGCCACAACTCAACACAAAAGTCGATGTCCTCAGTCGCGACGAGGTAGTGATACAAACCAGCCGCGCCGTACGCGCAGACGTTCGTGTCGAGCCGTGCGTCCTTCACCTGGTCACCGAGGTAGTAGTTGAACCAACTGCCGTCGCCGAGTTGGGTGTCGGCGAGCCACCGGTAGGCCGCCCTCGCGTGATCCACGTAGCCGGTGACCGTGAGGGCCATCGCGGCTTCCACGTGATTCCACGGGTCGCAGTGCCCGCCGACGAACCAAGGGATCGCGCCGCTGCGCAGTTGCAACGACGCGAGACTCTCGGCGCTCTGGGCGATCTCGGCGTCGCTCAAAAGACCGGGGACGCCCGAGACGGTGTTGATCGTCGTGGTCACGAAGCCGGCTTCACCAGGTAGACGACGATCGACTTGCCCATCAAGGGCGCCATGATCCGTTCGGCCAGTCGCGTCGGCCAGGGCGCCTTCATGATGTCCCACACGAGAAGTCGGTGGTAGAGCTTCACGAATTTGTTGGTGTCATTGGTCGTGCCGACGAGACACTTCAGCCACCAGTAGGGACTATGGAGACCGTGGGCGTAGTGGTGACCGGTGTCGGTGAGTCCGACCGAACGCAGTCGCTCGGTGAGGATTCGACGACGGTAGATGCGGATGTGGCCGCCGGGCACGTTGTGGTACTCATCGGACAGCGCCCAGTTGATCAACTCCGGACCGAACCGCGGCACCGTGATGGCCATCGTGCCGCCCGGTTTCAGTACGCGGGCCAACTCGCCCATGGCCCCGAGGTCGTCGGGGATGTGCTCGAGGACCTCAGAACAGATCACCCGATCGAAGGTCGCGTCGGGGAACGGGAGGTGCAGCGCGTCACCCTGTACCGCGGCGGTGTGCAAGGTCTCGGCGTCGAGTTCCCCGGCGGCGACCATCGCGGCGAACATGTTCTTCACACCCTCCACCTCGTCGCGACCGGCGTCGAGGGCGATCACGTCGGCCCCGCGGCGCGCCGCTTCGAAGGCGTGGCGACCGAAGCCACACCCGAGATCGAGAATCTTGTCGCCTCGCTCGAGACCCAACTGGTCGTAACGAGCGGTCAGCATCAGTCGAACTCCATCGCGTCCGGCAACGCCTTACCCGTGAGGATCGCGTCGTAACAGGCGGCGGTGCCGCGCGCGGTCACTTCCCACGTGAAGCGTTCCATCACGCGCGTGCGACCGGCCGCGCCGAGTCGCGCCCGAAGCGCCGCGTCGTCGAGTAGTCGCCCAATCGCGACCACCAGTGCCTCGGGGTTGTTCGGCTCCACGAGTAGGCCGGTCTCTTCGCTCACGCCGACGACCTCGGGCAGCGCGCCGCCGGTCGTCGCCACGACCGGTACGCCGCAACTCATGGCTTCGATCGCCGGCAGGGAGAAGCCCTCGTAGAGGCTGGGCACGATCGCGACTTCGGCCTCACCATAGAGGCGCGCCAGCTCTTCGTCACTGACCCCGGAGATCGTGGTCACGATGTCGGTGAGACCGAGTCGGTCCAGTGCCGAAGCGACGCGACCCTTCGGCTGGGGCTTGCCGATAACGATGAGATCGATGTCGCGTTCGGCGCGAAGCTTGGCGATCGCCTCTAAGAGTGGCACGAGGCCCTTCATCGGCACGTCGCTCGAGGAGGTGACCATCAGGCGGCCCTTCTTCTTGACGACGTCGTCGTAGGGGCGAAAGACGGTGTGGTCGACGCCGACCGGCACGACCGTGAGCCTCTCCAGCGGCACTTGCATCTGGGCGTTGATGTCGATCTTGGAGTTGTGTGAGACCGTGAGGACCGCGGGCAGCTGCTTGACCGTGCGCACCTGCATGCGCAAGAACCCGAACCAACGTCGCGTCGTGTAGCGCTTCCACGCCGTCTCGGCGTGATCGAGTGCGATCGAACGATCGACCGTGATCGGGTGGTGCAACGTCTCGAGCAACGGCCAACCTTCGCGGTGCAGCTTCAGGATCCCGGGACCCATGCACTGGTTGTCGTGGATGATGTCGAAGTCACCGCGTCGATCTTTAAGGATCTTCTCGATGCGTAGCGAATACGCGAGCGGCTCACCGAATCCACCGGTCATCATGACGCCGAACTCCGAAAGGTCCGCCAGGGACGTGAACTCACGAAGCGCCGGAATCCGAAACGGGTCGGGGTCGCGGTACAGATCGAGACCGCGCACAGCGGTGAAGCCGACGCCCTCATCGAGTTCGGGCCACGGAGGTCCGGAAAAGACCTCGACGCTGTGGCCGAGATTCACCAGTTCGCGCGTCAGGTGTCGGGTGTAGACGCCCTGACCGCCGCAACGCGGGTTGCCCCGGTAGATCAGGAACGCCACGCGGTACTTGCCCGGCTCGGGCGGCCGAGCCGGGATATGCGACGGCGTGACGATTTTCTTGGAGCGAGCCCAGGACGCCTTGGTCTCGTTGATGGTCTGGCGCAGGGTACGGGACAAAGGGCAACTTTCGCTCAGGCGGGTCCTCCATTCTCGCCGAATTCGCTGCAGGGCCACAAATGTCAGAGAACCAAAGGGCTGGAGCATTAGTAGTTTGTTCGCATGGACCTCAATTACCCGCCCGAGACAGAACCGTTCCGCAAAGAAGTGCACACGTGGTTGGAAGAGAATCTGCCCGACGGCTGGTTCGATCCTGAATTCTCGATGAGTTCCGAAGAACGTCGCGCCTTCAACGAGAGCTGGAACGAGAAGCTCTTCGCCGGTGGATGGATCTGTGCTGGATGGCCCGTCGAGTACGGCGGCAAGGGTCTGACGTTGTTGCAGCAGGTCGTGTTGAACGAAGAGTTCGCCAAGGCCGGTGCCCCGATGCGCGCCGACTTCTTTGGCGACACGTTGGTCGGTCCGACGATCCTGCAGTGGGGCACGGACGAACAGAAGCGCGAGTTCATCCCCGGCATCCTGCAAGGAAAGATCGCGTGGTGTCAGGGTTTCTCGGAACCGGACGCCGGCTCGGACTTAGCGAGTCTTAAAACCAGCGCGATACTCGACGGCGACGAATGGGTCATCAACGGCCAGAAGGTCTGGACGACCCAGGCCCAACACGCCGACTACGTCTTCTTGATGGTGCGCACTGACCCCGACGCACCCCAGCACGCGGGGATCAGCTACCTGCTCGTGCCGATGCATCAAGAGGGCATCGAAGTTCGTCCGATCATCCAAGTCGACGGCTCGGGCGACTTCAACGAGGTCTTCTTCACCAACGCGCGCTGTTCGAAGAACAATGCGGTCGGCGGCGTGAACAACGGCTGGAAGGTCGCGATGACGACGTTGGGCTTCGAACGAGGATCGAGCTCCACGACGGGCTACCGGCGATTCCTCAAAGAATGGGAGGAGATCGTCAAGGAAGCCACGCGTCTGGGCAAGAACGACGACCGTCTCGTTCGCGACGACCTCGTGAAGGCCTGGGAGAAGGTGAAGATTATGGAGATCAATGGCTACCGTTCCTTGACTGACTCACTGAACGGCACGCACAACACGGCGTTGCTCGGCGCCTGCAACAAGATGTTCTGGTCCGAGACTCATCAAGCGACCATGGAACTCGCCTTAGACGTCCTCGGCATGGAGGCTCAGATCCTCACGGGCAAGGGCCCGAGTGACGGATCCGTGGCTGGCAGTCGCCGCGGGCGCGCCGACTATCCGGTCTCGGATTTGCAAGGGTCGTTCTTCTTCTCGAGGTCAGAAACGATTTGGGGCGGCACCGCGGAGATTCAGCGCAACATCATTGGCGAGCGTGCGCTCGGACTGCCGAAGGAGCCGAAGCCGCAAAAGGTGTGAGTCGATCGATGCCTCGAAGCATTCATTCGACCGATGTCGCGACACCCAACATGGTCACGAGTGCTTCTACACGTGTGCGAATTTCATCACGGATGGCTCGAACCGTACTGAGGTCCTTGCCCGCCGGATCAGCGAGGTCCCAGTCGACGTAACTCTTACCCGGATAGATAGGGCAGACGTCGCCACAACCCATTGCGATCACGATATCCACGGCCCGAACGATCTCGTCGGTCCACGGCTTTGGAAATTCTTCATGGATATCGATTCCACTTTCCGCCATGACTTCAACGACTACCGGATTCAGTTCGGCGCCGGGTTCTGAGCCTCCCGTGTACACGTTCACCTGATCGCCCGCCATGGCACGGAGCCATCCAGCGGCCATCTGACTTCGCCCCGCATTGTGGACGCAGAGGAACAACACACTCGGCGTTCCCGGCTCGGAACTCTCAATTTTTGCCATGGCGTGAAGGCGCTGTCGAGCAAAGCGTTCGGACAACACTCCTATGAGTGTTGTCACGTTGGCCTTTGCGGCGAGCCGCTCGTAGGAATCCACGACGAAGTGTTCGATGGTCTCGTCATCGAAGGTTCCGTGGAATTCACGTTGGAGTTCTTCGACGGCCCTCCGTATCAATCGTTGTTCATCTGGTGGCAAGTCGTGCAACATTCGTGTGTCAGTCATTGCTTCCCTTTCTGTTCGGCAGTGAACGTGAGAAGATCGTCGACGAGGACTCGAACTCGCCGTTCGATGTCGTCACGGATCTGACGAACCTCTTCGACATCCATACCGGCCGGATCCGTCAGGTCCCAGTCCAAATACCGCTTGCCCGGGTACACGGGACACGCGTCGCCACAGCCCATAGTGACAATGATGTCGGCGTGGAGTCCCATCTCGTTGGTCAGCTTTCGCGGCGCTTCATTGGAAATGTCAATGCCCTTTTCCCTCATCACTTCGACGACCGCAGGATTCAGCGTTTCGCCCGGTGCCGAGCCGGCGGAGTGGACGACGACTTGATCACCACCAAACTCACGGGCGAACCCCGCCGCCATCTGCGACCTCCCGGCGTTGTGCACGCACAGGAAAAGGACTTCTGGACGGTCGGTCATGGGGCTCCTTCAACGGGGGCGAGTGGGTCGAAGAATCGACGTTTCGCCCACAACGACACGTAGACCAGGGCAACGAGTACCGGCACCTCGATGAGGGGGCCGACGACGCCGGCGAGAGCTTCGCCACTCGTCACGCCAAAGACACCGATACACACCGCGATCGCCAGCTCGAAGTTATTACCGGCGGCGGTGAAGGCGAGCGTGGCGGTTCGATCGTAAGGAAGTCCGAGTGAACGACCGAGCGCGAACGACCCGAACCACATGATGGCGAAGTAACAAAGCAGCGGCAGGGCGATGCGAGCAACGTCGCTCGGCCGAGAGGTGATCGTGTGCCCCTGCAGCGCGAAGAGGATGACGATGGTATAGAGAAGTCCGTAGAGAGCGAAGGGGCCGAGCCGAGGCAACAATCTGGTCTCGTACCACTCTCGGCTACGTAGGCGTTCGCCAATCGTTCGCGTGAGGTAGCCGGCGAGGAGCGGTATCCCGAGAAATATGGCGACGGTCTCGGCGATCTTCCATACCGATAGATGAAGACCCTGCGTGCTCAGCCCGAGCCATTTGGGAAGAAGTTCCAGATAGAAATATCCGAGCAACGCAAACGCAACGATCTGGAACAGGGAGTTCAGCGCCACGAGCACCGCCGCCGCTTCGCGATGGCCTCCCGAAAGATCGTTCCAGATCAGCACCATCGCGATGCAGCGCGCCAAGCCCACGATGATGAGCCCAGTCCGATAGGTGGGCAGATCGGGCAGCAAGAGCCAGGCGAGCGCGAACATCACCGCCGGTCCAACGAGCCAATTGAGGACGAGCGACGCGACCAACAGCCTGCGGTCACGGGTAACGGTGCCGAGGCGGTCGTAGCGCACTTTTGCCAACACGGGATACATCATGACGAGGAGTCCAATGAAGATGGGCAACGACGTTCCCGACGTGACCTGCACGGCATTGAGGTGCGTGTTGAGGCTGGGAATGGCTCGCCCGAGGCCGATGCCAATGGCCATCGCCACGACGATCCACACCGGCAGGAACCGGTCGAGGAACGAAAGTCGCTTGATGACGGGGGCGGCCAGGTCGCCCTCGGACAACTCTGAGACCACGTCGCTCATGAGTGTCCCGTGACTCCGGTTCGCCGCAGTCTCAACAGCACGGGGCGGCGTCGGACGTCACGAGGGACTCGCTCGCGCAGCAGGTCTCGTCGCCGGCCACCGATGAAGAGTCGCTCGCGTCGGCGAGCACGGTATAGACCTCCCACCGCGAGGAATCAGGACCGTCGACCCACTCCTTGTCTTGAACCGCGAAGCAACACGTCGTCTTTTCCTCGATGTCGGTCACGAATCCCTGTTCGGAGAGGTACCGAGTGGCATCTTGCACTTCATCGGTCGTAAAGACTTCGACCCCGAGGTGATTTATCGTGCCCGGCACGCCGGAGTTCTCGAAGAGCACCAATTTGAGAGGGGGTTCAGTGATGGCAAAGTTGGCGTAGCCGGGACGTAATTTTGTTGGCGCGGTCTTGAAGAATTTGGAGTAGAAATCCACCGCCTCGTCGAGGTTCGACACATTAAGAGCGAGTTGCAGTCTGGACACTGTGATCTCCTTTAAATTGACATCTGTCAATGAGAAGAGTAGTTGTCGAATTGATGTTTGTCAATAGTATGATGGAAATAATGTCCCATCCAAAGAGCATCACTATTGACGAGAACGTCGTAAGTTGCTGCAGCCCCTTGACGGCCATTGCCATGTCCGAAGTTGAGGCCGGTGACGTCGCTCAGATCTTTGGCGCCCTGAGTGATCCAGTTCGTCTGCGCATGCTTTCACTCGTCGCCGCCGAAGATGAAGTTTGCAGTTGCGCCCTAGAAGAACCATTAGGCAAGAGCCAGCCCACTATCTCACACCACACCAGGATTCTCGCGGAGGCCGGGCTCATCATCGGCGAAAAGCGAGGCCGGTGGATGTGGTGGCGAATTGTTCCAGAGCGACTCGGAGAAGTCTCGAAGATTCTGTCTTCTTGAGCACACGAAGTTACTTAGCATTCGACGACGCGGGTGCCAAAGAGTTGCGCTGAGGTTCGCTTCGTCGAGACCACAACGAATGGGAAGTGAATGTCCCTACTGACCGCGGAGCCACTTCTTGATCTTGGTCAACAGGCTCGGCTTCATGTAGTACTTCGCGCGCTCTTCTTCAGTCATGGAGTCGTAACGAGAATCTTGTTTTGAGACGATCTCGTCGACCTTCTCATGTTGGAGTGCCGCACTGTTCATCTGTTGTTCCGGACGGAGCGTCTCCGGGCCACGCCGGCCACGTCCTCCGAAAAAGCCGAGGATCCTCAACGTGCTCCCTACAGCTGTCGGTAACGCGGCACGTAGCCGCCGACGCCCAGTGACATCGAGTCCTCGGGGTCGATCGAGTCATCCACTCCACCGACGACGTCGGTGACCCACGCCAATCGGTCTTTCAAGATTCTCGTGACGCCACCTTGCAGCGTGTCCGAAGAAATGGCACAGCTCGAACATGCGCCCTGAAGCTGCACTTCGACGACGCCGGTCTCGACGTCAGCACGAATGAGCACCAAGTCCCCGCCGTCAGCTTGAACCGACGGACGCATCAGGTCGAGGAGCGCGTTCAGTGCCTTTAATCGCGTCGCGCGCTCTTGGTCGGTCGGTTCTTCCACGGGTCCAGTCTGCCGTGAATCGAAGGGCGCGTGACGCCGGCCTCGAATCGATACGATTTGGCGCATGGAACCGCACGAGACCTGGACCGTCGATTCGATCAACCTTTCGGACATGGAGTTCTGGCGTCGACCGTGGGCCGAGCGTGAGGCCGCGTTCGCGACGTTGCGACGAGAGAGCCCAATCACCCACTACGACCAACCAGTGATCGAAGGCACCGCGATTGAATTCCCCGTGGGCAACGGTTTCTACGCGCTCATGAAATATCGCGATGTACAAACAGCGTCGCGCCACCCGGAGACTTTCCTCTCGGGACCCGGTGCGGTGTCAGAGATGGACCTTCCGAGCGAGATGGTCGAGTACTTCTCGGGCATGATCTCGACCGACGATCCCAAGCACGCCCGACTGCGTCGAATCGTGTCGAACGCGTTCAATCCTCGCAACATCCGCGCGGTGGAGGATTCAATTGAACGAAAGGCCGATGAGATCATCGAACGTGCGCGAACGAGTGGCACGGGTGATTTCATCACCGACATCGCGGCGCCGTTTCCTCTCGAGATCATTTGCGACATGATGGGCGTACCTCCGAGTGAGTACGCGGCGGTCTTGCATCACTCGAACATCATCCTCTCCAACGGTGACCCCGAGTTCGTTCCCGAAGGTCAGGACCCCGTATTGGCAATACTCGAATCAGGCGCCGCGCTCACTTCGATCATGGAAGAATTGGGGAAGTACCGAATCGACAATCCCATCGATGACATCACGAGCGCACTCGTGAACGCTGAGATCGAAACCGAGAAACTCACACAACAAGAGTTGGCGTCCTTTTTCGTGCTGCTCGTGACCGCCGGCAACGAGACGACGCGCACGGCGATCGCGCACGGACTTCACTCGCTCACCGAACACCCCGATCAGAAGGCCCGACTGCTCACCGACTACGAGGGCCTCGCCAAGACCGCCACCGATGAAATCGTTCGTTGGGCGTCGCCGGTTATCTGGATGCGCCGCACGCTGGCTGAGAACTACACCCTTTCGAACTTCGAACTTTCCAAGGGCGACAAGGTCCTCTTGTTCTACAGTTCGGCCAATCGCGACGAAGACATCTTTGAGAATCCCGACGTCTTCGACGTCGGACGCACGCCCAATGACCACTACGGCTTCGGCGCGCCGGGCCCGCACTTTTGTCTCGGGGCCCACCTCGCGCGACGCGAAATCACAGTGATTTTTCGGGAGCTATTGCGTCGGCACCCTGATATCCACTCCACTGGGACGCCGTCCCAGTTGGCGTCGCGCTTCATCAATGGCATCAAGCACCTGCAGTACAGCCTCTAGGATTGCTGGCGTAGACCGTGGGCTGAGCGCGAGAGCGCCTGGACCACATTGCGACGCGAACGACCAATCTCGAATTAGAGGAGCCAGTGATCAAGGGCATTTCAATCGAGTTACCTGGGGGCCACGGTTTCCATCTGAGCGACGCTTGTCGTCAATGGTCATCGCGGCGCCGCGACGCGGCTTCGTGGGTAGTGATGGCTGGGAGCGCTCGCGATGGCCAACGCTAAGCGACTCCCTCAACACGTGGGCATAATTCCCGATGGCAATCGGCGTTGGGCTCAAGACCAAGGTTTCGAAAAACAGGACGGCTATCACTTCGGACTGCAGCCGGGCCTGGAGTTGTACAAAGAGTGCCTGGCGTTAGGTATCCCAGAGATCACCTTCTACGGCTTCACTGTCGACAATACGAAACGTCCCGGAGCTCAGATTGAAGCATTTCGCAATGCGTGCGTCGAAGCCGTGGCCGAGTTGGAGAAACGGGACGCGGATCTTCTGGTAGTGGGCAACACCCAGTCGGTGTTCTTTCCCAAGGAACTCATGCGCTACACGCAGCGGACCCGAATCGGCGAGGGCCGCATCAAAGTTAACTTCCTCGTGAACTACGGCTGGAATTGGGACCTTAACCACTCGCTCAAGAACGGTGACGCGAGTACGCGTCACAACGTCGCCGACGGCATCGCGTCCGCTGATATTTCAAGGATCGATCTCATCGTGCGCTGGGGCGGGGGTCGGCGACTCAGTGGCTTCTTGCCCATTCAGTCGGTCTACGCCGACTTTTACGTGGTCGACGAACTGTGGCCGGACTTTTCAATTGACCAGTTTCACCAAGCACTGGCGTGGTACCAAGATCAAGACGTCACGCTCGGTGGTTAGTGAGTGCGAAACGCACCGCTAATTTTTCCCGACGCTGGACCGGTCAATGTCGTATGCGTCCCTTCTCGTTTCAACCGTCGGGCAAGGGATTGAACCGGCCTCGTGTCGTTGAATTCGGACGGACGCCCAACGACTACTTCGGCACCGACGCGCCCGGACCACATCTTGCGCCACGCGAGTTACTCCGTCGTTTTCCGGATATCCGCTCCACGAGTACTCCGCCACAACTGCAGTCGAACTTCATCAAGGGCATCAAACACCGGCGCTGCCATTAAGCCTTCCGCGCGGCCACCGCCTCGTCATACGCGTGCAGCGCCCTTGGACCCCACACGGTGCCTGGTCCACCGTTCAGTGCGATCAACACGCCCATGGCTTCAGCGATTTGTTGACGCGTGGCGCCCTCGCGAAGTGCGCCCCTCGCGTGAGAGACAATGCAGCCGTCGCACTCCCGAGTGGCCGCTATCACCAATGCGAGAAGTTCCTTCGTGAGCCGAGACAACTCACCTTCGGCGTACGACGCTTGCGAGAGCGCGCCAAAAGCCTTCATCACGTCGGGAATCATCTCTCGCAAATCCTGCGCCGGCTGACGAAGCTCTTCGCGAATCTCATCCATGCTGTCCATAACCACCTCCGCGTCGAGCGTACTGACTTTCGAATTCACTCTTTCGACACCACGACTCATCGGCTGTCGTAGATCACTCAATGCGTAAGCGACGCGTGAGCCTCGCGAATGGCGTAGTAGAGAATCACGTAGCCCGTCACGGGATCGGCCCACCACCATCCGACGAAGGTATTCAGTACGAGGCCCGCCAGTACCGCGGTGGCGAGTATTCCGTCAATCATCGTGACTCGGCCCTCGGCCACCAGCACCGGATTGTTCAGGGTCGCGCCAACCCTGGCTTTCCCAGACGCGAGCGCGAACATGGCGACGGCGGTCAACGCAGTCCAAGCAATGCCGATTGAACTGTGATGCGGACGAAAGCCCACGACGAGGACGATCGTGCTTTGTGTGCCTAAGTAAATGGCCAACGCGACAAAGGCCGAACCGATGATCCGCATCGCCCTGCGTCGTCGGGTTTGCGCCACGTCAGCGAGTTCCCAGAGCACGACGGTGGACGCTCCGATCTCTATCACGCTGTCCAACCCGAAGCCCGCCAGAGCAACCGACCGAGCGGCAACTGCGGCGAAGGCGAGAATGAACACGCCAACCACATTCCAGCCAAGCGTCATCACTTCAAGCTGGCGTCCCCGCCTCAGTGCAATCACGCCTTCGACTTCCTGAGGGTGTGGGGACACCACTACAACTTAGGACACTCGATTTCGAATTCGACGTGACATCGCGACATTGCGGTGATCGCCGCGAGCGGCGCTACTCGAAGATCAACAACGTCAGTCCGGTCAGTTTCGAACTGTCTTTGCGTCACGAAGCGATAGCCGCTTAGTTGACACGGCCTGAAAAGAGGACGTCACGAACACCGACGCGATTACAACGAATCCTCGCGAACGGGCAAATCACGACAGCAACAATTGGCATCAGTGCAGACCGTGAGGCGAACACCACTGTCAACCAAGCAACCACAATCAGCACACAGAATCTCCATTAACTCTGATCTTAGGGATTGGAACACTTGTCAACGATGAATCAGCATTGCCCAACGAAGCAAAAGTTTCTTCACCTGCGTCTACTTTTTCTGGAGAACCTCTTCGGTCGCCTTACGCGTGCTTCCTACAATTGTCCGATGAGCGTGATCGATGAACTCGTTGCCCACAACCGCGCGTACGTCGATCGACACGGCCATCGCGAGATGCCAACATCACCGCAACTCCACTTGGCGGTGCTGACGTGCATGGACTCGCGCCTCGACCTCTTCGGTGCCCTCGGGCTGAACCTCGGCGAAGCCCACCTCATCCGCAACGCCGGCGGGTTGGCCAGCGACGACGTCATCCGCTCGTTGCTGCTCAGTCAACGACTGCTCGGTACCCGCGACGTGATGGTGATCCACCACACGCGATGCGGCTTGGAGGCGTTCGAAGAACTGGCGCTCGCCGACGAAGTCGAGGTGAGCGTCGGCGTGCGACCAACGTTCCGGTTGGGCGCCTACCACGACGTCGACGAGGACGTGCGCTCGACGTTGGCGACACTTCGGATGAGTCCATTCGTCGACACGACGGAAATCCGAGGCTTCGTCTTCAACGTCGACGACGGTGACCTGCGCGAGGTCGTTTAGAAGAACTTCTTGAAGCCCTGACTGGTCTGGCCGTAGCCGTGGGCGAGGTAGAACCGGTGGGCGTCTTCGCGGACGTTCCGACTGGTCAATTGGATCCGGTAGCAGCCGCGGTCGCGCGCGAGTTCCTCGGCCGCGAGCAACATCTGGGCGCCAATGCCGCGGCTGCGCATGTCGCTTCGCACGTGGACGCTCTCGATCTCGCAACACCAGCCGCCGGCGTGCTGAAAGTGTTGGAAGATGATGACCTGACAGACCCCGACGACCTCTGCGTCCATTTCGGCGACCAGCACGTCGCCGCGTTGACGTCGGGTCTCTTCGACGGCCGACCAGTAGTCATTGATTTTCGTGTCGTCCTCGAACTCCGGCGTCAATGAACCGCCCTTGAGCAACTCGATGGCCGCCGCGACGTCGCTGCAGTCGATTGGGCGAACGAGCGCCATCGTCAGTTACTCCCGAGGATCAATCGGAGTCAGGACGCCGACGGAGTTTTCGATCGCTTCTGCCGCGTCGAGACAGAGGTCCTCGCGAAACAGCGTCCCCATGACCTGGACGCCCGTCGGCAGTCCGTTGGCGACGCCGGTCGGTACGCAGGCCGCGGGCAGGCCCATCAAGTTGGCCGGCATCACGAAGCGGAACAGCTCGACGACTTTCATGGCGGTGTCAACGTCGATGATGTCGTAGCCATGCTCAAAGGGCGGTTGCGTCCACACCGGACCGACGACGAGCGGATACGTCGTCATGAACTCGCGCCACGCCTTCTCGACCTTGTAGCGGCTCTCGTGCATGAGCGCCATCGACTCGGGCGTCGCCGGCGGATACTCGATGTTCGTGAGCTCCAAAAAGCGCTGACCCTCCGCTCCGAGCAGCGCCACGAGCAGTGACTGCCCGACTGCGAGGCTCGTCATCATCAGCTCGGACCACGCAAGGTATGACTCGAAGACCATCGGCGGTTCGATCTCTTCGACCTCGTAGCCGGCCGCTTCCAGTGCTCGGCCCGCGATACGAACGCCCTCGGCGACGTCGGCGTCGGTCTCGCCACCGAAGGGCTCGGGCACCAAGGCCACGCGTTTGTCGACTGCCGGTCCACCGAGCGGCGCGTCAATGCTCTGCGGGTCGCGATGGTGCGCACCCATGACCGCACCCAGTCCGAGGCGCACGTCGCCCACGGTTCGAGCCAACACGCCGTTCACCAACATGATCTGAGCGTTGATGGGCATGTCCAGCACCGACGAAGGATTGCCCTGGGCCACGCGACCGCGCGACGGCTTGATCGACGCGATCCCGCAGGCGTAGGCCGGATTACGCAGCGATCCCCCGATGTCGTTGCCGAGTCCGATCGGGCTCATACCGGAGGCGATGGCGGCCGCTTCCCCGCCGGAGGAGCCACCGGCCGTGCGCCCGTGCTTCCAGGGATTGTGCGTCGCGCCGTAGAGCGAGGACTCGGTGTTGATTCGCAGCCCAAGGTCCGGCATGTTGGTTCGCGCGAGTGCGACGGCCCCGGCCCGGCGCATGAGTTCAACCGGCGGTGAGTCTTCGCTCGCCATGAAGTCCTTCATGGTCACGCAGCCCTCATTGGTGCTGTAGCCCTTGACGTCGAGGTTGATTTTGATCGTGAAGGGCACGCCGTGCAACACGCCGAGTGTCTCACCGGCCTTCTGTTTGGTGTCGGCGGCGTCGGCTTCGGCGCGCACCTCGTCGGGACGCACTTCGACCATGGCGTTCACGGCACCATTGACCGCGTTGATTCGATCCAGGTGGGCCTCAATGACCTCGCGCGACGACGTGGCGCCGGTTCGAATCATGTCCGCCAGCGATGACGCCGACTCCTGCCACAGTTCCTTTGCCACGAGACCCCCTGTCGAAAACTCTCTGGGTAGTCTGGCACGCGCCACGTCGCGTTCGAATCAGCCGAAGCGACCGAGGGTGTAGTCCAATGTGCGCGGGTCGATGGGATTGTTGAAGATCTTCTCGGTGGTGTCGAACTCGATCAGCTCACCGGCCCGGTCCTCGCCCATCAGCAAGAACGCGCAGTCGTCCGAGATGCGAGCGGCCTGTTGCATGTTGTGGGTCACGATGATGACCGTGACGCGCTTCTTCAATTCGGTCATCAACTCTTCGATCTTCAGGGTCGCGATGGGGTCCAGGGCCGACGTGGGCTCGTCCATCAAGAGCACCTCGGGGTCCATAGCGAGGGCGCGCGCGATGCACAGGCGCTGCTGTTCACCACCGGAGAGGTTCGACGCCGCGACTTTCAGGCGGCTCTGGACGCTGTCCCAGAGGGCCGCGGACTTGAGCGACGTCTCGGCCGCCTCGTCGAGGATCGACTTCTTCTTCACGCCGTTGAAGCGCAGTCCGGAGACCGCGTTCTCGTAGATGGACATGGTGGGGAAGGGATTGGGGCGCTGGAAAACCATGCCCACGCGCGTGCGCAGTTCGGTCACCGTGATGTCGCCGCGGTAGATGTCGGTGCCCTCGAGCAGGATCTGACCGGCCACCTTAGCGCCGGGCGTCAGGTCGTGCAGTCGATTGAGCGCGCGCAGCAACGTGGTCTTACCGGAGCCGGACGGTCCGATCAGACTGGTCACGCGATTCTTGGTGACGTCAAAGGTGCAGTCGCGAACGGCCACGCGACCGTGAAACGACACGGCCACGCCCTTGAGTTGCATCGCGGCGGCCCCGCGTTCGGGTGACTTGGTCGGCGCCGCGACCTTCGTCTCGACATGTGCCATTAATTCTTCGTCCATTGGTTACCTTGCCTGTTGCTTTCTCGATGCCCAGATGCGGGCGCTTAAACTCAAAACAAAAACGAACACGACGAGCACCAGCGCAATACCCCATACTTCGGTACGCAGACTGGGCCATTCCGACTTGGCGTTCTCGTAGATCGAGAGCGGCAAAGCAGAAACAGGGTCCAACGGCTTCCAGGAGTTAATGTAGCCGCCGCCGATGACCAAGAGCACTGGCGCCGTCTCCCCGATAGCCCGCGACATGGCCAAGATGATGCCGGTCACGATTCCGGTCACCGCTGCTGGCAGCACGATCTTCATCGATACCTTGTGGGGCTTGGCTCCGAGCGCCAGTCCGGCCTCGCGAAGGGTGTGGGGCACGCCGCGCACCGCGATCTCGCTGGAAATCACGATGACCGGGAGCATCAGGACCGCAAGGGCGAAGGATCCGGCGATGGCCGAGAAGCCGACGTGCAGGTCGCGCACGATGAAGGAGAAGGCGAACAGACCCATGAGGATCGACGGAGCCCCGGCCATCGTCTGGGAGATCACCCGCAAGGTCGCCGCCAGTTTCGAGTCGGATTCGGCCAGGTAGACGCCGACCAGGACCCCGACCGGGATCGCCATCACCGAGGCGTACAGCGTGAGCACCAGGGTGCCCAGGATGGCGTTCGAGACGCCACCGGTCGCGTTCGGCGTGATCAACGTCGGCGTCTGGGGCAGCTGCGTATAGAAGGCGGTGTGCAAGACCACGGGTAGGCCGCGGTTGAACAACTGAAACAAGAGCAACACCAGCGGTACGGCGGTGACCAAGAGAGCGACCGCGCAGAGCGCGAACATGATCCTCGAGCGCACTTGACGCCTCGCGCGGGCGCGGTTCGAGATCGAGCGGATCTCGTCGCGCATCCGGTTGCCCGTCTCGACTGGTTCCGCGAGTTCGGTCATGTCGCTCATACGACCGCCAAGACCTTTCGTTGACGAGATACCAACCACCGACTGATCAACGAAAGCCCGAAGTTCACCAGCATCAACAGCACGCCGAGGGCCATCAGGGCCGCGATTTCATTGCCCTGGGCCTCCCCAAACTCGGTCGCGATCCACGCCGCGATGGAGGTGCCGGGATAGAGCAGGTGGAACTGCACGTTGGCGACGCCACCGGCGACCAACGCCACCGCGACGGTCTCGCCGGTCGCTCGCGCGAGGGCGAGGAACGTGGCCCCGAACAGACCAATCTTGGCCGTCGGGAGGACGACCTCTCGAATCATCTGCCAGCGGGTGGCGCCGAGGGAGAGACTGGCTTCGATGAGGTCATTGGGGACGACCGAGATGACCTCTCGGCTGATCGCTACGAAGGTCGGCAGGATCATCACCGCGAGCACGATCGAAGCCAACAACAGTGACTGGCCGTCCTGTTGACCGGGGTTACCGAAGAGGTCTTTGGCGAAGGGCCAGCTATTGAGCCACGGGATGACGGTCTTCAACATCCACGGGGCCAGTACCAGGAATCCCCAGAGTCCGTAGACGACGCTCGGGACCGCGGCCAGCAGTTCGACGAGCGTCGCGACTATGTTGCGAAACCGACGCGGCAGGAGAAAGACGATCGAGATCGAGGTGCCGAGTCCAATAAGGACGGCGATCACTAAGGCAACCACTGACGTCTCGAGGGTGCCCACGATCATCGCGAGGCCGCCGAACGGTCCCGCGGGTGACTGCCAACCGTTGCCCCCGAGCAGGGTGCCGGTGTGATGCTCAAATTCCGGCAGCGCGTTCCAGAGAATCGTGCCGATGAAGCCGACGCTCATCGCCGCGAACACGATGCTCGCGAGGATTAATAGGTAGTGGTACCAGCTACGCGAAGGGCTGGCGGAGTTGAACTCCGCCAGCCCTTCGTCGTGCGTGGTGAAATCAGGAGGTGGAGGTATGACGATTGACACCGCTGCTCTCTACCTCTCTCTGTGTGGTCGTTACTGCTTGGTTGTAGTTACGACGTCTTGGTGAGCAGGACCGCCCCACCCGAGGTCACTTTCATCAACTGCTGACGCGAGTAGGCCGCGATCGCCGCTGGCAAGGGCACGTAGCCCTCAGCCTTGGCCAGTGCGCCCTGGGCGTAGTGGGTCTCCCAGTCGAGGTACTTGACGATTGCCTCGCCGGTCGCCTCGTTGGTCTGGTTCGCGGCCACGATGGCCCAGCTGTAGGTCGCCAGCGGCCACACGTTGGCGCCACTTTGGTTGACGATCGAGAAGTTGTCGGGCGTGATCTTCGTACCGGCGGCGGCCGCGGCGTTGGCGATGTTAGTCAACGTGGGCTGGATGTAGACACCGGCAGCGTCCTGCAGCGAGGCCGTCTGAATGGCGGCGTTGCCGGGGATCAACAGGTAGCTGTACTCCACGTAGCCAATGGCGCCGGGGGTCGAGGTGATGTCGGTCGCCATGGCCGCATTGTTCGCCGCCGCCAAGATGTCCGAGGCGTGCCATATGTTTCCGCTACCTTCCATCACGTTGCCGCTCGCGGCGTGCGTCGAAGTACCGGCGGCGTTGAGCCAGTCCGTGAAGGCGTAGGTCGTGCCCGAGCTCGCGCCGCGGTAGATGACCTTGATCGTGTTAGCCGACGAGTTACCGGTGCTGAGCGCCTGGAGCGCCTTGCCCGTCGTTGACGAAAGTCCGCCATTCGTGTTGATGATCGCGGTGCTCGACCACTGCGTGATCTGGCCGTCGTAGATCTGAGCGATCTCGTTGGCCGTCAACTTGATGTTGTCGAGACCCGAGCCGAGGTTGTAGCCGACCACGGCACCTCCGAGGATGTAGGGAACCTGGACGTAGTCCGCCTCCACCGCGCCGGAGGGCAGGGTGGCGGCCGTGGGCGTCATGGGTTGGTCGGAGAATCCGATGTTCACGCTGCCGCTGACAATCGCGGTGCGACCGGTGCCGGATCCGGCGGCCGGGTACGAACTGAAGCTCACCTTGCCACCGGCGGTGTACCCGGTCGAGCCACTCGTGGTCGCTCCGACCATTGGCGCGTCAAAAGACGAGCCGTTGATGGCCAGGGAGGCTGAGCTCGGGACCACGAGGTCAATGTCACCCGATTTGTTGGTTCCCTGGAGTGGCGGCTTCGGCTTGGGCCTGTGTTTGGACCAGCCCTTAGGGCAAACGCCACCTTTGGTTTCGTAGCGCTTGGACTGGACCTTGTTGGACTTAAGACGGTAACAGACCACCGTCTTCTTATGTGAGGTTCCGGCACTTGCGGGTGCTGACACGACGGCGAGCAGACCGGCAACTGCCAGCGCAACTGCCGCGAGCGACCTGAATAGATTTTTCACTCTGAACTTTCCTCCTAAAGAAAGTGATTCATTGGCGACGCGACGATTCGACATTCGAACGTTTTGCCACAAGGAAATCTAGGAATCGAAGGTAAACAGAATGTGAGCGAAAGGGTCGTTCAGAGTGAAAAATTAAGGATTTCTGAAAACCTTCATCGTGCCGTCATCAATCACAACAGCTGTCGCGCCACCCGCACGACCTGCACTTGAAATGTGCGTGTTCGGGGCTGAGCGACCCGCCGCAGTGGGGGCATTCGGAGAAGACAGCGAAACGGTTGGCGCATTCGATCACCGGGGTCGTCAATTCACTTTGATTGACTATGTCGGACATACCCCCATTGTGGCTTCTCGTCAGAAGTGATGCGGTGATAGCCCGAGGAGATCAATACAGGTCGGGCTGCCAATACTCAACCGGCTCCATTCCGCGTTCTCGGCGCGCTTCGGCCAGGACTTCGGCAACGAAGGCGGCTTTTGGGGCGACGTAGCGCTCCGCGTCGCCGCCCGAGAGGACGACGTTGTCGCGTTTGATCGCGGTGTAGCGCTCAATCAACTCTGGATCGTCGATCAACGCGTCACGCAGGAGCCAGTGATCCGCGTGCGCTCGATTGTCCTCCACTACCAAATAGAGGTGATGGTCCGGCAATTGGTGTGTGTCCACTGGTTCGAACGCCTCGCGGCCCGTGACGGTCACGTCCCCCACCCACCGGTAGCCGGCCGGCTCGATCAGACCCCGCACAATCGGTACTTGCTCTTCGTTCGCCACCACGACGTCGATGTCGATAATCGGTTTGGCGGCGAGTCCGGGCACCGAGGTCGATCCAACGTGCTCGATGCGCACGATTGATTCAGCGATAAATGGTGACAGGTGCGCGGCGATTTCTTGGAACTGCTTCGGCCACTCGCGATCGGCGTCGACCACGACGATACGGTCCATTTAGACCTCGTCGCGGAGCTGGCCCGAGCGGTAGTGCGTGCGACACAGGACTTGGTAATGGACGACGCCCTCGTTGACGTCACCCGTGAAGAACTGAGTGCCCTCGCGCGCCACGATCCCGTCCACGACTCTGGCGTTGCACCGTCCCTTTTGCCCGCACCAGCACGTTGAGGTCAGTGGCAGTTCGTGGGACCAGTCCGAGATCGCGAAGAGGCGCGCCGAACCGGGGAAAAGATTGAGCAAGAAGTCAGCCGAGAGACCGAAGGCGTGCACGTCGATCCCGAGATCGTCGACCAATTCGGCTAAAGCATCGATTTGCTCGACACTCGCGAACTGGGCCTCGTCAATCACGAGGATGTTGATGCCGTCACGTCGGAGACGTTCTATATGCGCGGTGAGATCACTGCCCGGAATCACCGCCTCGGCGCTCGCCTCGATGCCGATTCGACTCGTCACCATCCCGGCGTCAGTGCGATCGCCGAACGTCCACAGGGCCACGTCGCTTCGACCCTGACGAAGTTGCCAGCACAACTGCAAAGCCAGCGTCGACTTACCCGCCGCCATGGTTCCGTAGGTGAAGGTCAGTTCTGGCATGGGCCTCTCGTCGTTGACTCGAACGACCAACGTTACCCTCCGCGTTATCGCAGTTATTGAGTCCGGCGTCAACACACAATGCGCTTTCACCACTAACTAGATTGGTGATGTGGACTACACCGTTCGACCAATCGCCTACATCCGCAACGAGCGCAGCGAGGCCCTCGACGACAATTGGGACGAGATCGTCAGCACCGTCGAGCTCGCGCAGGACGTCCCCGACGAGGCCCTTCGCGGACTCGAGGATTTCTCGCACGTGGAGATCGTCTTCTTCGCCGACTGGGCCGAGGACGTGCCGCCGGGACCGTGGCATCGACGACCGCGCGGCAATACGAAGTGGCCCGACATCGGCGTCTTCGCGCAGCGCAACAAGGACCGTCCGAATCGGTTGCTGCTCTCGACCGTCGAGATCGACGAACTCTCAGAACGTTCCTTCACCGCGCGTGGTCTCGACGGCATCGACGGCACGCCCGTGCTCGACATCAAGCCGGTCTTTCGTTGGAGCGTGCCGAAGGGCGAGCTCCGTGTGGCGTCGTGGAGCGAAGAGCTCGGCGAGAGCTACTTCTAGTTCGCGGTAATAAATCCGTTCAAGACTCGCGCCAACTCCGGGCCGTTCTCTTCTTGCAAGAAATGAGCACTGCCCGGAATCGTCGTATGCGCCTGGCCCTCCGCTCCCGGAACCAGGCGGATGAACTTCGCGTCCGCGCCTCGGGTGATGGCGTCACCACTGAAGCAACAGAGAAATGGCCGCGTGAACGAAGCCAGCACCGCCCAGGCCGCGACGTTGGCGTCGTGGGCGGGGTCCTCGGGGGACGTCGGTACCAACGTCGGGAACTGTCGCGCACCTTCTTTATAGGACTCGTCGGGGAACGGCGCGTCGTAGGCCGCGACCACCTCCGGACCGAGACGTTCAGAGCAGCCCCCGGAGACGATGTTGCCGATGTGCAGTTCGGGCGTCGTCTGACTGAAGTCCTGCCACGCCTTGAAGGCCTCGCTCATCCGCTCGTCGCCGGTGGGCAGTCCCCCGTTACCGATGGCCACTCGCGCAAATCGTTCCGAATGTTCCCCCACGAGCCGTAACCCAATCAGGCTGCCCCAGTCCTGGGCAAAGAGGGTGACGTCACGAAGTTCCAAATGGTCGAAGAGCAGTTCGCGGACCCACTCGACGTGTCGAGCGTAGGTGTACTCCTCACGGTCGCTCGGCTTGTCCGAACGTCCGAAGCCCACGAGGTCGGGAGCGACGACGCGACGTCCGCTAGCCACGAGCCCGGGAATCATGAATCGGTACAGGTACGACCACGATGGCTCGCCGTGCAACAGCACCACGATCTGTCCATCGCGTGGCCCCTCATCCAGGTGGGCCATTCGAAGTGGCTCGCCGCCCGTCGGATCGGCGACGTCGGCGTAATGCGGTTCGAAGTCGAAATCGCTTAGTTCTTCGAAGTTCTTGTCGGGCGTGCGGAGTCGTTTCATCTATTGCCGGGCCATGCCCTCGCGAGCGGCCGCTTCCTTTTCTTCGTTGCTGTCCTGAGAGATCAGTTGGATATCCACCCGCTCGATTCGCCCCTCGAAGGCGAAGTCATCGACGTAGCGCTGGGAGACCGGCGAACCGTGATCACGGCCGATGCCCATCGCGATCGTGGAGAAGATCCTCATCACGAACGGGAGATGGAGCGAACCGACGTCTCGACCGTCAATCGTCAGTGTCACGACGGCGTCGCGTCGAGCCCGTCGAAAACGCGCGCCGAGCACCGAGGGGCCGTCGGGCACCTCCTCCGTTGATTCCAGGACGTGATGCTCCATGAAGATGTTGTAGTCGAAGACCAATCGGTTGTCCTGTACGAACAGAGCGACCCCCGCGTTCTCGGTACCCATCGCGAGGATCACGCCGCCCTTATCGCGCGCACGATCAACGCGCGCCTCCAAATCCCAGCTCCGCCCCCCGATGCCGGCCGCGGCTGACGGCGGAATCGGATTGAGTGGGGGTAAGTACGTGTAGTGACGAGAGGTCGGATGCGGCGAGTAGTCATGCGACCTCGACGCGAACAGCGCCAGTCCGCGGTCGTCCAAGGGCAAGACGCCATATTCCTCGGCCTCGTGCCACCACAGTTCAATTAACTCTTTAAGTTTCTCGGGGTTCGCCTCGGCGAGGTCTCGGCACTCCGACGGGTCCGCAGACAAGTGATAGAGCTCCCAGCGATCGTCGTCGAACGCGACGCCGAAGACGTGGCGCGTGACCGCCTTCCACCCTTCGTGGTACATCGCGCGGTGTCCACCCATCTCGAAGTACTGCTTGATCTTGTGACTCGGCTCGTCGACCTGATCAAAGGCGTAGGCCATCGAGGCGCCGGCCATCGGCATCTGTTCCAAGCCGCGGTAAGACTCGGGCATGGTGACACCGGCGACTTCGAGAACCGTCGGCGCGATGTCAGTGACGTAGTGGAACTGGCTCCTCACCTCGCCGCGCGCGGCGATGCCGTTGGGCCAGTGAACGACGAGCGGTACGTGCACGCCACCCTCGTGCGTGTTCTGCTTGTACCACTTGAAAGGCGTGTTCCCGGCTTGGGCCCAGCCCCAGGGATAGTTCGAGTGACTGCTCGGTCCGCCGATGTCGTCGAGATGCGTCACGGCCTCATCGGGACTCTCCATCACCATGTTGAAGTACTTCATCTCGTGCAACACGCCAAAGGGTCCGCCCTCTTGGCTGGCGCCGTTGTCGCTCATCAAGAGGATCAACGTGTTATCGAGTTCGCCGATCGTCTTCAGATCGGTGACGAGACGCCCGATCTGGGCGTCGGTGTGCTCTAAGAACGCGGCGTAGGCCTCCTGCAGTCGCACGGCGAGTTTCTTCTGATTCTCCGGCAGCTCGTCCCACGGCTCCACGCCGTCGTTTCGCGGCGCGAGCTCGGTGAATTCGGGAACGATGCCCAACTCCTTTTGTCGAGCGAACCACTTCGAGCGCGCGACGTCCCATCCTTCGTCGTAACGGCCGCGGTGACGCTCGAGGTATTCCGACGGCGCCTGATGCGGCGCGTGCGTCGCGCCGAAGGCGAGATAGGTGAAGAAGGGACGGTCGGGACGGACGGATTTGGCGTCGTGGATGAAACCGATCGCGTGGTCGACGAGGTCCTCACTCAGGTGGTACCCGTCGGCCACACTCTTAGGTCGCTCGACTCGATGATTGTCGTACGTGAGGTCCGGCGCGAATTGGTCGGTCTCGCCGTCGAGGAATCCGTAGTACCGGTCGAAGCCTCGTTGCAGGGGCCACTGGTCGAACGGACCGGCCGAGGACGAGTTCTCCATCGACACGAGATGCCACTTGCCTACGGCGAAGGTCGTGTAGCCATCTTCACGCAAGACTTCGGCCATCGTGGCGGCGTGGTTCGAGATCTGTCCGCGCATGCTGGGAAAGCCGGTGCTCCAGTTTGAAAGTCCGCGCATGCCCACACTGTGATGATTTCTTCCCGTCAGCAACGCCGCGCGAGTCGGTGAACATAGTGGCGTGACGTGGAAGTTCGAGAAGCGCAGTCCGTCGGCGGCGAGCTCGTCAATGTTCGGCGTGACGAGGTCCGACCCGAAACAGTTGAAGTGAGAGAACCCGAGGTCGTCGATGAGGATCACGACGATGTTCGGTGCGTTCTCTTTGGGGTGCGTCGGCGTGGGCCACCACGGTACCGACTCGGCGACCGTGTTGCCGATCGTTCCCTCAAATCGCTCGTACTGCTTCACCACTCCCCCTCGAACACCGTTCACGCTAGGCCACCTCACGGCGTGACCAATTACGAGTGCTGAATCATCGCCGAGACCACGTCGCGATCGGGACACGACGCCGGCCCGAGGACCGAGATGGCGATGGCCGACGCCGCGTTCCCTCGTCGTGCCGCCTCGATGACGTCGGTACCCAGCGCCAATTCGGCGAGAAAGACACCGGAGTGCGTGTCGCCCGCGCCGTTCGTATCGACGACGGTGACCTTGAAACCGTCCACGTGTACGGGTTCATCGCCCTTCGTCAACACGGTGCAGCCATTTTCGCCGTGGCGCACGACGACGCCGGCGCGACCGGTCTGTTCGGCAAGCGCCACGACGGACTCCTTCAACGAGTCCTCACCGGTCAGCAACGAGGCTTCGGTGTCATTGCAGAGCGTCCAGTCGGCGCGTTCCAGAACGGCCCGCAGGTTTATTCTCGGAATGTCCATCACTCGGTTGCTCGGATCGAAGGCGACCACCACATCCTCGCTCAGGCCCTCCAACCACTCGAGAACGATCTCGGCCGAACCGGGATACATCACGTTGTAGCCAGAGACGAGCACGTAGTCAGCACTACGGACGTCCAGTGATGACAAGTCAGAGGATCGAAGCGAACCTTCGGCTCCAGGCGAGGTGATGAACGTGCGCTCGCCGTCATCGTCGATCAACGCCACGCAAAATCCGGCGTCGCGCGCCTCATCAGCCTCAAGGGGTGCAATCACGTTGTCTTGATCCAGGGACGAACGCGCGATTGAAGAAAATGGTCCGCGACCGAGTCGTCCGGCGTACACCGCCGAGACGCCCTGTCGTGCGGCGGCACTCATGGCGTTGTACCCACCACCAGTCGTAACCAGGTGTTCACGCGCCAGGACGTCGGAGCCGCTCTCGGGAACTTGGGCGATGCGAAGGACGATGTCGATCATGACCGTGTCGAGGCAGAACAAACGAGCCGAAGAGTTCACGCGTTCACCCTAATGAGCGCCTTCGTTGTCATCCAAGGCATGTGAATTATTTGGTTACGACAACACTCGCGGCGTGCCTAAAATCTTCCAAAGCGACGCGCGGCGTCGGGAAAAGGGGCGCAGTGAGCGAAGTCTCTGAAGTAGTCGGCACCGGCAGCCGCGGTGCCTTGCGCATCGAAGAGAACGGCATCAACGTCATCACCGAGGGCGAACGAAAGGGCGAGCCGCGACAACTCTTCTGGCCGTGGTTCGGGGCCAACGTATCGATCCTCGGACTGAGTTACGGCGCCTTCATCTTGTACTTCGGCATCTCATTCTGGCAGGCACTCTTCGTCGGCATTGTCGGCATCATTGCCAGTTTCGTGCTCTGCGGCATTATCGCCACCGCGGGAAAGCGCGGTTCCGCGCCGACCATGGTGCTCAGTCGCGCCGCCTACGGCGTCCGGGGCAATCGCCTCCCGGCGGGCATTTCGTGGCTGCTGTGCGTGGGATGGGAGACCTTCCTTACCGTCATCGCCGTGCAGGCGACCTCGACGGTCTTCCAGAGCCTCAATTGGGGCAGCGGCGACGGCGTCAAAGCCGTGGCCGTGGTCATCATCGCGGCACTCATCATCGCGGGCGGCGTGATGGGCTTCGATTTGATCATGCGCATGCAAGCCGTGATAACGGTGATCACGGGCGTCCTCACGATCATGTTCATCGCCCTCACTTTCAAAGACGTCAAATGGCACACGGTTTCGCACGTGGCGAGCGGTTCACCGCAACATCTCATCGGCGCGCTCGTATTCGTAATGACGGGCTTCGGATTGGGGTGGGTCAACGTCGCGGCGGACTACTCGAGGTACCTGCCCCGCAAGGCGTCAACGAGTGGGGTTGTCTGGTGGACGACGTTCGGTTCATCAGTCGCCCCGCTGATTCTGGTTTTCTTCGGTCTTCTCTTAGCTGGATCGTCGACTTCCCTCAGTTCAGCGATCAGTGCTGACCCCGTGGGAGCGTTGGCCCCGCTTCTGCCGACGTGGTTCCTCGTCCCCTTCTTGATCGTCGCCATTCTCGGACTCGTCGGTGGCGCGGTGCTCGACATCTACTCCTCGGGACTCGCACTGTTATCGGCCGGCATCAAGATTCCGCGGTACGCCGCTGCCGGAGTCGACGGCGTCGTGATGGTGATCGGCACCATCTACATCGTCTTCTTCAGGGCGAATTTTCTCAATCAGTTCGAAGGATTCTTGATCACCGTGGGCGTGCTCATCGCCGCGTGGTGTGGCGTCTTCCTCGGCGACTTGGTAATTCGAAAGAAGGACTACGTCGACGCCGATCTCTTTCGCAACGCCGGTCGCTACGGCGACGTCCGACTCGTTCCAGTGGTGATCACGATCGTCGCCAGCATCATCGGATGGGGACTGGTGACCAACGGCCTCGCCTCGTGGCTGACCTGGCAGGGCTATCTCCTCGGGCCACTGCACCTCGGAGGAAAGAGTGGCGATTGGTCCGGAGCGAATCTCGGTGTCTTCGCCGCGTTGGTGCTCAGTTTTCTCGCGACCGTTCTCTTTACGGGTGGTCAGGTTCGTCAGCAAGAAGACGTCCCCGAGTCGACACTAGTTTCTTAGTCCCGCACCATTCGCTTTCGACGTGCGCAGGAACGAACACGGCGAACAGAGGAGTGAGGACGTCGATTCGATGTCGCTGATGAGAATTCGCTTCGACAGTGCGATAAAGCCCTTCGCAAAGCCTGCGTAGAATTGAGGCGGTTGGGTTCAGAGGAGTTGCATTGCGTATTGGTGTTCTAACGGCGGGTGGTGACGCGCCCGGCCTCAACGCGGCCATTCGTGCCATTGGCCAGATGGCCCTTCGAGATGGCCACGAAGTCATCGGCATCGCCAACGGTTGGGCCGGGCTCGCGAGCGAATACGCGGGCCGTTCGCTCGTCGCTAGTGACTTACAGGGCGTGATCGCCCAGGGCGGAACGCTGCTCGGTACCGCGCGCTACAACCTCGATAATCCCGCGGGCGGTCGAGAACGAGTGTTGGCCGCTATCGACGAGCATCTCGACGCGTTGATCTCGATTGGCGGCGACGGTACACACCGAATCTCGACGTGGCTGGCCGACCATGGAGCGCCCATCGTCGGTGTGCCCAAAACACTTGACAACGATCTGCTCGGCACTGATTACTGCATTGGTTTCGACACCGCAATCAGCATCGTGGCTGAATCGATTGACCGGCTCTATACGACGGCAGCGTCGCATCACCGCGTAATGGTCGTGGAGACGATGGGACGATTGACCGGTTGGGTCGCCGCGATGGGCGGCCTCGCCGGAGGCGCCGACATGATCGTCATTCCCGAATTTCCCGTGACGATGGACGACATCATGCGACACCTCGGACGCCGGGTCGAGGCCGGTTTGGCATTCTCGATCGTCGTCGTGGCCGAGGGCGTGAACTTAGCGACGCTCGGCGGAATCGAAGAAGGCGAGCTCTCTACTGAAGGTGTCGGTGGCGTGCGTTTGGCAACACGTGGCGTCGGTCAATTCGTCGCCTCCAAGATTGAAGAGCACACCGACATTGAAGTACGCACTACGGTCCTCGGTCACCTGCAACGCGGTGGCAGCCCCACCGCGCACGACCGCATTTGGGCAACCCGCGTCGGCGCGGGCGCCTACGAAGCCGTGACCGCGGGTAAATTCGGAACCATTCCGGTCGTGCGGGACAACACCGTCGTTCTCAGTCCCCTTTCGTCGGTGATCGGCGGCCAGCGAAAAGTGCCTCGCGAGCTCTACGAACTCTGCGCGGTCTTCTTCTAACCGACGAAATTCTGAAGTTCCTGCAACGTAGGTCCCGTCGCGGGACCGTGTTTCGTGATTGACCAAGCGGCGGCCGCGTTCGCCCAGCGCGCTGATTCGATTGGGTTGCGGCCGAACGCCAACCGAGCCGCGAACGCGCCGACGTGACAGTCCCCCGCGCCATTGGTGTCGATACTTTCGACGCTGAATCCCGACACGATCTCACTGTGACTCTCTGATTGGGCCACGACGCAACCGTCGGCGCCGATTCGCACAATGGCGCCTCCGCGATTCATCCGGCCACGAAGGATACGAGCCGCATCTTCGACATCCGTGGAGTCCGTGAGCAAGTACGCCTCGCGTTCGTTGCACGAGAACCAATCGACCCGTTCGAACACCGCGTCAAGGAGCACTTCGGGAATGTCGCTCACAATCGGTCCGGGATCGAAGAGAAAACACGTTGCGGGAGGAATCCGCTTCAAAAAGGAAAGCAGCGCGCCAGCGTTGCTCTCGTGCAAGAGCGCGTAACCGGAGAAATAGACGAAGTCACTTTCGGTCACGTCCAATTCGTCGAGTTGACTCGTCGAAAGCGTCGCTTCGGCGCCGACACTCGTCAAGAACGTCCGCTCCCCGTCGTCTTCGATGATGGCGACCACGAATCCCGTGTCCACGTCGTCAATCGGCGGCGTGGCGACGACGATGTTTTCCAGACGCATCGCCTCCTGGGCGATCGTGGCGAACGGTCCCAGTCCGACGACCCCGCCGTAGACCGAAGGGAGTCCCAGTCTCGAGGCGGCCGCCATGACGTTGAACCCTCCCCCGGCGAAGGAGTCGCTCCGTTCCACCAACGTGTCCGAACCTCGTTCCGGCAAGGAGTCGACATTCAATACGACATCCACGACAACGCAGTCGACGAGGATCAGGCGTGGCGCGGGGCTCACGCGGCGCTTTGCTCGGAGCCGTTTCGCAGTTGCAACAAACGTCGCGCCATCTCATCGAGTTCCAGACCGTTCACTCGCGCTACGGTCTCTCGCGCGGCGGCGGGAAAGACGTTGAGGCCGCAGCGCGATCCGACGATGGCTCCGGTCATCGCCGCGATGGTGTCACTGTCACCACCGAGTGACGCCGCGACTCGACAGGCCAACCACGGCTCGTCACTGAAGGCGCTGGCGACGGCGAAGGCCGCGGGCACCGACTCCCAGGTCGCCAAACTCGTTCCGACCAGAATCGGCAGCAGGTCCACGACGCCTTCGGCGTCGAGTCCGTGCACGAGATCGATGGCCCAGCGGATGCGTACGGCGACGTCCGCTCCGGCGATCCAGTGACCGCGCCGTGATCCGCGCACCGCCGCGTCACACGCGGTGTCAATCATCACGTCGAAGGTGAGTCCCTCGACGCCGGCACTTACCGCTCCGGCGACCGCGGCGGCGCCCGCGAGTGCCACGCTCGTGTTGTGCGTCAAGCGACTCGCCTGCGCCACGCGCGTCACCAGCTCATCGAGGTCCAGGGATCGAACCGCGATCGCCACCGGCGTGATTCGCATTGCCGCACCGTTGGTGTCACCACGGCGACCGACCTCTTCGGGATCGCCGCCCGCCATGAGTGCGTTAATCGCGCGCTTGGTCGAAGGTCCGAGCAGGTCCAGCGAACCCTTGGCCTTCATCGACTCTTCCCACGCCATGAGTGCGTCGGCCCAACTCTGAATGTTGACTTCACCGTCACCGTCGATGAGTTCGTTGGCCAACAGCACTGCTTGTTCGGTGTCGTCGGTGATTCGTCCGGCGGTCATACCTTCGGCGATGGGGTGGTCGGTCGGCGCCGGTTCAAAGTCGACGAGGACCTTGCCGAAGATGCTGACGACTTCGTCTCTCGACATCATCTGGGTAGGCATACCGAGCGCGTCACCAATCGCGAGCCCGTACAAGGCGCCTGCGGCACGGTCGAACTGCGTTACTTGCTCCACCCCTTCAGCCTACGAAAGCGCGCCCGTGATTGCGTACCATTGTCCGCCTCGACGCCGAAGAAATCACTTGCCTTAGTGTGGACTTCGTATGGAACCGTGGCCGCCACCTCGTCGTCGCTTGATCGAGTCCAAATCGTGATCCCGATACTCTCCGCGACCCAGATGCGCGAGGCCGACGCCCTCGCCGTTCACGCCCGCGGCAGCGACGCCCTGGTCGCCGCGGCCGGCACCGCCGTGGCGCTCGAAGCCCAGTCGATGCTGGGCTCGTGTTACGGGTCTCGGATAGCTGTGCTGGTAGGACCGGGCCTCAACGGGGCCGACGGACGCGTCGCGGCCGCGTGGCTCCGATCTCGCGGGGCCAAGGTTGACGTCATCGAGGTCGCTTCCCAGCCCCGTGAGTTGCGGGGTTTCGCACTGGTCATCGACGCGGCCTTCGGGCTCGGTTGTTCGCGTCCCTACGTAGCGCCGAGCGTCGCCGGCGAGACGTTGGTCCTCGCCGTGGACCTGCCGTCCGGCGTCGACTCCGACAACGGCGAATTACTGGGCTCGCCGATGCCGGCCGACGTGACCATGGCCGTCGGCGCGTTGAAACCGGCACACGTCACTGGTCCGGCGGCCACGCTCTGTGGGCAGCTTCGCTTCGCCGGTTTGGGCATCGTCCAGAATTTCGATGACGGTCTCATCGACGACGGCGACCTCGCAACGCTCATTCAACGCAAAGTAAGTGACCACAAATGGACGCACGCGATCCAGGTGCTCGCCGGATCAACGTTGATGCCCGGCGCCGCCGACCTCGTCGTACGCGGGGCGCTGGCGGCCGGCGCGTCGATGATCCGTCTATCGAGCCGAGGCGACGTCGCGGAACTGGTCGACCTGCCGGCGGAAGTCGTGCGCAGTGAAGAAGCCACGATCGAGAAACGCAGTCACTGCGTCGTGGCGGGCCCGGGCCTCGGCGCCGACGGCGTTGACTGGCTGCGCGAGCGTCTGATCGACGTGTCAGTTCCGGTCGTGCTCGACGCCGACGGACTGAATCGATCGTTGATCCATTCCAAGACCTCGGACGAGCAACGGTGGGTCCTCACGCCGCACGAGGGCGAGTTCGAGCGACTGACCGGTGAACCACTTCCGGCCAATCGCCTCGAGGCGGTGCGTTCACTCGCGCGCGACACCAACTGTGTTGTGCTGCTCAAGGGTGCGACGACATTGATCGCTGATCGCGACGGTCGAGTCCGCGTGGTGCGTTCGGGCACGCCCACGCTGGCCACGGCCGGCAGCGGCGACGTCCTTTCCGGCGTCATCGGCGCGACCATCGCCCGGGGCCACGATCCACTCGAGGCCGCCGCGCTCGCGGCCCACCTGCACGGACGCGCTGGCGCGACCCTGCCGGTCTATGCCAGTGCCTCAGATATTCCGATGGCCATCGAAGACATCATCGCCGCGCTCTAAGCGTGGATTCTTCGCAAATCGCTTCCTCATTACCGTTCAGTTGCGAGTGACGGCTGCCAATTCGTCGATAGTACGGTGGAAAGGGAGGTAGTCATGAAGAAGTCACCGGAGGCGGTGCTCGAGCACGAAGAAGAGGGCCGAGGCCTCCTCGCTCCGATGACGGTGTCGATCGATGACGACGGACTCGATGAGAACGATCCGCGGCGCGTCGCAATCCGCGAATGGCTAACCTCGCACCCGAACCCGACGCCGGTGCAACTCGCCGAAGCCGGTCTCGTCGCGCCGCACTTGCCCAAGCCTTGGGGTCTCGGCGCCGACGCCAATCACCAGCTCCTCGTCGACGACGAATTAAAGCGCGCCAACGTGCGACTGCCCATCAATCCGATCGGCATTGGGTGGGCCGGACCGACAATTCTCTACGCGGGTACCGAGGAGCAGCAGCAGCGCTGGCTGCCCAAGCTTCTGAGTGGTGAAGAGTTCTGGTGCCAACTCTTCAGCGAGCCCAACGCCGGCAGCGACCTCGCCTCGCTCGCGACGCGCGCCGAGCGCGACGGTGATGAATGGATCATCACCGGTCAAAAAGTGTGGACCAGCTACGCGCACCTCGCGACGTGGGGCATCCTGCTCGCGCGAACGTCCAACGAGGGCGCACCGCAAAAGGGAATCAGCTATTTCATCTGTCCGATGAACGCACCGGGTATCACGATTCGCCCGATCATCGACATCACGGGCGACCACGCCTTCAATGAAGTCTTCCTCGACGAGGTTCGACTTCCCGCCGACTATCTCATTGGCGACGTGAACGACGGATGGCGTCTTGCCAAGGTCACCCTCGGCAACGAACGGGTCTCGCTTTCCGGTGAGGGCGTGCTTTGGGGCCGCGGACCGACGGCCGCGGACTTGGTTGAACTGGTGCGAACATCCCAAGTACCGCACAACGAACTCGAACGAGACGAACTCGTGCGGTGTTGGTCGCACGGGGAGATCCTGCGGCTACTGCGACTACGACTCGTCGCCGCGGCCCAGGCCGGACGAGAGCCCGGCGCCGAAGCCAGCGTGCGCAAGGCGCTGGCCGACGACCACGGCCAGGAGGTCATGAACCTCGCCAATCGTCTCGCAGGTTCGGCGGGAATGCTCGAAGGCCGCGGACCGGGGGGAACCGACGGTGCCGACGGGAGTGCGTGGGCCTTCGGATTCCTCTACTCCCAAGCACTGACGATCGGCGGCGGTACGTCGGCCGTGCAACGCAACATCATCGGCGAGCGCGTACTGGGACTACCTAAAGAGCCGGTGCGCTAGACACTCGTCAATGACCGATGATGAGAATCAAGGCTCCGCGCGCCAACCCTCGATCCTCGACGCGACGGCATCGCGTTTGATAAGAATCGAGGAACGATTCGACCCCGAATTCACTCGATCACGACGAAGGAGACACCATGAAGGGATTCAAGAATTTCTTGATGCAAGGCGAGTTGGTCGTGATCGCCGTGGGTCTGGTGGTCGCCCTGGCGTTCAACACGCTCATCAAGGCGTTCTCCGACAACATCATCACACCCCTGATCAACTCCTTCGCCGGCGGTGGCTCCTCCGGCAAGGGTCTCGGGTGGACATTGGACGGTCAACGAATCGACATGGGCGCCTTCATCTCGGCGATCGTCTACTTCGTGGTCTTCATGGCCGTCGTATACTTCGTCATCGTCGTGCCCTACCGCACCTACATGCAGCGCCGCGGCACGACGGTCTTCGGCTCACCTCCGCCGACCAAAACCTGTCCGAGTTGCTTGTCGGGCGGCCTGCCCATGGCCGCGACGAAGTGCAAGTTCTGTTCGAGCGACGTTCCCGTCGAATAACGAACGTCTTCGCGGGCCTAGTTCTCTCGGACCAACTTCTCTAAGGCCGGCAACGCCAACTCCAAGCGGTTCCGCTCGGCGGGTGTGAGTTGTTCAAGACGCGAGCTCAGTCCGATTGTGCGTTCACACCAGAGCGCGGCGAACACGTCGCGACCGTGATCCGAGAGTTCGACCAGCGACGCCCGCTTGTCTTCGGGGTCATCGTTCCGCTTCAACAGATCGAGGTCCTCGAGGCTGGCGACGATTCTCGTCGCCACCGGCGCGCCCACCGACTCGAACGCCGCGAGGGCGCTGATGCGAAGCGGGCCGAACTCATCGACGCTCGCGAGCGCGGAGACCTGCGATGGCGACAACGCCGTATTGCCCTGGTGTCGAAGGGCTCGGGCTAAGCGAAACATCACGAGTCGCAGACGTGCGGCCGTTTCGACCGATCGTTCGGATTCAACCACAACGGACTTCATTGCACCACTTGGCTCTCTAGGGCAATCTCTCCCGGCACGGCGCTCGACGTCGCGGCCGCGTCACCGAGATGCTTGAGCATCGACTGGTCCTCGTAAACGTAACGTTTGCCACGAAGGGCCGAGGCCAGAGCGCCGATGATCGACATCACGACCGCCGCGCCGAACACGATTACCAGGCCGTGGTGGAACGAACTCTCGATGAGGTCGGGGAAGAAATGCTTGCCCGTGAGGATCAGCCACTGCGCGTGATTCACGTGCGTCGTCGCTTGCGAGCCGAGCAGGTTCTTCAGCGGGTTCTTCCCGAGGAACGCGGAGAACAGACTGCCCACCGGCGGCAGGTTCGCGATGGCGTGGGCCTGGGTCGCACCGACACCGTGGGCGCTGAGCCCCTTGAACATCGCCTTGGGGAGCGTGTTCGTGAGACCCACGATCATCAACGAGAAGAAAACGCCGATGGAAAGGACGAAGCCGGTATTCATGAACGCCGCCTGAATCCCGGCCGCTCCGCCTCGCTCTTCGGCCGGCACGCTGTTCATGATCGCCGCTTGGTTCGGCGCGGAGAACATCCCACCACCGACGCCATTGAAGAACACCATGACGGCGAAGACCCAGTAACTGAAGTTGGTGGGCACGAGCAGCAACCCGACGAAGCTCACACCGAACAACAACATGCCCGCCGTTGAGAGGATTCGAGCACCGTGGCGATCCGACATGTAGCCCGAGATAGGTCCGGCGAAGAGAAATCCGCACGTCAAGGGCAAGAGGTAAATACCGGCCCACAGCGGCGTCGCGGAATACGCGTATCCGTGCAGCGGCAACCAGATTCCCTGGAGCCAGATGATGAGCATGAACTGCAAGCCGCCGCGCGAGATCGCCGCCAAGAAGCCGGCTGTGCTGCCGGTGGAGAAGGCCCGCATCTTGAAGAGTCGGAGGTTGAACATCGGTGACTCCACGCGGTTCTCGATGATGAAGAACGCGACAAGGAAGACGACGCCGATGAGAAAGGCGGTGAGAACGCGCGGCGACGTCCACCCCATGGAATGCTGCAGGTACGGCTGGATCCCGTAGACGATGCCGACGAGGATCGACGTGAGTCCGACGGCGAAGGTGAGGTTGCCCCACCAGTCGATCTTGGCGGACGCGCGCTTCCCGTTATCGCGAAGGCTGTGATAGCCCCAGATCGTCCCAATGATGCCGAAGGGCACCGAGACCCAGAAGACGAGACGCCAGTCGACGACCGATAAGAGTCCGCCGGCGATCAGACCGATGAAGGATCCGCCGATCGCCGCAACTTGGTTGATGCCCATCGCCATTCCTCGTTGGTCCGACGGGAATGCGTCGACGAGGATCGCGGCCGAGTTCGCGAAGAGCATCGCGCCACCGACCCCCTGCACGAGGCGCCAGAGAACGAGCCACATCGCACCGGTGCCCCCGTTGTAGGGATCCAGCGCGAGCAACACCGAAGCGAAGGAGAACACGGCGAAGCCGAGGTTGTAGATACGAACGCGTCCCATGATGTCGCCGAGACGGCCGAGGCTGATCACGAGCACCGCGGTCACCAAGAGGTATCCCTGCAAGAGCCACAAGAGATAGCCGACGTTGCCCGCCGACAGAGGATTGATGCCGATGCCACGAAAGATCGCCGGCAGCGAGATCAGGATGATCGACGAATTGATGGTCGCCATGAAGACGCCGAGGGTCGTATTGGTGAGGGCTATCCATTTGTAACGGTCGGGGTGCACCGCGTCGAGGGTTTTGGCTGCCATTCGTCCACTTCTCTATTTAGTTGCTTGACTGCAAGCAAGTATAACTGGACCCTCCCCCGTCGACGACGCCACCTTCCGATTCTCCGGGGCCGGGCACGTCGAGAGACCGAACGACGTAAGTTGGCTACCAGAACCTGAACGAGAAGGGCATCAAATGGCACACGCCAAACTCACCGGACATCACCTGGTGACGGCCGAGAAGATCCTCAGTCATCCCGCGAGTCACAACATCGAGTGGCACGACGCGGCCGCTCTCCTAGTCGAGATTGGCTCGATCACCGAAGGGAGTAACGGTCGCTACACCGTGACGCTCGGCGACGAGACTCAGATCTTCGACCGGCCCCGCGGCAAAGACCTCGACACTCAGCAGATTGTCGACCTTCGAAAGATGCTCAAAGCCGCGGGCTTCTCCCTCGAAAGCATCCACGAATAATCGTTGCCTCAGGGCGTTCGTCGTTGTTCACGAATCATCTTCTCCGCAGAGGCGTACGATCGCGTCGCGAACCTCATCCCGCATCGACACCCGGTCACCGAATTCACTGCCCACGGGCATCACGGGTTCACCAATGGCGACGTGTACTGCACCGCGGTGGGGTCGGAAGCTTCCGGGACGCAGCACTTCGCGCGATCCGCGAATACCGACGGGAACTACGGGGCAGTTCGACGAGGCGGCCGTTTCAAACGCCCCCAGATGAAAGACCCGTAGTCCCGGGCGAGGGCTGATCGAACCCTCGGGGAAGATGAGGACGTGGTGCCCACTTCGAATCGTGCTCTTCAATATCTCAACCGAAGCGGCGCTTCGCTCGGCCCGACCGCGATCGACGAACACGCATCCGTAACCCCTCAAAATGCGACCCAACAGAAATTGGTGCTCCATGTCGGTGCTGGCAACGAAGGTCAGCGGTTGATCCAGGAACACGTACAGCACGAGACCGTCAACGAAACTCGAATGGTTCGCCGCAATGACGCACGGGTGGTCGGTGCCCGGCAACTCACCTTCGACCTCGACCGAAAGTCCCCAAACGCGACACGTGAAACGAGCGACCGCACGGCCGGCGACGCGACGACGGGCCCGCGACAGCGGGAGCACCGCGAGCAGCCAGATGGAAAAGGCGAACGTTACGAGGAGCAACCACGCGTAAAGGGCGTAGAGCGATGAGTCGACGGGAACCGGCGGTCGCGACGACGCGCCCGGTCCGGCCCGCGTGCTGCGCGCGCGTCGCGCCGCGTTAAGGAACGACCGAACCCGCTTCGAAGCCGCGGGGGAACGCGCGCTCAGCGAATGCCGAACTTGGGTTGCCGGCCCGCCAATTCGGTTGGCGTCGCGCGGTGCCGATGAAGCGGCTCGAGCGGTGACGACGGCATCGAACCACTGTTGCGGTGTCGAAGCGGTGAGAAAGACTTCGTCCGGAAGCGACACGTCGAAGGTTCGTTCTAATTGGTCGCACAGTTCGACCAAGGCGAGACTGTCGACGCCGAGGTCGTCGGTGAGCCTGCTTTGCAACGTGAGCGAGTGATCTCGGTCCAACTGGAGCTGATCCAAGAGCGCGCGAACGTCGCGAAGTAGGAGTTGTTCGTCACCGGACATGGTCGAATCGTTCGTCACCGTGATCCTCTCAGACAACGCCACTCTTCCCATGATGCAACAAGGGCTCCGCCGATGTCGAGCGGGCTGTCGTGGACATCCCTGCTAGACCCGTCTGGGATGGGATTCTTCGACGCGACGATCTCCACGGGTCCCTATTGGTTGAGCGTCGCCACAATGACGATTGCCTGCGTCGTGATCTGCACGTGGGCCCGACTTCGTCCGGGGCGATGGAGCCCGCGAGCGGCGAAGGTGGTTGGCGCAGTGTTGTTATCGGACTGCGTCGTCGACACGGTGCGCCAACTCGTGGACGGCACGTGGTCGCTACGCACGTCGCTGCCTCTCGCGCTTTGTAACTTCGCTCTCCTCGTCGCCGCTGTCGCGTGCTGGTGGCGGAGCCGATTGTTCGTCGAACTGACCTACTTCTGGGCGCTCGCCGGATCGGTGCAGGGACTGGTCACTCCCGATCTCAACGTGCCCTTTCCCCACGTCGAGTTCTACGAGTACGTCATCGGTCATACGCTCATCATCGTGGCGGCCCTCTTTCTCGTGGTCGGGATGCGAATCGAACCTCGAAAAGGCTCCGTTCTGCGTGCGTCGATCGTCACCTATATATACGTGGCGATCGTGGGTCTGGTCGACGCCGTGATCAACGCCAACTACATGTTCCTTCGCCATGCGCCGCACCAGTGGACACTCCTTCGACTCATGGGTCCGTACCCGTGGTACCTGGTCACCGGCGTCGTTATCGTTCCCCTTTTCTTTTCGCTCCTTTACAGCCCGTTCTGGTTCGCTCGTCGTCGAGACGACTCCAGTGTGCGCCCGATGAGTGCGTCACTGCGAAGCCGTCGATGACGTCCACTCCCGATCCAAGGTCGCTGCGCTCGCCGCGACTGCATAAATGGAACGACCGGGTCGTCCTCGGCGCCGTTCTCGCCTCGTTCGCGTCGGGATTCGGTCAATTCGGCGTCGTCACGGCGTTGGGCTCGGTCTCGCGAACCTTCGGTCACCTCGTACACGGCGCAACGCTCGCCGATCAGGCCGGGCTCTCGGGAACGAAACTCGGAGTGGGGCTCGCGATTATCCGACTGGCGTCCCTTGGCGGACTTCCCCTCACGGCGATGGCCGATCGATTCGGTCGCCACCGGATGCTCGTCACGACCGTGGGGCTCGGACTCGCCGCCACGGTGCTCGCGGCGGCGAGTCCGGGCTATTGGTGGTTCGTCGTGATCTTCGCCTGTGGCCGACCGCTGCTGAGTGCCACCAACGCCCTCTCCGAAGTCATCGCCGCCGAGCAGACCGACACCCAGAGCCGGGCCAAAGCCCTCGCACTGGTCGCCGCGGGCTACGGGGTCGGCGCGGGATTCATCGCCATCATCCACAGCCTGGCCTCCAAGACGTTGGGATTTCGTGGACTGTTTCTGTTGGCGATCGTTCCCCTGGCGTTGTTGCCACTCATCAGTCGCTGGGCCACTGAACCGGACCGATTCGCAATCGCCGACGTCGCCTCGGACCACGTCGTGCCGATCCTGGGCGCGGTGGGACCGGCGTTTCGAAGGCGCCTGATCCTGCTCTCGATCCTGGCCTTCGCTCTCTCGTTCATCACCGGCCCGGCGAACAGCTTCATCTTCCTCTTCGCCCAGAACATCGATCATCTCTCCGGAGTCGCGACGGCGATGATGGTCGTGGGCGCCGGCGCGACCGGCCTCTCGGGGCTTTTGATCGGTCGATGGATGGCCGATCGCTACGGACGACGCGTCACCGGTGCCCTCGGTATGGTCGGTCTCGCGCTCTTCGGTGTCCTCTCCTACGCCGGCCCTCGCTACGACTTAATCATCGGTTACGTACTCGGTGTCATGTTCGGATCGATCTTCGCTCCGGCGGTCGGCGCGCTCGTCAATGAACTCTTTCCAACCTCAGTGCGCGCGTCGGCGGCCGGTTGGTTCCTCGCCGCCGGCGTGCTCGGCGCGGTCGTCGGACTCGTCGTGTTCGGCTCCATCGCCGATATTGGCAACCACTTCTCGTTGGCGGCGGACCTGACATTCCTGCCCGCGATACTGGTCACCGCGCTGTTCTGGTCGCTGCCGGAAACAAAAGGTCGCGAACTCGAGGATCTCTGGTCCGACTGAACGTCGGCCGGTCAGTTGAGCGGCGTGGTGACGCTCGTTCCATTGACGATCTGTTCGCGACCGTCATCGCTGAGCCGCCAGGCCGAAGAACGGCCCCTCACGGTCCAAAAACTCGGGCCGCCGACGATCGCGGTCTCCTCGTCAATGCCCAACACGGTGATCGAGGGATCGTGAGGTAATAGGAATCGCGTGACCATGTCGGGGACGCGCGCGGCAAAGGCGTCGAAGTGCGGAATGACGCGCAAGTGTGGCAGCAGTCCGAGTCCTTCGGTGCCGCCTTCGCGAGGGTGGCGAAGTGACGGCACCCACGACGAGAACGCCATTGCCCCCGCGCTGCATCCAGCCAGTGCCGAACCCCCGTGCCAGGCGCTCACGATCGCTTCCCACACCAACGTGCCGCGCAAGGTCTCGGCCAAATACGCGGGGTGGCCACCGGAGAGGTACACCAATCCAGCCCCTTCCACCTGGGCAGCGATTCTCGCGTCGTTCGCGTCGTTGCGGTCGTCGACCTCGAGGATCACGGCTTCGGCGCCGAGCCGTTCGGCCTGCGCTCGTCCCAAGTTGTGCCACCGTTCAACGACCGGCGGGCCGTCGGGCACCGCCGCCGTTGCCAGTTGCACGTAGCGCGCAGGGCGTCCAGCGATCAGCCCACCCTCGATCTCGGCCATCTGGGGTAGGTACTCACCCGAACCGACCAGGGCCAACGGGCCCGGGCCCTGATTTTCGCTCATGGCATCCCCACTACTTGACGAATCGCGGTCTTCAGCGTCGGATCGACTCGACGTCAATCCAACGCTCGATTTGTTTCACCATAATGGCGGCCCCCACGAAGGCCGCGCATACGTGCCTCAAGGCCGGACATCGCAACTACGCAGAAACGAGCCGACGCTCTACTTCAGCGCCAACCGATCAAGCGCCAAACACGGGCACGATCTGAGCGCGGCCGATCGCATGGAATCGCAGATTGAAGCCGACGATCGCCGCCGACGAGTCTGCGGCAACATCGAGTTGCTCGACGTCAAGTGCGTGCACCGTATGGACGTATCGATGCGCGGTGTCGCCGGATGGCGGCGCAGCGCCGGCGTAGCCTCGTGTACCGGCGTCATTGCGCAGTTGCAAGACGCCTTCGGGCAAAGTGTCGGAACCTTCGGAACCGGCACCGGTCGCGAGCCCGTTCACGTCAGCCGGGATATTCACCGCGAGCCAGTGCCAGAAACCACTGCCCGTGGGCGCGTCGGGGTCGTGCACGGTGACGGCGAAGCTCTTCGCCTCGGCGGGAAAGCCGCTCCACGAGAGCTGCGGCGAAAGGTTCTCTCCGCTGTAGCCCATGAAATTCGCCACTTGTGCGTTCGCCAACATTTCTCCGTCGGCAACGTCGTCGCTCGACACGTCGAACGCAGCGACATCGGGAAAGAAGGCGAACGTGAGCGGCGGTCGATTGGAATCAGTCATGGTGTCCTCCTGAACGAATGGATTGATGCCCTTTGACTGTAGTCATCTTGAGCGAATCGTTCACTTGGTCGTGCGCGGCGACCGCGAAAGCAGTGACGTCGAGCGAATTCATCGACGGGGTAACGACGGCCGTGGTTGCGATAGCGATGCCACGTTCGCGTAGTTCCACGGTGCCTCATCAACTTCCAAAGCCGAAACCGATATGTTGTGACGTGTGGCCCAAGATGACTGAACACTGGGCAGTCCCGCCCGTGCACCCGTTGCGCGCCACCAATTTTGTGGGTATTTGCTGGCGGATCGCGAGGGCCGATGTCGGCTGAATCACCGTCCAATCCCGACCTGAGTGAATATTTCCGGAACTCCGTCGATCTGCTTTCAGTTTTCAAAGTGGGTGGGGACTTTGGTATTACGAACCCGGCGTGGCAGAGAGTCCTTGGTTGGAACCCGGAGGACCTCGCCGGGAGTGCCTTCATCGAATTCGTCCACCCCGACGACGTCGAACGCACTCGCGCCGAAAGCGCTGCGGAGTGGAGCGGAGAATCCCCAACTCGCGCGGGATTTGAGAACCGACTCCGGTGTCGTGACGGAACGTACCGCTGGATCGAATGGACGTCTCAGCGACGGGGCGACCTGATCTACGCGACCGGTCGAGACGTCACCGCCCGAAACGCGAACATCGCCGAGTTAGCCGCGAACGTCGATATGACGAAGGCCATCTTCGAGGCGGCAGCGGACCTCATCGTGATCGTCGATCGCGACCTGGTGATCGCTCACAACAGCCCCCGCGGACAGAATTTCTTCGGCTACGACGACGACGTCGCGATGGGGGCCAGCGTCTTTCGATTAATGCATCCGGATGATCGACCGGCCGTGGAACTAGCCCTGCAACGAGTGTTTGACGAGAGCACGGACGAGATTGTCAGTCTTCGATACCGAGCGCAGCACGCGGACGGTCATTGGATGGTGGTCGAAGCCCGAGGTCACGCGCTCGGTGTCGAACGCGGCCAGTCGACGCAGGCCGTGTTCATCGTTCGCGACCTCACCGACACCATCGCCGCCGAAGCACAGTTGGCCGAGAGCCGTGAAACCACTCGCGCGATTCTCGACGCCGCCATCGACTCGATCATCGTCATCGATCGAGACCTCACGATCCTCGAAGCCAGTCCCGGAACCGTGAGCCTCCATGGCGTCGTCGCCGAAGATCGCGTCGGTCGCAAGGTGGACGAAATGGTGAACGCCGAGGATCGCCAAATGGTCCGTGACGCGTTTCTCACGGCATTCGAGAACGACGGCGCGGTCAGTTTTCGCGCCCGGATGAATCACTTCGAAGGTCATCTCGTCACCATCGAGGTCCGGGGACGTACGCTGCGCGACTCCGAAGGACCAGCAACGAGGTTGATCGCCATCTCTCGCGACATTTCAGACTCCGTGGCGTGGGAGGCGACCCTCGCGAGGAGTTTGGCGAAGACCAAGGCGATCCTCGACGCAGCGCCCGACTCGATCGTCGTCATCGATCGAGACCTCGTGATGATCGAGGCGAGCCCCGGGACCGAGCGAATTTACGGTTTCCCCAAGGCAGAGCGGATGGGTCACAGTTCTTTAGCCATCGTCCATCCTGACGACATACCCTTCGTCACCGCCGAACTGGAACGGATGTTCGCTGCAGTGAGTGACGAGTCGCTGAGCTATCGCTTTCGGGCGCGTCACGCTGACGGACATTGGATGATCATCGAGACCCGCGGGCGACTTCTGGACGACGAAGACGGACAGCCGGCACGCGCCGTACTCGTGTCACGAGTCGTGACCGAGGCCGTCGCTTTTGAAGTGGCGCTCGCCGCCGCGAAAGAAGAAGCCGAACGTGCCAACGCCGCCAAGAGCGAGTTCATGTCGCGCATGAGTCACGAACTGCGAACGCCGCTCAACTCAGTGCTCGGCTTCGCACAAATTCTTCAGATGGAGCTCGAGTCCAAAGAGGACCTCGAGCTAGTCGAACACGTGTACAAGTCGGGACAGCATCTTCTCACGTTGATCAACGAGGTTCTCGACATCTCGCGCGTCGAATCGGGCAACATCGGATTGACGAACGAACCGCTTTTGCTCCAGGACCTCGTGCTCGAATGTCTCGACATCATCGGGCCCCAGGCGCGCGAACGAGATGTCGGCATCGGCTACAGCGATTCCTTCGACTATCTGGTGCTCGCCGACAAACTCCGACTGAAGCAAGTGATCTTGAACCTGTTGTCCAACGCGATCAAGTACAACCGAAGCCACGGCAGCGTGACGCTTCACTGCACCGTGAAGAAGAACTACGTGCGATTCTCCGTCTCGGACACCGGTTACGGCATCGCTCCGGAGTTGCGCGAACGGCTCTTCATCGCCTTCGACCGCCTCGACGCCGAAGCCCGCGGAATCGAGGGTACCGGCCTCGGTCTGACGCTTTCCAAGACCCTCGTCGAGGCCATGGGCGGGACTTTGGGATTTGAGACCGTGGTCGATAAGGGCTCGACGTTTTGGTTCGAATTGCCGATTTCCACGATTTCACCAGGGACGTCACTAGTATAATCCGGAAGACTGAGACGAGGGCGAACGACTCATCATGGCGACGATCCTTTACATCGAAGACAATCTCTACAACGTGCAGCTGGTCGAACGACTCTTACTTCAACGGCCCGATATTCAACTTCTTACATCCGTCCAGGGAAATCCGGGCATCGGCATCGCCCAGGTTCGTCACCCGGATCTCATACTCCTGGACGTGCACTTGCCCGACATCAACGGCTTCGACGTCCTGGAACGACTTCGCCACGACGCGGGGACCGCCAACATCCCTATTGTCATCCTTTCGGCCGACGCCACGCCCGGCCAAGTTCGTCGGTTCCGAGACGCCGGTGCGAACGAATACCTCACCAAACCGCTGGACTTGAAACTGCTCCTCACCCTCATCGACAACTACTTGGGCGACACGCCCGAAGAGCCCGCGGTCGAGACCTAAACCACTTCCGTTCGCCAACGTGCGCTGCATCGACCGAACGCGCCGCTACGTTTGACGCCAGATCCCATGGGGCCCAACGAGGAGGAGTCCGAATTAGGCTCCGGCTTGATGGCGTGAAGGGATACAGCGTGCCAGAGTCTTTCCAATTCATTCTCATCGAACGTCACCACGACACGGTCACGATTTCGTTGAATCACCCGGAGCGTCTCAACGTCCTCTCACTCGCACTGATGCAAGAACTCACCCAGGCGTTCGTCGACGCCGGCGAAAGTGACGCCACGGGGGTGATTCTCGCGGCCAAGGGACGACTCTTCAGCGCGGGACACGACTTCGCGGAGATGGCCAACCAAGGTCTCGAGTCCGTGCGCAATCTCTTCGAGACCTGCACCACGATGATGCAGACGATCCAATCGATTCCCCAACCCGTCGTGGCTCGGGTGCACGGCCTGGCGACGGGCGGCGGGTGTCAGCTGGTCGCCACGGCCGATCTCGCCGTCGCGGCCGAAGAGGCGACCTTTTGCACGCCCGGCGGAAAGGGCGGTCTCTTTTGCACGACGCCCATGGTCGCGGTGGGCCGTTCGATCGGACGAAAGCGAGCGCTCGAGATGGCGATGACGGGCGACGCAATTGACGCTCGGACCGCCGAGTCGTGGGGGCTGATCAACCTCGTCGTACCGATGAACGAACTCGACGACGCGAGCGCGCGGTTGCTCCGTCACGCCACGCGCGGGAGTTCGATCTCCAAGGGCATCGGCAAGCGCGCGTTCTACGAACAGATGGATATGGACCAAACCGACGCCTACGCCTACGCCACCGACGTGATGGCCGCGGCGAGCCTCATTCCTGACGCTCAAGAGTCGATCGCCGCATTCATCGAGAAGCGTCAACCGAACTTCGGCGCCAAGTCGCCTACTTAGAAACCATCGACCTCGGCGAACGAGCACCATGATCACGACAAGAACGACGAGGACGAGTAGGGAGCCCGCGCCGGCTCCATTGGACGACGAATTCACTGAACGACCCTAACCTTTGGGACCAAGCCCGCTGGAACGGTGACGGAAGGTAACCTCACGAACATTGTGGATACGACGAGCCCCTCACTTCGCGGTCCGGATGCCCGGAGCATCAATGGCCGCTTTTGGTTCGTAACCGGCGCTCTCCTACTCGTCATCTTCGCCCTCATCATCGTCGTGAGTTTCATCTCCGCGACTAACGACAACGCGCGTATTGACCGATTGAAGAATCACGGTGTCTCGGTTGCGGTGACCGTGACCAGTTGCGTCGGCAACATTGGCGGTAGTGGAAGTAACGCCGCGGGATATACCTGCCGCGGTTCCTACCGCGTCAACGGCGTTCGATACTTAGAGATCATCGGATCGAAGACGACACTGTCAATCACAGGAACCAAAGAGCGCGCAGTCGTCGATCCGGCCAGACCAAGCACGATTGAACTGGCGTCCGCCGTCCAAACATCGTCCTCATCGTCTTCGGTGTACCTCGTGCCGAGCCTGTTGGCCCTTTCCTTCGTCGTCCTGACTCTCGCCCTTCTTCGTCGCCGGCGCTTATCTTTAACTCGGGCGAACGTTCGGCCCGCAACGCGAAGTCCTTTCTCGTGAACGAAACGAACGGAACGTGGAGAAGGGCGACGACGGTTCAAGGTCTGCAGAAATTGAAGTCGAGCAGTGCGGGCGTGCTCTCGATCTCCTGTGCCTCCCCCGTCAGCTGCAGCGCCGTGGGAGGCTTTTCTGCACTCGACAACAACGCCGCGTTGATCGTAAGCACGAAGCCTCACCGATAGACAATCTGGAACTTGACAAGATTCAAGCCCACCCGCAGAGCGGAGTCGCCCGGTGCTCCATCTACTACGCAACGGGTTGCGTCCTTCAATCTCCACGTCTCTAGAAAGAATCATGGGCCCGGTCATTAGCCTTGGTAGTCCGTGACTATTCTCATCGACCTCCAAGAGGTGACCCTCGAAGGCTCTGACCGCACACTGCTAGAGAGCCTTTCCTTGACCATCTCCTCGGGAGATCGAATCGGTGTGGTCGGAATCAACGGTGTCGGCAAGACGACGCTGCTCAGAATCATCGCCGGAGCGCTAATCCCCGACTCCGGCACAATTCGCCGTGGTCGCGACGTTCGCATCGGCCTCTTGGAACAGATCCCCTGGCTGCCGACGGGCACCGTTCGTGAAACCCTCGGCGCGGGCTGGGAGGTCGACGCCGCACTCGACCGCCTCGGAATGCTTGACGAGGCCGACGTCGAAACGAAGAGTCTTTCCGGCGGCCAACTCAAGCGCGTCGCGTTGGCTCAAGTCTTCGGTAAAGAACTCGACGTCCTGATCCTCGACGAGCCCACGAACCACCTCGACCTCAACGCCATCCAGTGGCTCGAACAACAAATAGTGAGTTTTAGGGGCGCCGTGGTCCTGGTGAGTCACGATCGGTTCCTCCTCGATCAAGTCACGACTCGAATGGTCGAGATCGACCGAGGCAAGACGTTCATTCACGCCGGTGGCTACTCGCGACTGCTCGAGGTCCAAGCAGAACGCGAGGAGCAGGCAGCCTCGGCCGAACAGGTTCGTCGCAACCTCGCCAGAACTGAATTGGCGTGGCTCCGCCGAGGCGTCAAAGCTCGTGCGACGAAGCCCCAAGCTCGACTCGACGCCGCGAAGCGGCTCTTAGCCAGTCGACCCCAGGGCGCCGCGCGCGTCGGCACGCTCGACCTCGTGACCGACGTCCCGCGCCTCGGCACCACGGTGATCAAGGCTCATCAAATCTCGTTCGCTTACGAAGACGACAATCCGATCCTTCACGACGTCACTCTCGATCTGGGACCAGGAGAACGCGTGGGCATCGTTGGTCCAAACGGAGCCGGTAAGTCGACGTTGATAAATCTGCTCGCCCAACGTCTCACGCCCTCAAAGGGAACGGTGAAACGCGGACCCACGGTCGTCACTTCCTACCTCGAACAGAGCGGGGGCGGTTTCGATTTAGAAGCGACGGTGCAAGAACTCGTCGCGGGCCCACGCGGAGTACCCGGCTCACCCGAGGACGTCGCGCTCATGAAGCGATTCTGGTTCACTGGGGCCCTACCTATGACGAAAGCGAAGGAGCTTTCCGGCGGCGAGCGACGGCGATTGCAGTTACTTCTGGTTCTCTCGTTACGGCCGAACGTACTATTCCTTGACGAACCCACCAACGATCTCGATCTCGAGACCATTCGCCTCGTCGAGGAGTTCTTAAGCCAGTGGTCTGGAACACTCGTCGTCGTCTCGCACGATCGCACCTTCCTCAGTCGTACGACCGACCGCCTGGTCGAAGTACGAATTGACGGTACGATCGTTGAAGTTCCGGGTGGTATCGACGCATGGATCGAGCGAACGACCAACGGTCTCACCAGTGCGCGATCATCCGCGGGAGGTACGGCGTCCGCCGCGGCTTCAAACGCTCCGAACGGACGCCAGATTCGAGACGCCGAAAAAGTTATGGCGCGTCTCGAGCGACGACGAACGGTGATCACGCAGAAAATCCTGGCTTCGACCGACCACGCGGAGCAAGCGAGACTGGGTTCGGAGTTGGCCCAACTGTTAACAGAGTTGAACGCCGCCGAAGAGCGCTGGCTGGCCTTGGTGGAATGACCAAGGCCCCGAATTTTCACGAGGTCTAAGTCAGTGAGTGCCCCCGGCAGGATTCGAACCTGCGCACACGGTTTAGGAAACCGATGCTCTATCCCCTGAGCTACGGGAGCTTCGACCGTTGGCTCCAATCTTGATCCAATCATTCGATCGGGTGAAGAAATGGCAACGAGACGCTCCTATCGTACAGGCCCACTCGTTGAGAGTCCTCCTCGCACTTATCCTTCGCCGTCCACTGCGGGTGTGGAACGCGCGAACATAGTTTGGCGCGCCGCGACGAAGTGATTCGCGGTCTGCAAGTCATCACAAGCCCAGTCGATTGGTCACTTGCGTACTTCGTGCCCGAAGAGTCCATGTCACATTTTGACGCCTAGGTGAATCCTAAGGTCGGCTGACGATTGGCCCACGTCGACGCGGTATTGGCCGGAGACGATCTTCAACGACGCGTTTCGGTAGATCTGAAACGCCGAGGAAGGGATCACGATCACAATCTTCTTCGAAGCTGATGGATTGAGTTCAACTCGCTGAAAACCACGTAGTTGCTCGGGCGGCTCACCGGTTGAGACGGGATACGCCACGTACGCCTGGACGACGTCGACGCCCGCTCGCGATCCGGTGTTCGTGACACTCAAGCGAACCGTCACGCCGGATGCGGTCTTCTTGAGAGTGGCGTGGGACAATTTGAACGTGGTGTAACTCTCCCCGTAGCCGAAACTGAAGAGGGGTTCGACCTTGTTCGCCTGGTACCACCGGTAACCCACGTCGAGGCCCGTGCCGAAATTGACCACCGACTTGACGCCGGGGAACGACGAATCATTCGTGGCCGGCATCTTCGAGGTGCTCACCGGGAAGGTGATCGGAAGTCGTCCTGAGGGATTGACCACACCGATAAGAACGCTCGCGATCGCGGATCCATCCTCCTGTCCGGGATACCACGCCTCAACGACACCGGCGACCTTCGCAATCCACGGCATGACGACCGCGCCGCCGGTATTGAGGACGACGATCGTGTGCGGGTTCGCCGCCGCCACCGCCGAGATCAGGGCGTTGGCGTCACCAGGGAGGTCCAGATTCGGGATGTCCACGCCCTCGGAGTCGAAGTTCCCGACGAAGACAATCGCAACCTTCGCCTGGCGCGCCGCCTGTACCGCCTTGTTGATGTAGGGGGTCACGTCGAGAAGGCTGAAGGCCGGTGGCGCGTGGTGCTTGATCTGGAACCACTGAGCAGTGAATGTGTAGTCGTGACCGGCGACGAACTGGGCCGTCGCGCTCAAGACGGCGGGAGCGTGCAGTCCCGCGGACGAGATGAACGGCTTCTTGTCGAGGTACAGCCAGGTGTCGCCGTACTGCAGGAACGTAATCTCGAACGTGCCAGTCGTCTTGGCCTTGATGACGAGACTCCACTTGTCCCATCCCCGACCCGTGCCCGGCTCGCTCGCGGTGGCGATGGCCGGTGTCACGCTCGGGTCCTTCTCGATCGCGATGTCGACCTTGCCCGCTTCACCGATGAGGGCGATTGGCTTGACCAACTTGAGCGGAGTGCCCTTGACGATTTCGACGTCGCTCAACTGATCGAGATCCAAGGTGGGCGGCCCACCCGGTTCGTAGGTCACCGTGGTCTTGCTCGAGACCGAAGAGCGAAGTGCGCGGAGCGGCGTAATGACGTACGGTGCTGCAACCTTCGAGCTCCCGCCGCCCGAGACCTGGGGCGTCTGACCGGCGTCGACCCCGATAACCGCGATGGAGGCGGTGCCGGCGATGAGCGGGAGGATCGAACCCTTATTCTTCAGCAGCACGATGCTCTGCGTCGCGGCGGTGAGGGCGGTCCGGACGTGGGTAGACGTGGTCGCGACGGCGGTGAGCGATCCGTGAACCGGATGAGTGATGAGACCCGCATTGAACATTGGTTCCAAGACAGAGCGCACCGCCTGATTCAGTTCGCTCGTCGTCACCGCACCCTTCTGCACTAGCCGCGCCAGTGTTGCAGGGGAGCCCGGCTTCATGAGCGAAATACCCGCGCGGAAGGCTTGGGCCATATTGGGCACCGCGCCGAGGTCGGAGCGAACGAATCCGGTGAAGCCCCAGGACTTTAGGGTCGCGTACATCGCGGGGTCCGAGCACGTGTTGACGCCGTTGAGTTCGCCGTAGGAGCACATGATCGACGCCACGTGCGCCTGCTGCACGACCGCCTTAAAGGGTGCGTTATAGAGCTCGGCGAGCGCTCGGGCCGACACGATCTGATTGAGTCGAAGCCGAGCCGTCTCCTGGGTGTACGCGGTGTAGTGCTTGGCGTTGGCGAGGTCCCCGGTCGACTGGATGCCCCGAACGTCCGCGACGCCGAGCACACTAGTGAGATACGGATCCTCGCCGTACGTCTCGAAGATGCGCCCACTTTGGGTCACGCGCGCCAAGTTGAGTTCGGGCCCCTGGACGACGGCGATGCCTTTGGTGCGAGATTCGACGGCCTCGGCCTCGCCCACCGCTCTCGCGACCGACGGATCAAAACCCGCGGCGATCCCGATGGCGGCTGGGAACTGAGTGACACCCGTGAGACCATTGGCCACGCCGTCTGGTCCGTCGGTGAGGGTGATCGGCGGGATGCAAAGTGACGGTACTCCGAAATTACTGTTCTCCAGGGGCGGATACGTGGCGAGGATAGCGAACGACGCCTTCTGACTCAGCGACATCCGGGCGATCACTTCGTTGGTCAACGTCATCGCGTTGGCCGTGTGATGCAGCGCCTGCGCGATCCAGGGGCATTGGCTTGTCGCCGCTTGAGCCTCAAGGTGAGAATGTGTCTGACGCAAGCTCACGCCGCTGGATTGCGTCGCCGTGATCACTGTCACGAGTAGGGAGATCACTGCCAACAGGGCGATAGTCGACGTACTACGGACCCTGCGACCGTCTAGACGTGTGCTCACTTCGAAGTTCTTCGTGAATTGCCGTGAGGCCATATCAATGAGCAGGGCATCGTGCACTTTCGTTTGGAGTCCAGTCTCAACTTACGTTGGGAGGCTTCTCGAGTCAGAACTTGCCAATTGCGTCGCCCACTCTTCAATGAAATGGGGTCCCAGCAATTCTCTGACCGATGAAGAATCAAAAGAGTGTGATGTCTAGAAATGGAAGAGTTTTCCATTTCGAGTTGCGACTCAACGACTAGAAAAGCATCAAACTCTTTTCCGATTTGCTCCAATCCTGCTCCACTTTTCTCCAATATGATTGCTCCGATACGCGTTGAAAGCCAGCGAAATGCTTTAATTTCCAGCATTCCCCATCCTCTCCAATACGAATCTTCGGATTAGGAAACCGATGCTCTGTCCCCTGAGCTACGGGAGCATTACTCGCTTCTCGTCATCGTTGAGAAGGTAGTGCTCTTTCCAGCACCACTATTACCTACTACACACCACCATTCAATCATGGGGCGTCGGATTCCACGCTACGAGGTATTCAACCCTCTCGGTCCGGATTCACGACGCAACTACGAATATTGACGAACGTTGTGAAGACGTAAGTTCCCGTCAGATCAAGCTGACAATATCTCAGCCAACTGAATATCCGGTGCGCAGATTGCCATACACAGTTCGCTAGCGTGTCAACGGTCGTCGGTACTGGCGAAGTTTTGCCACCAAGCGAGGGAACAGGGGCGTAGGCACCTTCTACTCACTTCTCAAAGAGACGGCAATGAACGAACGAGACTGGAGTTCCGAAACGGGGCTTACCTCTTCATTGAACTCAATTGGTGGGATGAATGTCTCTCAATATTGCCGGTTATATATCCAGGATGAATGGAGACGTCTATCTCCTTCAACCCGCAAAAGTTACGTGGAGGGATGGAAGAGCCTCGAGCGCGCGAGGCGCAATCCCAGCATCAGTGCACCTAAGAAAACCAGGGCGACGACGATGAAGGCGAACGCGGTGCCTTGACCCGCGATTACTCGCAGAATCATCCCCAACGCAACCGTCGCCAGCCATACCTCCACGCCTGCACCGAGTGAGACACCGTTTTGGCGACGAACGAGCACGATAAGCCAGCCGATTGCGAGGCCGACAGCAAAGGGCCACGTCGTCGAAACCATGCCAGAAAGGCTGTCCGCGTGGTGGTGGTTGGAACGACCGATGCCAACGAAGAGCAAGACGACGAGAATGTCAATAACGATCCAACGTCGAGTCATAGCGAACGACCCTACCGGTAATTCGACAGCCGTCTTCAAACGGAGCCATCTGGAATTTACATTCCCTACGAACCGTTAAGTGAACGCCGGGCGACGACGCTCCAAGTGGTCTTTCGTACAATCAGCAATACTTTCTCGTTACCTCAAATTGAACTTCACCGAGGTCCTCTTGCCGTTGGCCAAGATGATGGTGAACCTGTGCACACCCGTCTTCACGCCGGCATTTACCGTGACCCGGACAGTGAGCAACGTGCCACGGTCGCCAGTAGCTAACGCCTTGACGCCCGCGACGTTGCTGATCACCCTTGGTCGACCATAGAAGTTCGTGCCAACGATCTTTACCATCACGGTTCTACCAATCCACGCCGCACCGATGACGCGCCTCGCTTTGGGAACAGCAACGGAGAACTTCACGGTGGTCGCCGGAGACGAGACGGCTTGGTTGGTGGTCGAAGCCGCCTTAGTCGCGGTGACAATGCAGGTTCCCACGCTCGATACCGTTAGTGATCTTCCCAACACCGTGCAGCCAGTCGCCGTACCATTCGTGACGCTGAAAGTGACCGCGCCCGTGCCAGAGCCGCCACTCGTCCTAAGAGTCAGTGTTTTGCCGATGGTGCCCGCAAGAGAAGTGACACTGAGAGCACTCTGGGCGCTTCGGCTATCAATGGCGCTGCTCGCTGCCGTTGTCAGATTTCGCGAGGTGTCCGTAACCGTGAGAGTGCACGTACCCGGCGAGTTAATGACGAGGGCTGAAAACGTAGCGACGCCAGTAACCGCTGTCGCGGTGGCGGTGCCGCCAAGAATGCAGGAGGAAGTGATGGTCAGCGAGTCCTTAGCGCCATTACCAGTCGTGACCACGTTGCCGAACGTGTCTTCAACAGAGACCTGAAACGACGTGAGAACTACTCCCACGTTGGCGATTGCGGGCGGCTCCGTCGTAAAGGCGAGCTTGGTAGCCGTATCTGGGTTCACCGCCACCGCCGTGCTCGCTGCCGTTGTTAGAGATCGTGAGGTGTCCGTGGCCGTGAGGGTGCAGGCGCCAGCGCTGTCGATGGCGAGTTTACTGAAGGTGGCAACGCCGGCAACCGCCGTCGCGGTCACTGTGCCACCAAGGGTGCACGAGGACGCGATGGTCACCACGTCCGTGGCGCCGGCACCCGTTGTTATTACGTTGCCAAACGAGTCTTCTACTGAGACCCGAAAAGTCGCCAGCGACGATCCGGCGTTGGCGGATGTTGGGGGCTGCGTAGTAAAGGCGAGTTTGGTAGTCGAAGCGAGACTCACCGTCACCGACGTGCTCGTTGCCGTCGTCAGAGATCGTGAAGTGTCCGTGGCCGTGAGGGTGCAGGCGCGAGCGCTGTCAATATTGAGCGCGCTGAACGTTGCTATGCCGCCACTCGCCGTCGCAACCGTGGTGCCCCCAAGGGCGCACGAAGAAGAGATGGTGACGGAGTCTGTCAAGTCCGTGGTTGCGGGAGCGTTGGTCCCGTCTTCAATTAAGACCTTGAACGTCGCTAGGGTCGCTCCGGCCACGCTGGTCGTGGGTGGCTGGGTCGTAAAGGCGAGCTTGGTAGCTTGTGCCGCCGACGCTGGGGAAGCGGAAACGAAGATCAAACCAGTCGTCAAGATTGTTGAGCACGCCCCCAGAGTGAGAACTGCCGACAGCGTTGAACGGACTGACCTACGCCCACCTTCGCGATTCATCACTTTCTTCATGGACGACTCCCTTGTTTAACTAATGAACTCGCGTATCAAACGTTTTTCCTTACCAAGGTTTACTCCTGAAGTTGTCCGAAGAAATTGCACAAGTTGGGAAAACGGTTAGAAACTGATTGAACTGAGACACGGCTATACAGAAAAAGTCCACTTCACTCATCACTTTGACCCAAACGAGGAAAGTCACGTGGCCCGCTCCTTCTGCGAAACTCGACGCGATTTATGGGCTGATCACGGTTCATCTTCGGCAGATCGAATGAGATAGGTCCGTAGCCACTCGGCCGTACGCTCTTCGTTCCATTCCCCCGAAGCGGCAGAAAGCACGGCTTGCTCGGCGTCATCTGTGGGCGGATAGGGATTCCACGACCACCCATTCATGTCAATGAAGAGCTGGAGCGTCACCCGTGCAGCACGTTTGTTGCCGTCGAGCAGCGGGTGGTCCTTCGCGAGGCACGAGCAACACTGCGGCCGTATCGACAAATTCCAGGTCGAGGTCTTGCTCGCCGAAGCCGGCCGACGGAGTGTGCAGAGCGGAGTCAACGGAATCGCTGAGCGAGAGATTAACAATGGCCTTTCCACACCCGCATAGTCTCCGGCAAGTTGCTCGATTACGTATCCATCTGCCGCTCGTCTGGAGCCCGACGTTCGATCCCCGGCGACGAATCGTCACCTTGATAACCGCGCTCGCGATATTCGTCTTGCGTCATCGGCCTGCCCCGAAAGCGGGTAATGACCTCTTGTTCGGGACGCCGCTGATTCTGAGTGACTTGAAAAGCGAGCGAACGTTGATCGGCATCGGTTAGCGGAGGCTGCACCATACCCCTCGGCCACAATCGATGATGAAGAACAGTGTTGATCTCTGCCGCATAGAGCGTGATCTCTGCTCCGACAAAGATCCAGGCGATCAGCCCCAGCACTAGGCCGAAGAGCCCATAAAGAGCGCTCGCTCCCTTTAGGTCATGTCCGACCACGTAGGCGCCAGCCGCCTGAAGGATGGTCCATGCCACTCCCCCAATGATCACGCCTGGAATCAAGGAACGCGTGGCCACTTGTCGCGGCGTGAGCGTACGAAATGCGGCGAGGTAGAGCGCCACATTAACGATGACGGCGAGTATCTCTCCGAAAGCCCCGAGCCAGAAGTTGTGCCTTCCGAACGTGCCAAAACCAGCGAGCGCGGTAGTGAGGATCAGGCCGACTGCGAGCACGACGAGGAAAATACCAGCGCGAACCATTCGAGTGATGTAATTGGGCCGCACCGCAGCCGGAATGTTCCAGATCTGCGCCATAGAATAAAGCCCCGCTTGTGCAAGTCCCGTTGAGCCATAGACCAGACCGACGATCCCAACTACGAGACCGAATGCCGAACTCCGTTTTATGGCGTGAATGTTGTGACCGAGCTGTTGGCCAATAATAGGAAACTGTCCGAGGGCCGAGTGCAACACTCGCGCGCGATCCGAAGGGCTACCGGCGAGCACGATGCCCAAAATCGTCACCAGAAGGAGGAGCAGCGGAAACACAGTGACGAACATCGTGTACGTAACTTGCACGGTGAGGTTCCCAGCGTTGTCGTCACCGTACTTCTTGATGACGCCGAAGACAAATGATGGAACCAGGTGGCGCTGTTGAAACGCATCGACACGCCGAATCGTTCGTTCGACGACATTCACATCAGATCACCCTCTTTACACCTCTGGGCAAACAATCGCCGCCGAAGTCATGCTCATCACGACAGTTCGAACTGACGACCGACGCTCGGCGACATCCCTCGTCAGGTGGCGCGCAGTCTCCGCGTTCCGGGTGAACAGCGTGGTGGAAATGGGCCCCGACCCGACACGACATGGAATCGATGGCGCGGACGTCCTTGGCTCCAACGACCCATTGGTCATTGGGTGTTGCGCCGGCGATGACCGAGGAGATCTCGGCCGCTGCCGCGTCGATGAAGCATTTGTCGTGGGCCATACGACATCGTAACGGCGTCCCTTTAATTACGACAAGCACTCGCCTCGGACTATCTCGTTAGCGGCGAAATCAGTCGCGGCTATGCGCTAGATCTTGCTCAGCCACTCATGCCTCTTCGCAACGGCGAAGAAACCATTGCTGAACATGAATGTCGCGGGACGTCACTGCGCCCCACCCTCCGTCAATCGAGATCGGTGAACCCGTTATGGTCTGAGCGGCGTCGGAACATAAGTAGACGACCATCGCGCCAATCGCCTCGGGTGAAGACCTATGGCCAAACGAGAGCAAGGGTGCATGACGTTGATCACCTCAAGGTGCGTCTACGCATCGACACGCCTACCGAGGCGGAGTACTACCGACGCGGGGGCGTGCTCAACTTCGTGTTGCGTCAACTCGCGTCGTCGTAATCTCACAGCGACGTGGGCTACGTCGTCGTCACCCGGGCAAGTGCGTCTCACTCTTGAGTACCTTGCAAAGCGCCGCTCGTTGGTTGGCGTCCAAGTCCGCGTCGGGATGGGTGTCGGGGATGCGTCCTCTGCCGGCGTCATTGTCGTACGACGGAGGGAGCTTGAGATAGCCCTTTCCGGCGGCCGCGATCAACTCCTTCATCGTGCACGTTGGGCTCGCGACACTCCGGCCGCACCCCGCCAAGAACAGTGAACTCGTGACGAGTGCAACCACAGACAGAATCGTCCGCGCCGCCAAACGACCTCTTGGTTGACGACGCACCGGCTCACCTTTCCTCGACGTTCTTGCGCTCAGGTCCCCGTCTTTAGCTCCCATTGGGCACGGTCCATGGTAGCGGCGAGACTCAAAAAGTTGTTCGCTCGAGCTCGTTGCGCTCACCCCTTGACTGCGCCACTCCCTTACGACTCGACCGTAGTGACGGCGTTCACCGCGTCGTTGACGTTGTCGTAGAGAGTAAGCGCGCACGACCGGATCGAAGGAGTTCGCGAGTGTCACTTTCACTTTGTCACTCACTCCCGCCAACGATAAGGAGACGCCGTCCTTGGTGTGAACGACTACCAAAGGCCAAGTAAATGATTGGTTTTTCCAGCCTTATCCATGGAATCCCAAGTAAATCTTTGGATTAGGAAACCGACGCTCTATCCCCTGGACTACGGGAGCAGTGCCTCGCTGCCTCAAGGATCATTTCATTCCTTTGAAAGGGATCCGAATGACAGCGAGACGTTCTTAGGGTACAGCCTCGCTCGTCGGTCGCTATCTTCGTAATTACAAAGCGAACGACAAGCGTCTTCGCTACGTCTCTGGTTCAGGTCCAGGTCCAGTTGAAAGTGAGATCTCTCTTAAGCCGTTCGTAAGTATTGACGTTGCAATTTCAAGGCCGTCGCGAAAATGATTACTCGAAGTGCACGATTCCGATCGAGTTGCCAACGGGTTCATAGTCGAAAGTACTTTTGTCCCCAGAGTTGGTTTAGGACCCACTAGTAGCGTTAGAAGTCGTGACCACGTCTCTCACTCAGAAGCGTCGACCACTGCGAGCGCTCGTCTCGGCGATGCGACCCACCCAGTGGGTGAAAAATGGACTTCTCGCCGTCGCCCCGGCGGCGGCACACCAATTGACGCACGCTGATGTGTTCTTGCGCACCGCCACCGCATTCATCGCCTTTTGCTTCATGGCTTCGGGAATTTACTTGATCAATGATCTACGCGACGCGCCCTCGGACCGCCTTCATCCCACCAAGCGATTTCGGGCCATCGCCTCCGAGGAACTGTCGACCAGAGCGGCCCTGACGTGTGCCGTCATACTCATCATGATCGCCTTCGCGATTCCCTTCGCGCTGTCGCGCCCATGGGGATTACTGCTCATTCTCGGACTGTATTTCGTCATTTCCCTCAGCTATTCACTGTGGCTGAAGAACCTGGCGATCATCGAATTGGGCGTCGTGGCGAGCGGCTTTTTTCTACGCGCCTACGCCGGGGCGGTCACGTCGCACATCGTCGTCTCCACGTGGTTCCTCGTCGTCATCTCCTTCGGGGCGCTCTTTCTGGTGGTAGGAAAACGCACCAGCGAACTGAAAAAAGTTGGCGTGACCGCGACGCGCCCGGTTCTCGCCGAATACACGCTCGAGTTCCTGCGCTCCGCGCTCACGCTCAGCGCCACGGTCGTGGTCACGGGCTACTGCCTATGGGCGTTTGACACATCATTAACCGGTCTCTCTTCAACGCACAACGACTTCGTGCCGATTCGTTTGTCGGTCGTCCCCGTCGTCTTCGCCGTGCTCTTCATAATGCGCTCCGCGGACACCGGCGACAGTGAAGCGCCCGAAGAGTTGCTCTTGCACAACCGCACGGTCCAGGCGCTCGCCATGCTCTGGGTCATTCTCTTGGCCTGGGGCGTCTACGGATGAACCGCGTCTCCCTCTCCGGTTGGGGTCGCACGTCGCGCAGCGTCGCCACCGTGGAGGACGTGTCGAGTGAATCGGAGATTGCCGCCGTGCTCTCTTCGTCCCGAGCCAACATCGCCCGAGGGCTCGGGCGCAGCTACGGCGACGCCGCCCAGCTCAGCGGCGGCACGGTGCTCCGAAGTCGCATGGATGACGTGGGGACAATCGACAATCAAGGAGTGGTGACGGTTGGCGCGGGTGCGTCACTCGATGAACTGCTCACCGTATGCATCCCTCAGGGATGGTTCCTTCCGGTGACGCCCGGTACCCGACAAGTGACCGTTGGCGGCGCCATTGCCGCTGACGTGCACGGAAAAAATCATCACGTCGATGGCTCATTCAGCCGCCATGTCCGAGAGATGCGCATCGTCACACCAAGTGGCGTCGCCACAATCTCCCCCGAGAGGGACGGCGAACTGTTCTGGGCGACCATGGGTGGCATGGGACTGACCGGGATCGTCACCACCGTGACGCTCGCGTTGCTCAAGATCGAAACCGATCAGGTGCTCGTCGACACGCGGCGGTTCTCCAATCTCGATGAGGTCATGAGTGAGATGACCGGGAGCGACGAGAACTTTCGCTACTCCGTCGCCTGGGTCGACTGCATGACGCGCGGCGCGAACTTGGGGCGCGCGGTTCTGACTCGAGGCGAACACGCTCGAGCGAACGACGTCGAAGATGTGTCGCTGCACGCGCCCGCACCGGCGAAGCTCAAGGTTCCCTTCGACGCGCCGAACGGTCTCCTCAACCCCGTAACCATCAGGGCCTTCAACGAGGCCTGGTTCCGATCGTCGCCGCGGATGCAGCTCGCCAAACCGGAATCGATCACGTCATTTTTCCATCCGCTGGACGGTATTCGCGACTGGAACCGCCTTTACGGCCGCCGCGGATTCGTGCAATACCAGTTCTGCGTGCCCGAATCTTCGAGCGAGACCGTGCGCCTGGCGATCGAGCACCTTTCGTCATCGCGCGTGGCCAGCTTTCTCGCCGTTTTGAAGCGCTTCGGACCTTCGAGTCCTGGCCCGCTCTCGTTCCCGATGCCGGGATGGACACTGGCACTCGACCTCCCGATTGGCCCGGCGTCGTTGCCGGGTCTGCTCGATGATCTCGACGAGATGGTTTGGTCATCTGGTGGACGGATCTATCTCGCGAAGGACGCGCGTTTGAGTCCGGAAAAAATGAGGGCAATGTATCCACATCTCGACGACTTTCTCGAAATCAAGAATCGGGTCGATCCCGAGCACGTCATGACGAGCGACCTCGCGCGCCGCCTCGATCTCGTGGGAGCGTGACGTGGAGAACGCCTTTGGTCAACCCCAGAGCGTGGTCGTGCTCGCCGGAACTTCGGACATCGCGCGCGCCATAACCAAGCGGCTCTGTGCGGCGCGCGCCCACACCGTCGTGCTGGCCGGACGGAACGAACAACTTCTCGATGAGGCGCGATCCGAAGCGCTCGCCTACGGCGCGCGCCAGGTCGACGTCGTGATTTTTGACGCGCGAGACCCTGCGAACGCCGAACGCACGGTGAACGAGTCGTTCGAGAAGGTGGGAGGCACCGTTGACTTGGTGGTGATCGCGGTAGGCCTGCTGGGCGACCAGGAACACATCGAGAATGACGCCGCCTTGGTTGGCGACATGGCGACCGTCAACTTCACGTGGCCCGTCGCGGCACTCGCTCAGATACGCAACCTCTTGGTTCGCCAAGGCAGTGGTCGTATCGTGGTCCTCTCGTCGGTCGCCGCCGTACGCGTGCGACGCGCCAAGTATCTCTACGGCGGCGCGAAAGCCGGCCTCGACCGACTCTGCATCGGTCTCGCCGATTCTTTGGAGGGCACCGGCGTCTCATTGCAATTGGTGCGGCCGGGCCACGTTCGCTCGAAGATGACGGTCGGCGCCAAGGAGCCACCGTTCGCCACTGGGGTCGACGACGTTGCCGACGACGTCCTGAGGGGGCTCGCCGAGCGAACCCCGATCATCTGGAGTCCGCCCATACTCCGCTACCTCTTCTTCGTGTTGCGACACTTGCCCGCGCCGCTGTGGCGCAAGGTGACTAATGAAGTCGATCGCTAGTTCCGATCGTCGGGCCCAGCGTGCACGCGCGAGCGCGCCCCTCCTCGAGGAGTCAGTGCCTCCACAACGACGCGACGGTGAAAGTCATCGATTCGACGTACCGGTACCGCGTTCGTTGACAAAGGATGATGGTTCGCAGTGAGAATTCTCGTCGCCGAAGATGACCGCACTCTTCGAGAGGTCCTCCAACGTGGCCTGCGCGAGGCCGGTTACGTGGTCGACGCGGTCGCCGACGGTGAGACGGCGACCACCATGCTCAAGGAAAACGAATACGAAGTGGCGATCTTGGATTGGCGAATGCCCAAGCGCAGCGGCATCGAAACGCTCGCCATGGTTCGAAGAAGTGGCGTCGCCACGCCGATATTGATCTTGACCGCTCGCGACGCGCCACTCGATCGGGTGGAGGGGCTCAACGCCGGTGCGGATGACTACTTAGTCAAACCATTCGATTTCGGTGAACTCGTCGCTCGACTGCAGGCCCTGCAGCGACGTCCGGCGCTACGGTTCAACGAAGAGATCCGCTGCGGTGACCTTCAGTTTGATTCGGCGACTCGAGAACTGCGCGCTGCCGGCAAGGACATCGAACTCACCTCGACCGAGCGCCTTCTCATCGAGTTGCTGCTTCGGCGAAGTCCGGCCGCCGTCTCTCGGCGAACAATCGCCAATCAGGTGTGGAGCGACCAAGCCGACGCGGTCGGATCGAACACGATTGAGGTCCATATCGCGCGAATCCGTTCCAAGATCGCGGGCTGTGACGCAAAGATTGAAACCATCCGGGGATTTGGTTATCGAGTGGTCGGGTCGTGAAGACGGAGCGCTCAGACCGGATTCGAGCGGGCAAAGTTTCCGTCGTCGCCACTTTGATTGGCATGGGCAGTTACGTGCTTATCGCTCTCATCTTCAACTTCTCTTTGGCCGATCACATGACCTCGCAAGTGGACATGCGCTTGGGCCAACGATTGGTCCTCGCCGTCAAGAGTGGAGGGCAGCCGGAGAGCTCCATCGTTGGGACACCGACCAAAGAGTCCGGAGATCTCGACAAAGATGACGCACCCGTCTTCGTGTGGAAAGTGACGTCGAGCGGCGCGAGCACCCCGATTACGAACGGCGCGCCGCGGCTCCCCTCGAAGAGATGGGTCGCGGGCGACGGTTCGTTGCGGCTCGGCCCTTCGACGTTCGGTGTGCGCGTGGTGTCGTTTCGATCTGGTTGGCTCGTTGCCGGAGAGAGCCTGGCCGACGTCGAGCGGGTTCGAGACTCGTTGATCAATGCCGAACTGATCTTCGGCGCCGCGTTACTCGTCCTGATGTACGGCGCCGCATTCGTCGTGGGCATTCGCGCCCTGTCACCGATTGCTCGCGCGCAACGTCGCCAAAGAGAATTCACGGCGGACGCGTCCCACGAGTTGAGGACGCCACTCAGTGTCATAGAAGCCGAAGTGTCGATTGCCCTAAGCAAAAACCGAGACGCGCAGTCGTACCGTTCCACACTCGAACGAATCGGCGGCGAGGGCCACCGCCTGCAGCGAATCGTCGAGGACCTCTTGTGGCTCGCGCGTTCCGACGAAGAGCGCACGCAACACACCGATGAGTTCGTTGATCTCGGGGCCATCGCATTCACGTGCACCGAGCGATTCCAGGCGGTCGCCGAGACGTCGCAACTGCGTCTCATCTTCATGAAGTTGGGCGATGAGGACCCGATCGTACGAGCACCGCTCGAATCCATCGATCGTCTCCTCGGAGTCCTGATCGACAACGCGTGTAAGTTTGCCGGCCCCGGAGGTCAGGTGGAAGTGATCGTCGCCACGCTCGGCAATACGGTGACGCTCGAAATCGACGACAGCGGTCCGGGCATCGACCCACAAGAACGCGCCCTCATCTTCGACCGTTTTCATCGCACCCCCACGCTCGCCGGTGGAACCGGACTCGGCCTCGCCATCGCCGATTCGATCATTCGTGCGACCCAAGCACACTGCACCATAGGGACCGCGTCGATCGGCGGCGCGAAAATTGAGGTCACCTGGCGCCTCGTCGTCGCAAAATCACCGGGCCACACCACCGACGACGACCATTTCAACGCGTGATTCGCCGCACTATTGCTCAGTGAACCAGTAGTGCGCAACAACTTTCGAACCTTTCGGCCCAGTTCGAACGTAAGAATTAAAGAAGAGTCGAAGGACCTTAATGAGGCCGTAAGGTTCACTCTTTAGCATTTGTGACATGACGAGCAACCTTCTTGGCACCTGCGCGTTCAAATGCTCCAATTCCACGTCGGCCGTTCTCGCCATCTTTGAGCCTCCCGAGACCTCCACGCGATGACGATCCACGATCAGCCAATATTCGAACGTCGCCCAAGCCCATCGGACGAACGGCGCGTACGCGGCGTGCGACCCTTCGGCACCGAAGCGAACGCCCGACTTACGAGTTCGACCGCTCTCGTGCTGCTCGTGCTGCTCGCGATCGAAGGATTCACCGTCTTGCGAGTCGGCTCCCTCCTCACGCTTCACGTCTTCATCGGCATGCTGCTCGTGCCGCCAATCCTCGTGAAACTGGCCAGCACCCTCTGGCGCTTCGCCAAGTACTACACGGGTTCACGCGAATACCGTGAGAAGGGCCCGCCGCCAGTGGTGCTGCGGCTGCTCGGACCCTTTGTCGCGATCCTGACAATAATTCTGTTCGCGTCGGGGATCCTGCTCCTCTTCGTACCGCTCACCTGGCGCGGTGACATGTTGCTCCTGCACCAAGCAAGTTTCGTCTTGTGGTTCGCTTGTATGACGATCCACGTGCTGGGTCACGTCAAGGAGACGGCAGAACTGTCAACCAGAGACTGGGTACGACGAACCAGGGTCAGGGTGGCGGGCTCTCGGTGGCGACGACTCGCGATCACGACCAGTCTCGTCTGCGGCGTGGCCCTCGCCTTCGTGACGATCCCCTCCGTGGGACCCTGGCTGAGCGCCCGCTGATCGCCCATGACACAATCAACCATCAATAGATACCGCCCCCCACGTCACGGTCCGCAGCGTCCCCGCCACATTTTTTCGGCGCGCAACAAGCGACGAAAGCTGCGCCGACGCGTCGCGGCGTCCGTCTTACTCGTCTTTATGGCGTTCCTCGTTTGGCTGACGTTCTCTCTCGGTGGCGCGCTCTTGAATCCAGCGCTGGGCAGTTCGTTGAGCTCACGATTTGCCGAGTGGGCCCGCGGTCACGGCGCGTCCAGCATCGTCAATTGGACTGAAAACGAGTGGTACAAACATCATCCGCCGCCCGTCGGCGGCACGCTGCCACCGGGTTCGATCCGCACGCCGACGTCGTCGGGTCCGACGAACGTAACCTCGAACGCCTATCTCCCGATCCCCAAGCCCATGGTTGCCTTCGCTTCACCGGCCATCGCCGGCGAGGGCGCTTGGTCACCGGTCGGTCGTCGCGTTGATGGCGTTCCGGCGATCTACGAAACCACGCTCCGGCCCGATGCCGTGCACACCAGTTACGTGGTGGGCGTCGTGTGGATGGACACGAAGCTACTGCGTGCGTCGCTCTACTCGGGCAGTTCCATTCCTGGAGGCGGCCCATTTCCCTTATCCGCTCCGATAAAGACGTCGGCGGCGCGCACCCTCGTGGCCGCCTTCAACGCCGGCTTCCTGATGGCGAACGCCAACGGCGGCTACTACACGGCAGGCAAGGTGGAGATACCGCTTCGAAAAGGCGCGGCATCGTTCGTGGTGTACCGCAACGGTTCAAGCAATATCGTGGCGTGGGGCAATAGCGTCACTCTGAACCATTCGATCGTGGCGGTTCGCCAGAACCTCGATCTACTCGTGAACAATGGTCGTCCTGTCGCGGGTCTCCAAGCCAACGACACGTCCAAATGGGGCTTCACACTGGGCAATGCCATCGACGTCTGGCGTTCGGGAGTGGGGATCACGGCCAACGGTGCACTCGTCTACGTGGGCGGGCCGGGGCTCAACATCACCGATCTCGCAAACCTTCTCGTGCGCGCGGGGGCCGTGCGCGCAATGGAACTCGACATCAACACTGACTGGGTCAATTTCTCGAGCTACCAGCCCTCGACGTCCGCGGGGCTCGCGACGGCGTCGAACGGAAGGGAACTTCTGCCGGCGATGACGGGAACGCCCGCTCGGTACTTCGAATCGTGGTGGGCTCGCGACTTCATCACGATGTCCGCCGTCACCACCACCAAGAGCGGCAAGGGCTGAGCAATGTCACCGTCACTACATCGCCGAGTCGCCCGTCCAGCGTGGTTGAAATCTGAACAGACTCCTACACAATTCGAGGGGTGCTTCTTATGGTGACGCCGTATCGTCCGACCATGACCGATGTCACCACTCGACAGAGCCCCGAGAGCACCGCGTTCGAAACGAGGCCCCGACCCTCACGTGCCCCTCGTCGCAGCGCACGTGCGCCGCGACCGCGACACGCCAACGCCCTCGCCCTGATCGCCGGAATCGGCCTCGGTCTCTCGGTCGGCCTTGCGTTCGTGGGTCAGTCGATCGCGTCCTTCGGAACCGCCGGTGGATGGTTCACCTTTGCCGGACGGTTGACCGGACTGAGCGGCACGTACTTGTTGATCATCATGGTCCTTCTCGTCACGCGACTTCCGTGGCTCGAAGAGACGGTGGGCCAGGTCCGACTCGTCCACTGGCACCGAACTGTCGGGGGTTGGCCAATCGCAATCATCGCGCTTCACGTGGTGTTCATCACTCTTGGTTATGCCCAGGCCTCGCACGTGAGTGTTCTCAGTGAATACTGGACCTTCCTCATGCACTATCCGGACATGCTCACTGCAACGGCCGCCTTCGTGCTCTTAGTGGTGGCCGGCGTCTCGTCGATACCGGCAGTGCGTCGCACGATGAAATACCAAACGTGGTGGGCCGTTCATCTCTACCTCTACCTCGCACTCGTCTTGGCCTTCGCGCACGAAATAAAGACCGGCGTGATGTTCATTGGCCATCCCCTGACGCTGGATTTCTGGATCGCGCTCTCGGCCGGCGCCCTGGGTACCGTGCTCGCCATACGATTCCTTCGGCCCCTCGCCAGGAATCTACGCCACCAATTGCGCGTCACGAGCGTGCGCGAAGAGGCCCCCGGGGTGTACTCGCTCGTCATCAAGGGTCGCAACATGACGCGGTTCGAAGTTGCCGGCGGACAGTTCTTCCAGTGGCGATTCATGGCCCGAGGACTTTGGTGGCACTCCCACCCGTATTCGTTGTCGGCGATGCCGCGTCCACCATTCATTCGAGTGACGGTCAAGCGACTGGGAATGCAGAGTCTGGCCGCGACACGGCTCAAGCCGGGTACGCGCGTCTTCGTCGAGGGACCCTATGGCATCTTCACCCGCCACGCCCGTCGAGGTGGACGCGTCGTGCTCATCGGGGCGGGCGTGGGCATCTCGCCGATTCGCGCCCTACTTGAAGACCTCCCCGAGCGAACCGACATCACTGTGATCCTTCGCGCTTCGAAGGTCGAGGATCTCGTACATCGCCAGGAAATGACGCAGCTCGTGAGCGAGCGCGGCGGTCAACTGCACGAGATCGTCGGGTCGCGTAAGAAAGTCCACCTGGATGGGAAGGCACTGCGAAAGCTCGTGGGCAACGTGAGCAACACGGACATTTACGTCTGTGGTCCCGCTGGCTTCAGCGCGAACATCACCGAGACGCTTATGCGACTCGGTGCACGACACGAACGAATCCATCAAGAGGCGTTCGCCTTTTAGGTAATTGGAGCAATGGACATGACGACACGACCAGGACGGACCACATGAAACGCGCGCACATCGTGATCGCGGGCACCGTCGTGGGGCTCGCCGGACTCTTGAGTTTCAATTCGACAGCGGTGACTCTGTCGCTCGGCTCCCTGTCGGCCGTCACGGCGCCAACGCGCTCGACGACCACGACCACGCCCGCCACGACCACCACGAGCGTGCCTCATTCGGGCGGATCGACTCCCCCACCTACGACGAGAGTGGTTCCGACCACCACGGCGACCACCACAACGACCGCCGCACCGTCCGCCGCGCGCAGTGCCACCGGCGCGGCCACCAACTACAGCTACGGGATCCTCTCGGTCAAGGTCTCGGTATCGGGCACCAAGATCACGAACGTCTCGATCGCGTCGATCGATGACGGGGGCAACCCTCGCTCGGCCTACATCGACCAGGCCTCGATCCCGCTCTTGGAACAGCAGGCGATGAGCGCTCAGAGCGCGAGCATCCAGGGCGTCTCCGGAGCAAGTTATACGACCGCCGGTTTCGAGCAGTCACTTCAGTCGGCGCTCTCGAAGTTGGGTTTGTGACGGGCGAGTCCGCGAGAGACCCCGGGACACGCCGGATCCTCCATCATGACGAGCAGGTGATGGGCACGATCGTGACGTTCGATCTTTACGACGAGGACGAACCGTCTGAGAGTGTGCTGTCGCTTCTGCGCGAAGCGATTGACGTACTGCACCAAGCCGACGATGACTTCAGCACCTACAAGTACGACAGCCCCCTATCTCGGCTCCGGCGAGGCGACGTCACCATGGAGCAGTGCCCTGCAGACGTCGGCCAAGTGTTGGAACTGTGCAACGTGGCGAAGAACATCACCGACGGTTGGTTCGACCCCTGGTCGCTTCCCGGCGGCGTGGACCCCACGGGCTACGTCAAAGGCTGGGCCGCGCAACGTTCCCTCGACGTGCTTCGCCGAAGCTGGATCCGAGGCGCACTTGTCAACGCCGCCGGCGACACGGCCAGTTTCGGTGGCCCGCACGCCGGTGTACCTTTTCGAATCGGCATCGTCGATCCGGCGGCAACACAGCACCTGGCGTGTGTCGTCGAAAGTCCGGGAGCGGTTGCCACGTCGGGCACCTACGAACGCGGCTGCCACCTCATCGACCCTCACACGGGACGGCCCGCGTCACGCGCGGCGTCGGCCACGGTGACGGGCACCGATCTCGGGCTGGCTGACGCCTTCGCGACAGCACTCGCCGTTGCCGGTGTTCAGGCGCTCCCACTCATAGAGGTGCTCGACGACTTCGAAGCCCTCATCATCGATTACGACGGCACCTTCCATACAACAACTGGCTTTCCCGCGGTACGAACTGGTTCGAAAACCTCGAGCTGATCCATCGACGCGGGCTCGAACGGTCGGGGTCGAGGATAGACAGAGACCAGTGCAGCCAGGAGTGATTTCTTCATCGCCGCTGGTACAGCGCGTAAGAAACTTCGTCAAGGGCCAGTGTCGAGCTCTCCACTCACTGCATCGATGACAACGAGTTACCTCTGTATCGGATTAGGTCTCGTTGTCTTGCAAATAGACATCGAGCTGTCCCAGAAAATGTTGGAGGTCGAGAGGTTTCGTCAAGTAGTCGCGCGCGCCCGCGTCGCGGAATCGCTGGATCTGCTCGTGAGAGGCGTCGGCCGAGAGCATGACGACCGGGATGGACGCGGTACGCACATCGCCGCGGAGACGTTCAAGCACCTCGTAGCCAGAGAGATCGGGCATGTGCACGTCCAGCAGGATCAAATCTGGTCGATGTTGCCGTGCCAACTGGAGGCCGAGCCATCCTTCCAATGACGTGATCAATCGAACGTTCGGCTTATGGACCAAGAGACGTTCCAGCAGGCGGACGTTCCCGATATTGTCTTCGATGTACAGCACCGTCGCCGTTAGTGCAGCGTTCGACTCCGACCGCGACGCCACGTCTAGTTCAACTTCCGCAAAATCCGTCGAGGTCGTCGCGAGTGGCAGGTCGAGCCAGAACGTCGAACCGGTGCCCGGTTCACTTTCTACGCCGAGCGAACCGCCAATCGCCTCCATCAATCCCTTCGAGAGGGCCAGTCCCAATCCGGTTCCTTCGATGCCCTTGGATTCGGCGTCGAGGCGGTCAAAGGGGGCGAAGAGACGGTCGAGCAATTGGGGTGCGACTCCCGGTCCGGTGTCTGTCACCCGCAGTCGCACGCGGCCGGCATCCTCATCGCAGGTCAACGTCACCTTCCCGCCTTCGTGGTTGTACTTGATGGCGTTCGACAGGAGATTTACCAACGCCTGCTTGAGGTGTTGCGGATCGGCACGGACGTGGCGCGCGACGTCACACTGATCGACGATCTCGACGCCGGCCGCGGCTGCGTCACCGGAGGCCAATTTCAGGCACTCGCCGACCAACGCCTCGATCGACACCAACTCGAGCGAGACGGCGATACTGCCCGACTCGACGCGCGAGATGTCGAGTACCTCGTTGATCAGTTCCAACAGATAACCACCGGACTTCACGATGTAACCGATCATCTCGAGTTCGCTCGGCGCCTCCAACTCCATTTGGAGTAATTGCGCGAATCCGAGCACCGAGTTGAGCGGCGTGCGAAGTTCGTGGCTCATGCGCGACATGAATTCGCTCTTCGCGACGTTCGCCTGTTCGGCTTCGATCTTCGCAAGTTCCAATGCCAGTTGCGCTTCGACGGATTCAGAAACGTCGCGCGAGATGATGACGGCACCCGTCGGATTGCCCTGGGCGTCACGAAGCGCTCGGCCCCGAGACTCGATCATCACCCATCGCCCGTCGGTATGGAGACCTCGGAATCGCACGTTCATCACTTCGTCGTTCGCAAAGCTCCGTTCGAGTGCTTCGAGGATCAGGCCGTGATCCTCGGGATGGACGAAATCGAGGGCCGCGCGACCTTCGGTCTGTTCGCGCGTGAAGGCGAAGGTCGAATCGCTCGACGGGCTCGCTTCGACGACGTTCATATTCTCGTCGATCACAATGATTGAATCGACGGCGGCGTCGAAGATCGCGCGCGACTTCTCCAGGCTGACGGCCAAGGCGTCAATCGTCTCGCGGCCCTTGGTGTTGTCATGACCGACCGCATAGTACAGATCGGCGTCCTTGCGAATCGTCCACTTCATCCATCGATACGTGCCGTCGTGACAGCGTTCGCGCAGGTCCAGTTCAACGACGCTCGGCACGACACCGTTCGCGGGTTGAAAGATGTTCGTCGCGCGCTCCAGGTCATCGGGATGGAAGTAGTCCGTGCAGGATTGACCGATCAGCTCCTCCGGTTCCCAACCAAGGACGTGACGATACGCCGGGTTGACGAGAACGAAATTTCGGTCCAGATCGACAACGCACATCAAATCCGACGAACTCCAGAAAAACTGCTCGAAGTTGACGGTGCTGACGTCGCGGTTACTCATTCGTCATTGAGGTGGGCTCGTGACCGGCCCAAGCGAAGAGAGGTGGAATGCGCCACCCTGGAGAGTATTGCACTTTTTGTATGGCAAGAAGGTGCACAATCCGAACCTCGTTCTGTGGAGCGAAATCTGACGTCCGTACGACAAGGACCTCTTTACGACAAGTTCACTGGTCGTACTTCGCCAGGAAACCCTCCACGACGTCGAGATAGCGTTCGGGTTCCTCGATGAACGGCATGTGGCTGGAGTTTTCGAAGATCTCCCAGCGCACGTCCTGAATATTGTCGAAGAACGGCTGCATTGTCGCGGGCGTCGCTTCGTCGAAGCGACCCGAGGCGAGCAACGTCGGTGCTGTGATTTTGTGAACTTCGTCCACGACGCTCCAGTCGCGCAACGTCCCAATGCAGAAGAACTCGTTGGGGCCGTTCATGAGGTGGTAGACCGTCGGGTCCTCATCCAGCAGCTCGGTGGTTCGCAGCACTTCGGGAGGATTCGGCACAACCCGACAGACGTGAAGGTCGTAGTACACGTTCTGGGCCGCGAGGTACTCCGGGTCGTCGATCGTACCAGCCGCCTCGTGGCGATCGAGTGCCGCCTCGACTTCGGGATCGAGCTGTTCGCGAAGCACCTTGGCCTCACTCGCCCAGAGTGCCATTGAGGCCGGCGAGTTACTGATGACGAGCGCCTTAAGGCCCGCGGGCTGACGAATTCCGTGCTCGGCGCCGAGCATCCCACCCCAGGACTGGCCAAGTAGGAAGTAGCGATCGTTGATGCCGAGGTGCACGAGCAGATTCTCGAGCTCGTCCAAGAAGAGGTCAACGGTCCAGAAGTCTCCACCCTTCTCGGGCATGTGGGTCGAGCGTCCACCGCCGACCTGGTCGTAGTGCACGACGGGGCGACCTCGATCAGCGAGCTGGGCTAACGCGAGCACGTAGTCGTGCGAGCAGCCCGGTCCGCCGTGGGCCACGACTAAGGGCGTCGGACCAGAATTGAGGTCACCAGTGACTCGGTACCACGTCTGCCATTCACGGAATGGCGCGAAGCCTTCCACCACATTCGCCGTTTCCATGGATTGACAGTAGGTGATGACGTGGCGTCGCGCGAAATCGATTCTCGTGATCTCCACAACGGCGTTCTCTTCCATGAGAATGCCAAGCGTCACCCGACTAGCGTTGAACGTCCATGGCACTCTCAATCGGGATCGTCGGACTTCCGAACGTCGGCAAATCAACAGTGTTCAACGCCCTGACCCATAACAACGTGCTCGCCGCCAACTACCCCTTCGCGACGATCGAGCCCAACGTCGGCGTCGTGTCGGTGCCCGACCCGCGACTCGCCCGACTCGCCGCGATGTTTTCCTCCGAGAAGATCATCCCGGCGGCGGTCACCTTCGTCGACATCGCGGGCATCGTGAAAGGCGCGTCCGAAGGCGAGGGACTCGGCAATCAGTTCCTGGCCGCGATCAGAGAGTGCGACGCGATCTGTGAGGTGGTTCGCGTCTTCGTCGACGATGACGTCATTCACGTCGACGCTCGCATCGACCCGGCGAGTGACGTCGCCACCATCGAAACGGAACTCATTCTCGCGGACCTGCAAACGGTGGAAAAGGTGGTCACCCGTCTCGAACGAGAATCCCTACGCGGTGGTGGCGACGCGCAGTCGCGTCTCGCCCAAGTCAAGAAGGCCCAAGCCGCGCTCGACCAGGGTCTGGTCATCTCCAAGGTGAAGGACCTGGACCGCGACGTGCTAGCCGACCTGCATCTCTTGACCGACAAGCCCTTCATCTACGTCTTCAACGTTGACGAAGCGACCTTGGGTGACGAGGCGCGCCGCGCGGCACTCGCCGCGTCGGTCGCGCCGTCGCCGTCGGTCATCCTCTGCGCCAAAGTCGAAGCGGAACTATCGGACCTCGATGAGGACGAGGCGCTCGAGCTCCTCCAGTCCTACGGCCAAGAGGAGTCCGGCCTGGCGCTGCTGTCGCGCGTCGGCTTCGCGACCCTTGGCCTGCAAACCTTCCTCACCGCGGGCCCCAAGGAGACTCGCGCGTGGACGATTCACCAGGGGGCCACGGCGCCCGAAGCGGCCGGCGAGATTCACACTGACTTTCAAAAGCACTTCATCAAGGCCGAGGTCGTCTCCTTCGATGACCTCATGTCACTCGGCTCGATGGCGCAGATAAAGGCCGCGGGCAAGGCGCGCATCGAAGGCAAGGAGTACGTCATGCGCGACGGCGACGTCGTGGAGTTTCGTGTCGGCGTGTGACGCGATACGATATTTCTAGGCGTATGCGACAGAGGTCGGCGCCTGGAAATCGCTAATACCTAGGAGAACCATGACCTCTGCCACCTTTAACTTCAAAGTTGCCGACCTTTCACTGGCCGATTTCGGTCGCGCCGAGATCACCCTCGCCGAACACGAGATGCCCGGCCTCATGGCCATGCGCGCCGAGTTCGGCGGTACGAAGCCGCTAAAGGGATCTCGCATCGCGGGATCGCTGCACATGACGATCCAGACCGCGGTGCTGATCGAGACCCTCGTCGCGCTCGGTGCCGACGTCCGATGGGTCAGTTGCAACATCTTCTCGACCCAGGACCACGCCGCCGCCGCGGTCGTCGTCGGACCGAACGGTACGACCGATGAGCCCCAGGGCGTCCCGGTCTTCGCCTGGAAGGGTGAGTCACTGGAGGAGTATTGGTGGTGCACGGAGCAGATGCTGCGCTGGCCCGGCCACGCCGGTCCGACGATGATCCTGGATGACGGCGGTGACGCCACGCTGCTCGTGCACAAGGGACTCGAGTTCGAGCTCGCCGGATTCGTGCCGGCCCCCGAGAGCGCCGACTCCGAGGAGTACCGCGTCATCTTGGCGTTGCTCGACAACATCATCTCCAGTGGCGAGAAGCTCTTCGAGCCCATGGCCGAAGGACTCATCGGCGTCTCGGAAGAGACCACGACCGGCGTGCACCGCCTGTACGAGATGGAGCGCGACGGCACGTTGTTGTTCCCCGCGATCAACGTGAACGACGCCGTCACCAAGTCCAAGTTCGACAACAAGTACGGCTGTCGCCACTCGCTGATCGACGGCATCAACCGCGCAACCGACACGTTGATCGGCGGCAAGGTCGCCGTCGTCTGCGGCTACGGCGACGTCGGCAAGGGTTCGGCCGAGTCGCTGCGCGGCCAGGGCGGGCGCGTCATCATCACCGAGGTCGATCCGATCTGCGCCCTGCAAGCCGCGATGGACGGCTTCCAGGTGACGACGCTCGAAGAGGCCCTCCCCTACGCCGACATCATCATCACCGCGACCGGGAACCGCGACATCGTGTCGGTCGACCACATGTTGATGATGAAGCATCAAGCGATCCTCGGCAACATCGGTCACTTCGACAACGAGATCGACATCGCGGGTCTGGCGAATCTTCCGGGCGTGCGACGAGAGAACATCAAGCCCCAAGTCGACAAGTGGATTATGCCCAATGGCCGCGCCATCATCTTGCTGTCCGAGGGACGACTTCTCAATCTCGGCAACGCGACGGGACACCCAAGCTTCGTGATGAGCAACTCCTTCACGAACCAAACCATGGCCCAAATTGAGCTCTACGTGAACAACGCGAACTACGAGAAGAAGGTCTACGTCCTGCCCAAGCACCTCGACGAGAAGGTCGCGCGACTACACCTCGACGCGCTCGGCGTGAAGCTCACCACACTCACCAAGAAGCAGGCCGACTACATCGGTGTGGCGGTCGAAGGCCCCTTCAAGCCGGATTCGTATCGCTACTAGTCACGAAAATGCCGTCGAGTTGTACGGTGCAGCAATGACGTGTACTGCGTTCCCGGCGAGGTGTGATGACAGCGCCTCGTAACGAAGTTACGTGCGCTAAATGCGGTGAGGTTCAGTCCAGTGACTACGTTCTCTGCGCTCGGTGCGGCGCGTCATTGGAGACCAAAGAGCAGCGCAAGGAGCGACTCGCGGTTATCGAGCAGTCCCGACGCGAGGCGGAACGTGTCTCGGTGGCGATTCAGAGGCTGCCGGGCTTTGGGACCAACGGCACCAAGGGAGAGTCGTTCGGAACCCGGCAGTACTTCGCTTCGATGTCGAACCAGCGACGACGTCGCTTCATGATTGTTCTCGTGGTGTTCGTGATTGGCTTCGCCTTTATCTGGAGTCACTGAGGTTGGTCGATCTTCAACCGGACGTGGGAGCTCCCTCCGAGGGGGCTCTGAGCTGGGTCGCGCAGTCGATCGCCCCGGGAGCGAGCGTGACCTCCGTTCGACGATTGACCGGGGGCGTCTCGTCGGCGATGCACGCAGTCTCGGTCGTTGATGCGAACGGCCGTCACCATCGTTGTGTGCTGCGTCGTTGGATAAATGATCTCGCGAAGGAAGGACCCGAGTACGTGCTGCGTGAAGCGCGCATCCTCGAATCGCTGGAACGAACGGACATCCCCGCGCCACGGTTGATCGGCGTCGATGCCAACGGCGACGAGTGTGATGACTCCGCGCTTCTGATGTCGTACCTCGACGGTCACGTCGAACTGACACCGAAAAATCCCCAGGACTGGCTGCACCAGATCACCTCAATGTTGGTTCGAATTCACGACACTGAGATCGAGGCTCCTACGGCCGAGTCGTGGCTCGACCGAGACAATCTCATCGTGCCCGAATGGTCAACGCGACCAGATCTCTGGCGGGAGGCGTTCTCGATGGTTGAAGAGAGTCCCCCGGTCTCCAAACCGTGCTTCATTCACCACGACTACCAACAGTTCAATCTGCTGTGGCGACAAGGGAACCTCACGAGCGTCGTTGATTGGGTCTGGGGGTCGATGGGATCTCCGAGTATCGACGTCGCACACGTTCGACTCAATTTCAGCGTGCTCTATTCGAGCGAACTGGCTGAACAGTTCTTTGATCTCTATGAATCAATGGCGGGAAGGGCAATCGATCGCTGGTGGGATGTCGAGGGCTTACTCAAATACCTCCCGGGTTGGGGCGGATTTCTGCAACAACAAGCTGGCCGACGATTGACGGTGGATTTCGATGGAATGCACGAGAGAGTTGAAGCGACGCTCCATTCAGCGTTACACCGCCACTAACAGTCCTCCGACATGATTTCGAAGTAAACGAGCGCCGTAGGGTAACGAGATGTCGACCTTCGACCGAGTGATCAGTTCTCCGAAGTCCAGCGACTGGTTGGTCTCGGAGCGACGCACGTGGACGTCGGACAGTCTTCGCAGTGCTCGTGGGTCGTGCTGGCGGACCCCGAAGGCAACGAGTTCTGCGTACTTCGACCCTTCACCGAAGAAGAGATGGCGTTCTTCGGCGAGCCGCAGAGAGCAACGATCCTGGCGCTACCGGTAGCCGGCGAAGATGTCGTCGACGTTGCCTTGGACGTTCTTCGGGTTCGTCATACGCACGAACCATTCGGTGCGCATCGTCTCGATGAAACGCTCGCGACCCATCTTCATCCAGAAGGAGTCGCCGATCTGCGAGACGTGCGCCTCGAGGGCGTCAAACTTCGCGCCGTTCACCGCGCTGATGTCAATGGTCGCCGAGATCTGATCGTCCGGCGTACCCATCTCGAACTCTTCTTCGTCAGGGTCCGGCACGTCGGGTGCGCGAACGATCCCCTTGGCCGCATCGGCCTCAGCGCGTTCGCGGTCCTCTTGTTCCCAACGCTCGCGCCACATCACCATCACCGAATCGGGTATCGCGTTGAAGTACAGCGTCGGCTCGTAGTCGATCATCTTGAGTGCCGCCAGTGTGATGCGGTGCGCCTGGATGTGATCGGGGTGTCCGTAGAAGCCGTGCTCGTTGTAGGTCATGATGACCTGCGGCCGCTCTTCCATCAACGTCTCGGCCAATTTCGCCGCCGCCACTTCGACCGGCGTCGCCCAGAACGACTCGGGGTCGTTGTTCTGCGGCCAGCCCTTCATACCCGAGTCCCGGTAGCCGAGTCGCACGAGTCGATCGATCCCGAGAATCTTCACCGCGTTGTTGAGTTCGATCGCGCGAATCGCGGCGACTTCGTCGCCGTCGTGATGATCGGCGTCGGGCTTGGCGCCGTCGGGCGCGTCGCCGCACTCGCCATTGGTGCACGTTACGAGCACCGTGCGTGCGCCCTGGTCGGCGAGCAGCCGGTAGAGGCCGCCCGAAGAACTGGCCTCGTCGTCCGGATGGGCGTGTACCGCGAGAAATGTCAGCTGTTCCATTTACAGTCCTCCAAAGAGATCGGTTTCGTCACCGGATGTCACATCACGGCTCCACGCGCGTTGGTAGTACTCAACACCAAAGAGCAGCGTAAAGAGTTCTTCGTCCATCGTGACGAGGTCGGCGTTGTCCACTTGTGAAGCGTGCGTCGCAACCGCCTGATGCTTGCGCTTTGCAAAGGCACGCACGTCCATCGTCGTCGAAACAGTGTTGTCCGACACCGTGTGACCGGCGTCGAGGATCCAGGCCGGGAGGAACACGCCCTTGGCCCGAGCTCCGGCGACGAACGCCTCGAGGACCCCTTTGGGGGCGACCGGGTAGTAGAGGCGCTTCGGGCTCGTGGCGAGTTCCATCGCGGCACGCGTCACGACGTTTGCCATGATGTGATCGGGGTGGCCGTAGAAGCCATTCTCGTCGTAGGTGACGGCGACCGAGGCGTGCTCTTCGTCCATGATCGCGGCCAGCGTGCGCGCGACGGCGTTCACGTCGGCGTTCATGAACGCGTTCGGTCGGTCGTTCTGCGCCCAACCATTCATGCCGGAGTCGTCGTAGCCCAGCGTGACCACCCGGGAGAAGCCGGCGACGATCGCTGCACGCTGCAGCTCACCGGCGCGCGTGGCGCGCGTGAACTCGACGTCGTGCAGCGGGTCCGATCCCGGTCGACCTTGGTCGTCAAAGCCAAGCTCACCGTTCGTGCAGGTGATCAATACGACGCGGTAGCCGAGGTCGGCGTAGTGCGACGTAATGCCGGCCGTGAAGAGCGCTTCGTCATCGGGGTGCGCGTGGACGCACACAAGTGTGGGGGCGAACGTCATCAAAAGAGACTACGAGGTCGCCAGTTGGATGATTCGCACGAGCAGTAGCGTTCCCGCCACGGTCAAATAAGTTCCAATGGCCGTTAAAAGCCAGCGACGCGCACGTGAACGCTTCGGTCGCTCCAACAGGGCCAGTCGCGGCATGCGCCAGTCGAGGCGGTCGACGTCGTATCCAGGGCGTGATCCCTGGCGGTGTAGCCCGATGGGGAGCCCAATGACGACGCCCACTCCCACAATGGCGCCCGTCCATTCGAGCATCGCCACCACGTCGACCGACGTGAACAGAGTCGAGACCATCATCGTCACCGACAGCACGACGAGGATCGCGATGATCACTACGGCGACAGCGTTCAACCAGCGCGCGTTGACCCATGGACCGAGGGCCTCGCGGTCATTCGCCATCAACAAGACGAAGATCGACGTACTCGGCAACATGAGTCCACACATTGCCTGCACCGCCAAAGTGATCAGCCCGAGCGGCGCGTGGGGAATGAGCACCACGATTCCGGCGACGACCAACAGTCCCCCGAAAACACTGTAGAAACCTTTGGCGTCGCGCAGTCGAACGTTCAGGCCCTGATTGAAGCGATTGGAGAGGTCGCCCACGGCATAACTGCTCGCCAGCGTGACCGCGGCGGCGCCAATGATCGAGGCGTTCAACAAGACGATGGCGAAGAGGTCGCCGGTGCTATGTCCCACGAATTTCGTGAGACTGTGGGCGACGCTGAGGGCGTTGACGTAGCCGTTCGTGCCTCCGTGACCCGACAATCCGGCCGCGGTGATACCCATCAACAATGCGGCAGTGACGACCACGATGAAGGAGCCGAGGATTGTGTCGATGCGCTCGTAATTCATCCATCGCGGCGAAATCTTCTTGTCGACGATGTTGCTCTGCTGGAAGTACAACTGCCACGGAGCGACGGTGGTTCCGATGATCGAGATGATGAGCAATACTGCGGCCGAGGACGTGCCACCGCGAATACCGGGCACCGCCATGTCGTGAAAGAGCGCGTGCGTGGCGACGTGGGCGCGCAGCACCAGTGGGATCATCACCAGGTTGACCGCGACGAAAAGCATCATGAAGCGCTCCCATCGCTGGAACGAACCCGTTGCGGTGACGCTGAACAGGGCTACGACCGCGATGGGCACCGACACGTAGGCCGACACTCCGAAATACTCCATCGACAACGAGATGCCAATGAACTCGGTGATGATGATCAAGAAATTAAGTAGGAGAATCGAGCCGATCGAGACGTTGCCCCAGCGGCGTCCAATGCGCTCACGGATCAATCGCCCGTGCCCGATGCCGGTGACCGCACCGAGACGGACCACCATCTCTTGGTTCACGATCAAGACCGGGATCAAGAGGGGCAGCGTCCAAAGCAGGGAGTATCCGAAGTTCTGACCGGCTTGGGCGTAGGTCGAGACGCCGCCGGCGTCGTTGTCGCCCACCATGACGATGAGTCCCGGTCCGATGATCGCCAGAAGCGTGAGGAGGCGTGCGCGCGTACCGTGCCGGGTTCCCGGCTCGTACTCCTTGACGGTGCCGAAGGCGCCCTTGATCTGATCCTTCGTTGCTTCGCTCACGCTTCCTCCTTTCTGTTCTCGTAGTGGTACGCCACGCCCACGACGGGATTCGAAGGAGGGCTAGGGGCCTACCAAAGAGTTCGTGTGCAATCGTGCCGGGACGCAATGAATGAAGGTTGTACTAGGGGGTTTCAGTGAGCCCCCTTTGAACGTGACCCCACGGGACACGGCGCGTCACTCTTCGACCGCCGTCATACCGAACTCGCGTCGCCAACCGTGCGGCAGCAACTCTTCGAGTAGGTCATCCACTGTTACAACACCGATCATCCTCGAATGGTCCTCATCGAGCACCGGCAATACCGTCAAGTTGAAGTCACTCATCTTGCGCGACATCTGATGGATGTCCCAGTGTGGGTGCACGTGGGCGAGGTGCGTACGTGAGACGCTCAAGGCGAGCTCGTGTCCCGGCGCGCGCACGAGTGGCGCGATCGAGGCCGCGCCGATCGGTTGACCGTTCTCGTCCATGACGAAGACCGCGTGCAACGCTTCGGCCGGCACCCGCGACGTGCGAATAGCCTCGAGTGCCTCGGCGACCGTCGCGGTCGCCGGGACCGACACGAAATCGGGGTTCATGAGGCCGCCCGCGGTATCGGCGCTGTAGGAGAGCAGTTGACGAACCTTCGTCTTTTGCACGTCGGGTAGGCGCTCGAGGATTGGGAGACGACGATCCTGGTCGATCTCGTTGATGAGATCGGCCGCGTTGTCGGGTTCCATGCGGGCGAGGAGGCGTGCGGCGTCGGCGTCGCTGCGGGCCTCGAGGAATTCGAGCTGGTGGGTCGTGTCGAGTTCTTCGAAGACGTCGGCTTCGAGTTCGCGGTCGGCGCCCACGGCCTCGATGATCTCCTCGCCCTCTTCGTGACTGGCCTGCTCGACCAAGTCGGCGATTTGTGCCGGGTGGAGTTTCGAGAGCTTGCGGTAAGGGATGCGCAGGCGCGCCGTGGGCACGTGCGCGACGAACGGCTCGATGGAAGCGAAGTCCACGATGACCTCGGACTTGACGCGCTGACCGACGTTCTTGCCGAGGATTCGACGAAGGAGCGGCCGCTTACCCGGGTCGACACCGACGACTTCCCACTTGTTGTCGATCTGGGCTATTTCGATTTCATTGGCGGTGATGAGGCGACCGCGCACCAGGTTGATCAGGTGTCGCGCCAACAGGTCTTCGGCGAGCAGGAGCTCACCGGGGCGGCGCTCGAATCGACGCAGGTCGACGCGCTTGCCTTCGAAGGTCATGCGCCCTTCGCTGAGGCCGCCGATCTTTCGAATCGGCACGAAGAGGTCTCGGCCCTCGATGCGGATGACGGCGCCCACGACCGGAGGGTGCGAGTTGTCGCCGAGACGTGCGACCAGGTCTTGGACGCGACCGATCCGGTCGCCGTCCGAATCAAAGATCGGTCGGTGCAAGAACGTGGAGAGGTGGAGAATCTCAGTCATGTGATGCCTTTACAAGTCCTCCAAGGTTATCCTCTGCGCACCAACACTCCCCCGAGAACATCGGTGACATCTGGGTGAACGAAGCACGAACGAATGCAGATTCAGTGCAACGTGGGCTTGAAGCGCGCCAGGACTTCAGCAACGAAGGAGACGTCATCGTCGCTCACGCCAGCGTGCGTAACGAAGCGAGCCCGACGCGGCCCAACCGTGCCGCCGTCGACGCCGAGGACTGCGAGTTCTTCGACCAGTTGGCGCGCTTGGGGGTGATTGAAGGCCACGATGTTCGTGCGACACGTCGAGGGGTCGTAGTCGGCCTCGGGAAACGTCGCGGCGAAGAGTCCGGCGAGGATACGTGCACGCGCGTGATCCTCCGCCAGCCGCTCAACCATCTCATCGAGCGCGACTATTCCGGCCGCCGCGAGGAATCCCGCTTGGCGCATCGCGCCGCCGAGTCGCTTGCGCTCGATACGGGCGCGCGCCATCAAGCCCGCGGGTCCGGCCAGCAACGAACCGGCCGGCGCGCAGAGTCCCTTCGAGAGACACGTCATCACCGTGGTCGCGGGCGCGGCGTACTGCGCCGCGGTCGTCCCCGTTGCGACGACTGCGTTGAACAGTCGAGCACCGTCGAGATGCAAGGGTCGCTCCCCTATCGCGCGCGCGAGCGCCTCGATGTCGGCGACGTTCAAAGGCGTGCCGCCGGAGGGCATGTGCGTGTTCTCGAGCGACACCATCGCCACGTGCGGCTGATGGTCATCCTCGGCGTCAATGATGTCGAGGATGTCGCGCAACGCCAACACGCCGTTCGCGTCATCCACGGTGGCGAATTGAATTGAGGAGTTGCGTGCCGCCGCGCCCATTTCGAAGCTGACCACGTGCTGGCCCCGTCCCGCGATAACGAGATCGCCGGGACTCGTGAGAATCCTTACGGCGATCTGATTACCCATCACGCCCGAGGGCACGAAGAGCGCGGCTTCCTTTCCCACGAGTGCCGCGAAGCGATCCTCCAGCGCTCGAATCGTCGGGTCTTCGTTGTAGCCGTCGTCGCCGACCACGGCGACCGCCATGGCGTCACGCATCGCCTGGGTCGGTTGCGTCACCGTGTCACTGCGCAGGTCCACTCGTCGAGTCATGGACCGAGGCTATCGGCCGACTTCTACACTGTCGAAATGAATGAAGACCGGATGAAGCGAATGAACGACGGTAACGACGTCAACAAGGAACTCGGCATCGAAGTCGTGCTCCTCACGCCAGAGAAGGTTGTCTTGCAAGTCGAGGTCGGACCTAAGGTTCATCAGCCGTACGGCATCTTGCACGGCGGAGTGTCGGCCTTAATGGCCGAAGGTGCCGCGTCGTTGGGCGGTGCCGTGAGCGTCGGGCCGGACGAGATCGTGGTGGGCACCGAGCTGAATTGTTCCCATCTGCGTTCGATGAGCAGTGGAACCTTGACCGCGACCGCGACACCGGTGCGCAAAGGACGCAACGTCCACGTCTGGGCGATCGACCTCACCGACGAAACGGGCCGCTTGATTTGCATTGCGCGTTGCACCCTGCAGGTGCTGAAGGCACCCCCGGTCCCGGGCGCCTGAGACCTAGACTTGCCGGAGGCATTCCAGCGAAGGAGTTGACCAATGGGCGTTCGTTTTAAGGGTTGGGGCATCGCCCTGCCGGACCGAGTTGTCACGAACGACGAGCTCTCCCAGACGCTCGACACCTCCGACGAGTGGATCGCCGAGCGCACCGGCATCCGCGAACGACGAATTGGCGGCTCGGCCGTCTCCCTCGGCGTCATCGCCGGACGAAACGCAATCGAAGACGCCGGACTGACCGTGGGCGACATCGACTTTTTAGTACTCGCGACCACGACACCCGACCGGCTGTGTCCGGCGTCGGCACCAATGATCGCCAATGAACTTGGTCTGAACTGCGCGGCGATGGACGTGAACGCCGCCTGCAGCGGATTCATGTACGCCGTTCGCGTGGCCCAGGGCCTCCTCGAGACCGGCAATCGACGGATCCTCGTCATCGGCTCGGAAAACCTCTCGCGCTGGGTCGACTGGAGCGACCGCAACATGGCGGTCTTGCTCGGGGACGGTGCGGGTGCCGCGGTGCTCGAGTACGACGAAGAAGGTTCCGATGTTTTGTCCTTCGTCCTGGGCGCCGACGGTTCGGCCGCCGATCTGCTCACGTGTGAACACGGCGGATTCTTCTCGATGGACGGCAAAGAAGTCTTTCGACGCGCCGTTCGAGTCGTCGTCGATTCGGCCGAAGAGGCCATGAAGATCGCCGACGTCAGTCCCGATGACATCAGTGTCGTCATCCCCCACCAAGCGAACGTGCGAATCATCAAGGCCGCCACGCAGCGCCTCGGCATTCCGATGGAACGGACCATCGTCACTCTGGACCGCTACGGCAACACGTCGAGCTCGTCGATTCCGCTCGCCTTCTTTGACGCGCGTCAGAACGGACGGGTGAAGGTCGGTGAGTACGCCCTCATGACGGGCTTCGGCGCCGGCATGACCTGGGCCTCGGCGGTCGTTCGGTGGTCACGTTGAGCGGACCCTCGCTGGTCATCCTCGCCGCCGGTCGCGCCCGGCGGTACGGCGGGGTGAAGCAATTAGCACCCATTGGCAAGCACGGCGAGGGCGTTATCGACCTCTTGGCGTCCGACGCCTGGGCTTCGGGCTTTGAAGACATCGTTATCGTGGTCAACGCCGACACGGGCCCGCAGATCCAAGAGCACGTCGCCGCGCGCTGGCCCACCGACCACAAGGTGAGCTTCGCCGAACAGGGTCATCAACGCGGCACCGTTGATGCGGTGCTCGCCGCCGAAAGTAGTTTGGATCTGTCCAGACCCTTCGGCGTCTCCAATGCCGACGACCTCTACGGTCGCGCCGCCTTTCTCCTGCTCGGCGAACGACTCGCCGTGAGTCCTAACAACTGTCTCGTCGGCTTCGAGCTCGATCGCGCGCTCGTTGGTGACCTACCGGTATCTCGCGGAACCTGCATGGTCCAAGACGGACGACTGACCGAGATCGTCGAGCGACGAGACGTCCATTCGACCCTCGAGGGCTACGACGCCGACGACGGACTCGAACCGGTCTCGCTCTCACCGCTCGCGACGGTGTCGATGAATCTCTGGGGTTTCCAGCCGGAGGTCATTGCGCTCATGCACGAATCAATCGCGCGCCACGACTTCGATGCCGATTCCGAACTTCAACTGTCGACGTTCGTTGGTCACGTTCTCGAGAACACCTCACTCGTCTTCGAAGTTCTGCCGACGCGCTCTCGCTGTATCGGCATCACGCACGCCAAGGACCTGCCGGTCGCGCAACTCCTCGTTCGCCTGGAGATTGAATCAGGACACCGGCCCGAACACGCATTCGTCTAAACGAATCGACGCACAACACTTAGACACCGGCGTCGATCACCGAGTCGGGCGGCCCGTGCTCCAACAACGCCTCGAGCAACGATGCCAATCGGCGAGGAGCGAACCGCTCTGCGCGGGCCCCATAGTGATCAGTTGGTGAAGCTCTTTTCGGCAACGCAGAACTCTCTGCCCTGCTCAATTGTTTCTATCCAATCTTGTCGCAGGGTGAAGTTATGGCGCCCGTTTTCCTCGGATCCACCAAGGTGATTGGTGGCGACGAACCGCATCAATCAATGACCCACGTGCCACTTGTCGCACGTGCCGCATTTGTACGCACTCATCGGCGCAGTGTCTCGCTTGGACGACGCACGGGCCTGCGCCACGGCCTCATCGCGAGTCGCGTACGCCTTCTTGGGCCGACCGTTGCGCGTGGTGTGCGCGCTGGCGCCTCGGTGCAGCGACGTGCCGGAGCTTCTTTTGGTGTCGCCGTATCGACCGGACCAATAGAAAACGAAGGCCAGTACGGCAACGACAGCGACGAGCACACCGACGGTAACCATTGCCGTTCAGCCTAGGACTGGCGTATCGCGGCTCAATTCGTGCGAGTCAGCCCCGCATGTCCACGGCGTTGATTTTGTGCGGGACGATGCGAACCACGACGCGCTCATCGCCCGGGTGGTCGTACGCGCGCAAGTCGGTTGAGTATTTCTTGCCAACTTTTTCAACGAATGAACCGTCGTCGGGTGTCACCTCTGCGTCGCCGCGTAGCTCTACGTAACGCTGAGGAACGGCGAGATCAAGAATGAGAAGAGAACACTGAGGACGCGCGATGAGATTCTTGGTCTTCTGTCGACTTGAATTGAGCGAAAGCGACAGTGAACCATCTTCGTAGAGAAACCACACTTCCGTGAGTTGAGGTCGTCCGTCTGGGCCAATCGTCGCCAACGAGGCCACGGAACTCTGCAGAAGATCTCGATGAGATTCAGGTATGTCGAACATCGAAGCCACCTCTCTTTCATAAATACTTGTGATTGATTTGGATGCCGTGCGCAACTAATTCAAAGGCACTCTATTGGCGCTTATTAACGATCTTGTCTTCACGTATCAATGCGGCAAATTTGTTTCGTAAAAAGGAGCGCAGCCAGTTACGATGACCACCGTGAATTCAGCGGAGTTCTGGGACGGCGAAGCCGGTGCATTCGATCAGCAGCCCGACCATGGCTTGGACGACCCGTTCGTCCGAGCCGCGTGGTCTGGGCTCCTCCTGCCACTACTGCCCGCACTCCCCGCGCGTATCGCCGATATCGGCTGTGGCACGGGGTCCGTCAGCCTGCTGCTCGCCGAGGCCGGTCATCGAGTGTTCGGGCTGGACATTTCGCCAGCGATGGTGGCTAGGGCCAGGGAGAAGTTCGCGACATCGGGCTACTCGGCGGACATCCTCGTAGGGGATGCGGCAGCGCCGCCGTGGACGCCCGGATCGTTCGAGGTGGTCATCACCCGTCACGTCCTTTGGGCTATGCCCGACCCGGATGCGGCACTGATCCGATGGCTTGACCTGCTCGCGCCGGGCGGAATTCTCATACTCGTGGAAGGACTGTGGTGGACGGGTGCGGGGATCAGTGCTGCTCAAGTTAGCGACCTCGTTCTGCGTCATAGAGTGGCGGCCGAGGTCACGATGCTCGACGACGCATCATTCTGGGGCGGCCCCATCCGAGACGAGCGCTTCATCACCGTCAGCCGGCGCTGAACCGCCACGAGTTCTAAGCGTTTGCTTGGAGGTCCGACCGTCGCAAAGAGCGACACCGTAGGGCGAGCTGCCGACGTGTGGCGCTGATCAGAAGCGTTCCCGTGGCAGATGGTTCCGGCTGTTGCAAAGACGCGTCGTCGGCCCCCACCACGGGAACGCCTACCGATTGTCGGGTCAGTGCCAGTCACGCGACGGCGTGGTCGCGCCGAGACGCAGTGGCTCGACGGACTCGGCCGTCAAGGCCAAGGTCCCCTGGCCGCGTTGCAGCGTGCCGCGGATCATCAACGCCGGTGACTTTCGCGCGACGAGTGACCAGCGGGCCCACGCGCCCTTGGAGAAGATCACGTTGACGTGGCCCGTCTCGTCCTCCAGGTTGATGAAGACGGCGCCGTTCGCGGTCTCAGGGTGCTGACGGTGCGTCACGACGCCGGCGACGAGCACCCGCGAACCCTCGGCACCGATCAGGGCGTCGGCACGCGTCACCCCTCGCTCGTTGAGATAGCCACGCACCAACGCGATCGCCGTCGCCTCGGGCGTCAGTCCCATCGACCACATGTCATCGGCCACTCGTTCCATCTCGCTCGTCGCCGGTAAGACCGGCGCCTCGAGCCCGGTCACCACGCCGGGCAGTCGATCAAGCGTGCCCTGGGCGGCCGCGCCGGCCGACCACGCGAGCGCGCGGCGAGTGGCACCAAAAGAATCAAGTGCGCCGGCGGCCGCGAACACTTCGAGATGGTGTTGTTGAAGACCGGCGCGGCGCACCAGGTCCGAGGAGTCGCGCCACGGGGCGCCCTCCACGACGCGCGTCGCGAGTTCTTCGCCGATGGTGCGAAGGTCCCCCAGGCCGAGTCGCACGTCGGGATCATCGAGGTCGCCCTCGAGCGAAGCCCCGACACCCGAGCGATTCACGTCCGGTCGCCGCACGCGCACGCCGTGACGTTGCGCGTCGGCGACCAGGCTCTGGGAGGACCAGAAGCCGAGCGGTTGGGCGTTCAGCATCGACACGAGGAACGCCGCCGGGTAGTGGACCTTCAGCCAGGCTGAGCAGTAGACGAGGTGCGCGAACGAGACCGCGTGCGACTCGGGGAATCCGAAGTTGGAGAACGCGGCCAGCGCGTCGAAGAGTTGATCGGCCGCGGGACCAGTGATGCCGTTCTCGGCCATGCCGGAGTAGAAACGACTCTTCAGTTTCATCATGCGCAACTCCGAGCGCTTGGCGGCCATGGCCTGGCGTAGTTCGTCGGCCTCGGCCGGCGAGAAGCCGGCGACCGCGACGGCCATCTCCATCAACTGCTCCTGGAAAAGTGGGACGCCGAGCGTGCGACGAAGGATCGGCTCGAGGCGCGGGTGCAGGTACGTGACCGGCTCGTCGCCGCGACGACGTCGGATGTAGGGGTTGACGGCGTTGCCCTGGATCGGACCGGGGCGAATGATCGCCACCTCGATCACGATGTCGTAGAACGTGCGCGGCTGGATACGCGGCAGCGTCGCCATCTGGGCGCGCGACTCCACCTGGAAGACGCCGACGGTGTCGGCTTCGCACAACAGGTCGTAGACCGCGTCCTCCTGGGGCAGCGCCCCGAGGTCGATCGTGACGTCGTAGAAGGACTCCACCTGTTTGACGCAGCGGTGCAACGCGTCGAGCATCCCGAGGCCCAGCAGGTCGAACTTCACGAGACCGATCGCCGCGCAGTCGTCCTTATCCCACTGCAGGACCGTTCGCCCGGGCATGCGACCCCACTCGACCGGGCAGACCTCGATCACCGGTCGATCGCACAGCACCATGCCGGCCGAGTGGATGCCTAGGTGCCGGGGACGATTGAGCATCTGGGTCGCCATGGTCGTGACGAGCTCGGGCACGTCGGGACCCGCGGTCATGGTGTGGCGATCGACGCTGTCGCGCAGCGCGTTGGCCTGTTCTTCGTTGTAGCCGAAGGCGCGCGCCACGTCGCGCAGCGCCGAGCGCGGTCGGTACGTGATGACCGCGGCCACCTGGGCCGCGTGGCGCCGGTCGTAACGCTCGTAGACGTACTGGATCACCTCCTCGCGCCGACCGGACTCGATGTCGACGTCGATGTCCGGGGGGCCGTCGCGCGCCGGTGACAAGAAGCGCTCGAAGAACAGGTTCAACTTCACCGCGTCTGCGTTGGTGATACCCAACGAGAAACAGACCGCGGAGTTCGCGGCCGAGCCGCGGCCCTGGCAGTAGATGTCGTTAAGACGACAGAATTCGGTGATGTCCCAGACCGTGAGGAAGTAGCCGGCGAAGCCGAGGGTCTTGATGACGCCGAGCTCGTGGTCGATCTGTCGCCACGCGCCCACAACACGTTCATCTTCGCGGGTACCGTAGCGCTTCGTCGCGCCCCCCGCGACGATCTCTTCCAAATAGGACTGCTCGTCCATCCCCGCGGGCGTCGCGAAAGGAGGGAGGTTGGGCGCGACGAGGCGAAGGTCGAAGGCCAGCGCGGTTGCGAGTTCACCGGCCTGGTCGACGACCCCGGGCCAGCGCGCGAAGCGTCGACGCTGTTCGGAGTCGCTGCGCAAGTGCGCGAGCGGACTCGCGTTGAGCCACCCCTCCATCTCTTCGAGGCTCTGGCGCGCACGAAGGGCCGAGAGCACGTTGGCGCGCGCGAAGGCGTCGGGCGTGGCGTAGTGCACGTTGTTCGTCGCCACGAGTAGTACGTCGTGACGAACGGCCAGCTCGGCCAGGACGTCGTTGCGCGCGACGTCGTCGGGCGCGCCGTGGTCCCAGATCTCGACCGCGACGTTGTCACGACCGAAGGCCGCGCGGAGACGCTCGAGTTCACGCTGGGCGGCGCGAGGACCCTTCTCCATAAGGGCGCGCGTCATGGCGCCCTTGCGACAACCGCTCAAGACGAGCCACTCGCGCGCGCAGCCCGCGACCTCGTCGAGAGTGAATCGCGGCGCGCCTTTTTCTCCGCGTCGCAGATGGGCCTCGCCGAGCATCGTCGAGAGCGCGCGGTACCCCTCGGGCGAACGCGCGAGCACGACGAGGTGCGCGCCCGAGGGATCGTGGACCCCGACGCGGTCGTCGTTGGCGTCGATCGAGATCTCGGTCCCGAAGACCGTGGGCAGACCGAAGGCCCGGGCCGCTTCGGCGAAGCGCACGACGCCGTAGAACCCGTGGTGATCGGTGAGCGCCAGTCCCGAGAGACCGAGGCGAGCGCCCTCGGCGGCGAGCTCTTCGGGGTCACTCGCCCCGTCGAGGAAGCTAAAACCCGAATGGGCGTGAAGCTCTCCGTAGAGCGCCATCAGTCGTAGATTCCCGCGAGCCACCACCGGCTCGACTCGGCCGTGAGTAACAGCGCCTCGCCCGACACGAGCAGGATCTGCACGTGGGCGCGGCGGCGATTGAGCGACCACCAGCGCTCGACCAGCGGCCACGGTCCCGCGTACCAGGTGACCTCGCGACGCAACTGGTGCG
>Ga0209483_1000056_pt1 | contig 112166 bp, 120 predicted proteins | sample NGEPerA_FD_184508 | JGI IMG/M metagenome (GOLD analysis project Ga0209483, IMG submission 184508) | Arctic peat soil microbial communities from the Barrow Environmental Observatory site, Barrow, Alaska, USA - NGEE PermafrostL2-A... | ecosystem: Environmental > Terrestrial > Soil > Wetlands >... | reverse complement strand
CTTTCCCGATGTGCTGCGCGCGATTGCGGACGCCTATGGCAAGGATCGCGGCAAGCTGCGCGAGCAGGCCGACAAGCTGCGTGGCGCGCTGGCCAAGCTGGGATCGCCGGCGGCGGGCGAGGCGCTCGAGCCCGATCTGGCGGCGCGCGTGGCGGAAGGCTTGCTGGGCGCCATCGACGGCCTCAATGGCGGCATCGGCGAGGCGCCGAAATTTCCGCAGGCGCCGCTGCTCGATCTGTTGTGGCGCGGCTGGCGGCGGACCCGGCGCGAGGCCTTGCGCGACGCCGTGCTGCTGACGCTCGACCATATCTCGCAGGGCGGCATCTACGATCACGCCGGCGGCGGCTTCGCGCGCTATTCGGTCGATGCGCGCTGGCTGGCGCCGCATTTCGAAAAGATGCTGTACGACAATGCGCTGCTGATCGGATTGCTGACGCAGGCCTGGCAGGCGACGCGCAAGCCGCTTTATGCCGAGCGCGTCGCCGAGACGATCGGCTGGCTCGAGCGCGAGATGCTGCTGCCCGAGGGCGGCTTCTCCTCGAGCCTCGACGCCGACAGCGAGCACGAGGAAGGCAAATTCTACGTCTGGTCGGAGGCGGAGATCGACGGCCTGCTCGGCTCGCGCGCCCAGCGCTTCAAGGAATTCTACGACGTCGGCGCGTCGGGCAATTGGGAAGGCCACAACATCCTCAACCGCCTGAAGCGCATCGCCCGCACCGACGACGCGACCGAGGCCGCGCTCGCGCAGGACCGAGCCGTGCTGCTGAAGGCGCGGGAAAAGCGCATCCGGCCCGGGCTCGACGATAAGGCGCTCGCCGATTGGAACGGGCTGCTGATCGCGGCGCTGGCCGAGGCGGGAACCGCGTTCGGCAAGCCCGCATGGTTGGCGCTCGCCGCCAAGGCCTTCGATTTCGTCCTCAGCCACATGAGCGCCCCGGACGGCCGGCTTCTCCATTCCTTCCGCGCCGGCCGCGCGGCTCATGCCGCGATGCTCGACGATTACGCGCAGATGTCGCGCGCGGCGCTGGCGCTCTTCGAATCGGGCGGCGATGAGCGCTGTCTTGCGCAGGCGCGCGACTGGGTCGCGGTATGCGACGCGCATTATACCGATGCTTCGGGCGGCTATTTCTTCACCGCCGATGACGGCGAGACGCTGATCGTCCGCGCCAAGCCCGCCTATGACGGGCCGGTGCCGTCCGGCAACGGCAGCATGGCGATGGTGCTGACAAAGCTATTCTATCTCACCGGCGAAGTCGGCTATCGCGACACCGCCGAAAAGCTGCTGGCAACTTTCGCCGGCGAGGTGAAGCGCAATCCCTTCGCGCATGCGACGCTGCTCGGCGCGCATGATTTTCTCGACCACGCGCTGCAAATCGTCATTGTCGGAAAGCGCGGCGATGCCGCAACCGAGACGCTGCTCGCCGCGGTCAATGGCGCGGCATTGCCCGACAAGGTGCTTGCGGTGGTGGCGCCGGGGGCCGATCTTCCGCCGGGCCACCCCGCCCGGTCGAAGGGCCAGGTGGGCGGCCATGCCACCGCTTATGTCTGCGAGGGTCCGACATGCTCCTTGCCCCTGACCGATCCGGCCCGGCTCGTTGCGGCGCTGACGGCGCGCTGAACCCGGCGCGCGCCGGCCTCGCCTTCGACAGCGATCTCGGACCGCTGACGCTGGTCGAGGAGAACGGCGCGCTGACGGCGCTCGAATGGCGCGTCGCGTCCGAAGGCAGGCCGACCGGGCTGCTGGTCGAGGCCAAGCGCGCGCTGCTCGCCTATCTGGCGGGCCGGCGCAAGATTTTCGAGCTGCCGCTGGCGCCCGCCGGCGCCGAGGACGAGCGGCGCGTCTGGGCGGAAATGCTGAAAATCCCCTATGGCCGGACCGAAACCTACGGCGCGATCGCCCGCGCGCTCGGCATGAATGCCCGTCAGGTCGGCCAGGCCTGCGGCCGCAACCCGCTGCCGATCATCATCCCCTGCCACCGCGTCGTCGCGGCCGACGGCGCGCTCACCGGCTATTCCGGCGCCGGCGGGCTCGAGACCAAGCGCAAATTGCTGCTGCTCGAAGGCGCGCTGCTGCTCTGAATCGCGTTCGGTTGGGCTGACAAGCGGCCTGCCCACCGCTAGGCTGCCGGCAATAAAGCCCTGTAACGGCCCAAAAACGGAGGCACCATGGCCGAAATCACGATCCGCGCCGCGGATGGCGGCAGCTTTTCCGCCTATCTCGCGTTGCCCAAATCCGGCAAAGGCGCGGGCGTCCTGGTCATCCAGGAAATCTTCGGCGTCAATGCGGTGATGCGCAAGACCGCGGATGAATACGCGGCGGCCGGCTATGTCGCGCTCTGCCCTGATCTCTTCTGGCGCATCAAGCCGGGCATTCAGCTCGACGACCGGGTCGAGCCCGAATTGAAGCGCGCCTTCGGCCTGTTCGGCCAGTTCAAGGTCGATCCGGGCGTCGAGGACCTCAAGGCCGCGCTCGCCGCCTTGCGCCAGCACCCCGCCTGCACCGGCAAGATCGGCTCGGTCGGCTACTGCCTCGGCGGCAAGCTCGCCTATCTCATGGCGACGCGCGGCGACACCGATTGCAACGTCGGCTATTACGGCGTCGGCATTCAGGATCTCCTTGGTGAAGCCGGTAATATCAAAAATCCGCTGCTGCTGCACATCGCCGGCAAGGATCAGTTCGTGCCGCCGCCGGCGCAGCAGAAGATGAAGGAGACGCTGGGCAAAAACCCCAACGTCACGCTCTACGATTATCCGAACGACAATCACGCCTTCGCGCGGCTCGGCGGCGCGGATTACGACAAGTCCTCTGCCGACCAGGCCAACCGGCGCACGGCGGAATTCTTCCGCCGCCATCTCGGCGGCTGACGCATAACCCAAGAATAGAAGAGGATCGATCGATGACTCACGCCATCCGCATCCACAAGACCGGCGGCCCCGAGGTTCTGCAATGGGAAGAAGTCCAGCTCGGCAAGCCCGGCGCGGGCGAGGCGCGCGTACGCCACACCGCCGTCGGGCTGAACTTCACCGACATCTACACCCGCATGGGCAGTTATCCGCCGGCGAGCTTCCCGAGCGGTCTCGGCCTCGAAGGCGCCGGCGTGGTGGAAGAAGTCGGCACCGGCGTGACCGACGTCAAGGCGGGCGACCGCGTCGCCTACGGCACCGGGCCGCTGGGAGCTTATTCGGAATCCCGCATCATGCCGGCCGACCGGCTGGTGCTTATCCCCAAGGGCATCGACGACAAGACCGCGGCGGCGATGATGCTGAAGGGCCTGACCGCGCAATATCTGCTGCGCCGGACCTACAAGGTGAAAGCCGGCGACACCATCCTGTTCCACGCCGCCGCCGGCGGCGTCGGGCTGATTGCCGGCCAATGGGCGAAGTCCCTGGGGGCGACCGTCATCGGCACGGTCGGCAGCGAGGAAAAAGCCAAGCTCGCCAAGGCGCATGGCTACGATCATGTCATCAACTACGCCAAGGAAGATTTCGTGAAGCGCGTCGCAGAGATCACCGGCGGCAAGAAAGTGCCGGTGGTCTATGATTCGGTGGGCAAGGACACCTTCCTGAAATCCCTCGACTGCCTGGCGCCGCGGGGATTGGTGGCGCTGTTCGGCGCCTCCTCGGGCGCGCCCGAGCCGCTCAATCTCGGCCTGCTCTCAGCGAAAGGCTCGCTCTACGTTACCCGTCCGACGCTCGGCACCTACGGCGCCAAGCGGTCCGACATGGTGGAGAGCGCCCAGGAGCTGTTCGAAATTGTCGCCAAGGGCGCCGTCAAGATCGAGATTCACCAGACCTATGCGCTGAAGGACGCCGCCAAGGCGCATGCCGATCTGGCGGCGCGCAAGACCACCGGCTCGACGGTCTTCACGGTCTAGCTTTTCGGGCAGGCTGCGCCGGCGACGAGGATGGTCTCGCTGCCCGCGCGGCAGGAAGCGGCGCCGGCGAAGACGGGCCCGAAGCGGTCGGCGATTGCCCGGAGCCTGCCGGCATCGATACCGCGCAGCGCGATGCAGGGATAGCGCGAGGCCAGATCGGCGGGCGCGACCTCGCCGTCCCAATCCCGGATGACACCCGGACGCCACGGCACCGAAAAATAGTCGTTCGCCGGCATCCTCGCCTTGAGCTGCGCGGCATAGGGCCGGCCGCCGAAATCGTCGTTGTAGAACCAGGCCTGCGCCGGCGCCGACGCCATGAAATCGTAGACATGCGCGCAGGACGGGAAATCCCGCGCCAGATCGATCGAGCGCGCGCCCGCGCCCTCGCGTTGCATCTCATTGTCCTGGCGGATGAACGCCGCGCTTTGGAACAGGACGATCAGCGCCAACACGGCAGCGAAACCTCGCTGCAGTAGAACCGGCCGGTCCGGCCGCGTTTCGCGCAAGACCAGCCAGATAAACGCCAGCGCCGGGCCGCTCAGCTCGAGCGCCGGCAACACGTAATGCGCGCTCGGATGCTTCGCCACCAGCAGCATCTGCGCAAGCTGCGCGACAAGAATGCCGAGCAGCGCCCGCTCGCCCGGGCTCGCCGCAAGAGCCAGCGCACGCCGCTCGTGCCGGCGCGCGGCCAACGCCGCCAGGGCGGCGATGAAAACCACGAAGAAAAGCGGCCGGGCGAAGAACAGCTTGATGAAATTATGCGGATAGCGCGCCGCGTCGATCACCGTCGCCGGCCCCGTGCCGTAGGTGCCGCTGTCCCGCGCCACGGCCGCGAACCAGCCGATCATCCGGCCGAGATTGGGAATCTCCGGGACGAGCCAGATGCCGAGCCACAGCGCCGCGAGGGCGACGTAAAACCCGCGACGGCGCCAGCCCCCAATCATGAACAGCGGCGCCAAGCCCAAGGGCGCGAAGGTCACCTTGGCGGCAACGCCGAACCCGGCGGCGAAGGCCAGGAGCCAGAGGCTGGCGGCGCGCGGTGCGACCACCTCTTCCGTCAGGCCAATGCCAAGCAGCAGCACGGCAAATAGCAGCAGCGGCTCGGGCTCGACCTCGATGCCGAATTTGAGCCCGAGCATGGTGAGAAACGGCGCGGTCTGCGCCAGCAGCGCCGGCAGCAACGCGCCGAAGCGCCGCCGGATGCCCCAACCGAGCAGCCACAGCGCTGCCGCGTCGAGCAGCAGGATGACGGTGCTGGCGCGCCACAGGATGCTCTCGGCGCCGGCAGCGGGAGACAGATGCAGAAGCAGCGCAACCAAGATTTGCACCGGCGTGCCCGGATGCTCGACGATCACCGGCGGCATCCCCTGGGCCAGCCGCATGCCGCTGACCAAGTAGGTGTAGGACGGGTCGAGGTTGAACCACAGCCAGTACGGCAGACCGTGATGCCGCAGCACGAGCTCCGCCGCCAGGAACAGCAGCGGCAGAACGAGCAGCACCGGCAACGCGGCGCGGCGGGCGCTCATGCGCTTCTCCGGCGCGGCAGCGCCACGGCGTTGCGGCTGGCGCCATGCGCGATCAGCGCCAGCAATTTTGTCCCGTCGAGCGGCAGGTCGCCGCTGCCGTCGAGCTCGGTCAGGCGGTAATCGGCGGCGGCGAGCAGCGCGACCAGTTCCTCGATGCTGCCGCCCTGCTCCGCGAGCTGATGCGGCGACAATTCCATCACCATCGCCGGATGGAAGCGGCGCAGCGTCTCGCGCGCGCCGCGCAGCGCGGCGATTTCGAAGCCGTCGATGTCGAGCTTGATGAAATCGACGCGTGAAGCGCCTTCACGATCGAGAAACGCATCGAGTGTCGTGGCCGTGGCGCCGGCCACGGCCATCTTGCGGCCGCGATGCAGCGGATGGACGCCCGACGCGGCGGCCAGGGGCCAGCTTGCATAGAGCGGCGCAGGCACGGCGTCCGTGCGATCGGTGAGCATGGTCTGGGTCCGCGTCACGCGCGCCGCGAGATCGAGGTTGAGCGCCAGATTGACGGCGAGCTTGGCCTGCGCCCAATCGGTCGGCTCGAAGGCATAGACCCGACCCCGGGGGCCGACCAGGCGTGCGAGAGGCAGCGTGTGGGCGCCGATATTGGCGCCGATATCGAGCACGATTCCGCCCGGCGGCACCAGCCGCGCGCAGGCGGCGACGGTGGCGGGCTCGAACGCACCCATCAGCCAGATGGCAAAATCGATGCCCTCGCGCAGATCGAGGTCCCATTCGATCCCGCGGCGGTGCACCCGCGCCCGCGGCCCGGCGCCGATACTGCGCCGCGTGGCCATGATTCCGGTCTGCAACGCGGCGGCGAGGGCGATCTTGCGTCGCGTCGTCAGCATCGCCGCCCGCCCATACGCTTTAGGTGTTCATCGCCTCGAAGAAATCGGCATTGTTCTTCGACTGCTTAAGCTTGTCGATGAGGAATTCGAGGCCGTCGACCGGACCCATCGGCATGAGGACGCGGCGCAGCACCCACATCTTCGACAGGATCGCCTTGTCGACCAGCAGCTCTTCCTTGCGCGTGCCGGACTTGGTGATGTCCACCGCCGGGAAGGTGCGCTTGTCGGCGACCTTGCGGTCGAGGATGATTTCGGAATTGCCGGTGCCCTTGAACTCCTCGAAGATCACCTCGTCCATGCGCGAGCCGGTGTCGATCAGCGCCGTCGCGATGATGGTCAGCGAGCCGCCTTCCTCGATGTTGCGTGCCGCGCCGAAGAAACGCTTCGGGCGCTGTAGCGCGTTGGCGTCGACGCCGCCGGTCAACACCTTGCCCGACGAGGGCACAACGGTGTTGTAGGCGCGCGCGAGACGGGTGATCGAATCCAGCAGGATCACGACGTCGCGCTTCGCTTCGACCAGACGCTTGGCCTTCTCGATCACCATCTCGGCAACCTGGACGTGGCGCACCGCCGGCTCGTCGAAGGTCGAGCTCACGACCTCGCCCTTGACCGAGCGGGCCATGTCGGTGACCTCTTCCGGCCGCTCATCGATCAGCAGGACGATGAGATAAACCTCTTTGTTGTTGGCCGCGATGGCGTGGGCGATGTTCTGCATCATCACCGTCTTGCCGGTGCGCGGCGGCGAGACGATCAGCGCGCGCTGGCCCTTGCCGAGCGGCGTGATCAGATCGATGACCCGCGTCGTCAGATCCTTCTTGGTCGGATCGTCGAGCTCGAGCTTCAATTTCTCGTCGGGATAGAGCGGCGTCAGATTGTCGAAATTGATGCGGTGGCGGAGCTTCTCCGGATCCTCGAAATTGATCGTGTTGACCTTGAGCATCGCGAAATAGCGCTCGCCATCCTTGGGCGCGCGAATCTCGCCCTCGACCGTGTCGCCGGTGCGCAGGCCGAAGCGACGGACCTGGGTCGGGCTGACATAGATGTCGTCCGGGCCGGGCAGATAATTGGCCTCGGGGCTTCTGAGGAAGCCGAAGCCGTCCTGCAGCACTTCGAGCACGCCGTCGCCCGAGATGGTCTGGTCCTTGTCGGCGAGGCGCTTCAGGATCGTGAACATCATGTCCTGCTTGCGCAGGCTGGATGCGTTCTCGATCTCCAGCTCCTCGGCGAAGGCCAAGAGCTCGGCCGGGGTTTTCTTTTTCAGTTCCTGGAGGTTCATGGCTGTGACGACCGTATCGGAGGCGGGGGGATGGGGGGCGGATTCGGCCGGCATCCGAAGGGATTTTGATTTTTGCCGGGTGGGCGCGCGGTGCCTGCGGGAGGCGCCACGGGCGAATGCGATCAGTGGGGCGAGAGACTTGCGCACCGGACGAACTCGGCACGCCCGCAACCCTTAAGCCAAAACCCGCATCCGAGTCAAACTCTAACGATGGCCCAAACGACGAATTTCAGAACGGCTTAACCACGGCCAGGATGACGATGCCGATCAGCAGCAGCGTCGGCACCTCGTTGACCGCGCGATAGAAGATCGCCTTGCGGCGGCGCTCGTCGGCGGCGAATTCCCGGCGCCAGCGCGCGAAGCGGAGATGCGCGAAAGTGAGCGCCGCGACCAGCAGCAGCTTGACGTAGAACCAGCCCGCGGCCCAATCGACGATGCCGGCCGACACCATCAGCAGGAGACCGAAGAGATACGTCGCCGCCATCGCCGGATACATGATGCCGTAGAGCAGCCGGCGCTCCATGACCTTGAAGGTTTCCGAGGTCTCCGAGCCCACCGCCGCCGCGCTGTGATAGACGAAGAGCCGCGGCAAATAGAGCAGCCCCGCCATCCAGGCAACGACGCTGATGAGATGCAGCGCCTTGAGCCAGAAATAGTAGGCGACCAGCGCATTCATGCGCCGAGTGCCGCCATCTGGGCGCAGCCGCCGAAGCCCGCCGGGCAGTGCCGCAAGCCTTCGCCGGGCGCCGGCGCCGCCCGCACCAGCCGCGCCAGCCCGGCGATGAATTCGCCGCTGACGCCGACCGTCGGCGCCCGCAGGTAGAACGGCACGCCCGCCGCGCGCGCGAGCTTGCGGTAGTCCATGTCGAGCTCGACCAGCGTCTCCGAATGCTCCGAGACGAATGCGATCGGCGCCACGACGAGCCCGCGCTTTTCGCTCCCGGCCTGCCGGATTTCGTGCTCCGTCGTCGGCGTCAGCCACGGCAGCGGACCGACGCGGCTTTGATAGGCGACGCGCATTTCGACATCCGGACGGTTGAGCTTGGCGCGAATTGCCGCCGCTGTCGCCTCGACCTGCCATTGGTAGGGATCGCCCGCCTCGACGATGCGGCGCGGCAGACCATGCGCCGACAACAACACGCGGGGCGCTCCGTTCGCCGGCGCGCGACCGAGCTCGGCGGCGATGCCGCGCGCCAGGGCGGCGATGAAGCCCGGCTCGGTGGGGTAGCAGCAGACCGCGCGCGCTGGTGCCTTCAGCCCGACGCGGCGGGCCGCCTCGTGCCAATCGGCGAAGGAGGATTGCGTCGTCGTCGTCGAGAATTGCGGATAGAGCGGCAGCATCACCACTTCGTCGGGCCGCCATGCCTTGACCTCGGCCGCGGTCGCCGAGGATCGCGGGTGCCAGTAGCGCATGGCGAAGAATACCCGGTAGCCCTCGCCCAGCGCCGCGCGTAGCGCCTCGGCCTGGGCCCGCGTATTGGGGCGCAGCGGCGAGGCGTTGCCGATCTGCGCGTAAATTTGCCGGGTCCGCGGCGCGCGGGATTTGGCGATCAGCCGGGCAAGAATCCAGCGCAACGGGTTCGGCAGGCGGATGATCGCCCGGTCGTAGAACAGATTGAACAGAAAGGGCTTTACCGCCGCCGATGAATCGGGGCCGCCGAGATTGAACAGCACGATTGCGGTTCTTTTCATTGCCCCCCGCGCAGCAACCCCTTGAGCCGCTCGACGTGCTCGATCGGCGTGCCCGGCAGAATGCCATGGCCGAGGTTGAAGACGAAGGGTCCCGTGCCGAGCGCTTCGAGGATGGCGCGAACCGCCGCATCCAGCGCTGCGCCGCCGGCAACCAGAAGCTGCGGATCGAGATTGCCCTGCACCGGCCCGATGGATTGCAGCGTGCGCCGCGCGATTTCCAGCGGCACTCCCCAATCGAGGCTCAGCGCATCGACGCGGGTCTCCACGAAATAAGTGCGGTACATCAGGCCGGCGCCGCGCGGAAAGCCGATAATCGGGGTCTTCGGGTGGCGCGCCTTCACCCCGTCGACGATGCGGCGGGTCGGCTGGATGACGAAGCGATGGAATTGCGCCTCCGGCAGCATGCCGGCCCAGCTGTCAAAGAGCTGCACGATCTCGGCGCCGGCATCGATCTGCGCCGCGAGATGCTGAATGGTCGCGTCGACCAAGCGGTCGATCACCCGGTCGAGCCTTTCGGTTTCGGCGAAGGCCCAATGCTTGGCGCGCGAGAAATCGCTGCGGCCGCCTTCGATCAGATAGGTCGCTACCGTCCATGGCCCGCCGGCGAAACCGATCAGCGCGGTATCATTCGGCAATTCCGTCTTGATCCGCCGCAGCGCGTCGTAGACCGGCGCGAGCTTGCCCGGCGCCGGTTCGCCGGCGAGATCATCCGCTGTAGCGATCGGCGCAACCCGCGGCCCATCGCCTTCGACGAAATCCACCGCGCGATCCAGCGCGTCGGCGATCACCAGAATGTCGGAGAACAGGATCGCGCCGTCCATGCCGAAACGCCGGATCGGCTGCAGCGTCGCCTCGGCGGCGAAATCCGGCGTGTAGCACAACCCCAGAAAGCTGCCGGCCTTCTGGCGCAAGGCCCGATATTCCGGCAGATAGCGACCCGCCTGGCGCATCAGCCAAAACGGCGGATGCGCAAGAGATTCGCCCGCCAGCGCTCGCAGCAAGGGCTTTTGGCCGTTCATCCTCTGCTCTTACTCTTTCCCTATTAGATTCGAAAGGTAGAGGTAGTAGTAGGTGGGTGGAGATTCGGGGATTAATTCGGCGCGTTCAATTGTCCCCGGGAACGGGCGGTGATCTCGCGGCGCGCCGGAGAAACCGTGTATAAGGTCGGCAACGCGCAGCGCTTCATAGCGGAATGCAGGAATAAATCCGCCGATTGATGCACCGCGAAAGGTGGGGAAAGAGCGGACGACATGACTGACGCCCCGTCTTATCCCCGGATCGCAGACCGATCCGGCGGTTTTTCCCGCTGTATTCTCGCGGCGGGCGCTTTGACGGCGTGTGGGGGCGCTTCGCGTCGCCCGGGGAAACATCCCCCGCCGACCCCCGCTTGTCCCCAAAGCATACAGCGTTCGCGATGACGCGCTTTCATCTGCATCTCGTCTCGGACTCAACCGGCGATACCGTCCATTCCGTGGCCCGCGCTTGCCTCGTGCAGTTCGAGGACCGCGAGGCGATCGAGCACATCTGGTCGATGGTGCGCACCAAGGCGCAGATCGAGCGTGTGGTGAACGGCGTCGCCGCCAATCCCGGCATCGTGCTCTATACACTGGTCGATGAAACGCTGCGCCAGCCGCTGGTCGATGGCTGTCGGCGCCACCAAGTGCCGGCGATCCCGGTGCTCGAACCGGTGATCGCGGCGCTTGGCGCCTTTCTCGGCAGCCAGAGTCGTGGCCTGCCCGGCCAGCAGCATCTGCTCGACAGCGAATATTTCGCGCGTATCGATGCGATGACCTTTGCCTTAACCCACGACGACGGCCAATCCGCCTGGGGCTGGAACGACGCCGATGTCATCCTGGTCGGCGTTTCGCGCACCTCGAAGACGCCGACCTGCATCTATCTCGCCAATCGCGGCATCAAGGCGGCCAATCTGCCCTTGGTTCCGGGCGCCACGGTTCCGCCCGAGCTCTTCACCGTGACCAAGCCGCTGGTCGTGGGCCTGACCAACGATCCGGAGCGCCTTATCCAGGTGCGCCGCAACCGCCTGACGCAGCTCCACCAGGACAATTCGACGGATTACACCGATATCGATGCCGTGCGCGCCGAGGTCACGGCGGCGCGCCGCCTGTTCACCGACAACAATTGGCCGATGATCGATGTGACGCGCCGCTCGATCGAGGAAACCGCCGCCGCCGTGCTCAAGCTGATCGCGCGCCGCCGCGGCGAGGACGCATGAGCCCGGGCAGCGGAAGCCTGGTACTGGCCTCGGCGAGCGCCGCGCGCGCCCGACTCTTGAGCGCCGCCGGGCTCGCCATCACCGCTTATCCGGTAAGCGTCGACGAAGAGGCGGTCAAAGACGCGTTCCGCCGCGAGGGCCGCTCCGCCGCCGATTGCGTGGTGGCGTTGGCCGAGACCAAGGCGCGCCGCGCCTGCGCGAGACACCCGGGTGCGCTCGTCATCGGCGCCGACCAGATGCTGGTCTGCAACGGGCAGTGGTTCGACAAGCCCAAGGATCTGGCGGTAGCGCACGCCCAGCTTCGGGCGCTGAGCGGCAAGCGCCACGAGCTGCTGACCGCGGCGGCCGTGCTGCGCGACGGCACGGTGCTGTGGCGCGCGGTCGAGACCGCGGCCCTGACCATGCGCGAACTCAGCGACGAATTCATTGGCGCCTATCTCGCCGCGATCGGCTCGGCGGCGCTCTCATCGGTCGGCGCCTATCAGCTCGAAGGGCGCGGCATCCAGCTTATGGCCAAGATCGAAGGCGACCACTTTGCCATTCAAGGCCTGCCCTTGTTGCCGCTGCTCGATTTCTTGCGCGGCCAGGGCGTGCTGCCATGACGGCCCTTAAAAAGGCGGGCGTCATGGGTTGGCCGGTGGCGCATTCGCTGTCGCCGGCGCTGCACGAATTCTGGCTCAAGCAATATGGGATTGCCGGCAGCTACGAAGCGTTGCCGGTACCACCCGACAAGCTGGCCGAGGCGTTACGCATGCTGAAAATGCGCGGCTTCGCCGGGTGCAATCTCACCATCCCGCATAAAGAAGCGGCGCTGCCGCTCATGACACGATTGGACGAGGCGGCGCGGCGCATCGGCGCGGTCAATACGGTGGTTGTCGATCCGGACGGCACGCTGTCGGGCTCCAATACCGACGGCTTCGGCTTCATCGAGAATCTGCGCGCGGCAGCGCCCGACTTCAATCCGAGGCGCAGCCCGGCGGTGGTGCTCGGCGCCGGCGGCGCCGCACGCGCCATTCTCTGTGCCCTGACCGATGCCGGGGCGCCGGAAATCCGGCTGGTCAATCGTTCGTCCGAACGCGCGCGGACGCTGGCAAATTCCCTCGACGGGCCGATCCGGATCGGGTCCTGGGAGCAGCGCGCCGGGCTGCTTGCCGGCGCGGGGTTGCTGGTCAATGCCACCAGTCTCGGCATGACCGGCCAGCCGTCCCTTGATATCGCATTGGAAAACCTGCCGACGACAGCAATGGTCAACGACATCGTCTATGCGCCGGTGGAAACGCCGTTGCTGCGGCAAGCCAGGATGCGCGGCCTGCACGCGGTCGACGGGCTCGGCATGCTGCTGCACCAGGCGCGGCCCGGTTTCAAAGCATGGTTCGGGATCGAGCCCAGGGTGACGCCAGAGCTGCGCCGCGCCGTGCTCGCGGCCAGACCGTGAAAGACGGCCGATGAAAGTTTTGGGCCTCACCGGTTCGGTCGGCATGGGCAAAAGCGCGGCCGCCGCGATGCTGCGCCGCATGGGCGTGTCGGTGCATGACGCGGATCGCGAGGTCCATGATTTGCTGGCGCCGGGGGGCGCCGCGCTGAAAGAGGTGACCGCCGCCTTCCCCGGCGTGGTGCGGAACGGCGTACTCGACCGGCGCGCGCTGGGGCGCATCGTCTTCGCCGATCCGCGGGCCTTGGCGCGGCTCGAAGCCATCCTCCATCCCAAGGTGCGGGCGCGCGAGCGGCGCTTCATGCGGCGGATGCGCGCGCGTCGCGCACCGCTCGTTGCGCTCGACATCCCGCTGCTCTACGAGACCGGCGGCGACCGGCGTTGCGACCGGGTCGCGGTGATGTGGGCGCCCAACTTTATTCAGCGCGCGCGCGTGATGCGGCGGCCGGGCATGAATGCCGCGCGCTTCGCCGCGATCCTGGCAAAACAGCTGCCTGATCGCGTCAAGCGCATCCGCGCCGATTTCACCGTGCCGTCGGGGCTCGGCCGCGCCGCGACGTGGCGGCGCTTGCGCCGCGTGCTCGACGCAATGAGGTCTTGCCCGGCGGAATCCGACGCGGCAGAGTGACGCCGATGCGCGAGATCGTGCTCGACACCGAAACCACCGGCCTCGATCCGGCCGACGGCCATCGCATCGTCGAGATCGCCTGCATCGAGCTGTTCAATCACCTGCCGACCGGCAAGTTTTTCCACCGCTACGTCAATCCCGAACGCGAGATGCCGTCGGGTGCCGAGGCGATTCACGGGCTCGGCGACGATTTTCTCAAGACTCATCCGCCTTTTGCCGCGCATGTCGACGAACTGCTCGCCTTCATCGGCGATACGCCGCTGGTCATCCATAACGCCGAATTCGATCTCGCCTTCCTGAATGCCGAGTTGAAACGGCTCGACCGGCCGGCGCTCGCGCTCGCCGTTGTCGACACCCTGCGGCTGGCGCGACAGCGCTTTCCGGGCACGCCGGCCAGCCTCGATGCGCTATGCCGGCGCTTCGCTATCGACCTGACGGCGCGCGACAAGCACGGCGCCAAGCTCGACGGCGAGCTGCTGGCCGCGGTCTATCTCGAATTAATCGGCGGCCGGCAATCGAGCCTCGATCTGGCAACGCTCGCCGCCGCCGCGGGCGAACGCCCGGCGGCGGACCGGCCGGCGCGGGCGCCGCGGGTTTTTTCGCCGTCGTCCGAGGAGCTGGCGCGGCACACGGCGTTGCTCGACCGGCTCAAATCGCCGCTCTGGCTTAAATAGAATCCTAGGCGGTTCCGCCGACGCCGCCGGTCTGGCGCATCCGCCACAGCATTCCGAAATCGATCGGCTGCAGCACCACCGGCGTGAAGCCGCCGTCGCGCGTGACATCCGCCAGGATGGCGCGCGCGAAGGGGAAGACCATGCGCGGCGTCTCGACCAGCAGCGCCTGCTGCAGATCGTCTTCGCCGACATTGTGCAGCGTCACCATAGTGCCATAGGCCAGCTCGCAGACGAATTGCGGCTCACCCGCGGCGCTTTGCGCGCGCACCTGAAGATGAAGCACCACCTCGTGCTGATCGGAGCCGAGCGGCGTCGTGTTGATGTCGACGCCGATATGAAGCTGCGGATTCGGGCCCTGCTGCAGGCTCGCGGCGCCGCGCGGATTTTCGAACGACAGATCCTTGATGTATTGCGCGTTGATGGTAATGCCGCGCCGTTGCGGGTCTTCGGCGGCCGGTGCCGCGCCGCCATCCGTCTCTGCCATGTCACTGCTCCGCTGGTTTGACGCGCGCTGCTACCATGGATCGGAAAGACGCACAACCGCCGGCCAAGGGCGCGCTTGCCCTTTTGCCGCTCAGCACCTATCTACCCAGCCAGAGGCATTGCATGAGCGGCGGCGATTTCCAGCTTCTCGGCCTTGTGGTCTTCGCGGTGGTCACCGGGATTCTGCTGCTGCGCCTGCGCAGCGTGCTCGGCCGCCGCACCGGCACCGAGCGGCGCATCGACCCGTTCGCACCGCAGCCGCGCCCCCAAGCCGCCCCCGGCCCTTTTGCCAAGAACGCCCCGGTCATCGAGGGTCAGGCGGTACCCGTGCCGGCCGCCCCGGCGCGCGGCCCCGGCGCCGGCGCCGTCAAGGCGGCCGATCCGAGTTTCGACGAAGCCGCTTTCCTCAAGGGCGCGCGCGGCGCCTTCGAGATCGTGGTCAATGCCTTTGCCGCGGCGGATACCGGCGCGTTGAAGCCGCTCTTGAATCCCAACGTATTCGACAGCTTTGCCGGCGCCATCAAGGCGCGCGGCGGCGAAAAGCTGCCGAGCCCGCTGCTCGGCATTAAGTCCGCCGAGATCGTCGAAAGCGCCGTCGAGGGCGCTACGGTGCTGGTCACGGTCAAGTTCGCGTCCGACCAGTCGAGCGGCGGCCCCGCCGACGCCAAGGCGGGAGCGGAGAATACGCATACCGAAGAGCATGTCGATTACTGGACCTTCTCGCGCCCGCTTAAATCGCGCGATCCAAACTGGATTTTGATCGCCACCAAAAGCCCGGATGAAGCTTCGCGCTGAAGCGGCGCGCGCGGCGGGGCTCGCCGCACTGCTGTTGCTCGCCGCCTGCGCGGCGCCCAAGCCGGCAACTCCCGAACTCGACCTGGGCCGCCTCGCTTTCGCCGATCTCCCCGGCTGGCACGACGATGCCGTGGCGGCGGCGCTGCCCGCCCTGCGCCGCTCCTGCGCATCTCTCGCGCATCTTGCCGATGACGCGGTCATCGGCACGAATGCCGTTGCCGGCCACGCGCGGGACTGGCGCGGACCTTGCGCCGCCTTGGCATTGCTCGACGCGACGACGACCGACGAAGCCGCCAGGCGCTTTTTCGAGACTTACTTCTCGCCCTTCGCCGCGTCGAATCAGGGCGAGACCAGGGCGCTGGTCACCGGTTATTACGAGCCGCTGCTTGAGGGCTCGCGCCAACGCGGCGGCCGCTATCAAACCCCGATCCTCGCGCGGCCGCCCGATCTGGTCGCCGTCGATCTCGGTCGCTTCCGCCCCGCCTGGCGCGGCGAGCGCCTCTTTGGCCGCGTCGTGGATGGACGCCTGCTGCCCTATGCGACGCGGGCCGAGATCGAGCGCGGCGCGCTCGATCGCTTTCACCTCGCCCTGTTCTACGCCGCCGATCCGATCGAATTGTTCTTTCTCCAGATCCAGGGATCCGGGCGCATCCGCTTGCCGGACGGGAGCCAGGCGCCGATCGGCTATGACGGCGAGAACGGCCGCGCCTATCGGGCGCTGGGCCGCCTCCTGGTCGAGCGTGGCGCCATGACTCTCGAAGACGTGTCGATGCAATCGATCAAGGCGTGGCTCGCGGCGCATCCGGCCGCGGCGCCGGCGCTGCTGGACCAGAACGAATCCTATGTCTTTTTCCGTCTGCTGCCGGGCGGCGGACCTATTGGATCGGAGGGCGTGCCGCTGACCGGCGGCCGCAGCCTCGCCGTCGATCCGGCTTTCATCCCGTTGGGTGTGCCGCTCTGGCTCGACGTCGCGCAGGGCCCGGCGGCGATTCGTCGATTGGCGGTGGCGCAGGACACCGGCGCCGCTATCAAGGGGTCGCTGCGCGCCGATTTTTTCTGGGGTTTCGGCCCGGATGCCGAGGCGGCGGCGGGCGGCATGCGGGCCTTTGGCCGCTACTATCTGTTGTTGCCTAAACCCTTGTGACAGGGATGAAATACCGACTTCCGGCATACAATGAGGGTCCGGAACCCCGAACTAAAATGCCGTGCCGTCCGTTGTACCCAGCGACACCCATCGTGGCCGCGCCCGCCGCGCGAGGAGGAGCATCCATCATGTTAAAGTTCGCCGCGAAAACCACCCTTGCCCTGGCTGCCCTGGGCCTCGCGGCCGGTCTGGCGCTGAGCACCGCGCCGGCCGAGGCCCGCGTCTTCGTCCATATCGGCGTGCCGTTCTACGGCCCGTACTACGGTTACGGCGGTCCCTACTACAATCCCTATTACTACGCCCCGCCAGTGGTCTATGCCCCGCCGCCGGTGGTGTATGCGCCGCCGCCGGTCGTCTATCAGGCGCCCGCCCCGGCGCCCGCCGCCGCACCCCAGGCGCAGACTTGGTATTACTGCGACAATCCGAAAGGCTATTACCCCTATGTTTCCAGCTGCTCCAGCGGTTGGCGCCAGGTGCCGGCGCGTCCGTAAACGCGCGCGGCGAGCGTACAAGCAAACAGCAAGAAGAAGGAGGTTCCGTTTGCGGCCCATGAGATCCCTCGCCATGAGCATGGCGGCGTTGACCGCGCTCGCGAGTTGCGCCGGCCATCCGGTCGGCCCGACGGTGCCGGTGATGCCGGCGCCCAATAAGCCTTTCGATGTCTTTCAGGAAGATCAGGCGATCTGCAAGAGCTTCGCCGACCAGCAGATCGGCGGCGCGGCGGAATCCGCCAACAATCAGGCGATCGGCAGCGCCGTCATCGGCACCGTGCTCGGCGCCGGCCTCGGCGCCGCGATCGGCGGCGGACGGGGCGCGGCGATCGGCGCCGCGGGCGGTGCCGCCGTCGGCACCGGCTACGGCGCCTCGGCTTCGGCCGATTCCAATTACGGCATTCAGCAGCGCTACGACATCGCCTATTCGCAGTGCATGTATTCGCGCGGCAACCAAGTGTCGGGCTATCAGTCGGGGCCGCCGTCGCCGCCGCCGGGCTATGCGCCGCCACCGCCGGGCTATGCGCCGCCGCCGCCCGGTTACGGGCCGCCGCCCCCGCCGCCGCGGTAAATCGCGCCATCATCCGTTTCCGGCAAACCGCCGCGCCCGCTTGCGCGGCGGTTTTGTCTGGGACGCGTCGGGCCCCGGCACGGGGTTGCTTTCGCCCGGAGCCGCCGCCATGCTGCGCCGATAATGGCCGAGCCAAAAAAACGCGTCGCTCTCTTCGTCACCTGTCTCGTCGACCTCATCCGTCCGTCGATCGGCTTCGCCGCGGTGAAGCTGCTGGAAGAGGCGGGCTGCACGGTCGAGGTGCCGCGCGCGCAAACCTGCTGCGGCCAGCCGGCCTATAATTCAGGCGACCGGGCCAACGCCAAGGCGCTGGCGCGACAGGCGATCGATTCCTTCGCCGGCTTCGACTATGTCGTCGTGCCGTCGGGTTCCTGCGGCGGCATGATCAAGATTCACTATCCTGCGCTCTTTGCCGACGAGCCCACGACGCTGGCCAAGGCGCGCGATCTCGCCGCGCGCAGCTTCGAGCTGATCTCATTTCTCGTTGACGTCCTCAAGGTCGAGCGCATCGCCGCGTCCTATGACGGCGTCGCCACCTATCACGACGCTTGTTCCGGCCTGCGCGAGCTCGGCATCAAGGAGCAGCCGCGCAAATTGCTCGCCGGGATCGCCGGCCTTTCGCTCAAGGAAATGCGCGACTGCGAGACTTGCTGCGGCTTCGGCGGAACCTTTGCCGTCAAATACGGCGACATCTCCGACAAGATCGTCGGCGAGAAAGCCGTCAATATCGTGAATAGCGGGGCCGACACGCTGCTCGCCGGCGATCTGGGCTGTCTCCTCAACATGGCGGGCAAGCTCGAGCGGCTCGGCAAGAAGGTGAAGATCCGCCACGTCGCCGAAATTCTCGCCGGCATGGTCGACGCGCCGGCGATCGGCGAGGGCGGCGAGCGATGAAGCCGACCAGCCGCGCCTTTAAGGAAAATGTGCGCCGCGCTTTGGGCGATCCCAATCTGCAGCAGGCGATGACCAATCTGCGGGCGGGCTTCGTCGAGCGCCGCGCCATCGCGGTTTCCCGCCTCCCCGAATGGGAAGAGCTCCGCGACCAGGCCATAGCCATCAAGCAGCACACCCTCGCCCATCTCGATTTCTATCTCGAGACCTTCGAGCGCAACGTGACCGCCAATGGCGGCCAGGTGCATTGGTGCCGCGACGCCGCCGCGGCCAACGCCGCCGCGCTCAAGATCTGCCAGGCCCTCGGCGCCCGAACCGTCACCAAGGGCAAGTCGATGGTCGGCGAGGAAATCGGCATCAACGATTATCTCGAAGCCAATGGCGTGATCCCGGTCGAAACCGATCTCGGCGAATACATTCTGCAGATCCGCCACGAGCCGCCGAGCCACATCATCGCGCCGGCGATCCATCTGGTGAAGGAGCAGGTCGCGGAATCCTTCCGCGCGACGCACGGCGATCTCGATCCCGCGCGACAACTCATCGACGCCCGGCAAATGTGCGACGAGGCGCGCGCCGTGCTGCGCCCTAAATTTCTCGCCGCCGATGTCGGCATCACCGGCGCCAATTTCCTGGTCGCCGAGACCGGCTCGAGCATCATCGTCACCAACGAGGGCAACGGCGACCTGACCCAGACGCTGCCGCGCGCGCATATCGTCCTCGCCTCGCTGGAAAAGCTCGTGCCGACGCTCGAGGATTCGGCCACGATCCTGCGGCTCCTGGCGCGGTCGGCAACCGGCCAGGAATTCTCGACCTACACGACGATCTCGACCGGCCCGCGCCGGAAGGACGATCTCGACGGCCCCGGCGAATATCACGTCATCCTCATCGACAACGGGCGGAGCGCCATCCTGGGCACCGAATTCGGGGACATGCTGCGCTGCATCCGCTGCGCCGCCTGCCTCAATCATTGCCCGGTCTACGAGGCGATCGGCGGCCACGCCTATGGCTGGGTCTATCCCGGGCCGATGGGCGCGGTCCTCACGCCGACTTTGATCGGCATCGAGGCGGCGGGCAACCTGCCCAACGCCTCGACCTTCTGCGGCCGCTGCGAAAGCGTCTGCCCGATGAAGATTCCGCTGCCCCGGATGATGCGCCATTGGCGCGAGCGCGAATTCGAAAAGCATCTGCCGCCGCCCGCCTACCGGGCCGGCTTGGCGCTGTGGGCCTTCGCCGCCCGCCATCCGGCGCTCTATCGCCTGGTCGTGGATGTCGCCGCCCGATTGCTGGGTACTCTGGGTGCTACGCGCGGCCGGTTCCGCGCCTTGCCGCTGGCGGGCGGCTGGACCCGGACGCGCGATTTCCCGGCGCCGCAGGGCCGCAGCTTCCAGAACCTGTGGGCCGCGCGCCGGAAAGACGGCGTGCGATGAGCGACCAGCGCGCGCAAATCCTGGGCTCGATCCGCCGCGCGCTGAAGCGCGGGCCGCTCGATGACGCAGCCGCGGCGGAACTCGAGGCGAAGCTGAAATCGCCGCGGCGCAATTTGGTGCCGGCGCGCGCGACGCAGTTCAACCATCGCGGCCAGGTCGAGCTCTTCGTCAAGATGGCGGAGGCGGTGCAGACGAGTGTCGCGCGCGTCGCATCGGCCAAGGATGTGCCGGGCGCGGTGGCGGATTACCTGGCGCGGCTCAATTTGCCGCAACGAATTGTCGCCGCCCCCGACCCGCAGCTCGACGGCATTCCCTGGGCCGAGCGGCCGCTGCTCGCGGTGACGCGCGGCGTCGCCGGCGATAGCGACCCGGCCGGAATCACCGCCTGCTTCGCCGCCATCGCCGAGACCGGCACGCTGATGCTGCTGTCGGGGCCGGAAAGCCCGACGCGCAACAACTTCTTGCCGGACACGCATATTGTCGTGCTGCGCCAGGGCCAGGTGACGGCCGCCTACGAGGATGGCTTCGCCAGGCTGCGCGCCGCACGCGCCAATCGTGACGGCGAGGGCGGCTTCGCCATGCCGCGCAATGTCAATTTCATCACCGGCCCGTCGCGCACCGCCGATATCGAGCAGCGCATCGAGCTCGGCGCGCACGGCCCGCGCCGTCTCCATATCGTGCTGATCGAAGATGGCCCGGACTAAGCCGCCGCTCGGCGAATCCGACCGCGCCCTGTGGCAGGCGGTGGTGCAAGGCGTCAAGCCGTTGCGCCGCGTCGCCCGCCACGCCAAAGCCACGCCGCCCGAATCCGTGCCGCCGCCCAAGCCCGGTGCAGCTGCCGCGCGAATCGGCGCGGCACCGCCCACCCTGCCGCCGCTGACGCCGGGCATCGCCGCCGGCATCGACAAGCGCAGCTTCGCGCGCTTCAAGCGCGGCCGGATGGCCATCGAAGCCCGGCTCGATCTGCATGGCCTGACGCAGGACGAAGCGCATCGCGCGCTGACGCGCTTTATTGCGCGCGCGGTCGCGGACGAGAAGCGGCTGCTGCTGATCATCACCGGCAAGGGCCGGCTCGGCCAGGGCGTGCTGCGCGACGCGGTGCCGCGCTGGCTCAACGAGCCCGGCGCCCGCCCGCATATCCTGGCGCTGGCGCCGGCGCAGATCGGCGACGGCGGCAGCGGCGCGCTCTACGTGCTGCTGCGCCGCAAGCGGGAACGCGCATGACGCCCTTCGGCGTGCGCCTGCGGCAGCTCCGCGCCGAGCACAACCTCCGCCTCAAGGACATGGCCGAGGCGCTCGGCGTTTCGGGGGCCTATCTCTCGGCGCTCGAGCACGGCAGGCGCGGCCGCCCGACCCATGCCATGGTGGTGGCGATCTGCGCCCAGCTCAACATCATCTGGGACGAGGCCGACGAGCTGATGCGGCTGGCGCGGCTGTCGCATCCGCGCATCACCGTCGACACCGCCGGACTTTCATCGGAGGCGACCGAGCTCGCCAACCTCCTGGCCGACCGCATCCGCAAGCTGCCGGCCGAGCGGGTGGCGCGGCTGCTCGAAATCCTCAAAAGCGCGCCCCAGCCCGCGCCGCGCCGGAAACGGCGGAAGGTACGGTTGGCGACCTAAAGCGCCATCCCGGCCTCCGGAAAAACCCCTAAATCGCGGCCGGAAAAATCCGAGAAGCCCCAAAAAGCGTTGCGTTCGATGAGGCTTCGAAACAGGATTTTCCGCGCCCAATCGCGCAGCCGCCGTGGGCTTTCCACGGGGACGAATGGTGGAGACTCGCTTGGCTATCGGCACGGTCAAATGGTTCAATTCCCAGAAGGGCTACGGCTTCATCAAACCGGAGGATGGCGGCAACGACGTGTTCGTCCATATCTCCGCCGTCGAGCGCGCCAATATGGGCACGCTCAACGAAGGCCAGAAAATCAAATACGAGATCGCGCGCGACCGCGGCAAGGACGCGGCGGCCAATCTCGCCCCCGCCAACTGAGGACGCCCGCTCGGGCATCGACGTAAAAGGGCGCCGCCAAGACGCCCTTTTTCTTGAACGCCTAAAGGATGAACTTCGACAGATCGGCGTTCTTCGCCAAGGCGCCGACGCGCGTGCGGACATAGTCGCGGTCGATGGTCACAAGCGTTTCCGGCGGCTGGTCCGAGGCGGTGAAGCTCACCTCTTCCAGAAGCCGCTCCAGCACCGTGTGCAGGCGCCTTGCGCCGATATTCTCGACATTGGTGTTGATCTCCTCGGCCAGGCCGGCGATCTCGTCGACCGCCTCCGGCTTGAAGTCGAGAACGACGCCCTCGGTCTTCATCAACTCCTTGTATTGCCGGATCAGGCTAGCCTCAGGCTCAGTGAGAATGCGGCGGAAATCCTCCCGCGTCAGCGGCTTCAACTCGACGCGGATCGGCAGGCGGCCCTGCAGCTCGGGCAGTAAATCCGACGGCTTGGCCAAATGGAACGCGCCCGAGGCGATGAACAATATGTGATCGGTCTTGACCGCGCCGTGCTTGGTCGCGACCGTCGTGCCCTCGATCAGCGGCAAGAGATCGCGCTGCACGCCCTCGCGGCTGACGTCGCCCACCATGCGCTCGCCGCTGCGGCCGCAGATCTTGTCGAGCTCGTCGATGAAAACGATGCCGTTCTGCTCGACGGCGGTGATCGCCTCCCGCGTGACCTTCTCCTGGTCGAGCAGCTTGTCGCTTTCCTCGCGCTGGAGAACGGGCGCCGCCTCGGCCACGGTCATGCGCCGGGGCTTGGTGCGCGCGCCCATCTTGCCGAAGATGTCGCCGAGATTGACCATGCCCATCTGCGCGCCGGGCATGCCCGGAATGTCGATGGTCGGCATGCCGCCGCCCGAATCCTGGACCGCGATCTCGATCTCCTTGTCGTTGAGCTCGCCCGTCCGCAGCATGCGGCGGAACTTGGTCCGCGTGTCGGGGCCCGCGCCGGGGCCGACCAGCACGTCGAGAACGCGCTCCTCGGCGTTGAGCTCGGCCTTGCTGGTGACCTCCTGCCTTAACCGTTCGCGCGTCTGGCCGAGCGCCACCTCGACCAGGTCGCGCACGATCTGCTCGACGTCGCGGCCGACATAGCCGACCTCGGTGAATTTGGTCGCCTCGACCTTGATGAAGGGCGCTTGCGCCAGCTTGGCAAGCCGCCGCGCGATCTCGGTCTTGCCGATGCCGGTCGGGCCGATCATCAGGATGTTCTTGGGCAAAACTTCGTCCCTGAGTTCGGGACTAAGCTGCTGCCGGCGCCAGCGGTTCCTGAGCGCGATGGCGACGGCGCGCTTGGCGTCGTTCTGGCCGACGATGTGCCGGTCGAGCTCGGAAACGATTTCGCGGGGCGAGAAGGCAGAGGTCATAGCGTCTCGATGGTGATGTTCTCGTTGGTGTAGACGCAGATATCGGCGGCGATCTTCATCGCCTTGCGCACGATGGCCTCGGCGTCGAGGTCGTCCCGGTCGAGCAGCGCGCGCGCCGCCGCCAGCGCATAGGGGCCGCCCGAGCCGATGCCGATGATGCCGTGCTCGGGCTCGAGCACGTCGCCGGTGCCCGACATGATGAGCGACACGTCCTTGTCGGCGACCGCCATCATCGCTTCGAGCCGGCGGAGGTAGCGATCCGTTCGCCAGTCTTTCGCCAGCTCGACGCAGGCGCGGGTGAGCTGGCCCTGATGCTGCTCGAGCTTGGCTTCAAGTCTTTCGAACAGGGTAAGCGCATCCGCGGTGGCGCCGGCAAAGCCGGCGATCACCGAGCCGTTGCCGAGGCGGCGTAGCTTCTTGGCGTTGGCCTTGACGATGGTGGCGCCCATCGACACCTGGCCGTCGCCGGCGATAACGACGCGACCGCCCTTGCGCACGCACAGGATGGTTGTCGCGTGCCAGGAATCGGGTTTCTGATCTTGCATGGGTGTCTTTCGGAGGTCCGGCGGAGGGTCGGAAGCGACCTGAAATGTAAGCGCGCCGGCACGTTAATCAAGGTGCGCGGTGCCCCGGCCCGCCGCCTTGCACTAGCCCTAACCCCTTGCGCCTGCTACAAGACCGGCCATGGCAAAGGCAAAACGCAGACCCGCCGCGCGCGCCAAGCCGGCCCGGCGAAAGGGCCGGTCGGCAGCCGTCCAGCGCAACACGCGCGAGACGCGGATATCCGCGCGCGTCAATCTCGACGGCACCGGCCGATACAGCGTCAAGACCGGCATCGGCTTCCTCGACCACATGATCGAGCAGCTCTCGCGCCACAGCCTGATCGACATCGAGATCGAGGCCAAGGGCGACCTGCACATCGACCAGCACCACACCACCGAGGATTCCGGCTATGCCGTGGGCGAGGCGGTCGCCAAGGCGCTGGGCGACCGCAAGGGCATCGCCCGCTGGGGCGACGCGCTGGTGCCGATGGACGAGACGCTGACGCGCGTGGCGCTCGACGCCTCGAACCGGCCCTACCTCATCTGGAAGGTGCGCTTCACCAAGCAGAAGCTCGGCAAGATGGATTCGGAGCTGTTCAAGGAATGGTTCCAGGCCTTCGTCCAATCGGCCGGGGTGACGCTTCACGTCGAGAATCTCTACGGCGAGAACAACCATCACATCGTCGAGTCCTGCTACAAGGGCCTGGCGCGCGCGCTGCGCCAGGCGGTCGCCATCGATCGGCGCAACCAGGCGGCGGTGCCCTCGACCAAGGGCGTGCTCGGCGGCAGCCTTTAAGGGCGTTTCATGTCGACGGTTTTGATCGATTACGGCTCGGGCAATTTGCGCTCGGCGGCCAAGGCGTTCGAACGCGCCGCGCGGGAGAGCGGCGTCGCGACCGAAATCCGGGTCACCGGCGATGCGCAGGACGTGGCTCGGGCCGAGCGCATCGTGCTGCCCGGCGTCGGCGCCTTCGCCGATTGCAAGCGCGGGCTCATGGCCTTGCCGGGCATGGGCGAGGCGCTCGAGGAGGCGGTCATCAAAAAAGGCCGCCCCTTTCTCGGCATTTGCGTCGGCATGCAGCTCATGGCCGCGCGCGGCCGCGAATTTGAGATGATTTCCGGCCTCGGCTGGATTCCGGGCGAGGTGGTGGCGATCAAGCCGCGCGATCCGGCGCTGAAAATCCCCCATATGGGCTGGAACCAGCTCCAGCTCCGCGCGGCGCACCCCTTGCTCGCCGGCATCGCGGCGGGCGAGCACGCCTATTTCGTCCACTCCTTCCAGCTCGCGGCGTCGGAGCCGCGCCATGTCCTGGCGACCGTCGATTACGGCGGGCCGATCACGGCGATGGTCGGGCGCGACAATCTCGCCGGCGTCCAATTCCATCCGGAAAAAAGCCAGGCGACGGGCTTGAAGCTCATCGCCAATTTCCTGCGGTGGAAACCGTGATACTCTATCCGGCGATCGACTTGAAGGAAGGGCGCGTCGTGCGGCTCGTGCAGGGCGACATGGCGCGCGCGACAGTGTTCAACGACGATCCGGCGGAACAGGCGCGAAAATTCGCGGCCGACGGCGCGCAATGGCTCCACGTCGTTGATCTCGACGGGGCGTTTGCCGGAAGGCCGGCTAACTTTTTAGCAGTGAAAGATATTCTCAACGTCGCCAAAAATAAAAAATTAAGAGTGCAGTTGGGCGGCGGCATTCGCGATAGCGGAATGATTCATGCGTGGCTAGAGCAGGGTGTGACGCGAGTCGTATTGGGTACGGCGGCGGTCAAGAATCCGAGCCTGGTGCATGAGGCTTGCCGGCGCTTTCCCGGCCGGATCGCGCTCGGCATCGACGCATGGGGAGGCATGGTTCGCATCGAAGGCTGGAACACAGTCGCGCCCGTAAGCGCGCCTGAACTAGCGCGGCGCTTCGCCGATGCTGGTCTCGCGGCCATCGTCTATACAGACATCGAGCGCGACGGTGCGCTCCAAGGTGTCAATGTCATCGCCACCGCCGCCTTGGCGCGCGAGGCGAAAATCCCGGTGATCGCCTCGGGCGGCGTTGCCTCGCTCGACGATCTTGCGGCGCTCAAGACGCGCGAAGCCGACGGCATCGCCGGCGTCATCGTCGGCCGCGCGCTCTACGACGGGCGGGTCGATCTGCGCTCGGCGCTCGCCCTGGCGGGGGCCTGATGCTCAAGACCCGCATCATCCCCTGCCTCGACGTCAAGGACGGCCGCGTGGTGAAAGGCGTCAACTTCGTCGACCTCAAGGACGCCGGCGACCCGGTCGAGCAGGCCAAGCTCTACGATGCCGAAGGCGCCGACGAGTTGTGCTTCCTCGACATTACCGCCTCGTCCGACAACCGCGACACGCTCTACGACGTGGTGCGGCGCACCGCCGAGCAATGCTTTATGCCGTTGACCGTCGGCGGCGGCGTGCGCGCGGTCGAGGATATCCGGACGCTTCTGCTGGCCGGCGCCGACAAGACCTCGATCAATACCGCCGCCGTGGCGCGGCCCGAGCTGGTGCGCGAGGCGGCGGAGAAATTCGGCAGCCAGTGCATCGTCGTCGCCATCGACGCCAAGCAGCATTCGCCCGGCAAATGGGAGGTGTTCACCCATGGCGGGCGCCGCGCCACCGGCATCGACGCGGTCGAATGGGCGGCGCGCATGGCGTCCTCGGGCGCCGGCGAGATCCTCCTCACCTCGATGGACCGCGACGGCACCCAATCCGGCTTCGATCTCGATCTCACCCGCGCGGTCGCCGACCGCGTGCCGATCCCGGTGATCGCCTCGGGCGGCGTGGGATCGCTGGCCGATCTGGTCGCCGGCGTGACGGAAGGCCATGCCAGCGCCGTGCTCGCCGCCTCGATCTTCCATTTCGGCACGTTCCGGGTGGCCGATGCCAAGGCGACGCTCGCCGCGGCCGGGATTCCGGTCCGGCTCTAGCTTTAAGGGGCGGCTTGAATTCGCCCCAGAACCTGTCAGGAATCGCGGAACGACAATCGAACGGCAGCACGAGGCGGCAATATGGGCGACATGAAGCGCGGTGACATCGACGGCTCCACTCTCGACCGGCTCTTTGCCGTCGTGGCATCGCGACGCGACGCCGACCCGACGGCCTCCTACACGGCGAAGCTGCTGAGCCAGGGCAAGGACATGATCGCCCGGAAGCTCGGCGAGGAGGCGGTCGAAACCGGCATCGAGATCGTCAAGGGCGACAAGCAGCGGCTGGTCGCCGAAAGCGCCGATTTGCTCTATCACCTGCTGGTCGCCTGGGAAGACGCCGGCATCGCCCCGGCCGAAGTGTGGCGCGCATTGGAGCAGCGCCAGGGCCAGTCGGGCCTCGCCGAAAAAGCCGCGCGCGCGCGGTCCTGATATGGCCTATGACCGCGACAATATCTTCGCCCGCATCCTGCGCGGCGAGATCCCGGCCAAGAAAGTCTACGAGGACGAGCACGTCCTCGCCTTCCACGACATCAGGCCGCTGGCGCCGGTGCATGTGCTGGTGATCCCGAAGGGCGAATACGCCTCGTTCGACGATTTCTCCGCCAAGGCCGCGCCGGAAGAGCAGGCGGCGCTGGTCAAGGCCGTCGGCAAGGTGGCGCGCGACCTGGGCCTGGCGACAAGCGGCTATCGCATCCTCGCCAATCACGGCGCCGACGCGAACCAGGAAGTGCCGCATTTCCACGTGCATATCTTCGGCGGCGGCTCGCTCGGGCGCATGCTGCCCAAAGCATGAACGGAACGCTCCGCGCTTTCGCGGATTATTAACCATAAATCGACGGCCATTAACCGAGGAAATCTGCGGCTTTCCGGCTTATGGACGGCTAAAATGCTCCCCGTATTAGCGGATTATTAACCATAAAAGCCGCCTAATGCGCTTCGGTAGAACCGAGGATTTATATGTCGGAAGAGGCTGTCCTGCACCCGGTACTGGGGCCCCTGCTGCGCTACTGGGGTGAGAAACGCGACGGCCGCCTCATGCCCGAACGCAAGCAAATCGACCCGCTCGAAATGGGCGCGGGGCTTCTGCCGCATCTCGTGCTGTGCGACCTGTTCGACCGCGGCAACCGCGCGCGTTTTCGCCTCATCGGCACGAACGTGGTGCGGCGCTGGGGCTTCGATCCGACCGGCCAGACCCTCGACGAGGAGTTGGGCGCGTATTTCGCGCTGCTGGGCGAACTGCACCACGCCGCTTTCGCCGAGCGCGCGCCGATCCATTCGGTCAGCGCCTTCAAGTGGGGCGTCAATCGCGAGCTCGAGGCGCATCATCTGCTGCTGCCGCTGAGCAAAGGCGCCTTCGAGCCGGCGATCGCCCTGGTCGGTATCGCCTTCCGCTCCGACGAAGTCTTCCCGCCGCAGATCCGCACGCTCAATGGCATCGCGCGCCACGAGGAGCGGCATCGCGCGATCGTCGAGCTGCCGAGCGAGCTCGAACGCGCCGCTTCGCCCCGGGTTTCCGGCCGCAGCGTCGCCTGACTTTTCCTAAATTTCGATCTGGCCGCCCAGCTCGACCACGCGGTTCGAGGGGATGCGGAAGAATTCGGTCGCGTTGATCATTGTCGTCTGCATGAAGATGAAGAGCCGCTTGCGCCAGCGCCAGAACCCGGGCGAGCTCTTGCCGATCACAACCTTCTCGCGGCCGATGAAGAACGACGTCTCCATCAGATTGACCTTGAAGCGCAGCAGCCGGAGCTGCGCCAGCGCGCGCGGAATGTTGGGCGCGTCGCCGAAGCCATAGCGTACCGTCACGGTATAGAAATTGTGCGCCAGATCGTGCACCTCGAGCCGCTGATCGTTGGCGATGTGCGGCACGTCCTCGGTCTCGACCTTCATCAGCACGACGCGCTCATGCAGCACCTTGTTGTGCTTCAGATTGTGCAACAGCGCCGCCGGCACGAGTTCGGGATTGGCGGTCATGAAGACGGCGGTGCCCGGGACGCGATCGGGCCGGCCCGGTTTCACGGTGGCGAGGAAGGTCTCCAGCGGCATCGCCTGCTGGGCGCGCTCGTTGGCGAGCAGGTCGCGGCCTTTCATCCAGGTCGCCATCAGCGTGAAGACGACCGCCGCCACCGCCAGTGGGAACCAGCCGCCTTCGGCCACCTTGAGAAGGTTGGCGGTGAAGAACATGAGATCGACGCACAGGAAGAAACCGAACAGCGCGCTCGCCATGACGGGATTCCAGCGCGCCACGCCGGCGGTATAGACGAATGCCAGGATGGTCGTGATCGTCATCGTGCCGGTGACCGCGATGCCGTAGGCCGCGCCGAGACCGTCCGAGGTCTTGAATCCCACGACCAGCGCCGCGACCGCGATGAGCAGGAACAGATTGACCCGCGGCACGTAGACCTGGCCGATTTCCTCCTCCGAGGTGTGGCGGATCTGGAAGCGCGGCAGATAGCCCAGCTGCACCGCTTGGCGCGTCATCGAGAACGCGCCCGAGATGACCGCCTGCGACGCGATCACCGTCGCCATCGATGCTAGCACCACCATGGGATAGAGCAGAATATCGGGCGCCAGGCGATAGAACGGGTTCTCGACCGCGTCGGGCGTCGCTAGCAGCAGCGCACCCTGGCCGAGGTAATTAAGCATCAGCGCCGGGAAGACGAAGGAGAGCCAGTCGAACTGAATCGGCCAGCGGCCAAAATGGCCCATATCGGCATAGAGCGCCTCGACGCCGGTGACGGCCAGCACGACGGCGCCCAGGAGGATGAATCCTTCAAACGGATGCGCGAAGAGCAGCCGCAACCCGTAAAGCGGATTGAGCGAGAGCAGGATATGCGGCTGGCGCACGATCTCGGCCGCGCCGAGCAGGCCGATGACGATGAACCAGATGAACATCACCGGGCCAAAGAGGCCACCCATCATCGCCGTGCCGCGCCGCTGCATGGCGAAGAGCGCCAGCAGCAGCCCCAGCGTGATCGGAATGACATACGGGTCGAAGAGCGGCGTCGCCACCTTGAGCCCCTCGACCGCGCTCAGCACCGAAATCGCCGGCGTGATGACGCCGTCGCCGTAGAACAGCGCCGCGCCGACCAGGCCCGCCGACAGGATCCAGCCGCGCAGCCACGGCCGGCCTAGACTGGCGCGCAGGGCCAGCGCGGTGAGCGCCAGAATGCCGCCCTCGCCGCGGTTGTCGGCGCGCAGGATCACCGAGACGTATTTGAGGGTGACGACGACGATGAGCGACCAGGCGATGAGCGACAGCACGCCGTAGATGTTCGCCGGGGTGATATGGTCGCCGAGATTGATGACGCATTGCTTCACCGCATAGAGCGGCGAGGTGCCGATGTCGCCGTAAACGACGCCGAGCGCGCCGAGATAGAGGCTCTGGTGCGCGGCCTTGCGCTGGCTGCCGTTCGGCGTGGCTGGCATCGGGACCCTCCGGGGTCCGCCAGCTCCCGCGGAAGCCCGAAACCGGGCCGGGAGCCGGAAGGCGCCGTGTGTAGCCCTTCCCCTGCTGCGGCGCAACAGCCGCCCGCCCGACGTATATCTTCCTTTTAGCTCAGCGGGTTAAGGCCGGCGTCGGCCGCCGGCTAGTTCTTGGCCGCGGCGTAGGGGTAGATGACGGTGCCGGTCTGGTACTGGGCGGGCCAGACGATGACGTTGTGCTTCGGATCGGTCAGCTGGTCGAGGCCGCTGCCGGTCAGATGCTGCCACTGGGTGAAGACGAAGCGCGGCGTCTTCCATTCCCCGTCCTTGCCGAATTCGATGTCGCCGACCACCGTGCCGAGCTTGTGGCTGCGGATGTAGCCGGCGATTTTCTCCTGATCGAGGGATTTGGTGCCCTCCACCGCCTGGCCGAGCACCTGCGCCGCGGCATAGCCGAAGGGCACGAAGCCGTAGCCCAGCGGGTCGATGCCGCCTTTCTCCTTGGCGATCGCCTGATACTTGACCAGCAATTCATGCGCGCCGGGGAAATGGAAGGCGGGCACGAAATCCTCGTGGATGACGTAGCCGTTCATCAGCGGGCCCATCTGCATCTTGAGCGGCGTCGCCATCATGCCGATCAACGTGCCGCCGATCATCTTCGGGGTGTAGCCGATCTCGCTGATCGCGCGAACGATGCCGACGCTGTCGGGCGGATAGGAGGCGATGAAGACGACGTCCGGGTTGGTCGCCTGGATGGCGCGCACGACCGGCGCGAAATCCGTCGTGCTGGGCGGATAGAGCCGGTCATAGACGACGGTCAGGCCCGCCGCCTTGGCGTTGTCGCGCGCGCCGTCGGTCGAATTCTTGCCGAACTCGGCATCGACGCCGACGAGCGCGATGGTCTTGGGCTTCGGCTTGGTCGCCTTGACGATCTCGAAGAAGCCCGAGGAGAAGGCATGAAGCGGATCCTCGCCCAGCGGCACCATCGCGAAATAATTCGGATAATGCAGGGAGTGGTTGGCCGCGGTGCCGAGAATGCCGACGGTCGTCATCTTGTGCTGCATGATGACGGGCAGCCCGGCAGCGATCTGGTTGGTGCCGTAGGGGCCGAGCAGCAGATCGACCTTGTCGACCTCGATGAGCTTGGTATAGATCGCCGGCTCGTTGGGCGGCAGCGTCTGGTCGTCGTAATAGACGAACTCGACCGGGCGGCCCAGCAGCCCACCCTTAGCATTGATGTCGCTGCGCCAGATTTCGAGCGCCTCGAGGAGCTGCTTGCCGTTGGGCGCGTTGGCGCCGGTCAGCCCCATGCTGAAGCCGATGCGGATCGGGTCGGCGGCCTGCGCCGCCAGCGGCAGGAACGCTAGGGCGACGAGGGCGAGCGCTATGCGGCGGGCGCGGCGCCAGAGAGCCGGATATTGGAACATTGCAATTCCTCCCCTTGACGTTTGTCGTTGTTGCGTCGGTTTTATCATGGCGGTGGGCCACTTCCCAAGCCCGCCGATCGGACGCCGCTACCGCGTCAGTGCGTCCCAGCCGCCCTAGCGCGTCAGCGCGTCCCAGCCAAAGGCGATGCGGCGGTAGGACAGCGCCTCGGCGAGGTGGATGCGACGCAGCCTGTCGCTTGAATCGAGGTCGGCCAGCGTGCGCGCGACGCGCAGCACCCGGTGATAGCCCCGCGCCGAGAGATGCAGTCGCTCGGCCGCGTCGGTCAGAAGCTTGGCGCCCTCGGCATCGGGCGCGGCGACTTCGTCCAAAAGCTTGCCGTCGACCTCGGCGTTGCTGCGCACCCGCCGCTCCGCCGGCAGTCCGGCATAGCGCGCGTTCTGCCGCGCTCGCGCCGCCGCCACCCGCGCGCGCACCTCGCTCGAGCCTTCGGCCGGCGGCGGCAGCGAGAGATCCGCCGCCTTCACGGCGGGCACGTCGATATGCAAATCGATGCGGTCGAACAGCGGGCCGGAAATGCGTGACTGGTAATCCTGCGCGCATTTGGGCGCCTTGCCGCAAGCCAAGGCGGGATCGTCAAGGTGCCCGCAGCGGCACGGATTCATCGCCGCCACCAGCTGCACCCGCGCCGGATAGGTGACATGCGCGTTGACCCGCGCCACGCTGACCTTGCCCGATTCCATCGGCTGGCGCAGCGCCTCAAGGGTCGCGCGCTGGAATTCAGGCAATTCATCGAGGAACAGCACGCCGAGATGCGCCAGGGAAACCTCGCCGGGCTTGCCGCGCGTGCCGCCGCCGACCAGCGCCGGCAGCGACGCCGAATGATGTGGGTCGCGGAACGGCCGCTCGCGCATCAGCTTGCCTTCGCGCAACAGCCCCGCGACCGAATGGATCATGCTGACTTCGAGCGCTTCGCCGGCATCGAGCGGCGGCAAGAGCCCGGGCAGGCGCTGCGCCAGCATCGACTTGCCGGCGCCCGGCGGCCCGATCATCAGAAGGTTATGCCCGCCCGCCGCGGCCACTTCGAGCGCGCGCTTGGCGGTCTCCTGTCCCTTGATGTCTTTGAGATCGAGCGGCGACGGGCGCGGCTCGGCCATCTTCGGCTCGGGGGCGACAAGGATCTGCGCGCCCTTGAAATGATTGACGATCGCCAGCAGCGTCGGCGCCGCCAGCACGTCGATGCCGCCGGCCCAGGCGGCTTCGCCGCCCGATGCCTGCGGGCAGATCAGCCCGCGCGCCAGCGATGCGGCGGTGACCGCCGCGGGCAGCACGCCCGCCACCGGCAGGATCGAACCGTCGAGCGATAATTCTCCCAGGGCCAAATAACCTTCCAGCTCCTCCGCCGGCAGCACGCCCATCGCCGCCAGCAATCCCAGCGCGATCGGCAGGTCGAAATGGCTGCCCTCCTTGAGGAGATCGGCGGGCGCCAGATTGACGGTGATGCGCTTGGCCGGCAGCGCCAGGCCCATGCCGCCGAGCGCCGCGCGCACGCGCTCGCGCGATTCGCCGACCGCCTTGTCGGGCAAGCCGACCACGGTGAAGGCGGGCAGACCGGCGGATATCGTCACCTGCGCCTCGACCGGCACGGCCTCGATGCCCTGAAAGGCGACGGTTCTGATTCGTGCAACCATGGTCCCCCGCGGCAAATCTATCGCGCGCGGCGGTACGGCGAAAGCCGAATGGCGGAACCGCGCCCGGCCCGCGGCGTTTGGTCAGCGATTCAGCTACCCGGAGGTTTGCATGGCACCCCGCACCAAACGCGGCAAGAAGGCGAAGGTCACCAAGGTGATGCGCGAGTACAAATCGGGCAAGCTCAAGAGCGGAAAAGGCCGCCACGGCAAGGTGAAGAGCCGCAAGCAGGCGATCGCCATCGCCATGTCGGAATCCGGCCAGTCGCGCAAACGGCGCAAGAAGCGCTAGGCGATCCGTCAGCGCGCGATCAGCGCCGCGCGCCAGCGGGCGAGCGCCTCTTTCAGCCCGTAATAAAGCCGTTTGCGCTCGGCCGGCGCCAGGAAGCCGCCGAGCACAAGATTTTTGCCGTGCGAGGCGAGCAGCAGGCGGTTTTCCGTCTCGTCGATCTCCTCGAAGACGAGGCTCGCCCAGACCGGCTCGAAGCGCCAATGCCGCCGCTCGCCGCGCACGCCGACGCGCTCGACCGTGAGGGAGGATTGGGTCAACCGCACGCGCTCCCGCTTGCGCGCGCTCCGGTAGCTGGCGCGGAAGGCGCAATAGACCAGCGCCACGTCGAGGCCGAAAAAGCCGGTCACCGGCCACGCGCCGAGCAGGACAAAACCCACAGAGAGAACGAAGGACGCACCGCCCAGCACCGCCATGACGATGGCGAAGCCCCGGGGCGGCAAGCTCCGATAGGGCGTGAGTTCGGCCTCGAAAAAAACGTGTCCGGCGGTGGCGCTCATGGCGAGAGAATATTAGGGTTGGTCGATGCGGCGAATCAAACCAAAGGATGTCGAGCGCTTCTTCGAGCTACTGGCGGCGCAACGCCCCAACCCGGAGACCGAGCTTGAATATCTGAATCCCTATACGCTTCTGGTCGCGGTCGCCCTTTCCGCCCAGGCAACAGACGTCAGCGTCAACCGGGCGACCGAATCCCTGTTCAAGATTGCCGACAACCCGGCGGAGATGGCGGCGCTCGGCGAGGACAGGCTGCGCGACTATATAAAAACCATCGGCCTCTTCCGCACCAAGGCGCGCAACGTCATCGCCCTGTCGCAAATCCTGCTGGAAAAGCACGGCGGCGCGGTGCCGCGTACGCGTGAGGCGCTGGAGGAGCTGCCCGGCGTCGGCCGCAAGACGGCGAATGTCGTGCTCAACGTCGCCTTCGGCGAAGCGACCATCGCGGTCGACACGCATATCTTCCGGGTCGCCAACCGCACCGGCCTGGCGCCCGGCCGCAATCCGCGCGAGGTGGAGGACGCGCTGATGAAGGTGGTGCCCGAGCGCTTTCGCCGGCACGCTCATCATTGGCTCATCCTGCACGGCCGCTATACCTGCGTCGCGCGCGTGCCGAAATGCTACGCATGCGTGGTGCGCGAGATCTGTCTCTACCCGGCGAAGACGACTCTCGAAGCGTCTAGCCGGCCAGCACCTGCTCCATCCCGTAAAGCCCCGGCTTCTGCCGCGCCAGCCACAACGCTGCCCGCACCGCGCCGCGCGCGAACACCCGCCGGCTCGTCGCGCGGTGGCCGAGCGTCAGCGTCTCGCCCGGCCCGGCGAAAATGACCCGGTGCTCGCCGACCTCGTCGCCGCCGCGCAACACGGCGAAGCCGATGTCGCCGGCCTGACGTGCGCCGGTGACGCCGTCGCGCGCGCGCTTGCTTTTCTTCGCCAGGTCGATGCCGCGGCCCGACGCGGCGGCACCGCCCAGCGCCAGCGCCGTGCCCGAAGGCGCGTCGACCTTGTGGCGGTGGTGCATCTCGAAAATTTCGATGTCGTAATCCTCGCCGAGCCGCGCCGCCGCCTCCTTGACGAGACGCAGCAGCAGATTGACGCCGACGCTCATATTCGGCGCGGTCAGGATGGGCGCCTTTTTCGCCGCGGCGACGATGGCGTCCAGCTGCGCCTTGTCGAGCCCGGTGGTGCCGATGACCAGGGCCTTGCCGCTGGCCGCGGCGAGCTTGGCATGCCGGACGCTCGCCGCCGGCGCGGTGAAGTCGATGACAACGTCCGAGGTATGGATAAGCGCGGCGGCGTCGCCGCCCGCCTTGATGCCGAGCGGCACCACGCCGGCGAGCTCGCCGAGGTCGCGGCCGAGCGCGGCGCTACCCGGTGCGTCGACGCCGCCGGCGATGCGGCATCCCTTGGTTTCGGCGATTTCGGCCAGCAGCATGCGTCCCATGCGGCCGCCGCATCCCGTCACGCCGATTTCGATATCCGCCATGCGCCGCTCCCCGCGAGGCAAGCAAGGTCGGCGAAGGCCTTATTAATTGCAAGGCCCGCGGCGGCTTGCGCTACGGACCGGCCCGGCGGCGAATGCCGCTATTGACCGGCGTGCGGCGTCCCCGGCGCGCTGGCGGTGCCGTGGCCGGGCTGGATGGTGACGTCGTACCTGCCCCAAGGCGCCGGTCCGACGTGGCCGCCATTGAAAACAAAGACGCCGAGGACGACCACCGCCGCCGCCATAGCGCCGACAATTAAATAGAGGCCGGGGCCGGAATTGGAATTACGGGGCTCCGCCATGGATTTCTCCTTGATCGGTGGTTTCCTGCCTCCCATCCAACGAGCGGCGCCCCGGGCGGTTCCCCTGTCGCCGCAAGGTTTTAGGGGCACCTCCGCTTCCCTATCGGCCGGCTTTCCCCTACACATCCGGAATGGCCCTGTTGCGCTCGGTCGCCACCGTCGGCGGCTACACCATGGCGAGCCGGATCCTCGGCTTTGTCCGCGACATGCTGACGGCGGCGTTCCTCGGCGCCGGCCCGGTGGCGGACGCGTTCTTCGTGGCGCTTCGCCTGCCTAATCTGTTCCGCAGCTTCTTCGCCGAAGGTGCGTTCAGCGCCGCCTTCGTGCCGATCTTCGCCGGCATGATCGCCAAGGACGGCAAAGCCGCCGCCAAGCGTTTCGCCGAGGATTCGGTGTCGGTGCTCACCGCATTCCTGTTCGTCTTCGTGCTGGTCTGCGAGCTTGCCACGCCGGCGCTGCTGCATGTGCTGGCGCCGGGCTTCGCGTCGGAGCCTGCGAAATTCGGGCTGACGGTCGTGCTGACGCGCATCACCTTTCCCTACCTTCTGTTCATCTCGCTGGTGGCGCTGCAGGGCGGCGTGCTGAATTCGGTCGAGCGTTTCGCCGCAACCGCCGCGACGCCGGTGCTGCTGAACCTGTTCCTGATCGGTGCGCTCGTCCTGGTGCGGCCGGTGAGCGGCGAGGTGCTCGCCTGGGCGGTGACGCTGGCGGGCTTCGCGCAATTCGTCTGGCTCATGGTGTCGTGCCACCAGGCGGGGCTGGCGCTGCACATGCCCTGGCCGCGCTGGACGCCCGCGATCAAGCGCCTGGTCAAGCTCATGCTGCCGGGTATCTTCGGCGCCGGCGTGACGCAGCTCAATCTGGTGATCTCGACCGCGATCGCCTCGCTGCTGCCGACCGGCACGGTGTCCTACCTCTATTACGCCGATCGATTGAATCAGCTTCCTCTTGGTGTCGTGGGCATCGCGGTCGGCACCGCCATCCTGCCGCCGCTGTCGCGACAGGTAAGGCTGGGGGACGAAGCCGGCGCGGTCGCGACGCAAAATCGCGGGCTCGAGCTGGCGCTGTTCCTGACGCTGCCCGCGGCGGCGGCGCTCGGAATCCTGGCGAAGCCTATCCTGCAGGCGCTGTTCGAGCGCGGCGCCTTCGGCGCCACCGAGACCGCGGCGACGGCGGGCGCGCTCGCCGCCTATGCGGTGGGCCTGCCCGCCTTCGTGCTGGTCAAGGTGCTGGCGCCGGCGTTTTTTGCGCGCCACGACACCGCGACGCCGGTCAAGATCGCCTTCGTCGCGGTGGCGGCGAATCTGGCGCTGACGCTGCTGCTCGGCGTCGTCTTGCCGCTGCGCCATGTCGGCATCGCGCTCGCCACCTCGACCGCCGGCTGGATCAATTCCATGGCGCTGCTCTGGCTGCTGCACAAGCGCGGGCATTTCACGCTCGATGCGCGGTCGCGCGCGCGCATCCCCCGGATATTCGCCGCTGCCATCGGCATGGGCGCGGCGGTGGCGCTGCTGCGGGTTCCTTTGACTCCATGGCTGGCCGATGCGCTGCCGCTGCGTCTCGCGGCGCTTGCCATTCTGGTCGCCGCCGGCCTCGGCGCCTTCGCCGCGCTGTCGCTGGCGCTGGGCGCCGCGCGCTGGGGCGAGATCAAATCCCGTCTGCGCTTGACCCGCGGCCCCGGCGGCGGCGATAACACCGCGCCTTCCGTGCCACCGATCGACGGACCATGAACCGCATCTTCTCGGGCGTGCAGCCCACCGGCAATCTGCATCTCGGCAATTACCTCGGCGCCATCCGCAACTGGGTGCAGCTGCAGAAGGGTTACGACTGCATTTTCTGCATCGTCGATTTGCACGCGCTGACGCTGCCGCAGGACCCGGCGCAGCTCAAGGCGCAGACGCGCGAAGTCACCGCCGCCTATATCGCCGCCGGCATCGATCCCAAGCGCTGCATCATCTTCAACCAATCGACCGTGCCCGGCCATGCCGAGCTCGCGTGGCTGCTCGGGTGCCTGACGCCGCTCGGCTGGCTCAACCGCATGACTCAGTTCAAGGAGAAGGCGGGCAAGACGCGCGACAATGCCGGGCTCGGCCTCTACGCCTATCCGGTGCTGATGGCGGCCGATGTGCTCCTCTATAAGGCGACGCATGTGCCGGTCGGCGAGGACCAGAAGCAGCATCTCGAGCTGGCGCGCGACATCGCCGGCGCCTTCAATCGGCGCTATGGCGTCGAGTTCTTTCCGCTGCCGGAACCCCAAATCTTTGGCGCCGGCACGCGGGTGATGAGCCTGCGCGACGGCACCAGGAAGATGTCGAAATCAGACGAATCCGATTATTCACGCATCAACATGACCGACGATGCCGACGCTATCGCACTGAAAATCCGCAAGGCGAAGACCGATCCGCAGCCGCTGCCGGCGGACGAGAAGGAATCGGCGGCGCGGCCCGAGGCGGACAATCTCCTCGGCATCTATGCCGCGCTGTCGGGGCTGGACAAGCCGGCGGCGGTGGCGCGCTTCGCCGGAAAGAGCTTCTCGGCCTTCAAGGAGGAGCTCTCGGGCGTGGCGTCCGAGGTGCTAGGCAAGATCGGCGGCGAGATGCGCCGCTTGCAGGCCGATCCCGGCTATATCGACGGCGTGCTGAAGGACGGGGCCGACCGGGCCAACGCCATCGCCTTGCCGAATTTGCGCGAAATCTTCGATCTCATGGGCCTGTTGCGGCCCTAGACCTTATTTGCCGAGCGCGGCCACGCCGGCGGCGGCGCATTGGCCGTCCTGCGCCGAGGAGGCGCCCGAGACGCCGAGGCCGCCCACCACCTTGTCGCCCGCCATCAAGGGGACGCCCCCTTCAATCGGCAGCACGCCCGGCAGGCTGGCGAGATGCGTCTTGCCGCTGGCATAGGCGTCTTCCCAGAACTTGGTCGGGCGCTTGAACATCACCGCGGCGCGCGCCTTGGCGGCCGAGACCTCGACACTGGCGAGGCCCGCGCCGTCCATGCGGATGAAATGCAGCAGATGCCCTGCCTCGTCGACCACCGACATCGACAGCGCGAAATTGTGCTTCCTCGCCTCGGCCTCGGCGGCGGCGATCACCTTGCGGGCGCCTTCCAGGGTCAGCGTCTTGCGGTCGGCGAGATCGGCCATGCGGGGCTCCCATAAGGCTGGCGAGGGATCGGATCATAGCGCCCGTCGCCCCCGGGCGGCAAAACGCTTGGTTGCCGCCGCGTCGCGGTTGTAGCTTGGGCGACCGACCGCGCGCCGCCCGCGTGCGGCGTTGGGGGATTCCGCCGTGGATATTTACCTGCCCATCGCCGCGGTCTCATTGAACGGCCTCGTGCTGCTGATATTGGGCGCGGCGGTCGGCTTCCTGTCGGGCATCTTCGGCGTCGGCGGCGGCTTTCTCATGACGCCGCTGCTTATCGTCTTCGGCGTGCCGCACGCGGTCGCGGTCGCGACCTCGGCCAATCAGCTTGTCGGCGCCTCGGTCTCGGGTGCGCTGGCGCATTGGCGGCGCGGCAATGTCGATTTCGCCATGGGATTCGTGATGCTGGCCGGCGGGTTGGCCGGCTCGGTGCTCGGCGTCTGGTTCTTTGCCCTGCTGCTGCGCTTCGGCCAGGCCGAGACCGTGGTGAACCTGTCCTACGCGCTGCTGCTCGGCGTGCTCGGCGCGCTGATGATGATCGAGAGCATCCGCGCCTTCCTGCGGCTGCGTCAGCCGGCGCTGCCCCGGCGCAAGCTGCATCAGCACACCTGGCTGCACGGCCTGCCGTTCAAGATGCGGTTCCGCCGCTCCAAGCTCTATATCAGCATGCTGCTGCCCCTCGGCCTCGGCTTCGTGGTCGGCATGCTGTCGGCAATCATGGGCATCGGCGGCGGCTTCGTCATGGTGCCGGCGATGATCTACATCCTCGGCATGCCGACGCAGACGGTGCCCGGCACCTCGCTCTTCCAGATCATCTTCGTCTCCGCCGCGGTGACCGTGCTGCAGGCGATCGAGAACGGCACCGTCGACATCGTGCTGGCGCTCATCCTGCTGCTCGGCGGCGTCATCGGTGCGCAGCTCGGCAGCCGCTTCGGCACGCGCCTCAGGGGCGAGCAGCTGCGCGCGGCGCTCGCCATCCTGGTTCTCGGCATGGGCCTGAAATTGGCCGCCGATCTGACGGTTGAGCCGGCTCAGCGCTACACGCTCGAGGCGCTGCCATGAGGCGCGCGGCGGCGATCCTGGCTTTTTTGGCTTCGCTGTTGAGCGCCGCCGCCGCGCGGGCCGAACAGCCGCTGCTCGCGGATCTCTCCGAGCATCTGGTCGCGATCACCACCGGCTTCACCGGCGCCTCGGTCGTGCTCTTCGGCGCGACCGATGGCCCCGGCGACGTCGTGATCGTGGTGCGCGGGCCGGAACGCGAAATGGTGGTGCGGCGCAAGAGCCGCATCGCCGGCTTATGGGTCAACACGCGCCAGTTCGCCTTCACCGGCGTGCCGACCTATTACGCGGTGTTCTCCTCGGCGCCGCTCAACGACATCGTGCCGCAAGCGGTGCAGTCGCTGCACCAGATCGGTCTCGCCAATCTGCGGCTGCAGCCGAAAAGCGCCGCCGCCGATCCCGATACCGTCGCCGACTTTCGCGCCGCCTTGCTCGACGACCAGCAGCGCGCCGGCGTCTATGGCGACAATGTCGGCAAGATCAGTTTCCTCGGCGACCGCCTGTTCCGTACCACGCTCGATTTTCCCGCCAATCTGCCGACCGGCACGTATTTCATCGAGGTGCTGCTGATTCGCGATCAGGCGGTCGTCAGCGGCCAGACCACGCCGCTGGTCGTCTCGCAGATCGGTGTCGACGCCGAGGTCGGCGAATTCGCCGATCGCTGGTCGCTGCTTTACGGCATCATTGCGGTGGTCGTCGCGGCGCTGGCAGGATATCTGGCGAGCCTGCCGTTCCGCCACGCGTGAGCGCTAGCCCCATGCCCGAACAGCCTAAGCCCGAACAGCCCAAGTCCCGGAAGGGCGCGAAAGAGAAGAAGCCGTCGGCGCCGCCGGCGCAGCGCATCTTTCTTATCGTCGTCGACGAGACCGAGGAAATGCGCGTGGCCCTGCGCTATGCCGCCCTGCGCGCCCGACACACCGGCGGTCGCGTGGCGTTCCTTTACGCCATCGAGCCGAGCGAGCTCACGCAATGGATGGCCGTCGAGACGATCGAGCGCGAGGAGAATCGCGCCAAGGCCGAAACGCTGCTCGCCAAGCTCGCGGCCGAGGTGCAGGAAATCTCGGGCACACAGCCCGTCATCTATATCCGCGAGGGAAGGCGGCGCGACGAATTGCTGGCCTTGATCGCCGAGGAGCCGAGCATCTCGGTCCTGGTGCTGGCGGCGGGCAGCGGGCCCGACGGTCCGGGGCCGCTCATTACCTCGCTGCTCGGCAAGATGGCGGCGGGCGTGCGGGTGCCGATCACCATCGTGCCGGGCCGCCTCGACGAGGCGCAGCTCGCCGCCTTGGCCTAACGCCTTATGCTGAAAGACCTTATCGGGCAAAGGGTTGACTTCGCGGGCCCAAAGCCCAAGTTTAAGGTCGCAACAGAGAGTCCCGCATGTTCATTCAGACCGAAACCACGCCCAATCCCGCGACGTTGAAATTCCTCCCCGGCCGCGCCGTGATGACCGAGGGCACGGCGAATTTCCCGACCGCTGAAACGGCGCATCGCTCGCCTCTCGCCCAGAGGCTTTTTGGCATCGACGGCGTGACCGGCGTGTTCCTCGGCAGCGATTTCGTCACCGTCGCCAAGGGCGACGGCGTCGAATGGCTGACCCTCAAGCCGCAGGTGCTCGGCGCGGTGATGGATCATTTCACCGCCGGCCAGCCGGTGGTGATCGACAGTCCGGCGCCCGAAGAAAAGCAGGAAGGCGACGAGATCGTCGCCCAGATCAAGGAATTGCTTGAGACCCGCGTTCGCCCGGCGGTAGCGCAGGACGGCGGCGACATCATTTTCGATCACTATGCCGACGGCATCGTCTTCCTGCACATGCAGGGCTCCTGTTCGGGCTGCCCCTCCTCGACCGCCACGCTCAAGGCCGGCATCGAGAACATGCTGAAACACTACGTGCCCGAAATCGTCGAGGTCCGCGCGGTTTAAGAAACGCCGACCTTCCTCATCATCGGCTCCGGCAGATCGGCATCCGACAGCAGCGCATAGCGTCGGGCATCGAACAGCTGGTAGTGCCACCATTCGTTCTTGTAGAAATCCCAACCCGCGGCGCTCATCAGCCCGAGCAGCAGCAGCCGGTTGCGCTGCGCTACGGCGGAAATTTCGGTGTTGGCGTGATGCGACAGCTTCGTGAAGGCGTCGAAATCCGTTCCCATGTCGAGCGGCTTGCCGCGCGCATCGATCAGCGTCAGATCCACGGCGACGCCGCGCGAATGCGGCGAGCCCTTGCGCGGGTCGGCGAGGAATTCCGGATCGGGCCGGAAATTCCACAGCGCCCATTGCGCCTCGCTCGGCCGGAAGGCGTCGAACAGCTTGAGGCGCAGGCCGAGCGGCCGCGCCAGCTCGATCGCCGCCTCGAGGCAGCGCCGCGCGTCGGGATGGAGATAGCAGGCGGCGCGGGCATAGACCGGCTTGCCGGTGAAGTTGTCGGGCGTCGCATAGGCGATATCGAGCTCGACATCGTGGCTGCGCCGCGTGATTTCATCGAGCGCCATGGCGTTTTCCGTATTTCGCGCGGCTTTTCTCCTAGCACGATATGATCGGCCCGGCATGAGGCTTTAATATGAAAGTGCTGGCGACATGAACGTGCTGGGCTTCGATTGCGCCGGTCGCGGCTGCTCGGCCGCGGTGCTGCGCGGCGACACGGTGCTGGCAAGCCGCGCCGAGCCGATGGAGCGCGGCCAGGCCGAAAAGCTGATGCCGCTCATCGTCGAAACCCTAGCGGCGGCGGGGGTCGCTGCCACGGCGCTCGATCTCGTCGCCGTCACCACCGGCCCCGGCGGCTTCACGGGCGTGCGCATCGGTCTGGCCGCGGCGCGCGGCTTGGCGCTCGGCCTGGGCCGGCCGTTGATCGGAATCTCCAGCTTTGCCGCTGTGGCGGCGGCGGTGCCGTTGAATTCGCGCAACGGCCGGAAGCTGGTCGTGGCGCTCGACAGCAAGCGCGACGAATTCTATCTGCAAGGCTTTGGCGCCGACGGCGCGGCGCTCGGCGACGGTGCGCTGGTGCCGCCGGCAGCACTTGCCGCGTTTCTGCCGCCGGGCAAGCTGTTGCTCGCCGGCGACGCGGCGGCCCGGCTCGCCGCGCTGCTCGCCGGAAGCGACGTCGAAATCGCCGCGGCGCAGCTCCCCGATCCCGCCGATGTGGCGCGGCTCGGCGCTTTTCTCTGGCATCAAGGCGAACGTGCGCCGCCGCGGCCGCTTTATCTGCGCGCGCCCGACACCACCGCGCCCCGCTCCACCGCCCCGGGCGCCGTTTCGGCGACGCCATGAGCCCGGCGCCGATCCTGCGTGCGGCCGATCCCGCCGACGCGCCGGCGCTCGCCTTGCTCCATGACCGGGCGTTTCCTTACGAGGCGTGGGAGCCGAGTTCGCTGATCCGGCTGTTGGGGCTGCCGTGCATCCATGCCCGGCTGGCCGATTCCGGTCTGCGCGCGCCGGCCGGGTTCATCCTGGCGCTCATCGTTGGCGGCGAGGCCGAAGTGCTGACGCTCTGCGTCGATCCGGCGCAGCGCCGCCGCGGGTTGGCGCGGGCGCTGCTGGCCGATCTCTATGAGCAGGCGCGCCGGGGGCGGGCCATCCGCGCCGTGCTCGAAGTCGCGGCCGACAACGAGGTGGCGCTGGCGCTCTATCGCGGCGAGGGGTTCGCGCCGGTGGGGCGCCGACCGGGCTATTACCGGCGACCCGACACGGCGCCGGCCGACGCCGTGATCCTGGCGCGACAACTCTAGTTTTGCTTGTATTCGCAGCCCTGCGCTGCATGAATAACAAGCGCCGACCAGCAATTCGCCAATATAATTTATGAATCTCTGAAATCTTCGTTGCGCGTCTGCGCGAAATTACTTATATCACCGCTGCAAAACACCTGAAGGAAGCCTTGCCGATGACCGAAAAAGCCGGACCGAGCAGCCTTTTGGAGCTGACGACGGAGATCGTCGCCGCCCATGTCTCGAACAACAGCGTTGCGCCGACCGATTTGCCGCAGCTGATCGACCAAGTCTATCAGTCGCTGTCGAATATCGGCAAAGGCCCGGCGGGAACCGCCGAGCGGCCGAAGCCGGCGATCGCGATCAAGCGCTCGATCCACCCGGATTACATCGTCTGTCTCGAGGACGGCAAGAAGCTGAAAATGCTCAAGCGCCACCTCAAGACCTCCTACAACATGACCCCCGAATCCTACCGCGAACGCTGGGGCTTGGCCGCCGACTACCCGATGGTGGCGCCGAACTACGCCCGCCAACGCTCGAAGCTCGCCAAGGAGATCGGCCTCGGCACCCGCGGCCGCCAGGCTAAGGCGAGCTGAACGATCCCGGCCGCAGCCGGGGCCTTGCCGTCATCCAATTGTCATTGCGGGTGAGTAGCTTGCGGGGGCATGCCGGCCTATAGGCTCGCCTCCGCCTTTGCCTTATACTCGCCCCATGGCACAGATTGGCGCTGGCGCTGGTGCATGACCCCGTCGCGTCTCGAACAGCTTTGCATCGACAAAGGGCTGAAGATGACCGACCAGCGTCGGGTCATCGCGCGCGTCCTGTCGGATGCCGCCGACCACCCCGACGTCGAAGCGGTGCATCGGCGCGCCACGGAAATCGATCCCAAGATCTCGATCGCCACGGTCTATCGCACCGTGCGCCTGTTCCAGGAGGCGAGCATCCTGGCGCGGCATGATTTCGGCGACGGGCGCGCCCGCTATGAAGAGGCGCCGACCGAACATCACGACCATCTCATCGATCTGCAATCCGGCCGCGTGTTCGAGTTCCGCAACGAGGAAATCGAGAAGCTGCAACGTGATGTTGCGGCGCGTCTGGGCTACAAGCTCGTCGATCACCGTCTCGAACTTTTCGCGGTACCCATCGAGAATGCTGACGGAAAATCACGCAAGAAATAGGCACGCTCCGCTCGACGGCGCGGCCGCCGCCGCGGTCGATCTGCGCGCGGGAGCGCTGCAGGTGCGGCTGGCGGCGGGTGCGGACGATATCGAGGCGGCGCAGGCGCTGCGCTACCGAATCTTCTATCAGGAAATGGGCGCACATCCGACGGTCGAGACCGCGCTGCTGCGGCGCGATGCCGACGATTTCGACGCCGTGGCCGATCATCTGCTGGTCGTCGATCACGACCGGCGCGCGATCGTCGGCACCTATCGCTTGATCCGGCGCGAAGCCGCTTTGCGGCGCGGCCGCTTTTACACCGCGGCGGAATACGATATCGCCTGCATCGAAGCCCATCCCGGCGAGATTCTCGAGCTCGGCCGCTCCTGCGTCGATGCGGCGGCGCGCAACCGCGCCACCATGCAACTGCTGTGGCGCGGCATCGCCGCCTATGTCTTCCATTACAACATCGAGCTGATGTTCGGCTGCGCCAGCCTGCCGGGCACCGACGCGACGAAGCTCGCCGTGCCGCTGTCCTATCTCCATCATTTCCATCTGGCGCCGCCGCCGCTGCGCGTGCGCGCCTTGTCCGATCGCCATGTCGAGCTCAACCGCCTGCCGCGCGAGGCCTTCGATCCGGCCGTGGCGCTCGGCCAATTGCCGCCGCTGGTGAAGGGCTATCTCCGGCTCGGCGGCTTCGTCGGCGACGGTGCCGTCGTCGACCGGCAATTCAATACGACCGATGTCTGCGTGCTGGTGAAGACCGATCTGGTGACCCAAAAATACTACCGCCATTACGAGCGCCGGGCGCGCGAGGACGTCGTCGCCTGATGGTGCCGGTGAGCGGGTTCCTGCGGATTTTCCGGGCCTTGTCGTATTTCCTGCTGACCCTGCCGCTGATGCCGGTGCAGGCGGTGCTGGTCGGGCTGAAGACGCCCTTAGCGCTCAAAGTGCCGCTCGCCTATCACCGCCTGGTCTGCCGGCTGCTCGGCATCGCGATCGAGCGCCGCGGCGAGGTCTCGACCGCGCGGCCGACGCTCTTCGTCGCCAACCACACCTCCTATCTGGATATCGAAATCCTCGGCGCCTCGGTTCCGGCGGCGTTCGTCTCCAAGGCGGATGTCGATGGCTGGCCGCTCTTCGGCTGGCTTGCCCGGCTGCAGCGCACGGTGTTCATCGACCGTAAGCGGCGCAGCGTCGAGCGGCAGCGCAATGCGCTGGCCGACCGGCTCACGGCCGGCGACAGCCTGATCCTCTTTCCCGAAGGCACCAGCAGCGACGGCCAGCGGCTCCTGCCGTTCAAGAGCGCGCTTTTCGCCGCGGTCATCGAAACCGCGCGTGACCGCCCGGTCACGGTGCAGCCGGTTTCGATCGCCTATCTGCGGCTTGACGGCATGCCGCTCGGCCGCTTCTATCGGCCCTTCTTCGCCTGGTACGGGGACATGGATCTGGCGCCGCATCTCTGGGTGATGCTCGGCCTGGGGCGGCTCGGAATCGGCGTTACGTTCCACGCGCCGGTCGCGGCATCCGATTTCCCCTCGCGCAAGGAATTGAGCGAATATTGCGAGCGGGTCGTGGCCGGCGGCCTGGCGGCGGCGCTCGCCGGGCGCGGGCCGCCTCCGGCGCAACGGGCGCAAGCGGCGCTGGTCCTGGTCGATGCGCAATGAAGGTTTGAGCGTTCGGAAAGGTTTGAGGGTTTGGTGAAAAAGCTGCACGTCAAGACCTATGGCTGCCAGATGAACGTCTACGATTCCATCCGCATGGCGGAGCTGATGGCAGAAGAAGGCTATGTCGAGACCGGCGATGTGGATGACGCCGACCTCGTCGTGCTCAACACCTGCAATATCCGCGAGAAGGCGGCGGAGAAGCTGTTCTCCGACCTGGGCCGGCTCGGCGAGATCAAGGCGTTGCGCGCAAGCGCCGGCAGCCCGGTCGTCTTCGCGGTGGCCGGCTGCGTCGCGCAAGCCGAGGGCGGCGAGATACTGCGCCGCGCCAAGGACGTCGAGATCGTGATCGGCCCGCAAAGCTATCACCGCCTGCCGGCGCTGGTGGAAGGGGCAATGCTCGGCCGGCGCGCGGTCGAGACCGATTTTCCGGCCGAATCGAAATTCGATCATCTGCCGCCGCGTCCCGCGACGACCCGCGCCGCCAGCGCTTATCTCTCGGTGCAGGAAGGCTGCGACAAGTTCTGCAGCTTCTGCGTCGTGCCCTATACGCGGGGATCGGAATACTCGCGCCCCGTCCCCGATGTCCTGGCTGAAGCAACGCGGCTTGTCGCCTCGGGTGCGCGCGAGATCGTGCTGCTCGGCCAGAACGTCAATGCCTATCATGGCGCTTCGCCGGATGATGGAGACTGGGGCCTCGGCAATCTCATCCGTGCCGTGGCGGAAATCCCCGGCATCGCCCGTATCCGCTATATGACGTCCCATCCCAACGACGTCGACGACGAACTGACCGCCGCGCATCGCGACGTCGAAGCCCTCATGCCGTTCCTTCATCTGCCGGTGCAGTCGGGTTCCGACCGCGTGCTGGCCGACATGAACCGCCGCCATACCGCTGCCGATTACCGCCGCACCATCGACCGGCTGCGCGCCGCGCGGCCCGATCTGGCCCTGTCGTCCGATTTCATCGTCGGCTTCCCGGGGGAAAGCGATGCCGATTTCACTGCCTCCCTGGAGCTCGCGCGCGACATCGGCTTCGCCCAGGCCTTCTCGTTCAAGTACAGCGCGCGGCCCGGCACGCCCGCCGCGACGCGCGCCGACCAGGTGCCCGAGCCGGTCAAGACGGCGCGGCTGCAGGAACTCCAGGCGCTGCTCGCGGTGCAGCAGCAGCGCTTCAACGCCGGCTTCGTCGGTCGCACCATGCCGGTACTGTTCGACAAGCCGGGGCGTCATCCCGGCCAGCTCGGCGGCCGCTCGCCCTGGCTGCAGGCGGTCCATGCCGAAGCGCCGGAATCCCTGCTCGGTCGGATCGCCGAGGTCGCCGTCGCCGAGTTGCGTCCCAACAGCCTGACCGGCGTTCTGACGACACGGGGCGCAGCGTGAACCCGCGTGAAGTCCTGAGCGCCCATGCGCGCGAGGCCGCAGCGCGGCTGCAGATGCAATTCGACGACAATAGCCTGCTGTCGCAGCTCTTCGGCGAGCGCGACCGCAATTTGGAACGCATCGAGCGCGCGCTCGGCGTGTCGCTCGCCTCGCGTGGCAACCGCATCGCGATCTCGGGTCCGGGGCCCAGCGCCGATCTGGCGCGGGCCGCGCTCGCGTCGCTCTACGCGCACCTCAAGCGCGGCATGGAGATCGACGCCCAGGCGGTCGACGCGGCGCTGCGCATGGCGCCGCACCGCGTCGCCGAAGCCAACGCCGAGGCGTCGCATGACGGCGAGGAAATCCGCACGCGTAAGCGGCGGATATCGGCGCGCGGCCCGGTCCAGGTGCAATACATCAAGGCGCTGCGCAAGCACGAGCTGGTCTTCGGCATCGGCCCGGCCGGCACCGGCAAGACTTATCTGGCGGTGGCGATGGCGGTCGACCTGTTGATGGCCGGCCAGGTCCAGCGCATCGTGCTGTCGCGTCCGGCAGTCGAAGCCGGCGAGCGGCTGGGCTTCCTGCCCGGCGACCTGAAGGAGAAGGTTGATCCCTATCTGCGTCCGCTCTACGACGCGTTGCACGACATGATGCCCGGCGAGCAGGTGATGAAGCGGCTGGCCTCGGGCGAGATCGAGATCGCGCCGCTTGCCTTCATGCGCGGCCGCACCCTATCGAACGCCTATGTGATCCTCGACGAGGCGCAGAACACCACGCCGGTCCAGATGAAGATGTTCCTGACGCGCTTGGGTGAAAACGCGAGGATGGCCGTCACCGGCGATCTGTCGCAGATCGACCTGCCCAAGGGCGCGCGCTCCGGCCTGACCGACGCGATCGAGGCGCTGGATGGCATCGAGGGCGTGGCACTGATCCGCTTCGGCGAGGCCGACGTCGTTCGCCATCCGCTGGTCGCGCGCATCGTCGGCGCCTATGAGCGGCGCGATAAGGCCGCCGAATCGCGGCGCAAGAAGGACAATGACGGCCAGGATTAAGGCGCCCCCGGCCGCGCCCCCTCCGGTCACGATTGACGTGGCTGAGCCCTGCGCGTCGTGGCGCGCAGCATTGCCCGACGCCGCTGCCATCGCCGCGCGGGCCGCCGCCGCCGCGCTGGCCGAGGCGGCTTCCGGCACGGGCGCCGCCGAGCTATCGCTGGTGCTGGCGGACGATGCCATGCTGCGCGATCTCAACCGGCGCTTCCGCAACCAGGACAAGCCGACCAACGTCTTGTCGTTCCCCGCCGCCGGCGCCGTGCCAAGGCCTGGGCCGGCATTGGGGCCGGCGCCGATGATTTTGCTGGGCGATGTCGTGCTCGCCTTCGAGACGGTGGCGCGCGAGGCCACGGCGCAGGGCAAGAGCCTCGCCGATCATCTGGCGCATTTGGTGGTCCACGGCGTCCTTCACCTCCTGGGTGACGACCACGGGGACGCTGCCGAGGCGGTGCGCATGGAAAGCCGCGAGATCGCCATCCTGGCCGCGCTCGGGATATCCGATCCTTATCTCGTCCGGGAGGCCGGCCATGGCTGATTCAGCTTCGCGCCCGCGCCGCGGTGGTCTCCTCGCATGGCTCCGGCAGCTTGGCGGCGGCCCGGACGAGGAGCCGAGCCTGCGCGACGAGCTCGAAGAGCTCATCGAGGAGCATGACGAGCAGCAGCCGATCGATCCGCTCGAGCGTACGCTGCTGGTCAACATCCTCAAGCTGCACGAGGTCACCGCCGGCGACATCATGGTGCCGCGCATCGACATCATCACGCTGGCGATCGACACGCCCTTTGCCGAGGCGGCGCAGCTGATGGTCGAGCACGGCCATTCGCGCGTGCCGGTCTATCGCGAGACGATCGATAACGTCGTCGGCATGGTGCACATCAAGGACATGCTGCCGCACGCGGTCGATGGCAAGGCGGTCTCGCTCGCCGATATCGTGCGCAAGGTGCTGTTCGCGCCGCCGACGCTGCCGGTTCTCGATCTCCTCAAGCAGATGCGGCTGGCGCGCGTGCATCTGGCGCTGGTCGTCGACGAGTTCGGCGGCGTCGACGGCCTTGTCACCATCGAGGACGTGATCGAGGAGATCGTCGGCGACATCGAGGACGAGCATGACGACGCCTATCGGCCGCGCATCATCGCCCGGCCCGACGGCACGTTCATTGCCGATGCCCGGGCACCCTTGGATGAACTCGCCAGGCGGGTGAAGGCGCCGCTGCTGCCAGGCGCGCAGGCCGACGGCGTCGACACCGTGGGCGGTCTCGCCGTGGCGCTCGCCGGGCGCGTGCCGGGGCGCGGCGAGGTGATCGCGCATCCCGCCGGATTTACGTTGGAGGTTCTCGAGGCTGATCCGCGCCGCGTCAAGCGCTTGCGCATCAAGGGGCTGGCGTCCGACACTCCGCCGCATGGCTGATCTTGCCCTCCGGCGCGGCGTCGGCGCGGTCTTGCCGCTTCAACGCGTGGCCCTGATTGCGGCGGAGCTCGCCGGCTGGCGGCGCTATGGCACGGCTTTCCTGCTCGGCGCGCTCGCCGTCGCGGCGCTCCCGCCGGTCGATTTGACGCCGATCCTGTTCGTTTCCTTCAGCGGCCTGGTCTGGCTCGCCGAAGGCAATCGCGGCGGACGCGATGCTTTCGCCCTCGGCTGGAGCTTCGGCGCCGGCTTCTTCGTCGCCGGTCTTTATTGGATCGGCGTCGCTCTCACCGTCGATTGGGCGCAATTCTGGTGGCTCTTTCCCATCGCTGAGCTGGCCGTACCCGCCGGCCTCGCCATCTTTACCGGCCTCGCCACGCTGGCCGGCGACCTCGCCAACCGGCATCTCCGCCTGTCGTTTACGGCGCGGATCGTTTCGCTGGCGATCTGCTGGGTGGCGCTCGAATATCTCCGTGGTCACGTGCTGTCGGGATTTCCGTGGAACCTGGTCGGCTACGCCTGGTCCGGCGGCTTCCCGGGCGCCATCGCCGTGCTGCAGTCGACGTCCGTCATCGGCATCTACGGCCTGAGCTTCCTCACCGTGCTGGTGGCGGCGCTCCCCGCGTCGCTTGGCGATCCGGCCGGCGCCAAGCCTTGGCCCGCGCTCGCCGGTCTGCTGCTCGTCGCCTTGCTGGCGGTCGCCGGCGCCTGGCGCCTTGCGGTCAGCCCGCGCGCCGATGTGGCGGGCGTCACGCTCCGGCTGGTGCAGCCCTCGATCCCGCAGACTCTCTATAACGATCCGGCACAAATGCTCACCAATTTCCGCCGGCTGATGACGCTGTCGCTCTCGCCAAGCCCGGAAAAACTCTCCGCCGTGATCTGGCCCGAAGGCAGCGCGCCACCCTTCCTCGAGCGCGACGCCGCTTCGCGCGAGGCCTTCGCCCATGCCGCGCCCGAAGGCGGCCTCGTCATCGCCGGCACGGTGCGCGGTGAACCGAACCAGCCCAACGGCGCGATCGAACGCTATTTTAACAGCCTCGCCGTCGTCGACCGCGCCGGCAGTATCGTCGCCACCTACGACAAGCATCATCTGGTGCCCTTTGGCGAGTACGTGCCTTTCCGCGGCGTGCTGCCGATCAACAAGATCACGCCCGGCACCGTCGATTTCACCGCCGGCCCCGGCCCGCGCACGCTCGACCTGCCGGGATTGCCGCCGGCGAGTCCGCTGATCTGCTACGAGGCGATCTTTCCCGGCGAGGCGGTCGATCCGGCGCATCGGCCGCAATGGCTTTTGAACGTGACCAACGATGCCTGGTACGGATTCACTTCGGGCCCGTTTCAGCATCTTGCCATCGCGCGCGTGCGCGCCATCGAACAGGGACTGCCGCTGGCGCGCGCCGCCAATAACGGGGTCTCGGCGGTGGTCGATCCGTTCGGCCGCGTCACCGGCCGTCTGGCGCTCGACGCCATCGGCGTGCTCGACCGACCGTTGCCGCGGGCGCTTGCGCCGACGATCTATGCGCGCTTCGGCGATTCGGGTTTCGTGTCGCTTTTGCTCTTAGGGATAGCAGCGGCGCTGGGCATCACCCGATATGAGCGAAATCGGCATGCCGGCGCGGCAAAGTCGCGGGGTTGAGCGGCCCGAATCGGCACTCGGGTTGACCGCATACGATCGCATGAATACAAGGTGGGGACGCTCAAGAAACCTGCGCACAGGTCTCAATGAATCCCCAACCCGGCGGCCGCGGCCGCCGCAATAAATCGGACAAGCCCCATCCCGTTGACGTGCATGTTGGCTCGCGGTTGCGGTTGCGCCGCACGCTGCTCGGCATGAGCCAGGAAAAACTCGGCCACGCCATCGGCCTCACCTTTCAGCAAGTTCAGAAGTACGAGCGCGGCGCCAACCGCATCGGGGCGAGCCGGCTCTACGAGTTGTCGCGCGTCCTCGACGTGCCGGTGACATTTTTCTTCGATGCGCTCGATCCCGCGCTCGTCGGCGGCATGAGCGCGGCGACGCCGGATTTCGAAGCCGAGCCGCTGATGAAGCGCGAGACCCTTGAATTGGTGAGGGCCTATCTGCGCATCGCCGAGCCGTCGCTGCGCCGCCGCGTCTTCGATCTCGCCAAGGCGATCGCCAATGCCTATACGGGGCGGGCTCCCCAGCGTTGAGCCGGGGCGCTGCGAGTCCGCTTGCCACTTGCCCTGCCGATCACGATGCTGCGTCCGATGATGGGCGAGGAAGATGTCGCGCGCGCACGACGCGTCTATGGCCGACGCCGCGGGCGCAAGCTGCGGCCGTTGCAGCGCGGGCTGATGGAGACGCTGTTGCCGCGCCTGCGAGTGGCGCTGCCGGCGCGCGGCGCGCTCACGCCGCTTACGCTGTTCCCGTCCACGGTCGAGACGATCTGGCTCGAGATCGGCTTTGGCGCCGGCGAGCATCTGGCGGCGCAGGCGGCGGCGCATCCCGCGATCGGGCTGCTGGGGGCCGAGGTCTATGAAAGCGGCATCGCCAAATTGCTCGTCGCCGTAGAGCACGAAAAGCTCGGCAATGTGCGGATCTTCGCCGATGACGCGCGGCTGCTGTTGCACGGCCTCGCCGACCGCTCGCTCGCCCGCGCCTTCATCCTCTTTCCCGATCCTTGGCCGAAGGAGCGTCATAAGAAGCGCCGCATGGTGGCAACCGAGACATTGGATGAACTTGCGCGCGCCCTGATCCCGGGCGCCGAGCTGCGCCTCGCCACCGACGATCCGGATTACGCCGAATGGATGGTCGAGCGCTTCGCCGCCCATCCGGCCTTTGCCGAAATCGCCCGCGGCACGGGCGCCTGGCCCGGCCGGCCGGCCGATTGGCCGGCGACGCGCTACGAGCAAAAGGCGCTCGCCGCCGGGCGGAATCCGCGGTTCTTCCGCTTGGCGCGGCGCCCGGATGCCGCCTAAACCCTTGCGAAGAGCGTGGAACCGACTATATTCCCGCCAACAATAAGAAGAGTCCCATAGACCCGGTCATACTGCCGGGTTGAAGTCCGCGGTGGGCCGGTGGCCCACTTTTTATTTGAGTCGAAAGCTTGATGGAATCCGGTTCCGCCGTGCTTGACGCGAAAAGTATCGAAGCCTTGATCGTCCCCTCGCTCGAGGCGATGGGCTATCGCGTGCTGCGCGCCGTCTTCACCGGCAGCGGGCATCGCCCGACGCTGCAGATCATGGTCGAGCGCCTCGACGATGCGGCGATTTCGGTCGACGATTGCTCGCTCGTCAGTTCCACGGTGTCGGCGCTTCTCGACGTGGCTGACCCGGTTGCGGGGCCCTATGTCCTGGAGGTCAGCTCGCCGGGCATCGACCGCCCGCTGCTGCGCCGCGCCGATTACGAGCGCTTCGCCGGCTTCGAGGCGAAGGTCGAGGTCGCCAAGCCGGTCGAGGGCCGCCGCCGCTTCCGCGGCCGGCTGCTCGGCATCGACGGCGAGGCGGTCAAGCTCAACCTCGGCGAAGAGACCGTGGCGCTGCCGCTCGCCGAGATCACCCGCGCCAAGCTCGTTCTGACCGACGATCTGATCGCCGCCACAACCGCGAAAGCGTCCAGCTAGGACAAAAGATGCAAACCAGCACCAGCTATCCCCGCCCCGAATTGCTCCAGGTCGCCGACACGGTCGCGCGCGACAAGGGAATCGACCGCGACGAAGTCCTCGAGGCGATGGAGCAGGCGATCCAGAAAGCCGGCCGCTCCAAATTCGGCCAGGAATACGACATCCGCGCCGAGATCGACCGCAAGAGCGGCGAGATCAAGCTGATGCGCTTCCGCGAGGTCGCCGATCCGGTGGTCAACGAGGCGACGCAGATTCCGCTTCCGGCGGCGAAGAAGATCAACCCCGAGGCGGAGATCGGCGATTTCCTCACCGATCCGCTGCCGCCGATCGATTTCGGCCGCATCGCGGCCCAGACGGCCAAGCAGGTGATCGTGCAGAAGGTGCGCGACGCCGAGCGCCAGCGCCAATTCAACGAGTTCAAGGACCGCGTCGGCGAGATCGTCAACGGGCTGGTCAAGCGCGTCGAGTTCGGCAACGTCATCGTCGATCTCGGCCGCGCCGAGGCCATCCTGCGGCGCGACGAGCTGCAGCCGCGCGAGACCTTCCGCCAAGGCGAGCGCGTCCGCGCCTATATCTACGACGTCCGCCAGGAAGTCCGCGGGCCGCAAATCTTCCTGTCGCGCACCCATCCGCAATTCATGGCCAAGCTGTTCGCCCAGGAAGTGCCGGAGATTTACGACGGCATCATCGAAATCCGCGCCGTGGCGCGCGATCCGGGCTCCCGCGCCAAGATCGCCGTCATCTCCAACGACAGCGGCATTGATCCGGTCGGTGCCTGCGTCGGCATGCGCGGCAGCCGCGTCCAGGCCGTGGTGGCCGAGCTGCAGGGCGAGAAGATCGACATCATTCCCTGGTCGCCGGATCCGGCGACCTTCGTCGTCAACGCGCTGGCCCCGGCCGAAGTCGCCAAGGTGGTGATGGACGAGGAGCAGCGGCGTATTGAAGTCGTTGTCCCTGATGACCAGCTCTCGCTCGCCATCGGCCGGCGCGGGCAGAACGTGCGCCTGGCTTCGCAGCTCACCGGCTGGGACATCGACATTCTCACCGAGGCCGAGGAATCCGAGCGCCGCCAGGAAGAGTTCCGCACCCGCTCGAAAATGTTCATCGAGGCGCTGGACGTCGACGACGTCATCGCCCATCTGCTCGTCACCGAGGGCTTCACCTCGCTCGAGGAGGTGGCGTTCGTCGACATCACCGACCTCTCGGGCATCGAGGGCTTCGAGGAAGAAGTCGCCCGCGAGCTGCAGCAGCGCGCGCAGAAATTCATCAAGGAGCGCGACGAGAAGCACGAGACCCGCCGCAGGGAACTCGAGGTCAGCGACGAGGTCGCCACCGTCGAGGGCGTGACCCCCGCGATGCTGGTCGCCTTGGGCGAGAAGGGCGTCAAGACGCTCGACGATCTGGCCGATCTGGCCGGTGACGAGTTGATCGAGATTGCGCAGGGTGCCGGCATCAAGCTCGACGCCGACGAAGCCAACGCGATCATCATGAAGGCCCGCGCGCATTGGTTCCCGGACGAGCCCGCGGCCGAAGCCGGCGCCGAAACCGCGGCCTCGGCCGCCGCGCCGCAGGCGGAGTAGCCCGAATTTGACCGCGCTTCCCGCCCGTGCAGACGACAAGGCCGCGGCGCCGGGAAAGCCGCGCACGGATGCTGCTGCCGGCGACGGCCCGAACCGCCGCTGCCTGGTGAGCGGCGAAAGTCGCGACAAGGCGCAATTGCTGCGATTCGTCGTCGGACCCGACAATTCGATCGTGCCGGATGTGGCCGGTCGCCTGCCGGGCCGGGGTTTGTGGTTGACCCCCGCCCGCGATATAGTGGAGCAGGCGGTGGCGAAGCGGCTCTTTGCCCGTGCGGCGCGGCACGACGTCACCGTTGGCCCGGGCCTCGCGGATCGGATCGAAGCCTTGCTGGTCCGCCGCTGCATCGAGCTTCTCGGCTTGGCACGGCGCGCGGGGCAGGCGGTGGCAGGCTTCTCCAAGGTCGAGGCGGCGCTGCGTGACGACGATGCCGCGGTGCTGGTCGAGGCGGCCGATGGGGCGGCCGACGGGCGCGGCAAGTTGCAGCGCCTGGCGCCGGATTTGCCGATGGCGGATCGACTGACCGCCGCCGAGCTGGCGCAGGCCTTCGGCCGCGAGCATGTCGTTCATGCGGCGCTGCTCAAGGGGCGGTTGGCGAAGAGTTTCGTCGCGGAATCGGCGCGTCTCGCCGGCTTCCGCGGCGCGGTCGAGAACGAAGCGAAGGGGCGTTAGAGGTTTCGGATCGTGGCTGAGAACCAAGGCGATGAAAAACGTCCGTTAAGCCTGGGCGGCCGCCCCGGCGGCAAGCTCGAGCTCAGGAAGCCGATCGAGACTGGCTCGGTGCGCCAGAGCTTCCCGCATGGCCGCTCGAAGACGGTGCAGGTCGAAGTCCGCAAGAAGCGCGGCGGCGGCCCGACTCTGGGCGAGCGGATCGAGGCGGTGCAGGCGAAAGATGCGGCCGCGGCCAAATCGGCCGCAGCGCCGGTGCCGGCCAAAGCCGCGCCCGCCGCGCCGAGCGCGCCGCGCCGCGGCGTGGTGCTGCCGCAAGGCCTGACGCCCGAGGAGCGCGCCCATCGCGCTCGCGCGCTCAAGAGCGCCATCCGTACCGAGGAAGAGGATCGCAAGACGGCGGAAACCGCGCGCACCGAAGAGCGCCGCCGCGCCGTCGAGCGGCGGCCCGACGAGTCGAAAACCGCCGCGGAAGCCCGTGCCGGCGACACCGTTTCGCCGGGCGGCGAGGTCAAGCGCGGCGCCGACGAAGAGACGCGCCGCAAGGCCAAGGCCGAGGAAGATTCGCGCATCGCCGTCGCCGAGCGTGCCGGCAAGGCCGCGGCCGCCAAGGTCGCGCTGCTCTCGGCCGCGGGTAAGGTCAAGCCCGAGGAAGAAGAGGAAGAAGGGCCGCGTCGTCCAGGGTTCGGCGTCAAGCGTCCACCCGCGGCGCCGCGGCGCGACGAGCCGCGCGCCCGCCGTACCAAGCTGACCGTCACGCGTGTCCTCAACGAGGAGGACAACGAGAAGATTCGCAGCGAGGCGGCGGTCCGCCGGCAACGCGAAAAGCAGCGCCAGCACCAACTGCAGCAACAGCAGCCGCCGGCGAAGCAAGTGCGCGAGGTCGTCGTGCCCGAGGCGATCACCGTCCAGGAATTCGCCAACCGCATGGCCGAGCGCAGCGTCGACGTCATCAAGGCGCTGATGAAGATGGGCGTGATGGCGACGATCAACCAGACCATCGATCCCGACACCGCCGAGCTGGTCGCCGCCGAATTCGGCCACAAGATCAAGCGCGTCTCCGAGGCCGACGTCGAAGTCGGCCTCAAGGGCGAAGAGGACGCGCCCGAAACGCTGGAGTCGCGCCCGCCGATCGTCACCATCATGGGCCATGTCGACCACGGCAAGACTTCGCTGCTCGATGCGCTGCGCTCGACCGACGTGGTCTCCGGCGAGGCCGGCGGCATTACGCAGCATATCGGCGCCTATCAGGTGACGCTGAAGGGCGGTCGCCGCATCACCTTCATCGACACACCGGGCCACCAGGCCTTCACCGCCATGCGCGCGCGCGGCGCGCAGGTCACCGACATCGTCGTGCTGGTGGTCGCCGCCGACGACGGCATCAAGGAACAGACGATCGAGGCCATCCGCCACGCCAAAGAGGCGAAGGTGCCGATGATCGTCGCCATCAACAAGATCGACAAATCGGACGCCAAGCCCGACCGCGTGCGCCAGGAATTGCTCCAGCACGAGATCGTACTCGAAGAGCTGGGCGGCGACGTGCTCGACGTCGAGGTCTCGGCGACCAAGAAGACCAACCTCGACAAGCTCGAGGAAGCGATCCTGCTGCAAGCCGAAATCCTCGATCTCAAGGCCAATCCGAGCCGTCCGGCCGACGGCACCGTGATCGAGGCCAAGATCGAGCGCGGCCGCGGCTCGGTCGCCACCGTGCTCATCAAGCGCGGCACGCTCAGGGTCGGCGACATCTTCGTCGCCGGCAGCGAATGGGGCCGCGTCCGCGCGCTCAACAACGATCGCGGCCAGAACGTGGAATCGGGTGGGCCGTCCGAGCCGATCGAGGTTCTGGGCCTCAATGGTACGCCGCTTGCGGGCGACGATTTCGTCGTCGCCGAGAACGAAGGCAAGGCGCGCGACATCGCCGATTATCGCAAGCGCATGCAGCGCCAGAAGGTCGCGACCGCCGGGGCGCGCGGCACCCTCGAGCAGATGTTCTCGCAGATCGCGGCCGGCACGGCGAAGGAGCTGGCGGTCGTCGTCAAATCGGACGTGCAGGGCTCGCTTGAGGCGATCGTCGCCTCGCTCGAAGGGCTGGGCACGAACGAGGTCGCGGTGCGGACCCTGCACGCGGCGGTCGGCGGCATCAACGAAAGCGACGTGATCCTGGCCAAGGCATCGCGCGCCATCATCGTCGGCTTCAACGTGCGCGCCAATCCGCAGGCGCGCGATCTGGCCAAGCGCGACGGCGTCGAGATCCGCTACTACTCGATCATCTACGAGGTGGTCGAGGAGATGAAGGCGGCGCTCTCCGGCATGCTGTCGCCGACGCGGCGCGAACGCTTCCTCGGCAACGCCGAGATCCGCGAGGTCTTCAACATCACCAAGGTCGGCAAGGTCGCCGGCTGCATGGTCACCGACGGCGTCGTGCGCCGCGGCGCCAAGGTGCGCCTGCTGCGCGACAACGTCGTGATTCACGAGGGCAGCCTGAAGACGCTGAAGCGCTTCAAGGACGAAGTGCGCGAGGTGCGTGAAAGCACCGAATGCGGCATGGCCTTCGAGAATTACGACAATATCCAAAAAGGCGACGTCATCGAGTGCTTCGAGGTCGAAGAGGTCGCCCGCGCCCTCTAGGCGGGTTCTTCGCCGGGTCTGATCATGCCGCATCGAGAGAACAATCCCCGGCCGCTGCGCGTCGGCGAAGAGATGCGCCACGCGCTGGCGCGTATCTTCGAGCACGGGTTGCGCGATCCCGATCTGGCCGGCGTCGCGGTCACCATCACCGAGGTGCGCGTCTCGCCTGACCTCAAAAGCGCTACCGCCTTCGTCATGCCGCTGGGGGGATCGCATGCGCCCGAGGTGATGGCCGGGCTGAAGCGCGCCGAGGGCTTCCTGCGCCGCGAGCTCGCGCGCCAGGTGAAGCTGCGCGTGGCGCCCATCCTGCATTTCGCGCTCGACGATTCCTTCCAGCGGGCGAGCGACATCAACGCCCTGCTGCACCGCCCCGAGGTCGAGCGCGACTTGAAGCCTGGAACGGGCACCGGCGATTCAGACGACGAAGCCTCGGGGCGATGAAACGTAAGGGCACGCCGATCCACGGCTGGCTCGTGCTCGACAAGCCTCTCGGCCTGACCTCGGCGGCGGCGGTGGCCCGGGTGAAGCGCCTGATCGGCGCGCAGAAGGCCGGACATGCCGGAACTCTAGATCCGCTCGCGACCGGCGTGCTGCCGATCGCCCTGGGCGAAGCCACCAAGACCGTCGCCTATGCGGTGGATGGCTGGAAGACCTACCGCTTTGCGTTGCGCTGGGGCGAGGCGCGCGCCACCGACGATGCCGAGGGCGCGGTGGTGGCGACCAGCGACCGCCGGCCCGATGCCGATGCGATCCGCGCCGCCCTGCCGAACTTCATCGGCCGCATCGCGCAGCGGCCGCCCGCCTATTCCGCGATCAAGCTCGCCGGCCAGCGCGCCTATGATCTGGCCCGCGCCGGCGCCGCTGTCGCCATCGCGCCGCGCCCGGTCGATATCCGCCGGCTGGACCTCATTGCCGCCGAGCGCGACCGCGCCGAATTCGAGGCCGAGGTCGGCGCCGGAACCTATATCCGGAGTCTCGTCCGCGACCTGGGCGAAATCCTGCAAACCCATGCTTTTGTTACCGAATTACGCCGTTTGGCGGTCGGGCGCTTCACCCTCCAAGACGCTATTTCCCTGGATAAACTGGGGGTGCTGGGGCATAGTGCCGCCGCTTCCGAGCATCTTCTTCCGATCGAGACGGCGCTGGACGACATCCCGGCGCTCGCCCTGACGGAAGACCAGGCGAAAGCCCTGCGTTGCGGCCAAGCCGTGACGCCGTTGCAGCCGCAGGATCGGGCGCGCCTCGCGCAAATCGGCGACGGCACGACGGTCCGGGCAACATGGGGCGGCAAGCTGGTGGCGCTCGCCGAGGTCGCGGCCGGGGGAATTCGCCCCCTGCGCGTGATGAATCACTAAAACCAAGGAGACCACACGATGTCGATCCCGGTCCTGCGCAAGCAGGAAATCATTTCCGATTATGCGCGCAAAGAAGGCGACACCGGTTCGCCCGAAGTCCAGGTCGCGATCCTCAGCGAGCGTATCCGGGTGCTGTCCGAGCACCTGGCGACGCACACCAAGGACTTCCATTCGCGCCGCGGCCTGCTGGTCATGGTCGGCCAGCGCCGCAGCCAACTCGACTATCTGAAGCGCGTCGAACCCAAGCGTTATGAAACGCTGATCGAGCGCTTGGGGCTTCGCCGCTGACGCGCGGCGACCCCGGCCGGATGCTTCCGGCCTTGACCCAACGCCATCGCCAGGGCGCCGCCGCCGCGAGGACCGGAAGGTTCTGTCGCGCCGCGCGCCCGCTACCCCTTTCACCCGAGAGAGAAGAGAGAGACAAAGATGTTCGAAGTACACCGCAAGGAGCTTAACTGGGGCGGTCGCCGCCTCGTCCTCGAAACCGGCCGGATCGCCCGGCAGGCCGATGGCGCCGTGCTGGCGACCTACGGCGAGACCACCGTGCTGTGCACCGCGGTCGGCGCCAAGCAGGCCAAGCCGGGGCAGGATTTCTTCCCGCTCACCGTCAACTACCAGGAAAAGACCTTCGCCGCCGGCAAGATTCCGGGCGGCTTCTTCAAGCGCGAGGGCCGGCCGTCCGAAAAGGAAGTGCTGACCTCGCGGCTCATCGACCGCCCGATCCGTCCGCTCTTCGCGCCGGGCTTCCTCAACGAGACCCAAGTCGTCTGCACCGTGCTGTCGCACGATCTCGAGAATGACCCGGATGTCGTTGCCTTGGTCGGCGCCTCGGCGGCGCTGACGCTTTCCGGCATTCCCTTCATGGGGCCCATCGGCGGCGCCCGCGTCGGCTATATCGACGGCAAATACGTCCTCAATCCGAAGATCGACGACCTCAAGAACTCGGCCCTCGACCTCCTCGTCGCCGGCACCAAGGACGGCGTGCTGATGGTCGAATCCGAGGCCAAGGAACTGTCCGAGGACGTGATGCTCGGCGCCGTGATGTTCGGCTACCAGCAATTCCAGCCGGTGATCGACGCGATCATCGCGCTCGCCGAATCCGCGGCCGAGGAGCCGTGGAACATGCCCGACAGCGCGGCGCAGAAAAAGGCCATCGAGGCAAAACTGCGCGGCGCCGTGTCGAGCGACATCGCCGCCGCCTATGCGGTGCGCGAGAAGCAGACGCGCAGCAACATGATCGACGCCGCCAAGGCGAAGGTGCCCGAGCTCTTCGCCGAGGAGGCGGAGCGCTCGCTCGCCGGCAAGGTGTTCAAGTCGCTCGAGGCCGAGATCGTCCGCGGCGCCATCCTGAAGGGCCAGCCGCGCATCGACGGCCGCGACACCAAGACCATTCGACCGATCATGGCCGAGGTCGGCTTGCTGCCGCGCGCCCATGGCTCGGCGCTGTTCACCCGGGGCGAGACCCAGGCATTGGTGGTCACCACGCTGGGCACCGGCCAGGACGAGCAGATCATCGACGCGCTCGAAGGCGAGTTTCGCGCCAATTTCATGCTGCATTACAACTTCCCGCCCTACTCGACCGGCGAAGCCAAGCGCATGGGTTCGCCCGGGCGCCGCGAGATCGGCCACGGCAAGCTCGCCTGGCGCGCCGTGCGGCCGCTGCTGCCGGCGAAGGAGGCGTTCCCCTACACCGTGCGCGTCGTCTCCGAGATCACCGAGTCCAACGGCTCGTCCTCGATGGCGACGGTCTGCGGCGCGTCGCTCTCGCTGATGGATGCGGGCGTGTCGCTGGCGCGGCCGGTCGCCGGCATCGCCATGGGTCTCATCAAGGAGGACAAGAACTTCGCCGTGCTGTCCGACATCCTCGGCGACGAGGACCATCTCGGCGACATGGATTTCAAGGTCGCCGGCACCGAGCAGGGCGTCACCGCGCTGCAAATGGACATCAAGATCACCTCGATCACCGAGGAGATTATGAAGATCGCGCTCAACCAGGCGCGCGACGGACGCCTGCACATCCTCAAGGAGATGGCGAAGGCGCTGACCGCGGCGCGCGAAGGCGTCAGCGAGAACGCGCCGCGCATCACCGTCATCACCATCCCGAAGGACAAGATCCGCGAAGTGATCGGCTCGGGCGGCAAGGTGATCCGCGAAATCTGCGAGGTCACCGGCGCCAAGATCGACATCGAGGATGACGGCACGATCAAGGTCGCGGCGGTCGACGGTGACGCCTCCAAGGCGGCCATCGATTGGATCAAGGGCATCGTCGCCGAGCCCGAGATCGGCGTGATCTACACCGGCAAGGTGGTCAAGACGATGGATTTCGGCGCCTTCGTCAACTTCCTCGGCGCCAAGGACGGCCTTGTCCATATCAGCGAGCTGGCGCCGCAACGCGTCGGCAAGACGACCGACGTCGTCAAGGTCGGCGACCAGGTCAAGGTCAAGGTGCTGGGCTTCGACGATCGCGGCAAGGTCAAGCTGTCGATGAAACAGGTCGATCAGACGACCGGCGAGGACATCAGCGGCAAATCGGGCGGCGAACACCGCTCGCGCGACGCGGCCACCGCCGCGCCCGTGGGCTGAGGCGATTGAACCGCCTCTCGCCCGATCCCAGATGAAGGGGGGCGGCGGTTCTTAGGAAGGGAACGACCGGGTGAAAGCGCTCAACGCGCTGATCATAGGAGGCCGGGAGGTCCTGCCGCTGGTTGAAGGCGGCAAGGGCATCTCGATCTCGAACGGCGAAAGCTCCGGCGCCTGGGCGGCGTCGGGCGGCGTCGGCACCTTCTCCGGCGTCAACGCCGATTCGCGCGACGCCCAAGGCAATCTCATCGATCAAATCTATCGCGGCAAGACGCGCCGCGAGCGGCACGAGGAGCTGGTCCATTATTCGATCCTCGGCGGCATCCATCAGGCGCGCGTTGCCCATGAACGCTCGAACGGCCAGGGCCGCCTCCACATGAACATCCTGTGGGAGATGGCCGCCGCCGAGCGCATCCTCAACGGCGTGCTCGAGGGCGCGGGCAACCTCATCAACGGCGTCACCTGCGGCGCCGGCATGCCCTACCGCATCGCCGAGATCTGCGCGCGCTACCAGGTCCATTACTACCCGATCATCTCCTCGGCGCGCGCCTTCCGCGCCTTGTGGAAGCGCGCCTATCACAAATTCCGCGACTGGCTCGGCGGCGTGGTCTACGAGGATCCCTGGCTCGCCGGCGGCCATAACGGCATCACCAACAGCGAGGATCCCGAGCATCCCGAGGCGCCCTATCCGCGCGTGCTCGAGCTGCGCCAGATGATGCGCGATTTCGGCCTGGCCGAAACGCCGATCATCATGGCCGGCGGCGTCTGGCGCCTCAGCGAATGGGAGGATTGGATCGACAATCCCGAGCTCGGGCCGATCGCCTTCCAATTCGGCACGCGTCCGCTGCTCACCAAGGAAAGCCCGATCTCCGAGGCGTGGAAGCGCCGGCTGTTGACGCTCAAGGAAGGCGACATCCTGCTGCAGCGCTACAGCCCGACGGGGTTCTATTCCTCGGCGGTGCGCAACGATTTCCTTAACGAGCTGCAGGGACGGTCGGACCGCCAGGTCGCCTATTCCATCGAGCAGGTCGGCGACCATCTGGCGCCGCTCGAAGTGGGCGCGCGCAAGCGCGTCGTGTATCTGACGCCGCATGACCGCGAGCGCGCCCTACTCTGGATTTCCCAGGGCTTCACCGAGGCGTTGCGCACGCCGGATTCGACGCTGATCTTCGTGGCCCTCGACAAGGCGCTCGAGATCCGCAACGACCAGATCAATTGCATGGGCTGCCTTTCGGCCTGCGGATTCTCCAACTGGGCCCAGAACGAGGAAGGCACCACCGGCAAGAAGGCCGACCCGCGCAGCTTCTGCATCCAGAAGACGCTGCAGAACATCGCCCATAGCGACGACGTGGAGTTGGAGCTGATGTTCTCGGGCCACAACGCCTTCCGCTTCGCCACCGATCCCTTCTACGCCAACGGCTTCGTGCCGACGGTGCGCGAGCTGGTCGACCGGCTCAAAACCGGCGCCTGAATCGATCGCCTCTCGGGGCTTTTGCCTTATTCCAGGGTTTGCGGTAAGCTATTGATTAGACCTTCTTTCCGCGCCTAGAACGCCTATATATCGAGCCATGAACGGACAACGCCCCTATACCAACGCCCTCGAATTGCTCCGCGCTGCGCAGTTGCGTCCGACGCGACAGCGCCTGGGCCTTGCCCGGCTGCTGTTCGAGAAGGGCGACCGCCATGTCAGCGCCGAAGCTCTCCACGACGAGGCGCTGGCCGCGCAGATGCGCGTCTCGCTCGCCACCGTCTACAACACGCTGCACCAGTTTGTCGGGGCGGGCCTGCTGCGCGAGGTGGTGATCAATTCCGGGCGGTCCTATTTCGACACCAATGTCAGCGACCACCACCATTTCTTCTATGAAGCGTCCGGCCGGCTGCTCGACATTCCGGGCGACCGTATCGCCGTGACCAATCTGCCGGCGCCGCCCGAGGGCGGCGCCATCAGCCGCGTCGACGTCATTATCCGCGTCGAGGATTCCGCCGACCCCGCATCGCGGCGCTGAACGGTCCCGGGCCACACAAAAAGCCCTGCTGGCCTGGCTTTTCTGGATAATTTATAATCATTCTAAACTGTTGACAGCACCCGGGCGCGGGTTCATATAAGGAGCGAGGCGCGAAGCCGTGCCGTCGATTATTCAATCAGCCGAGGAGGACAATCATGGCGTCCCTGAAGGGCTCCAAGACCGAAAAGAACCTGAAGGACGCGTTTGCCGGCGAAAGCCAGGCCAACCGCCGCTACCTGTATTTTGCACAGAAGGCCGACGTCGAAGGCTTCAACGACGTCGCCGCCGTCTTCCGCTCGACCGCCGAGGGCGAGACCGGCCATGCGCACGGCCATCTCGAATTCCTCGCGGAGGTCGGCGACCCCGCGACCGGATTGCCGATCGGGCCGACCGGCAGCAACCTCAAGGCGGCGGTCGCCGGCGAGACGCACGAATACACCGACATGTATCCGGGCATGGCCAAGGCCGCCCGCCAGGAAGGCTTCGACGAGATCGCCGACTGGTTCGAGACGCTCGCCAAGGCCGAGAAATCGCATGCCGGGCGCTTCCAGAAGGCGCTCGACCAGCTCTAAGCCGGTGGCGCGAGGGGCGGCGACGCCCCTCGCCGCTTTTTCAACCCCTGACCTGAAGACGAAGCCATGAGCGAAGGCAGCCTCGGCGCGCCGATGCGTCATCCCATCGACTGGCGCAATCCGGACTATTACGACGCGGCCAAGATCGAAGCCGAGATGACCCGCGTCTTCGAGATCTGCCATGGCTGTCGGCGCTGCTTCAATCTGTGCGATTCCTTCCCGCGGCTCTTCGACCTGATCGACGCCGGTCCGACGGGCGAGGTCGACGGCCTCGACCCGAAAAAGGATTACGCGCCGGTCGTGGAGGCCTGCACGCTCTGCGACATGTGCTTCATGACGAAGTGCCCCTATGTCCCGCCGCACCCGTTCAATCTCGATTTCCCGCATCTCATGCTGCGCTACCGCGCGGCGGAGCTGAAAGCCGGGAAGGGCGATTTCTTCGCCGGCCAGGTGGCCGAGACCGACCGCAACGGCAGGCTGGGCGCGGCTTTGGCGCCGCTCGCCAATTGGGCCATCGACCAGGACAACCATCTCACCCGGCCGATCATGGAAAAGGCCGCCGGCATCGACCGCCATGCCGCGCTGCCGAAATTCCACGGCCCGACCTTCGCGCTGCGCGCCAAGAAATCCACGCCCGCGATCGACCGCAACGCGCCCGCCTTCGGCCGCAAGGCGGTGCTCTACGCCACCTGCTTCGTCAACTACAACCACCCGCGCATCGGCGAGGCGACGCGCGCCGTGCTGGCCAAGAACGGCGTCGAAACCGAAGTCGCTTATCCCGGCTGCTGCGGCATGCCGCAGCTCGAGCGCGGCGACGTCGCGCGCGTCGCCGGCAATGCGCGCCGCGTATCGCAGGCGATGAAGCCTTATCTCGACCAGGGCTACGATGTGATCGCGCTGGTGCCGTCCTGCGCGCTGATGCTCAAATTCGAATGGCCGCTGCTGCTGCCCGAGGATGAGGACGTGAAGCGGCTGGCGCGCGCCACCTTCGACGTCAGCGAATACCTGGTGTCGATCGCCAAGAAGGAAGGCCTGGCGCCGGGCCTCACGCCGCTCGCCGGCGGCGTCACGGTGCATCTCGCCTGCCATGCCCGCGCCCAGAACATGGGCCAGAAGGCGGCGGAGATGCTGCGCCTGGTGCCGGCGACCGAGATCGCGGTGGTCGAGCGCTGCTCCGGCCATGGCGGCGCCTGGGGCGTGATGAAGGAGAATTTCGCGGTCGCGCTCAAGGTCGGCAAGCCGGTGGCGCGCGCCGCCGCCAAGAACGACAAGGCCTATCTGTCCTCGGAATGCCCGCTCGCCGGGCTCCATATCCGCCAAGGCATGGCGATGATGGGGGAGGAAGGACACGCGCCGAAGGAGGCGTATCACCCGATCGAGCTCGTGGCCCTCGCCTACGGGCTCCTGCCGAAGGAATCCCACGAATGACCCAGCACCGCGCTTTGACCCATGCCGACATCCTGCCGCTCGAGCAATATGAGAGCGAGCGTCGCGTCCATCGCCAGCGCATCGGCGCGCTCAAGAAGAACCGCCGCGTCGCGGTCGGCCCCGTCGCGACCTTCTATTTCGAGAATTTCGACACCATGTGGCATCAGGTGCATGAGATGCTGGCGGTCGAGCGCGGCGGTGCGGCGCAGCTCGAGGACGAGCTCGCCGCCTACAATCCGCTCATCCCGCGCGGCAGCGAACTGATCGCCACGATCATGTTCGAGATCGAGGATGCGGCGCAGCGCGGCCGGACCCTGGCCCAGCTCGGCGGCGTCGAGAACAAGATCTTCCTGGCCTTTGCCGGCGAGAAGATCGCCGGTATCCCCGATCCGACGCGCGAGAACACCTCGCCCGAGGGCAAGGCCTCGTCGGTGCAGTTCATCCGCTTTCCGTTCAGCGATGCGCAGCGCGCCAAGTTCAAGGCGCCCGGAACGTCGGTCCAGGCCGGGATCGAGCACCCGAATTACGGCCACATCGCCGCGCTGCCCGAGGCGGTGCGCCAGGCGCTGGCGGCGGACCTCGCCTGAGCCTTTACGGGCTCAAATGCATGAACAGGTAATAGGCGACGTAGAGCCAGCTCAGGATTCCGTCGATCACCGCCCATAGCACGCTCTTATGCGTGGTCCACGATATCGCGATCGCCAGCGCGTTGCCGAAGCCGATGCCGTAATGAACATAATAATACATGCGGTGCTCCTCGCTCGGGCGGCCGGTAGAACTTATTCCACGACCTCGTCGGGATAGACGCCCCAGATTTCGCTGCGCAGCAGCCAGCCGCGGATGCCCTGCGGCTGGGTCTCGATGCGGCACCAGGCGTTGCGGCATTCGAGCAGCTTGGCGACGACCCCCGGCTCGAGCCGCGCCAGCGAGCCTGAATCGCGCGCCGGCTCGCGATAGATGGTGCGGGTGTCGGTCTTGACGATGATGGTGCGCGCCGGCGCCAGCATGCGCTGATGCACCCAGCCGGTGGTGCCCTGCCAATCGCGGATCTTGCGCCAGACGTCGTAGCCGTCGATCACCTCGACCGGCAGGCCCTTGCGGCGATAGACCCATTGCACGGGATATTGCTCGCCGGGACCGACGCGCAGATTGACCTCGGCGGCGCGCAGGCTGTTGAATTTCGGATATTGCGCCTTGTCGGCGGCGCCGGCCGGCAGCGCCGCGCCCAGCAGCAGCCCAAGGAGCAGCGGGGCGAGGAACACGCGGGCAAGGCGGCGGAACGGCGCGGTCGGCGACACGGAATCCCTTTATTACTTTCGCGCGGCGCCGGTCAAGCGTCGCGGCGCCGGCCGGGCCGGTAGCGGGCGAGGGCGATGCCGCCGAGCACGCAGGCAAGCGCCACCATGAGCGACACGGTGAGCTTTTCGCCCAGGAAGACGACCGCGATCAGCACCGACAGCGGCGGCACCGCGAACTGGAACACCGCGACGCGCTGGACCCCGCCCTGGCTCAGCGCCCAGAGCCATGCGATGAAGGCGATGAGATTGGGGCCGAAGGCGAGGGCGCCGATGCTCACCCACACCCCCAGGCTCAAATTCCCCCAGGTGACATGCGCGGCGCGCAGCAGCGCGAAGGGCAGCAGCGCCAGCCCGGCCGCGCCGACGCACCACAGCGTCGCCGCCAGCGCCGAGATGCGCCCCGCCAGGCGCGAGCCCGCGACATAGGCGCTGGCCGACACCGCCGAGGCGAGGAGCACCAGGAGATCGCCCGTCAGGCTGGCCTGGCGGCCGGGATCGGCCGGGTCGCGAAAGAACACCAGCACGCCCTCGCCGGCGAAGGCGAGCGCCGCGCCCAGCCACCAATGGAAGCCGGGGCGGCGCCGGTCGACGATGGCCGCGGCCAGGCCGGTGAAGATCGGCATCGACGCCTGGATGAGCGAGCCATGCGTCGCCGAGGTCATGGCTTGGCCCAGCGTGAAGACCACCGGAAAGAAGGCGAAGCTGCCGCCCGCCGAGAGCAGCAGCAGCAGCCAGTCATGGCCGCCGCGCGGGCCTTTCAGCCGAAGGATCAGGATGAGCGGGATCGCCGCCGCCGCGGCTGCGACCGGCCGCATGCCGAGCAGCAGCGGATCGACGCTGCCGGCGATCGCCCGGGTCAGCGGCGCGGTCAAGGCGAAGAGAATCACCGCGACCATCGCCGCGCCGAAAATCGCGGCCGACGAGGGCGGCGGCACGGTAGCGGGGACGGGCGCCGGCGGAGCCATGGGCCCCTTGTCGCCGTCCGCGCCGCGCGCGGTCAAGCGGGGAAAGCGCATGGCACGCTCGCCCCGACACCCGCGCGCCTGGACACCCGCGCGAACGCTTGCTAGGGCTTGCGGCCAAAGAGGAACCCCGTCCATGGCGGCAAAACGCCCGCTGGTCATCGTCACGCGCAAGCTGCCGGACGCGATCGAAACGCGGATGATGGAGCTGTTCGATGCGCGCCTCAACGACGGCGACGTGGCCCTGGATCAGGCGCAGCTCGCCGCCGCCATGGCCGAGGCCGACGTGCTGGTGCCGACCATCACCGACCGCATCGACGCCGCGATCATTGCCGCCGCCGGGCCGCGCCTCAAGCTCATCGCCTCCTTCGGCAACGGCGTCGACCATATCGACCTCGCCGCCGCCAAGGCCAAGGGCATCCTGGTCACCAACACGCCGGGCGTGCTCACCGAGGACACCGCCGATATGACCATGGGGCTGATCCTCGCCACCGCGCGGCGCCTGACCGAGGGCGAGCGCCTGCTGCGCGACGGGCATTGGCAGGGCTGGAGCCCGACCTCGATGCTCGGCCATCGCCTCTGGGGCAAGCGCCTCGGCATTGTCGGCATGGGCCGCATCGGCCAGGCGGTGGCGCGCCGCGCCAAGGGCTTCGGCCTGTCGATCCATTACCATAACCGGCACCGCGTCGCCGAGGAGACCGAGCAGGAGCTCGAGGCGACCTATTGGGAAAGCCTCGATCAGATGCTGGCGCGCATGGACATCGTCTCGGTCAATTGCCCGCACACGCCGGCGACCTACCATCTGCTCTCGGCGCGGCGGCTGAAGCTGTTGCGGCCGTCGGCGGTCATCGTCAACACGTCGCGCGGCGAGATCATCGACGAGGCGGCGCTGACGCAGCTCCTGGTCGAGCGCGCCATCGCCGCCGTCGGGCTCGACGTGTTTGAGCGCGAGCCCGCGCCCAATCCGCAGCTCCTGGCGCTCGATACCGCCGTGCTGCTGCCCCATATGGGCTCGGCGACGCTGGAAGGCCGCGTCGACATGGGCGAGCGCGTGATCCTCAACATCAAGACCTTCACCGACGGCCATCGGCCGCCCGATCGAATCCTCGACACCATGCTTTAGGCGTTCCGCGCCGCCGGCATAATCGTCAGCCGCGCGGATAGATCGGAATGCCGATGGTGATCGAGGTGCGGAACTGCGGGTAATCCGCCGGCAAATGCGGGAAAGGGGCGGTGGCGGTGATCATCTGCCGCGCCGCCTCGTCGATGCGCGGGTGACCCGACGGCACGATCAGCGTCATGGTGCTGATCTGGCCGGTGGGCTCGACGACGACGCTGTAGACGACGAGCTTCTGCGCCGCTTCGCCGAACTCCGCCGCCGGCGGATAGACGCGATTGCCTTCGATCGCCGTCAGCAGGTGATTGAGATAGGGGTCGCCGGACATGTCGCGCGCGGCATTGCCGCCGCGATCCGGCAACTTCAGGCTCAGCACCTTCGGCGCCGGGATCGCCACCGGCGGCGGCTCGGCGGAGGGCGCCGGCTTGGCCGCCCTCTCGGCCATCGACGCGGCGCGCGGCAAAGCGGGCTTGGGCGGCTCGTCGGTCTTCTTGGCCTCGGTCTTCTCCTCGGCGCCCGATTCGCGCGGCGCGATCTTGGCGGCCTCCGCGGGCGTCGGCTTCGCCGGGGATTTGGGCGGCTCGCGCACCAGCGTCACGGCGAAGACCGGCGGCGCGGGCCGGACGATGGCGTGCAGGTACCAGAGCCAGAGAATTATCGGCAATAAATGAAACAGCGCGGTCGCCGCGACGACCCAGCGCGACAGCCCGTCGCGCATGCTGGCGCTGACCGTCCACACCGAGGCCTCGCTGATCGCGACCGCGGCGCCGTCGCCCGCCGTCTTCAGCCGCTCCGGCTCGTAATGCTTCGCGTCCATTGCCGGTTCAGCCGCCGCAGGTCGGGCAATCCGGGTCGCGCGGGATTTCGATCTTGTGGAAATTGGCGTTGAGCGAATCGTACATCAACAGCCGGCCGCTCAGCGATTGGCCGAGGCCGAGCAGTTCCTTCAGCACCTCGACCGCCTGCAGCGTGCCCATGACGCCGGCGACGGCGCCGAGGATGCCGGCGGTCTCGCAGCGCGGCACCGCATCGGCGGGCGGCGGCTCGCGGAAGAGGCAGCGGTAGCAGGGATGCGGCGGCCCGAGATAAGCCTTGAACGTGGATAGCTGCCCATCGAAGGGCGACAGCGCCGCGCCGATCAGCGTCTTCCTGGCGCGATAGCAGGAATCGTTGAGCAAATAGCGCGTGGCGAAATTGTCGCTGCCATCGGCGACCAGATCGTAGCGCGCGATGATGTCCCGCGCGTTGCCGTCGTCGAGCCGGATGCCGTGCGTCTCGACCCGCACGCCGGGATTGATGCCCTTCAGCGTCGCCCGCGCGCTCTCGGTCTTGGGCTTGCCGATGCCCGGCGTCGCATGCACGATCTGGCGCTGCAGATTGGCGAGATCGACCGCATCGTCGTCGACGATGCCGAGCGTGCCGATCCCCGCCGCCGCCAAATAGAGCAGCAGCGGCGAGCCCAGCCCGCCGGCGCCGACCACCAGCACGCGCGCCGCCAGCAGCTTCGCCTGCCCCGCCTCGCCGACCTCGTCGAGGATCAGGTGCCGCGCATAGCGCTGGAATTGCTCCTCGGTCAGCGCCGGGGCCAGCGTCGCGGCCATCACAGGCCCTCGAACAGCGCCGTCGAAAGATAGCGTTCCGCCGTGTCGGGCAGCACGACGACGATCGTTTTGCCCGCCATCTCCTTGCGCTGCGCCACCTCGACCGCGGCGGCGAGCGCCGCGCCGGACGAAATGCCGCCGGCGATGCCTTCGAGCCGCGCCACCTCGCGCGCCGTGCGGAAGGCGGTCTCGTTGCCGATGCGGATGACCTCGTCGATCAATTTGACGTCGAGGATCGCGGGCACGAATCCGGCGCCGAGGCCCTGGATCTTGTGCGCGCCCGGCGGCCCGCCCGACAGCACCGCGCTGTCCTCCGGCTCGACCGCGATCATCCGCAAGCCGGGTTTGCGCGGCTTGAGCACCGAGCCGATTCCGGTCAGCGTCCCGCCGGTGCCGATGCCGCTTACCACCGCGTCGACCTTGCCGCCGGTGTCGCGCCAGATTTCCTCGGCGGTGGTGCGGCGGTGGACCTCCGGATTGGCCGGGTTGTTGAATTGCTGCGGCATGAAGGCGTCGCCGAGCTCCTTGACCAGCGCCTCGGCGCGCGCGATTGAGCCGCGCATGCCTTGCGCCGCCGGCGTCAATTCAAGCTCCGCGCCGAGGATCTTCAGCATGTGACGGCGCTCCTCCGACATGCTTTCGGGCATGGTGAGGATGAGGCGGTAGCCCTTGGCCGCGGCGACGAAGGCGAGCGCGATCCCCGTATTGCCCGAGGTCGGTTCGACCAATACGGTCTTGCCCGGCTTTATCTTGCCGGCGCGCTCCGCCGCCTCGATCATGGCGACCCCGATGCGGTCCTTGACCGACGAGAGCGGGTTGAAGAACTCGCATTTGGCGAGGATGTCGGCTTTGGCGCCATGCGCCTTGGCGAAACGCGAGACGCGCACCAGCGGCGTCGCCCCCACGGTGTCGATGATGCTGTCATAGACCCGGCCGCGGAATTCGCCGGGTCGGGCTTCCCCGGATGCGGGCTGGGGGCGCGTCTCGGCCATGCGATTCCCCTAGATCGAAAAATCGAGACGCGCGGCGTATTCGCCGGGCAGGCCGTCCTTGTGCGCACGCAGGCACAGATCCTCGATCGTGATGCCGTCGAGACGGGTCATCACCTCTTCGTTGAGCTCCAGCCACAGCGGCCGCACGACGCGCCGGCCCAGCTCCGCGCCGCCATCCTCGACCAGCGGATCCTCGGCGGAATCGAGCGAGCGCACCACCCGCACGATCTCGCCCAGCGTGATGCGGCGGCGCTCCCGCGCCAGGCGGTAGCCGCCGCGCGGCCCGCGCACGCCCGACAGCACGCCGGCGCGCACCAGCTGTTGCAGCACCTGTTCGAGGTAGCGCCGGGGAATGCCCTGGCGCCGCGTGATCTCGCCGGATTGCACCGGCAGCGTGCCGGCGTTGTAGGCAATGTCGAGCACGGCCTCGATGGCGAAGAGCAATTTCTTGGTCAGGCGCACCATGGCTATTCCGCCGCGCGACGGTCGAAGAACTGGGCGATGCGGCGGGCCAGGCGGTCGCCGACAGCGCGCTTGCTGAGGCGGCCCCAATCCTCGACGCCGCTGTCGTCGATCAGCTGCACGCTATTGTCCGCGCCGCCGAAGGTGCCGCTGGCGGCCGAGACGTCGTTGGCCAGCATCCAATCGCAGCCCTTCTTGGCGCGCTTGGCGCGCGCCTGGGCGATCAAATCCTCGGTCTCGGCGGCAAAGCCCACGACCAGCGCCGGCCGGCGGTTGCCCGGCTTCGCCAGCGCCGCCAGGATGTCGGGATTCTCGACCAGCTTGAGGGCCGGCGGCGAGCCGCCCTTCTTCTTCAATTTCTGCGGCGCCACATCGGCGCGCCAATCGGCGACGGCGGCGGCGCAGACCGCGATGTCGGCCGGTAGTGCCGCCTCGCAGGCGGCGAGCATCTCCCGTGCCGTGCCGACATGCACCACCCGGACGCCGGGCGGGTCGGGCTCGCGCGTCGGGCCCGAGATCAGGACGGTCTCCGCGCCGAGATTCGCCAGCGCCGCGGCGATGGCGTGGCCCTGCTTGCCGGAGGAGCGGTTGGCGATGAAGCGCACCGGGTCGATCGGCTCCTCGGTCGGGCCGCTGGTCACCAGCGCCTTGCGGCCCTTGAGCGCCGCATTGGCGACGAAGAATTCCTCGACCGCGGCGGCGATCTCGGCGGCCTCGGCCATGCGTCCCAAGCCGCTTTCGGCCTCGGCCAGCGCGCCGCTGTTGGGACCGATGCGTTTGACGCCGCGCTTTTCCAGCAGCGCCAGATTGGCTTGGGTCGCCGCGTTCTCCCACATCCTTGTATTCATCGCCGGCGCCAGCAGCACCGGCCGGTCGCCGGCGAGGAGGATGGTCGAGGCGAGATCGTCGGCCAGCCCAGCCGCCATCTTGGCCATGAGGTCGGCCGTGGCCGGCGCCACGATGATGAGATCGGCCTCCTGCGAAAGGCGGAGATGGCCCATCTCGCTCTCCTCGGTAAGCGAGAACAAATCGGTATAGACCTTGTGGCCGGAGAGCGTTTGCGCGGCCAGCGGGGTGATGAATTTCTGCGCCGCGACGGTCATGACGCAGCGGATTTCCGCGCCGCGCTCCTTCAGCCGCCGGATCAGTTCCAGGCTCTTATAGGCGGCGATCCCGCCGGCAATGAGCAAAAGAAGGCGACGGCCGTGCAACAATTTGTTTCTCACCGGATTGGCTGCGGAGATAAATAAAATCTACTCTTTCAGAGGTGTTATTCAAGCTCAAAGCCGCCAGCCGGAATGGATGGCGGCAATGCCGCCGGAGAGGGGCCGCGCGCCGACCTGCTCGAACCCGGCCTCGACCATGAACGCGCATAGCTGCTCCCGGTGGGGGAAGCGGCGGATGCTTTCCACAAGATATTGATAGGCGTCACGGTCGCCCGCGACCAGCGCACCCAGCCGCGGCAGCACGTTGAAGGAATAGAGGTCGTAGACGCGCTTCAACAGGGGCGCCTCGACATTGCTGAATTCGAGGCAGAGGAAGCGGCCGCCGGGCTTGAGGACGCGCCGCGCCTCGGCCAGCGCCGCCGGGATGCGGGTGACGTTGCGCAAGCCGAAGGCGATGGTATAGGCGTCCATGCTGCCGGCGGCGACGGGGAGAGCCTCGGCGTTGCCGCAAAGCCTGGCGATCGCCCCCGTTTCGCCCAGGTCCATGTCGCGATCGCGCCCGGTGCGCAGCATGCTCTCATTGAGGTCGCAGATAATGGCGCGGCCGCCCGCGCCGGCGCGCCGCAGGAAGCGTCGCGCGATGTCGCCGGTGCCGCCCGCGACGTCGAGCAGCAACTGGCCCGGCTGCGGATCGAGGCGATCGATCAGGGCCGATTTCCACAGACGATGGATGCCGCCGGACATCAGGTCGTTCATCAGGTCGTAGCGCGCGGCCACGCTGTCGAAGACCTCATCCACGAGCTTGGTATGCTCGGCCGGGGTGACGCGGCGGAAGCCGAAATTCGCTGTCGCTTTTTTCGCCATCGCGGCACTCTAGCGCGCCACAGCCCGAAGAGCCCATGCCGGAATTGCCCGAAGTCGAAACCGTGGTGCGCGGCCTGCAGGCACGGATCGCCGGCAAGCGCCTGCTGTCGCTGCGGCTCAACCGCGCCGACCTGCGCCGCCCGGTGCCGAAGGGCCTGGCGGGTCTGGTCGAAGGTCGCCGCATCGCGCGGATCGAGCGTCGCGCCAAATACATTCTCATGCATTTTGACGATGGCGGAACCCTGATCGCGCATCTCGGCATGTCGGGACGCCTTGTGCTCGGTGATGCACGGCATCCCGCCGCGGCCCGGCCGCACGATCATGCGGTGATGGAATTCGAGGACCATGTCGAGCTGCGCTTCAATGATGCGCGGCGCTTCGGCCTGATCGATTATTCGGCCGCGGTCGCGCTCGCCGATCATCCGCTGCTGCGCCATCTCGGGCCCGAACCGCTGGCCCCCGATTTCGACGGCAAGCATTTGGCGCGATTGCTTGCGGGCAAGGCGACGCCGATCAAGGCGGCGCTGCTCGATCAGCGCGTCGTCGCCGGCCTTGGCAACATTTATGTTTCGGAGAGTCTCTACTGGGCCGGCATCTCACCCAAACGCCTGGCGCGGCTGGTGCAGGGCGCGCGCGCCGACAAGCTGGCACGTGCCATCCGCAAGGTGCTGCACCACGCCATATCGGTCGGCGGCTCGTCCTTGCGCGACTATGTCCAGGCGTCGGGCGAGCTGGGCAATTTCCAGCGGCATTTCGCCGTCTACGACCGTGCGGGCGAGCGTTGCCCCGGCTGCGACTGCGACGCCGGGATCAAGCGCATCACCCAAAGCGGCCGCTCGACATTTTACTGTCCGGCGCGCCAGCGGTGAGGCTACCCTCTGCCCGATGCGGCGCCTCGTTCTCATCGCCCTGCTGCTGGTCGCGCCTCTTGCCGCGCGTGCCGAGGATTTCGTCCCGGGCACCGAGGACGTGCCGCTCATGCCCGGCCTTGCCGCGGTGGAGAATTCCTCGCTGGTCTTCGACAAGCCCGAAGGCCGCATCGTCGAAAGCGCCGCGCATGGCGCGGCCACGCGCGCCGCTGTCACCCGCTTCTACGCCGAGACGCTGCCGCAGCTCGGCTGGCGCGCGGCCGGGCCGCGCGACTGGCGGCGCGAGGGCGAGCGGCTGCGGCTCGATTTCCGCGGCGCCGACGGCAACCTCACGGTCGGTTTCACCCTGTCGCCGCAAGCTTCCCGCTGATCCATCCGGAGCAAGCCATGGCCGCCTATGAGAATATTCTGGTCGAAACCAGGGGCGGGGTGGGGCTCATCACCCTCAACCGGCCCAAGGCGCTCAATGCGCTGTGCGATGCGCTGGTCCGCGAATTGGGCCAGGCGCTCGATGGTTTCGAGCAGGACGACAAGATCGGCTGCATCGTGCTGACCGGCAGCGAGCGGGCCTTTGCCGCCGGCGCCGACATCAAGGAGATGCAGGGCCGCAGCTACATGGACGTCTATCTCGGCAATTTCGTCTCGAGCTGGGAGCGCGTCACCCTCTGCCGCAAGCCGGTGATCGCCGCGGTGGCCGGTTTCGCGCTGGGCGGCGGCTGCGAGCTCGCCATGATGTGCGACACCATCCTCTGCGCCGACACCGCCAAATTCGGCCAGCCCGAGATCAGCCTCGGCGTCATGCCCGGCGCCGGCGGTTCACAGCGCCTGACCCGCTTCGTCGGCAAGGCCAAGGCCATGGACATGATCCTGACCGGCCGGATGATGGACGCGGCCGAGGCCGAGCGCAGCGGCCTGGTCTCGCGCGTCGTGCCGGCGGCGCAGCTCGTCGACGAAGCGGTGAAGATGGCGGCGCAGATCGCCGGATATTCGAGGCCCGTAGCCATGATGGCGAAGGAAGCGGTCAACCGCGCCTACGAGACGACGCTCGCCGAAGGCGTGCGCTTCGAGCGCCGCCTGTTCCATTCGATGTTCGCGACCGAAGATCAGAAGGAGGGGATGTCCGCCTTCGTGGAAAAACGCAAGCCAAATTTTAGGAACCGCTGAGCGCGCGGCCGCCCGTATGCTTGACGCTCGACCGCCGGCGACGCTATAAGCGCGACTTCCACTCAGCATGGACGAAAAACGGAGCAGCAATGGCGACGCATAAATCGGCGGAAAAGAGAATTCGGCAAACCGCACGCCGCGCCGCCGTCAATCGTGCCCGCCTCAGTCGCATCCGTGGTTTCGTGAAGGACGCCGAGCTCGCCATCGCTTCCGGCGATAAGAAGAACGCGCGCACGGCCTTCGCAACTGCGCAATCCGAGATGCAGCGCGGCGCCCGCTTCGGACTCCTGAAGAAAAACACCGTTGCACGCAAAATTTCCCGGCTGTCGCAGCGTATCAAGTCGCTTAAGGGCTGACCGGTATAGCGATTCCGCCGCACGCGAAATTATTTTTGCGTTCGTGTGTCGCTCGTATTGCCTTTATGTGTCCGCTTTCGGTAGAGTTTGTTTGCGCCGTCGCAGCGGAAGGTGTTGTGGAGATCGAGGCACCATGAATTCTGGCGTTGCGCAGCAAAAGCATCAGGACATCATCCGGGCGACCCGGGGCCGCGTCGAAGCAAGTCTGCAATCGGTTCCGGGGTTCAACCACAATTTCATGTGCAAAGGATAACGCCGAAAGAAAGCGCGAAATTTCTTTCGACGAAAGGGCGCCCGTCGCGTTTCGGGTTCCTGGGGGGCGTGGTGACGAAAAGAACGGGAGGAGCGGCGCCTAGCGGGGCCGCCGCGACGCAGTATCGGAAGGCAGCGCCCGCATCGGGCGCCGCGGCGCGGGTGCGCCGATGACCGATGGCGCTCGAACGGACGATCTCCAGGCGCAATGGGCGCGCGTGCGCGGCCGCCTGAAGGAAGAATACGGCGACACCACCTATCGCTCCTGGCTCAAGGCGATGACGCTCTTCGGCATCGAGGACGGCAAGGTGCGTATCGGCGTGCCGACCCGCTTCCTGCGCGAGTGGGTGAGCCGCCACTATGCCGATCGCATCCGGGCATTGTGGAACGGCGAGAACGATTCGATCACGGCGGTCGAGATTCTGGTCACCGGCAAGACCATGGCGCAGCCGGCCGAGACCGAGCCGGCCGCCGCGGGTGCCGCCGCCCATTCCGGCCGCGAGGCCGATTCGGGCGCCGCCGATGAAAAGGACGTCGGCGCGCCGCTCGATCCGCGCTTCACCTTCGAGAATTTCGTCGTCGGCAAGCCTAACGAGCTCGCCCATGCCGCCGCCCGGCGCGTCGCCGAGGCCCAGGTCGGCGTCAATCGCGCCGTGCCCTTCAACCCGCTCTTTCTTTATGGCGGCGTGGGGCTCGGCAAGACCCATCTCATGCATGCCATCGCCTGGCACATCCGGACGAACGATCCGAGCCGCAAGGTGATCTATCTCTCGGCCGAGAAGTTCATGTACCAGTTCATCCGCGCCATCCGCTTCCGCGACACCATGGCCTTCAAGGATCAGTTCCGCTCGGTCGACGTCCTCATGGTCGACGACCTCCAATTCATCGGCGGCCGCGACGCCACCCAGGAAGAATTCTTCCATACTTTCAATGCCTTGGTCGACCATAACCGGCAGATCATCATCTCCGCCGACAAATCCCCCTCGGACCTCGAAGGCATCGAGGAGCGGGTCAAGTCGCGCCTCGCCTGGGGCTTGGTAGCCGACGTCCACCCGACGAACTACGAGCTGCGGCTGTCGATCCTGCAAAACAAGGCGGATGCCAGCCGGTTCAAGATCGCCGTCAAGGTGCTGGAATTCCTCGCCCATAAGATCACCTCGAACGTCCGCGAGCTCGAAGGTGCCTTGAACCTGCTCGATGCCCATGCGCGGCTCAGCGGTCGCGAGATCACCATCGAGCAGGCGGAAGAGGCGCTCCGCGCCATCCTGCGGGCCAATGAGCGCAAGGTCAGCATCGACGAGATCCAGCAGCGCGTCGCCGCGCATTACAATATCCGCCTTGCCGACATGCATTCGGCGCGGCGCGCCCGCGTCGTGGCTCGGCCCCGCCAAGTGGCGATGTATCTCTGCAAGCAGCTGACGCCGCGCTCGCTGCCCGAGATCGGCCGTAAATTCGGCGGCCGCGACCACACCACGGTGATGCACGCGGTGCGCAAGATCGAGCAATTGAAGGCCGCCGACCGCACCATGGCCGAGGACATCGAGCTGCTCCGGCGGATGCTCGAAAACTGAGTCCGAGCCCCCTTTTAAATTACTGAAATATAAGGCGAAAAAAGCGACTCGGCGCGGCCGCGCCGGCGCCCTCATTTGTGGTGCGGCGGACGGGCGCATGGTATAGTTCGCTCCCGTTGCGCGCCGGTTTTTTCGGCGCTCGATCGAAGCCTGGAAGCGCGGCGGGGCGGTCTTTGAGGGGCCGTTCGCAACCGGAAACCGCACAACCAGCAACCACCAGAAACCATGAAACTGACCATCGAACGCGCCGCCCTGCTCCGTGCCCTGGGCCATGTGCAGAGCGTCGTCGAACGCCGCAACACCATCCCCATCCTGTCGAACGTGTTGCTGCGCGGCGCCGACGGCAAGCTCGCGCTCTCCGCCACCGACATGGATCTCGAGATGGTCTCCTCGGTTCCGGCACAGGGGGTGAAGCCCGGCGGCACGACTGTGCCGGCCCACACCCTCTACGACATCGTCCGCAAGCTGCCCGAAGGCTCGCAGGTCTCGCTCGAGGTGGGCGCCGACAAGGGGCAGATGACGCTGCGCTCCGGCCGCTCGACCTTCACCCTGGCGTGCCTGCCGTCGGAGGACTACCCGCTGATGGCGGGCGGCGATCTCGGCCACAATTTCACGCTCTCCGCCGCCGATCTGAAGCGGCTGATCGACCGCACGAGCTTCGCGATCTCGACCGAGGAGACCCGCTATTACCTGAACGGCATCTACCTCCACGCCGCCAAGAGCAACAACGTGCCGATGCTGCGCGCCGTCGCCACCGACGGCCACCGCCTGGCGCGCATGGAATTGCCGCTGCCTGAGGGCGCGTCCGGCATGCCGGGCGTTATCGTGCCGCGCAAGACCGTGGGCGAGCTCAAGAAGCTCCTCGACGAACTCGACCAGGACGTCGCGGTGGCGCTCTCCGACACCAAGATCCGCTACACCTTCGGCGACACGGTGCTGACCTCGAAGCTGATCGACGGCACCTTCCCCGATTACGACCGGGTGATTCCGACCGCCAACGACAAGATACTCGAAGTCGAGTGCAAGTCCTTCGCCGCCGCGGTCGACCGGGTCTCGACCATCTCGACCGAGAAGAGCCGCGCGGTGAAGCTCGCCATCGACCGCAACAGCCTGACCCTGTCGGCGACCAGCCCGGAAAACGGCACCGCCTCGGAGGAGATCGAGGTGCGCTACAGCGCGTCGCCGATCGAGATCGGGTTCAATTCGCGCTATCTGCTCGACATCACCCAGCAGATCGAGGGCGACGGCGCGCATTTCGTCATGGCCGACGCGGCCTCGCCCACCCTGGTGCGCGATGCCAGCGACCAGAGCGCGCTCTACGTCCTCATGCCGATGCGCGTCTGATCGCGCGCGCCGTGCGCCAAGAAAAAGTCGTCCCCTTCGCCATTCCACAGCGGCAACCGGCGCCCGAGCGCCGGGGCGCCGCCGTCACCCGTCTGGTGCTGACCGATTTCCGGGGCTACGGCCGCGCCCGCCTGACCACCGAGGCCTGTCCCATCGTGCTGGCGGGGCCGAACGGCGCCGGCAAGACCAATCTGCTCGAGGCGCTGTCGCTCCTCGCCCCGGGGCGCGGCCTGCGCCGGGCGCGGCTCTCCGAGATCGACCGGCGCGACCCGGCCGCCCCGACGCGCCCCCATCCCTGGGCGATCGCCGCCACGGTGACGACGCCGGCGGGCGAATTCGACATCGGCACCGGCCGCGACGCCGCGAGCGAAAGCGGCGAGCGCCGGCATTTGCGTTTCGACGGCGCGCCGGCGAAGAGCCAGCAGGAATTGGTCGAGCATTTCAGCCTGGTCTGGCTGACGCCGCAGATGGACCGCCTGTTCATCGACGGCGCCTCGGGCCGTCGCCGCTTCCTCGACCGGCTGGTCTATGGCATCGACCCCGGCCATTGGGCGCGGCTCCTCGCCTATGAGCGCGCGCTGCGCGACCGTGCGCGCCTGCTGCGCGAAGGCCCGGCGGATGCCGCCTGGCTCAAGGCGCTGGAAGAGACCATGGCGGAGAACGGCGTCGCCGTGGCGGCGGCACGCATCGACGCGGTGGCGCTACTCGACGCCGCCTGCCGCGAAGCCGCCGGCCCGTTCCCGCGCGCGAGCCTCGCGGTGGAAGGCACGGTCGAGACTTCGCTCGGGGCGATGCCGGCGCTCGCCGCCGAAGAAGAATTCCGCCGCAGCCTGCTGAATGCGCGCGCTCTCGACCGCGACAGCGGCACGACGCAGATCGGCCCGCACCGCGCCGATCTTGTGGCGCGCCATCTTGGCAAGGACGAGGCGGCGCCGCATTGCTCGACCGGCGAGCAGAAGGCCCTGCTGATCGCCATCATCCTCGCCTATGCGCGGCTTATCGCGGCGCGGCGGGGCGCCGCTCCCGTGCTGCTGCTCGATGAAGTCACCGCGCATCTCGATGCGGCACGGCGGAGCGCGCTCTTCGGCATCCTGCGCGACCTCGGCGCCCAGAGCTGGCTTGCCGGCACCGACGCGCAGCTCTTCGCGGAATTCAAGGGCCATGCTCAGTTCTTCTCGATCGACGCCGCCGCCATCGCGACCGGCTGAATCACTCGTCAGACAAGGAAATCCCATGAGCGAGCCCGCAATCCCGCAATCCCCGGAAGAGGAATACAGCGCGCAATCGATCAAGGTGCTGCGCGGCCTCGATGCCGTGCGCAAGCGCCCGGGCATGTATATCGGCGACACCGACGACGGCTCCGGCCTGCATCACATGGTCTATGAGGTGGTCGATAACTCGATCGACGAGGCCTTGGGCGGCTTCTGCGACACCATCACCGTGACGCTCAATCCCGACGGCTCCTGCACCGTGACCGATAACGGCCGCGGCATTCCCGTCGACATCCACAAGGAGGAAGGCGTCTCCGCCGCCCAGGTCATCATGACCCAGCTCCATGCCGGCGGAAAATTCGACCAGAACTCCTACAAGGTCTCGGGCGGATTGCACGGCGTCGGCGTCTCGGTGGTCAACGCCCTGTCGGCGCGGCTCGATCTCAAGATCTGGCGCGGCGGCAAGGAATATTTCGTGCGCTTTCTCGACGGCGACCCCGAGGCGCCGCTCCAGGAAGTCGGCGCCGCGCCCAAGGTCGAGCGCAAGGGAAAATCGGTCTTCAAGACCGGCACCGAGATCGCCTTCTGGCCCTCGACCAAGACCTTCACCAAGACGGAGTTCGATTTCGCCACGCTCGAGCATCGCCTGCGCGAGCTGGCGTTCCTCAATTCGGGCGTGACGCTGGAATTGACCGATGCGCGCGGCGTCGAGCCGAAAGCGTTGACTCTCCATTACGAAGGCGGCCTCGAGGCCTTCGTCAAATACCTCGATCGCTCCAAGCAGGTGCTCCATCCGGCGATCAACATCACCGGCGCGCGCGAGGGCGTCACCGTCGAAGTGGCGATGGAGTGGACGGATTCCTACCACGAAACGATGCTGTGCTTTACCAACAACATCCCGCAGCGCGACGGCGGGACTCACCTTGCGGGATTTCGCGCGGCATTGACGCGCACCGTCAACCACTATGCCGAGGAGAGCGGCATCCAGAAGAAGGAAAAGATCGCGCTCACCGGCGAGGACATGCGCGAGGGGCTGAGCTGCATCCTTTCCGTCAAGGTTCCGGACCCTAAATTTTCGTCGCAGACCAAGGACAAGCTGGTCTCCTCCGAGGTGCGGCCGATCGTCGAGAGCGTCGTCGGCGACAAGCTGCAGGAATGGTTCGAAAAGCATCCGGCCGATGCGCGGCGCATCGTCGGCAAGGTGGTCGAGGCGGCGGCGGCGCGCGAAGCCGCCCGCAAGGCGCGCGACCTGACGCGGCGCAAGGGCGCGCTCGACCTCGCCAATCTGCCGGGCAAGCTCGCCGACTGCCAGGAGCGCGACCCGGCGCAGAGCGAGCTCTTTATCGTCGAGGGCGACAGCGCCGGCGGCTCGGCCAAGCAGGGCCGCAACCGCCGTTTCCAGGCGATCCTGCCGCTCAAGGGCAAGATCCTCAATGTCGAGCGCGCGCGCTTCGACAAGATGCTGTCCTCGGCCGAGATCGGCACGCTGATCGCGGCCCTCGGCACCGGCATCGGGCCCGAGGAATTCGACGCCGGCAAGGCGCGCTATCACCGCATCATCATCATGACGGACGCCGACGTCGACGGCAGCCACATCCGCACGCTGCTCCTGACGTTCTTCTTCCGCCAGATGCCGAGCCTGATCGAGAAGGGCTATCTCTACATCGCGCAGCCGCCGCTTTATCAGGTGAAGCGCGGCTCGAACAAGGCGGTCTATCTCAAGGATGACGTGGCGCTCGAGGAATATCGCATCGCCGCCGGCATCAAGGACGCCAAGTTCCGCCGCCATGACGGCGTCGAGCACGCCGGCAACGATCTCAAGGATTTGGTCGAGCGCGCGCGCATGGTGCGCACGCTGCTACAGCCGCTGTGGCGCAAGGTCGGCAGCCTCGAGGTCGTCGAGCAGGCGGCGATCGCCGGCGTGCTCGATCCCGGATTGCTCGACGACCAGCAGCGCGGCGAGCAGGCGGCCAAGTACCTGGCCTCGCGCCTCGACCTGCTGGCGCCGCCGGACGGTCGCGGCTGGAAGGGCGAACTTGTGCTGCGCGAGAGCTTCGTGCTGACGCGGCGGCGCCACGGCGTCACCGAGCGCCGGGTGTTCGATGCGGCGCTGCTCAAAAGCGCCGAGGCCCGCCGGCTTGACGAGCGCACCGCCGAGCTGCAGGCAATCTACGGCAAGCCGGGCAAGCTCATGTCCAAGGACAAGGAGACGCCGGTCGACGGGCCGACCGCGCTGGTCGAGGCGGTGGCCGAGCTCGGCCCCAAGCAGGGCGATATCCAGCGCTACAAGGGCTTGGGAGAGATGAATCCCGAGCAGCTCTGGGAAACCACGCTCGACCCGGCGGTGCGCGCGCTGCTGCAGGTCAAGGTGCCGCATACCGACCTGGCCGAGGAGATTTTCTCGACGCTGATGGGCGATCTGGTGGAGCCGCGCCGCGAGTTCATCCAGGCCAACGCCCTCTCGGTCGCCAATCTCGACGTCTAGGCTTCGACGTCTAGATTCAGGGGCCGGCTGGCCGAGCGGTCGATGGCGCGCCGACGTGGAAACGATTTCCACTTGCCTTGGCGCGGCGGCAATGCACAATCCGCCGCCGAAGACGGCTTGCGCCCCGCCGGGGCGGCGGCTAGGGTTTCCCTTCCCGCCGCTATAGCCCGCGATCGGCTATTCGCGAAGCAGAAGTACGGGATAACGATTCAACTCGAACGAGGAGGACGCGTAATGAAAAAAAGTTTAGTCATCGGGGTAGTCGTCGCGGGCATTCTGGCTTTCGCCGGGCCGTTCGCCTCGGCGGATGAATACAGCAAGAACCTGCCCAAGGTCAGCAAGGCCCTCGCCGGCGCGACGGTCCCGCTGGATCGGGGGATCAAGGCGGCCGAAGCCGAAGGCAAGCCGATCTCGGCCCAGTACGAGATCGACGAAGGCCACTTCCAGTTGTCCGTCTTTACGACCAATGGCGATGACACGAACGAGATCATCGTCGATTACAAAACGGGCGCCATCAAGACGGTTCAGAACATCTCCGATCCGGACGATATCAAGGACGCCAAAAAGCAGCGGAAGGCAATGGACAAGGCGACGGTGTCGCTCGCCCAGGCCGTGGCCGACGCAACGAAGGCGAACGAGGGCTATCAAGCGGTGCAGGTCATTCCCAAGCTGAGCGAGGGCCATGCCGTGGCGGCCATCGTCCTGGTCAAGGGCGACGACGTCAAGAAGGTCACGCAAAAGCTCGACTGACGACCCGGGGCCGGCCGAACGGTCGGTCTCCGCGCGCCGCGAACCGGCAGTCTGCCTTCGGACGAATTGATCTTCGGACGAAGGCAGACCCGCTCGCGGCGTCCTTGTTCCTGCGCCTCCAGGGCGGCAGCTGACGAGGGCATCTGATCGGGCGCAACGAATCACGGTAATTTTCCGTTAAGCACAATTCACCGGTGCTTAACCGGATCGGGATGACCATGGCGTCATGGAATCGACCGGCAGAAGGCCGGCGAGGAGACGATGGACGGCCAGCCAGAACGGCCGGCCGTCATTCGTCCACCGATCGAGCGAGAGAACGAACCGTGCCGACCGATATCTGGAACGTCCTGGGTGCCCTGTTCATCGCTTCGGCGGTGCTGGCCAGCCATCCCCTACAACCCGCCGCCGCCGACCGGATGGGCGAACGAATGCTCGCCAATTGGAACGAAATCGCCAGCGAGCCCTATTGCGCCGAGGGGAGCAGCGTCATGAGCGGCGGGCTCTGCCAGCCCCGGCTGATCTACACGCCCTGAGCCCCGCCTGACGCGACGCGCCACGCTCAGCTATTGCCGCGCTGCTCGCGGAAAAAATCGAGCTTCTCCTGGCAGACGCGATCGGAGAAGCCGAACAGAACCGCATCCCCCGCCGCCTCGTGCTCCTGGAAATGCCAGCTCGGCACGACGAGGATGTCGTGCGGTTCCCAATCGATGCGCTGACCGCCGATCATGGAACTGCCGCTCCCTTCGACCACGGTGAACACGGTGCTGTCGGTCGAGCGATAGGGCCGCGTCTTCAATCCCTTCGGCAGGAGCTGCATCCAGGTCGAGATCGTCGGCATCGCCCAGCCGCCGGTCGCCGGGTTGACGAATTTCATCTTGTGGCCGTGATGCGGATCGGGCGCGCGGAATTTCGCCAGCTTGTCGAGCGTCTCGCGCGTCCTGGCATAGGGATAGTTGAAGATCGGCGAGGTCTGGCTGCCGAATTCCTGATCCATCGGCAGCATGTTGGAGCCGAACTCGATATCGGCGGCGCCTTCCGGCCGCAGCACGGGATGGCTCTTATCGGGATAGGCGTCGCGAAAGCTCGCATCCATGAGATTGACGATCGGCACGTCGAGGCCGTCGAGCCACACCATCGGGCCGTCGCCGTCATTGCCGTGGTCGTGCCAGGTCCAGGACGGCGTGATGACGAAATCGCCCGGCAGCATGTAGGTCTTCTCGCCGTTCACCGCCGTATAGGCGTCCTTGCCCTCGATGATGAAGCGAAGCGCCGAGGCGACGTGGCGGTGCGCGGGCGCGATTTCGCCTGGCAGGATGATCTGCAATCCGGCGAAGAGGCTGTGGGTGATGCGCGACTGGCCGGTGAGGCCCGGATTCTCAAGCATCATGACGCGGCGCTCGGCCTCGGCGGCGGTGATCAGTTTGCAGGCCTCCATCAGGTAAGGCCGCACGTCCTTGTATTTCCAGATCGTCGGCTTGACCGGCGTGACCGGCTCGTCGGTGACGAGCGCGCCGAGGACGCGCCACAGCGGCGCCAGGTTCTGGCTGCCCGCGCGCTGGTAGAAGCCCTCGCGCCCCTTCTCGTTCGCCGGATTTACGGTATGGGCCAGCGGGCTCGTCGCCATGGCGTCGCTCCTGAATTCCCTATTCCCATAGTGGACCGGCCTCCATGCCCGTTCAAGCGCGGGCCGGCGGTTCGGCGCGCCGGTCGCCCCCGACAAACCCCGCTTTTCCGCCGTTTCGTTGACAGTGCGGCCGTCTTGTCCAACACTCCGCCGGAGCGGACGGCGCGAACGCCGCCCGCCGCAATCGCGGCCGCTAGAGTCGCGCGAAATTTTGGGGAGGCCGATCATGCGGAAGACCACGCGACGTTCGGTGTTGAAGTATTCGGCGGGCGCTGCCGCCCTGGCTCTCGCGGGCCCCCGCGCCTGGGCGCAGGCCGCCGCATCGCCCATCCGCATCGGCGTGCTCTACGACCTGACCGGCCCCTTCACCGGCGCCGGCTCGGTGCCGGGCTCGATCGGAACCCAGATCGCCATCGACCTGGTCAATTTGCGCGGCGGCGTGCTCGGCAAGTACAAGATCGAGCCGGTCAAGGGCGATTCGCAAAGCAAGGCGGACGTCGCGCTCAACGAGGCCGAACGCCTGATCAACCAGGAAAAAGTCGATACCATCCTCGGCATCTATTCGAGCGCCCATGCCGTGCCGCTGGCGCAAAAGATGGAGCAGGCCAAGAAAATCCTGTGGATTACCATCGCGGTCGCGACCAACGTCATCAAGGGCAAGAACCTGAATTACACCTTCCGTGCCGGCGTCACCGCCGACCATTACGGCGCGGCCGCGATCGCCTTCCTCAACAAATATTCGAAGTCGAAATTCGGCATCGATCCGAAGAATTTAAAATCCGCGATCATCCACGAGGACGGTCCTTACGGCTCGGACACCGGCGCCGCCGACCAGATCCACGCCAAGGAGAGCGGCATTCCGATCGTGATGGACGAGGCCTACTCGGCCAGCACCTCGGATCTGTCGTCGCTGGTCACCAAGCTGAAGCGCGCCAACGCCGACGTCATCCTGCACACCGGCTACAACCCCGACATCACGCTGTTCCTGCGCCAGGCGCGCGAGGCGGGCTTGCGCTTCAAGATGCTGATCGGCCACGGCGCCGGTTACAGCCAACGCGATAAGCTCAAGGAGACCTTCGGCTCGGATCTCGACTATTTCCTCAATGTCGATCCGGTCGCGGCGCAGAACCTGAAGCCGGGGACGCTGTCGCCGGAGCTCAGCGGTCTCGTCAGGGTCATGGTCGATGCCTACCAGAGGCAGACAGGCAACAAATCGGTGCCGCCGCACGTCTCGATGGGCTTCAACCAGACCTGGGTCTTCCTGCAGAACGCGCTGCCGGTCGCGATCACCAAATACGGCGGCACCAATCCCGACGCCATCCGCAAGGCGGCGGCCGAAATCGACATTCCCGAAGGCGGCACGATCCAGGGCTATGGCGTCAAATTCGCGCCGCCCGGCAGCGAATTCTCCGGCCAGAACCTACGCACCGCGGCGTGCGTGACGCAGACCTATGGCGACACCGAGGCGCTGGTCTGGCCGGATAAGCTCAAGACCGCCGAGCCGGTGGCGCCGCTGCCGAAATCCAGCCCCTACGCCGCCTGATCCGGATCGCTCCGGTTGCTCAAGGTCGAGGGGCTGAGCAAGAGCTTCGATGGATTCCTGGCGGTCAACCGGGTTTCCTTCGAGGTTCGCGAGGGCGAGATTCTGGGCCTCATTGGGCCGAACGGCTCGGGTAAAAGCACGATTTTCAACCTGATCGCCGGCAATCTCCGGCCGAGCGGCGGCTCGATCGCGTTCCACGGCCGGGAGATCGGCGGACTGCCGGCCTATCGCATCTGCCGCATGGGCCTGGCGCGGACCTTCCAGATCCCGCGGCCGTTTCGCCAGCTCACGCTCCTGGAAAACGTGACGCTCGCCGCCTTTTACGGCGCGCACGGCAATGTCAGCCGCGCCGATGCCGAGGGCGATGCGGCGCGCGCCCTCGCTGCGGTGGGGCTGCCGACCGATCGGCGCGCCACGACCACGGGGCTGGGTGCGGCGCAGCTGAAGAAGCTCGAACTCGCCCGCGCGCTCGCTACTTCGCCCAAGCTGCTTCTGGCGGATGAAAGCCTGGGCGGCCTCGACCATGCCGAGATGGACCGGGCCGCCGACATGCTCAACCGCATAAGGCGCGAACTCGGCATCACCATCATCTGGGTCGAGCACATCATGGGCGTGCTGATGCGCGTCGTCGACCGCGTGATCGTTCTCGACCATGGCGAGACGATTTTCGCGGGCGCGCCCGCTGCCGCGGCGAAGGATGCGCGCGTCCTCGAAGTCTATCTCGGCCGCCCGCACTGAGATGGCAGCGCTGCTGCGTCTCAAGGATGTCTCGGCCGGCTATGGCTCCTTCGCGGCGCTGTTCGGCATTTCGCTGAGCGTCGAAAGCGGCGAGGCGGTCGGCGTCGTCGGCCCGAACGGCGCCGGCAAGACGACGCTGATGCGTGTCATCTCTGGCCTGCTGCCGCCGACCGGCGGCCGCATCGAGCTCGAAGGCGACGATCTCGCCGGCGCGCCGTCCTACCGCATCGTCGCGGCCGGCATCGCCCATGTGCCCGAAAATCGGCGGCTCTTTCCGCGACTCACCGTCGAGGAAAATCTGCGCATGGGCGCTTACCTGCCCCAGGCGCGCAAGCATTTCGCCGAGCGCCTCGACGGGGTCTATGGCCGCTTTCCGCGCCTCAAGGAACGCCGCGCCCAGCTCGCCGGCACGCTGTCGGGCGGCGAGCAGCAGATGGTGGCGATCGGCCGCGCCCTCATGTCGAAGCCCAAGCTCCTGCTGATGGACGAACCCTCGGCGGGCCTGGCGCCGCTGGTGGTCGATCAGGTCTTCGAGCTGGTCCGGGGCATCCGCGCCGAGGGATTGACCGTTCTCATCGTCGAACAGAACGTGCGCCGCGTTCTCGAGGTCGTCGACCGCGCCTATCTGCTCGAGACCGGCCACATCCGGCTCGCCGGCAGTGCGGCGGAGCTCAAGGAAAACGCCTTCATCCGTCAATCCTATCTGGGACTCTGAGATCGCTGATGGACATCTATCTCCTCGAGGCCATCATCAACGGCCTGCTGCTCGGCGGCGTGTTGGCGCTGCTGTCGCTCGGCCTCAATCTCATCTTCGGCGTCATCGACGTGGTGTGGATCGTCTATGCCGAGATCGTGATGAGCGCGATGTACGGCGTCTATTGGCTCTACAGCTATTATCACTGGCCGCTGCTGCTGGCCTGCGTCGCCGCGATCGGCATCGGCGCGCTGATCGGCGTCCTGGTGCATGTCGTCGTCATCCAGCCGATCCTCGGCTCGGCGCCGATCAATCAATTGCTGGCGACGGGCGGCTTGCTGTTCTTCCTGCAGAGCCTGGCGACGCTGCTCTTCGGCACGGATTACCGCAATCTCGGCATCCGCCTGCCGGTCATCGAGATCGGCGATATCTTCATCAGCTTCTCGCGGCTGATCGCCTTCTTCATGGCCCTGGTGGGCGCGGTCTTGCTCTACCTGTTCCTCGCCAAGACCTATCTCGGCACCGCCATCCGCGCCATCGCGCAGGACCGCGAGATCATGGGGCTGATGGGCGTCAACGAGCGCCGCATCTACGTCATCACCTCGGCGATCGGCGGCGGCCTGGCCGGTCTGGCCGCCTGCCTGCTCGTCCTGCAATACGACGTCCACCCCTTTATCGGCCTGACCTTCGGGCCGATCACCTTCATGGTCTGCGTGCTCGGCGGCCTGGGCAACATGATCGGCGGCTTCATCGCCGCCTTCATCATCAGCCAGATCATCGCCGTCGGCGGCTATTACTTTCCCGTCGAGGTCGCCGAGGTGCTCGCCTTCGTCTTCTTCATCGTCATGATCCTGGTCCGGCCGCAGGGGATTCTCGGAAAATGACGGGGCGCAAATGAGCGGGGCGGGGGGCGGCCGCGCCGTCGGCTACGCGGCACTTGCGGCACTTGCGGCGCTGCCGTTTTTCCTGTCGAGCTATTTCCAGCATCTCGCGGTGCAGATCGTCATCTGGAGCCTGGTTTATACGGGCTGGGCGCTGATGGGCCGCTTTCGCTTGACCTCGCTCGGCCACGGCGCCTTTCTCGGCGTCGGCGCCTATGTGCCCACGTTGCTGTGGAACAATTACGGCGTCACGCCGTGGCTCGGCATACCCGCCGCCATGGCGCTGGCCGTTCTGCTGGCGATGGTGGTGGGCTATCCGTGCTTCCGCCTGAAGGTGGTCGGCCATTATTTCGCGCTGGTGACGCTGGCGCTCGGCCAGGTGGTGCTGCTGGTGATTGTCGCCGCGCGCGAGATCACCGGCGGATCGCTCGGCATGACGCCGCGCGCGGTCGGGCATTCCTGGTACGCGCTGCAGCTGTCCGACAAGGCGTCGTTCTACGCCGTGGCGCTCGGTGCATGGCTGCTCGGCATCGCGGCCTGGCACTGGGTCGAGTGCGGCATGCAGCGCCCGGCGCTCGAAGCCATCGCGGAGGACGAGGAGGCCGCGGCGGCGGTCGGCATCGACGTGCTGAAGGAGAAGCTGCGCATCACCGCGTTGTCGACCGGCCTCACCGCGCTCGGCGGCGCGCTCTATGCGCAATACCTCATGTATCTCAATCCCGAATCGATGTCGGGCGTCGGTATCTCGCTGCAGATCGTCTTCGCCGCGATTGCCGGCGGCATGTATTCCATGTTCGGCCCGACGGTCGGCGCCTGTTTCACCATCCTGCTCAACGAGGGGCTGCGTGTGTTGTTCGGCACGCATTTCGTCGGCGCCGCCAATACGATCTACGGCGCGCTGCTTGTCGTGTTCATCATCTTCATGCCGCGCGGCATCGTGGGCTTGGCCGAGCGGATGGTGGCGCGGCCGAAGCCGCCGGGCCCGGCCGCGCCCGTGGTCCAGGCGGCGGAATAATCCCTAGGCCCGCTTCGCCGCTTTTGATTCCGCGATGCGGTGGAAGGCGACGGTGCAATTGTCCTGGTCGCTCCAGCCGGCTTGCGATGCTTCGGCATAGCAATCCACGGCGCGGTCGAGCACCGGGAGAGCGACGCCCATCCCCTTCGCCCAGCCGAGCATGATTTTCATGTCCTTGATGACCCCGTCGATGGTGAAGCCCACCGGCGGGCGCTGCCCGGTCTCCAGCGCCTTGACGAAGGCGGGGCCGCGCACCTTGAGGCCGTTGATGCCGCCCGAGCTCTCGCCGAAAATCTCCAGCATCTTGGCGGGCGGAATGCCGAAATCGCGGGTGAGGGATATCGCCTCGCCGAGCGCCTCCCAATAAATGCAGAGCGGCAGATTGATCGCCAGCTTCATCGCGGCGCCCGCGCCGTTGGCGCCGACATGCTCGACCTTGCGGCAAAGCAGGTCGAGCACCGGCTTAGCCCGGGTGAAATCCGAAGCATTGCCGCCGGCCATGCCGAGCAGCTTGCCCTCGCGCGCCGGCCCCACCGTCCCGCCGACCGGACATTCGAGGAGAGCGGCGCCCTTGGCCTTCGCCGCGGCGGCGAGTTCCTGCGGCAGCGCCGGCGAGACGGTACTCATCTCGACGAAGAGCTTGCCCTTGATGTCGCCCGATAGCAGGCCGCCCGCGCCTTGATAAACCGCGCGCACGGCGCCCTCGTCGAGCAGGATCGAGAGCATCAGGTCGCTGTGCCGCGCGATTTCGGCGGGATTCCGCGCCCAAACTGCGCCGCGCTCCAGCAGCGGCTTGGCGCGCTCCGGCGTCCGGTTCCAGATCGCGGGCTTCTCGCCCTGGTCCAGCAGCCGGCTCACCATCGCGGCGCCCATGCGCCCGAGGCCGCAAAATCCGATGTTCATGATTTCCTCCCCGCTTGCTCCGTGCCTAACGGCATTCGCCGCGACGGTCAAGCGAGTGAGGGCAGGAGATCAGGCGGCGTTGACCTGCCGCGCCATGCGGATGTTGCGCGCCAATTGCGCGCCGTCGCCGTCCTTGAATAGGATCTCGGTGACGCGGAGCATGGCGTGAATCTTCGCGTGAAGCGCTTCTCCGGGCGCGTGCTGCAACTCGCCGATGAGCTGCTGCGACAGGGCCTCGATCTCCTTCGCCAGCCGGTCGGCGCAGCCGCGCGCCGCCGCGGTGAAGCCGTAGCGTGCGCCATGATCGATCAGCAGCGAAAGGAATTGCGCGCCGGCGATGGCGGCTTCGGCGCTGGGACCGCCATAGGAATCCTCGTTCGCCGCCAGCACGATGGCGGCAACGCGGTCGAGGCAGGCGCTGTCGAAGGCCGTGGAGAGCCGCCGGTGGGTTTCGCGCACCGCCACGTTCCATGGCGCGTCGGCGCGGGCGGCAAAGGGGCCGAAGCTGGTGTTGATGCCGTCGGCGTCGTCGATGTAACGCGCCGTCATCGGCTTGATCACCGGCATGAAGGCGACGATGTCGTCCTTCCGCACGAGCTCGCCGATCTCCGTGGCGGCGCGTTCGAGCTCGAGCAGCAGCCGCCGGGCCACGATGTCGAATTCGGGAAAGGGTGTCCCGCTCTCGGCGGGCCGCCAGCCGAGCGAGCGGCCGACCAACAGGATCTGCCACGGCCGCGCCATGCGGTTGACCAGCGCCAAGGCCACGTAACACGCCTCGGGACCGAAAGCTTCGGCCCAAGACGCGTAGAGCTGCTTCAGGATGGCGATGGTGTCGTTGGACAAATCGTGGATGCGGCGGCCGTCCATCTGGCCTTCTTCGGCCAGCAGCGAGAAGGCGACGGCGATCTGCGAGCGCAGCTTGTCGCCCATCGGCAGGATGCGCGCGATCTCGCGCACATCGTCGATCCGCAGCCGGTCGGCGAAGAGTTCCTTGAGCGCGGCGTTGCCGTCGGGGCGGCCGAGCTCCTCGAGCAGCCGGGCCGTCCATTGCGTCGTCTGCTTCTGCAGGTCGAGGGCGAGCTGGTCCGCTTCGCCGTATTCGCCGGTGCCGATGATGGTCTTGAGGCGGCGCTCGAAGCGGTCCATCTCGCCGCCGCACAATCGGGTCAGGCCCTCCCACCACGGCGCGATGATGGCGCGCGGCACGAGGCCGGGCATGCGCGGCGAATCCTCGCGGTCCGACAGGTACCATTCGAAGGCCTGGCAGGCCAGGCGGCACAGCGTCGGGACGCGCGGCGCATGGACCTTCGGCGGCGAAGGCGGCGCATTCTGCGCTCCCTCCCCGCTCGATGCGGCGGGATCGAATTCGTTCGGCAAATCCCTCTCCCTGACGCGGTCCGAAATCGGCCCGGCGTGGAACGGCTCCCCATCGTGCCGAAGAAGGGTAAACGTCGCGTTTATGCGGCGGCCGCGAGGGTAAAGAAATCCTTACCGGCCGGCTTGCCGCCGCCGGCCGCTTGGGCCGATAATTCGGCCATGCGCGACGCCCAGCGGGGACATCACGACATGGGCGGCCTGCCCGCCGGCAAGGTCGAAAAGACCGAGCATGATTATGCGCCGTGGGAAAAGCGGGTCGACGCGCTCAACGTGCTGCTGGCGCGGCGCGGCCATTTGCGGGTCGACCAGATGCGGCGCAACATCGAAGCCCTGCCGCCCGATGCCTACGAGACCATGAGCTATTACGAGCGCTGGATGTCGGCCATCGCCGATTCCCTGCTGCAGCGCGGTCTGATCACGGCCGAAGAGCTCGGCCGCCGGATGGAAGAGGTCGCCAAACGCGAAGGCGCCGGATCATGAGCGCGCCGTCCGGCGACGCCGCGCCCGCCCGCTTCAGGCCCGGCGATCGCGTCGTCGTGCGCCGGGCCTACCCGCCCGGCCATGTCCGCACCCCTTGGTACATCCGCGGCCATGAAGGAGTGATCGCCCAGGCCCTGGGCGCCTTTCCCAACCCCGAGGAGCTGGCCTATGCCCGTTCCGGGCTGCCGGCGCAGCCGCTCTACCGGGTGCGCTTCCAGCAGCGCGCGGTGTGGCCCGGCTATGCCGGCCGGCCGCAGGACACGCTCGACATCGAGATCTATCAGCATTGGCTTGAACCCGCGCCGGTGGCCGCACGATGAGCGCCGGTCCCCACGATCACGAACACGGTCACGATCATCCGCATCCGACCCGGCCCGATGCCGACGAGAACCTCGGCTATTACCAGGTCATGGAGATCGCGCTGCGCGAGCTCCTGATCGAGAAGGGCGTGGTCACCGCCGCGGAATTGCGCCAGGCCGTCGAAGCGATGGATTCGCGCAGCCCGGCGCAGGGCGCCAAGATCGTCGCGCGCGCCTGGACAGAGCCGGATTTCAAGCGGCGGCTGATGGCGGACGGCACGGCGGCGGTGCGCGATTTCGGCATCGACATGGGCACCACGCGGTTGTTCGTGGTGGAAAACACGCCGCAGGTGCACAACCTCGTCGTCTGCACCTTGTGCTCCTGCTATCCGCGCATGGTGCTGGGCCTGCCGCCCGATTGGTACAAGAGCCGCAACTACCGCAGCCGCGCCGTGCGCGAGCCGCGCGCCGTGCTGAAGGAATTCGGTACCGAGATCGCCGACAATATCGAGCTGCGCGTCCACGATTCGACCGCCGACATGCGCTATCTCGTACTGCCGCGGCGCCCCCCGGGCACGGACGGCTGGAGCGCGGAGCGGCTCACCGATCTCGTCACGCGCGACGCCATGATCGGCGTGGCGTTGGCGAAAGAGCCCGCCGCCCAGGGCTGACGCGGCTCATTTATTTCCGGCGGTTTCGGCTAGGGCCCGCTTAATCGCCTCGGCGCTCTTGCCGAGGGCGGCGCGCTCCTCGTCCGACAAGGCGGGATCGAGGATTTGCAGCACGCCGCCATGGCCGACGATGCTCGGCAGCGACAGGGTCACGCCGTAGGTCTTGTTGAAGGCGCCGATCGGTATGACGGCGCGCTCGTCGCGCGCCACCATCTCGAAGATGCGCGCCGACAGCATGCCGATGCCGTATTGGCTGGCGCCGATGCCTTCGATGATGGTGATGTTGGCGTAGCGCACCTCCTTCTCGATGCGCGCGCGGAAATCCTTGGCGTCGATGCCGCGCTGCTTTAGCGCATCGACCACCGGCACGCCGGAGACGCGGGCGCCGGACCAGACGAAGACCTGCGAGGTGCCGTGCTCGCCCAGCACCTCGGCCTCGATGCTCTTGGGCGAGACGCCGAGATGCGACGCCAGGTGGATGCGAAAGCGCCAGGAATCGAGATAGGTGCCGGCGCTCAGCACCTGCCCCTCGCCGGCCAGCCTGCGGGCGATGTCGGCCAGGGGATCGGGCGGATCGGAGACCACCAGGATGATCGCGTCGGGCGCCGCCGCGGCGATCCGCGGAACGATTTCGGCGTAGATCGCGGCATTCTTGCCGAGCAGGCGCAGCCGGCCCTTGGGGTCGCCGCGGTCGGTGGCGCCGCCGGTCTTCTCGTTGACGCCGACCGTCACCATGACCATGACCGAGCCGGCGAGCGCGGCGTAATCGCCGGCGCGGATCGCGGTCTCGGGCGAAATCGCCGCGCCATAGCGCATGTCGGTGGCGACGCCATCGGCCTTCTCGGCCGTCCGGTCGACCAGCACGATCTCGCGCGCCACGCCGCGCATGACCAGCGCGAAGGCGCAGGCCGATCCCACCTGCCCGGTGCCGACGACGCCGACCTTCATGGTTGCTGGCATGGCCGTCGGCTCGTAGTGCTGGGTCACGACCGGTTGAGCCGGTTGTCGACCAGATCGCTCACCACGGCCGGATCGGCCAGGGTCGAGATGTCGCCGAGCTGGTCCTGCTCGTCGGCCGCGATCTTGCGCAGGATGCGACGCATGATCTTGCCCGAGCGCGTCTTCGGCAGCCCCGGCGCCCATTGGATGAAATCGGGCTGGGCGATCGGCCCGATCTGCTTCCGAACCCAGCCGACCAGCTCCTTGCGCAGCTCTTCCTGGGGATCGTGGCCGGCCTTCAGCGTGACATAGGCATAGATGCCCTGGCCCTTGATGTCGTGCGGGAACCCCACCACCGCGGCTTCCGCCACCTTGGGATGCGCCACCAGCGCGCTTTCGACCTCGGCGGTGCCGAGGCGATGGCCGGCGACGTTGATCACGTCGTCGACCCGGCCGGTGATCCAGTAATAGCCGTCGGCGTCGCGCTTGGCGCCGTCGCCGGTGAAATACTTGCCCTTGTAAGTCGAGAAGTAGGTCTCGATGAAGCGCTTGTGGTCGCCGAAAAGTGTGCGCATCTGGCCGGGCCAGGAATCGAGGATGCAGAGATTGCCCTCGGCCGCGTTCTCCAGAACCTTGCCCTCGGCGTCGACGATCGCCGGCTTGACGCCGAAGAACGGCCGCGTCGCCGAGCCCGGCTTCAGCGGCGTCGCGCCCGGCAGCGGCGCGATCATGATTCCGCCGGTCTCGGTCTGCCACCAGGTGTCGACGATCGGCACACGCCCGCCGCCGACCACGCGGTGATACCACAGCCACGCCTCGGGATTGATCGGCTCGCCGACCGAGCCCAGCAGCTTCAGGGATTTCCGCGAGGTCTTGGCGACGAACGGGTCGCCTTCCCGCATCAGCGCGCGGATCGCCGTCGGCGCGGTATAGAAGATGTTGACCTGGTGCTTGTCGATCACCTGCCAGAAGCGCGAGGCGTCGGGATAATTGGGCACGCCCTCGAACATCAGCGTCGTGGCGCCGTTCGCCAAGGGTCCGTAGACGATGTAGCTGTGGCCGGTCACCCAGCCCACATCCGCGGTGCACCAGTAGATTTCGCCGTCGTGGTAATCGAAGACGTATTGATGCGTCATCGCGGTGAAGACGAGATAGCCGCCGGTGGTGTGCAGCACGCCCTTGGGCTTGCCGGTCGAGCCCGAGGTATAGAGGATGAACAGCGGATCCTCGGCGCCCATCTCCGCCGGCGGGCAATCCTTCGCCGCCTTCGCCATCTCCTCGTGATACCAGCGGTCGCGGCCCGGCACCCAGCCGGTCGGGCCGCCGGTGCGCTTCACCACCAGCACGGCTTTGACCTCGGGGCATTGTTTCAGGGCTTCGTCGGTGTTGGCCTTCAGCGGCACCTTGCGGCCGCCGCGCAATCCCTCGTCGGCGGTGATGACGATGGTCGATTGGCAATCCTTGATGCGGCCGACCAGGCTCTCGGGCGAGAAGCCGCCGAACACCACCGAATGGACGGCGCCGATCCTCGCGCAGGCGAGCATGGCGTAGGCCGCCTCGGGGATCATCGGCATGTAGATGGTGACGCGGTCGCCTTTCTTGACGCCGATCGATTTCAGCACGTTGCCGAGCTTCGCCACCTGCTCGTGCAGCTCGGCATAGCTGATCGCCTTGCTGTCCTTGGGGTCGTCGCCTTCCCACAGGATCGCGGTCTGCCGGGCGCGCTTCGGCAGATGCCGGTCGATGCAGTTGTAGGCGGCGTTGAGCTTGCCGTCCTCGAACCACTTGATCGAGACGTCGCCGGCGAAGCTGGTGTTCTTGACCTTGGTGAAGGGCTTCGACCAGTCGAGGCACTTGGCGGCATCGGCCCAGAATTTCTCCGGGTGCTTGATCGATTCCTCATAGAGCTTGAAATAGCCCGCCTCGTCGACCCAGGCGCTCTTGGCGGCCTCCTTGGGAATCGGAAAGAGATGGCTGTCCGGCATGGCAAAGCGCTCCCCGAATGGCGTGTTGTTTGGTTCAATCTAATGCCGCCGGAAGGGCGGGAACAAGCGCGCCGGGTTTAGTGGCGGAAGTGACGCATGCCGCTGAAAACCATGGCGATCCCGGCCTTATCGGCGGCGGCGATCACCTCGGGATCGCGCACCGACCCGCCGGGCTGGATCGCCGCGGTGGCGCCGGCTTCTATCGCCGCCTCGAGCCCGTCGGCGAAGGGAAAGAAGGCGTCCGACGCCACCACCGAGCCCTTGATCGAACCGCCGCCCTTTTGCACCGCGATGCGCACGCTGTCGACCCGGCTCATCTGTCCGGCGCCGATGCCCGTCGTGGCACCGTCCTTGGCGAAGACGACGGCGTTGGATTTGACGTGCTTGGCGACGCGGAAGGCGAAGAGGAGATCGGCGATCTCGCGCGCGCTCGGCGCGCGCTGGGTAACGACCTTCAGCTCATTGGCCGAGACGCGCCCGCCGTCGCGATTCTGGAGAAGATAGCCGCCGGCCAGCGATTTGAGCGTGACGCCGCCCGCCGCCGGATCGGGCAGGCTGCCCGCCGCCAGCAGCCGCAGCGCGGCTTTCTTTTTCAGCACCTGGCGCGCGCTATCATCGAACGCCGGCGCGATCACCACCTCGGCGAAGAGCTTGGCGATGGCTTCCGCCGTTGTGGCATCCAAGGGCCGGTTGCAGGCGACGATGCCGCCGAAGGCGCTGACCGGATCGCAGGCCAGCGCGCGCTCCCAGGCGGCGCGCAGATCGGCCGCCACCGCCACGCCGCAGGGATTGGCATGCTTGACGATGACGATGGCGGGCTCGGCGAATTCGGCGACCAGCTCATAGGCGGCGTCGGTGTCGTTGACGTTGTTGTAGCTGAGCGCCTTGCCCTGGAGCTGCTCGGCCGAAGCCACGCCCGGCCGCGTCTCGCCGCCGGCATAGAAGGCGGCCGCTTGATGCGGATTTTCGCCGTAGCGCAGAAGCTGCTTCAGGCGCGCGGCGACGACGAGGGTTTCGGGAAATCCCGCGCCCTCGACGCGCGCGAAATATTCGGCGATGGCGGCGTCATAGGCGGCGCAGCGGGCGAAGGCGCTGCCGGCAAGGCGGCGGCGCAGTGCCAGGCTCGTCTTGCCTTTATGCGCATCGAGATCGGCCAGCAAAGCCGCGTAGTCGCCGGGGTCGGTGAGCACGGCGACGCCGTCGTGGTTCTTGGCGGCGGCGCGGATCAGCGCCGGGCCGCCGATGTCGATGGTCTCGACGCATTCGTCGAAGGACGCGCCGCGCGAAACGGTGGCGGCGAAGGGATAGAGATTGACCACGACGAGATCGATGGGCGCGATGCCGTGCCGGCGGATCGCATCCATATGCGCGCGCTCGCCGCGCCGCGCCAGAATGCCGCCATGGATCGCCGGGTGCAGCGTCTTGACCCGGCCGTCGAGCATCTCGGGAAATTGGGTGACCGAGGCGACTTCCTCGACCGCCAGCCCGGCATCGGCCAGCGCCTTGGCGGTGCCGCCGGTCGAGATCAACTTGACGCCGTGGCGGACCAGGCCTTGGGCGAAAGGTACGAGGCCGCTCTTGTCGGAAACCGAAAGCAGCGCCCGGGCAACCGGGCGGAGATCGTCGTCAGCCATCGCGATCCTGATCCAAGCGCGCGCCGCGACCATAGGCCCGCCTCGGCGAACGATCAAGCGAGGCGGGGCCTCACGCCTCCGGCGACTCGCCCTTCTTGGCCTCGCGCTTCAGCGCCCATTTCACCGATGCGCCGCCCGAGCCGACATGGCTCTCCAGCACGACCTGCCGCGTCTTGCGCAGCCGGCCGTCGCCGAGATAGACGCTCTCCGCCAGGTTGAGCACCGCGCCCGCCGCCTTGAGGCGGAAGAAGGTGCCGCTCGGCAGCTTCAGCAGCACGGCGTTGCCTTCCTGCGTGGTCGAGGCCTGCACGTCGGGATGAAGGTGAAAGCGGATGACGAAGCCGCCGGTTTTCAGCGCCGCGCCGCCGGCGCCGGTCAGCCGGTCCTCGCCGCGCAAATCCTCGCCGTCGGCGGACAGGTAAATCTCGCGCTCGTGGCGCAAGCCGAAGATTCGCTCATAGCCGTCATGGCCGCAGGAGACGTATTGGTTGCCGTCCTGCTCGTTGCGGCTCTGCGTCACGTTGCGCGGCTTGGTGGCGAAATGCCCGTCCGGGCCGATCTCCGCCGAATTGGTCTCGGCGACGATCAGCGTCGAATGCGCCGCGGTCGCGCGCATCGCATTGCGCCACGACGCATCGTCGCCGTCATAGGCGCCGCAATTGACGATCAATCGCTCCTTGCCGTGACTCAGCTCGAAGGCGAGGCTGCCCGCATGGGCCTCGCCGTCGAAGGGCGGCGCCGGCGGCGCGCCGCAATCGACGATCGCCAGGCTGCGCCCGGCCTGCAGCCGCTCGAATCCGGCATAGGTCGCGCTCGCTGGCGGCCGGGCTTTCGCCTCGGCGCGCTGCAACACCAGGTCGATGAGCGCGCCGTCGCCCTCGTTGGCGCCGTTGAACAGCGCCAGCCCGCCATCGCCGTGGCGGAAGAAGCGCAGCAGCGGCGCCGCCTTGTCGATTGCCTCGGCGAGCCAGGCCGGGACCTCGCCGCCGCCGGCGCGCAGCGCGTCGCGCACGTCGATCATATATTGCAGCGCAATCAGCAGCAGGGTCGGGCTGCGCGAGATATGGCCGCCATCGGGCAGGATCTGGACCCTGATCTCGCCGGCAAGAAATCCCAGCGCCGCTTTGAGCCGGCGCGCATCGCCCTGCGCCGCCGCGGCCACGACCAGCCCGCGCAGCGTCGTCAGCCGATCGAATCCCGCCGCCTGGCGCCAGATGCGGAAGAGGTGGCGCAACTGCCGGCCGAGGCTCATCGCCAGCGCCCGGCGGAACGCGTCGTCGCGCGGCGGCGCGGTCAGCAGATCGTCATGCGCCACGATGGCGAACAGCCGCTCGCCCAGCGCCGCGGCGCTCCAGCCGACCGGCTCGATCGTGTCGCAGCGCGCCAGCCAATCGGCGGCGTAGCTGCGCGCCTGGCCGATGGCGCGCTCGCCGCCGAACGCCGCGAGATCGGCGAGCCAGGCGAAGCGGTGGTTTTCCGCCGTCCATCGCGCCGGCTGGTCCAGCAGGGCCTGGCCGGCGGCCGGGTCGCCCGGCCAGGTCTCGGGCAGGCGCAGCAACGGCTCGGCCGGCGCCGGTCCGCGCAGCGCGAGGTGGTAAAGCGACGAGCGGTACAGGAGATCGCGCAGCGCCATCAGCCTTGCGCCCGCGCCGCTCCCTCGCCGCGCAGCTGGCGGATGTTGCCGGCATAGGCGGAGGATCCGCCGGCGAAGGTGGCGGTGCCGGCGACCAGCACGTCGGCGCCGGCGGCGATCGCCTGGCGCGCGGTGTCGACATTGATGCCGCCATCGACCTCGAGGTCAATCTTCCGCTTGCTCTCGTCGATGCGGCGGCGCACGGCGCGGATCTTCTCGATCGAGGCCGGGATGAAATGCTGGCCGCCGAAGCCCGGATCGACGCTCATCACCAGCACCAGATCGATGTCGCCGAGCACGTAGTCGATGGCGTCGACCGGCGTGGCGGGATTCAGCGCGACGCCGCATTTCTTGCCCAGCGACTTGACCAGCTGGACCGTGCGGTGGAGATGCGGTCCCGCCTCGGGATGGACGGTGATGATGTCGGCGCCCGCCTTGGCGAAATCCTCGACGAAGGGATCGACCGGGGAAATCATCAGATGCACGTCGAAGACCAGCTTCGAATGCGGCCGCAGGGCCTTGACCACATTCGGGCCGATGGTGAGGTTCGGGACGAAATGCCCGTCCATGACGTCGACATGGATGTAATCGGCGCCGGCCTGGGTGACGGCCTCGATCTCCGCGCCGAGCCGCGCGAAATCCGCCGAGAGAATCGACGGCGCGATGCGGATCTTCTGCTGCATGACGCCTAGCTAACAGCTAAGCCGCGCCGCTTCAAGGCCGGCGGACCAGGCGGCAGGCAAAGAAGCCGTCGAGCCCGCCCTCGTCGGCAAGGTGACAGGGCAGCGTGCGCAGATCGCCGTCTGGCGTGATGCATTGGCCGAGTCCGCCGATCTCGGCGGCGTCGATCGGGCGGCGGACGACAGGCGCCCCCTGCGCGAGCAACTGCTTGATTTGAAACGGTCCTTCCTCCTGCTGCAGCGAGCAAACGCAGTAAATCAGGGTGCCGCCAGGCGCGAGCATGTCGATGGCGGCGCGCAGCATGCGGGCTTGCGTCACGGCGAGGCGCGTCACGTCCTCCGCGCGCTTGCCGCGCGGCACGTCGGGGTTGCGGCGGATGGCGCCGGTCGCCGTGCAGGGCGCATCGAGCAGGATGAAGCGCAGCTTTTCCGGCGGCCGCCACGTCTCGGCGTCGGCGGCGACGCATTCGGCAGAGAGATGCAGCCGCGCCAGATTGTCGGCGACGCGGCGCAGCCGTTCGAGCGCGCGGTCGATGGCGATGATTCGCGCGCCGGCGGCGGCCAGCTGCGCCGTCTTGCCGCCGGGCGCGGCGCAAAGATCGGCGACGATCTCGCCGGCGACGGGCCCGAGCAATTTCGCCGGCAGCGCGGCGGCGGCGTCCTGCACCCACCAAGCCCCCTCGGCGAAGCCGGGAAGCTCCTCGATGGCGCCGCCCGGCGCGCGGCGCAGGCTGCCGGTCGGCAGCTTCTTGGCGTCGAGCTTTTGCGCCCAGGCTTCGGCATCCGCCTTGACCGAGAAATCGAGCGGCGCCTCGGCCAGATGCGCCAGGGCCACGGCGCGCGCATTGTCCTCGCCATAGGCGGCGGCCCAGCTTTGCCACAGCCAATCCGGCGTGTTGAGCCGCGCCGCGTCTTGTTGCGCGAGGATGTCGCCGCCTTCGCGCGTCACGCGTCGCAGCACGGCGTTGACCAGCCCCTTCATGCCGGGATGGCCGGTGCGCGACGCCAGCTCGACCGAGGTCGCGACCGCGGCATGCGGCGGCGTTTGCAGGAACAGCAGCTGCGCCGCGCCGATACGCAGCGCATCCTGCACCGCGCCGGCGCGCGGCGGGATCGGGCGTTCGAGGAATCCCGCCAGCAGCGCGTCGATCTGGCCGAGGCGGCGGAGGACGGTCGCCACGAGGAGTCGCGCGAAGGCGCGGTCGCGCGGCTCGAGTCCTGCCAGCTCGCGGCTGGTCTCGAGCGCATGGTCGAGCCGCATATTCTCCCGCAGCACGCGGCCCAGAATCTCGATGGCGGCGGCGCGGGCGTCAGGCTTCGCTGCGTTCATGCTTTTCGCTAGGATGGCGGCGCATGGTCGATTATCGCACGAGTGCGGCGGATTATCAGGGGCGCGAGGTGGTCGTCACCGGCGGCACCGGCGCGCTCGGCCGGGCGGTGGTCGCGGCGCTGCTGGCGCAGGGCGCGCGTTGCCGCGTGCCTTATATCCACGCGCATGAGGCCGAGAGCTTTCCTTTCAAGGACGATGGCCGCGTGGAGCTGCGCGGTCCCGCCGATCTCGGCGACGAGGCGGCGGTCGCCAGGCTCTATGACGAGGGATCGCTCTGGGCCTCGATCCATCTCGCCGGCGGCTTCGCCATGGGCAAGGCGGCGGACACCGGCAAGCGCGAGTTGGTGGCGATGATCGAGACCAATCTGGTCACCTGCCAGCTGTGCTCGGCGGCGGCGCTGCGCGCCATGCGGCGCGGCGGCCAGGGCGGCCGCATCGTCAATGTCGCGGCGCGCGCGGCACTCGAGCCGCGCAGCGGCGCCGGCATGACCGCCTATGTCGCGGCCAAGGCGGCGGTCGCGGCGCTGACCCAGGCGCTGGCCGAGGAAGTCGCCGGCGAAGGCATTCTGGTCAACGCGGTGGCGCCCTCGATCATGGACACGCCGGCCAACCGCGCCGCCATGCCCAAGGCCAAGTTCGAGCTCTGGCCCAAGGTCGAGGAGGTCGCGGCGACCATCGCGTTCCTCGCCTCGCCAGCCAACCGGGTGACGCGCGGCGCCATCGTGCCGGTCTACGGCAGCAGCTAGGCGGCTATTTCAGCAGGCCTTCCTGCTTCAAGGTTTCCGCCACCTTCGGCCGCGCCGCGACGCGCTCCATATACGCCTTGATGTTGGCGTAGGGGCTTAGATCGACCTTGGTGACGGTCGACCAACGCAGGATGGTGAAGGCATAGGCGTCGGCGACGGTGAATTTGTCGCCCATCAGGTACTGCTTGCCGGCGAGGTGCTTGTCGACGAGCTGCAGCCGCTTGGCGAGGTTGTCGCGCGCGATGGTCTTGTATTCCTCGGGGGTGGTCGGCCGGAACAGCGGGGAATAGCCCTTGTGCAGTTCGGTGGCGATGAAGTTCTGCCATTCCTCGACGCGGTAGCGCTCGGGCGTGAGCGGCTTCGGAATGAGGCCGGCATCGGGCTTCTGGTCGGCGAGGTAGCGCAGCAGCACCTGAACCTCGGTCAGCATTTGCCCGTTGTCGAGCGCCAGCGCCGGCACATAGCCCTTGGGGTTGATCTGGGTGAAATCCGCGCCCCCGGCGGTCTTCTTGGCGGCGAGGTCGACCTTCTCGGTCTCGTGCGCGAGACCCAATTCATTGAGCACGATATGCGGCGCCAGCGAGCAGGCGCCGGGCGAGAAATAGAGCTTCATCGAGATCTCCTGGGAATGCAAAAGGGGGAATGCGAAGCGGCCGACAAGCTAGCCCGGCCCGGCTAAAAGAAAAAGGGGCCGGAACATCCGGCCCCTTTGTCGTTCGCGCGCGCCTAGCTGCGGCGGTTGCCCATCAGCTGCATCATCATCACGAACAGGTTGATGAAGTCGAGATAGAGCGCGAGGGCGCCCATGATCGCCTTCTTGCCGGCGATCACGTCGCTGTCCCCGGCCCAGTACATCTCCTTGATGCGCTGCGTGTCCCAGGCGGTCAGGCCGGTGAAGACCAGCACGCCGATGATCGACACGGCGAAATAAATCGCCGGCGATTTAAGAAAGAAATTGACGACGCTGGCGATGATGATGCCGATCAGCCCCATGAACATGAAGTGGCCGAAACCGCTCAGATCGCGCTTGGTGGTGTAGCCGTAAAGGCTGACGGAGAGGAAGGTGGCGGCGGTGATGAAGAACACCTCGGCGATGCTGACGCCGGTATAGATCAAGAAGAGGCTCGCCATCGACAGGCCCATGATGGCGGCGTAGCCCCAGAAGGTGGCCTGCGCCGTGCCCAGGCTCATGCTCTGGATGCGGAAGCTGAGGAAGAGCACGAAACCGAGCGGCGCCAGCACCACGATCCAATAAATCGGCGTGCCGACGATCGCCGCCAGCAATCCGCTGGCGGCGGTGAAGTAGGCGACGACGCCCGTGATGGCGAGCGCGCCCGCCATGTAGTTGTAGACGCGCAGCATGTAGGCGCGCAGCCCCTGGTCGATCCCGACCTGCGGAATCGCCGTGCGCGCGCCGACGCGATCGCCTGAATTGAATGTCATGTTCGAAAACCTCTCTCGCCGGCCTGAGCGCCGGCGCAGTGGATATTGGCACAGTCATCCGGCAATTCAATGACGGACTAAGCCTTTGTTCGCGCTTTCTTATTCGTTCCGGAGATAGGGCGCCGCCGGGGCGGCGAGCGCCCGCCAGGTGCCGGCATAGCCGAAGAGCAGCGTCATCAGCATTGCGCCGGCGAGGGTGGCGGCGACGCCCAGCGGATGGAAATTCCAGGCCAAATGCATGACCCGCGTCAGCACGAAATAGGCGGCGATCGTGCCGATCGCCCCGGCGAGCAGGGCGCTGGCCAGGCCCAGCAGCCCGTATTCGACGAGGAAGGTCGCCAGCACGCGGCGCTGCGACGCGCCCAGCACCTTCAGCATCACCGATTCATAAACGCGGCGCTGCCGCCCGGCGGCGATCGCTCCCGCCAGCACCAGGATGCCGGCGGCCAGGGTGACCGCCGAGGTCGCGGCGAGCGCCGCCGAGACCGCGCCGACGATGCGGCCGACCGCCGCCTGCACGTCGCGCACCGAGATCGCCGAGACGTTGGAAAAGCGGTCGGTGACCGCGGCTTCGAGCGCGCCGTCGTTCTCCGGCGCGGTGCGCGCGGTGGCGATGAAGCTCTGCGGCGCGCCGTCGAGCGTGCCGGGCGACAGCACCAGCGCGAAATTGATTCCAAGCGACGACCAGTCGATCTCGCGCAGATTGGCGATGGCGGCGGTGACCTCGCGGCCGAGGACGTTGACCGTCAGGGTGTCGCCGACCTTAAGGTTCATGCCGCGCGCCAGATTGGCGTCGAGCGACAAAAGCGGCGCGCCGCGATAATCGCGCGGCCACCAGGCACCCGCGACCAGGCGCGATCCCGGCGGCAGCTCGGCGGCATAGGTCAGGCCGCGCTCGCTGCGGACCGCCCATTGCGCCTCGGGCGCGACCTTCGCCTGCTCGACCGGCGTGCCGTTGAGCGCGGTGATGCGGCCGCGCAGGCTGGGGACGCGCGCGATTTCCTCGACGCCCGGCATGCCGGCGAGCAGCCGGTCGAAATCGGCGAGCTGATCCGGTTGGATGTCGATGAAGAAGAAGGAGGGCGCGCGCGCCGGCAGAGTCTCGTCGACCGTCGCGGCGATGTCGGCATGCACCAGCACGATGGCGACCAGCACGGCGAGACCGAGGCCGAGCGAGGCGACGACGCCCGCCGTCGGCGCGCCCGGCCGGTGCAGATTGGCGAGCGCCAGGCGTAGCGCCGGCCGGCGCGGGTGCAGGCGCCGGGCGACAGCGATCAACCCCATCGCCAGCAGGCGAAAGGCGACGAGCGCGCCCGCCGCGCCGGCGACGAACCACAGCGCCGTGCGGCGGTCGGCGGCCGAGAATATCGCGAGCGCCGCCAAAGCGAGCGCGGCGGCGCCGATCGCTAGCCAGATCCCGGCGAGCGGCGGCTGCGCCGGCGGCTCGATCAGGCCGCGGAACAGCGCCGCCGGCTTGACCTCGAGCGCCGTGCCGAGCGGCCACAGCGCGAAGACCAGCGTGACCAGCACGCCCTCGGCGGTGGCGAGCAGCAAGGGCTTGGCATAGAGCCCGAGCTCCGGCGCCACCGGCAGCGCTGCCGGCAGGAGCGGCGCCGCGGCGAAAGGCGCCAAGGCGCCCAGCGCCAGGCCGAGGGCGATGCCGCAAAGCGCCAGCGCCAGGATTTGCAAAAGGTACGCCCAGAAGACGGTGCGCCGGCTGGCGCCGAGGCATTTCAGCGTGGCGATCGCCGGCAATTTATCCGCGAGATGGGCGCGGATCGCATTGCCGATGCCGACGCCGCCGACCAGCAGCGCGGTGAGGCCGACCAGCGTCATGAACACCGTCAACCGATCGAGCAGGGTCTGCAGGCTCGGCGCCGCATCGGCGAAAGCGCGAATGCGCCAGCCGGCATCGGGCAAGGCGGTGCGCGCCTGCGCCGCGACGGCACCCGCATCGATTCCCGCCGGTAGCTTCACGCGATAGCCGTAACCGACCAGCGAGCCGGGCTGCGCCAGCCCGGTCGCGGCCAGCGCCGGCATGGCGATGGTCACTTTGGGACCGAAATCGATGCCGCCGGCGAGCGCGTCGGGCTCATGCGTCAGCACGGCGCGCAGCACGAAATCGGCATCGCCGATATGGATCGTGTCGCCCGGCTTCGCGCCGAGCCGCTGCAGCAACGCCGCCTCGGCGACCGCGCCCCACTGGCCGTCGCGGAAGGCGAGCGCCGCGCCGAGAGCCTGCGGCGGGTCGAGCGTCACGGCGCCGTAAAGCGGATAGGCGGAATCCACCGCCTTCAATTGAATGAGGCTGCGCGATGCGCCGGCGGCGCTGCGCGCCATGGCGCGCATGTCGATGATCTCGGCGACTTCGCCTTGCGCGGCCAGGAAGGCGTGCTCCGCCGCATCGGCGGGGCGATGGAAGAGATGGAATTCGAGATCGCCGCCGAGCAGCGCCTTGGCGTCGTGCTTAAGCGCATTGTCGACCGCGGCGCCGAGCGAGCCGACGCCGGCGGTGACGGCGACGCCGAGCGCCAGGCAGGCGATCAGCACACGGAAGCCGCGGATGCCGCCGCGCAATTCCCGCCGCGCCAGGGCGAAGGCGAGGGTCATCGCGGCGCCGCGCCGAGGCGCGCCAGCCCCGTTTCCGTATTCTCGTCGGCGACGATGCGGCCGTCGGCCAGCGTCACGATGCGGCCGGCGCGCGCCGCCAGGGCGCGGTCATGGGTGATGAGCAGCAGCGTCGTGCCCTGCCGCGCCGCCAGGTCGAACAGCAGATCGACCACCTTCGTGCCGGTCTCCTGGTCGAGATTGCCGGTCGGCTCGTCGGCGAGAATGAGCTGGGGCCGGCCGGCGAAGGCGCGCGCGATGGCGACGCGCTGCTGCTCGCCGCCGGAAAGCTGCGCCGGATAATGCGTCAGCCGGTGCTCGAGCCCGATGGCGGCCAGCACTTCGCGCGCCCGGGCAAAGGCATCGTCGCGGCCGCCGAGCTCCAGCGGCAATGCCACGTTTTCCAGCGCGTTCATGGCCGGGAGCAGATGAAAGGATTGGAAGACGATGCCGATATTGGCGCGCCGCAGCTCGGCCAGCGCATCCTCGTCGAGCGCGCCGAGATCGGCGCCGGCGATTCGGACGCGCCCGGCGCTCGGCCGCTCCAGCCCGCCGATCACCATCATCAGCGTCGACTTGCCCGAGCCCGACGGCCCGACCAGCGCCACGCGTTCGCCGGCATCGACACGGAGCGAGATGCCGCGCAGGACGTTGACCGCGCCGGCCGCGCTCGCCAGTGTAAGATGCAGTTCGTCGAGTTGGATGATCGGTTGAGCCGGAAGGGTCATGCCGCGCTTTTTCAGGACTGATCGGGGATATGGCGGCGGCCCCCGGCGCCTTGTCAATCTCGGCGCCGCCTTCCTGACGGTAATGTTATGGGCGGGCGAAGCGGCGCCGGCGACACCCGGCACGCCGATCCGCATTCTCGCCTTCGGCGACAGCCTGACCGCCGGCTACGGCCTGGCGCCGGAAGACAGCTTCCCGGTCAAGCTGGCGGCGCGGCTCCAGGCCGACGGCGTCGCGGCGGATGTCGTTAATGGCGGCTTCTCCGGCGACACCTCGGCCGGCGGGCTGTCGCGAATCGACTGGTCGCTCAAGGATAAGCCGCAATACGCGCTGGTCGAGCTCGGCGCCAACGACGCGCTGCGCGGCCTCGATCCAAAATCGACCGAGGCCAATCTCGACAAGATCCTCGCCCGCTTCAAGGCGGCCGGGGTCAGGACGCTGCTCATCGGCATGCGCGCGCCGGGCAATTGGGGCAGCGCCTATCAGGCGAATTTCGACGCGATCTATCCACGCCTCGCCCGGAAATACGGCGTGCCGCTCTATCCCTTCTTTCTCGACGGCGTGGCGCTCGATCCGGCGCTCAACCAGGGCGACGGCCTCCATCCCAACGCCCGCGGCGTCGAATTGATCGTCGCGCGCATCGCACCCGCCGTGGAGCGGCTGGTCAAGCAGCCGAAATAGCCGCCATGCTGCGCCTCTTCGCCGGCATCGCCTTGCCGCCGGAATTGAAGCTTCGTCTATCGCATCTGGCGTCGGGCGTGCCGGGCGCGCGCTGGGTCGATCCGGGCAATTATCACGTCACCCTGCGCTTCATCGGCGATGTCGACGAGGGCACGGCGAGCGACATCGACGCCGCCTTGGCGCGGCTTCGCGCCACGCGCTTCACGCTGACGCTTGCCGGCGTGGGCGCGTTCGGATCGCACAGCCTCTATGCCGGGGTCGCGCCCGAGCCGGTGCTGATGAATTTGCAGGCCAAGATCGAGCAGGCGCTGATTCGCCTCGGCTTGGCGCCCGAGGGGCGCAAATATTCGCCGCATGTGACGCTGGCCCGGCTCAAGGGCAGGCCCAAGGCGAAGCTCGCCGCCTATCTGGCGCAGCACGCGTTGTTCCACGCGCCGCCCTTCGACGTGACGCAGTTCACCCTGGTGGCGAGCTATCTGACGAAAAGCGGCTCGATCTACGAGGACCAGGCCGAATACGCGCTGGGCGGGGCGGCGGGTCTGAAAAGGTGATCGCGGCCGGGGCGAGTGAGGGGGGATCGCATCCGGCCGCGATCTTCGCGCGCGAGAGGCTTTCGGAAACGCGGAAAAGCGCCTGTCGCGACAAGGAGTCTAGGCGCGCGCGCTTAATCAACGGTGAAGTCGCGTGGATTGCCGGACATAATTGCCGGCAATTTGACGCGTAATCGCGGAATTATGTAGCAGTCTCACCTTGAGGATTAGAGAAGTCCCAACTGCTCAGATTCGTCGGCTTTTTTTGCGGCGCGTAAAACCTCAAGGCTCATCGGGATTTCGAGCCGCTTCTCATCCTCGACGATCTCCTTGACCGTCACGATGCTGATTTTGTCGTAGGGCTTCGGCATATCTTCGAGTTTGAAGTGACCCGCGCCCTTTGCTTCCGCCTTCATTGGCGCGCTAGGTTCTTCGAGCGTTATCAGCACGGCTAGGGATGCCTTTTCTCGCTCCATGTCACCACGCAAGGTCGCAATGTCACCTCGGTTCACGCCGCCAGATTTAACTTGGAAAACGATCTTTGCATTGTCTGTTTTCCCGGTCTTGAAATAGGCCACTCCGTCAATGCCCGCATCCGCGCCTTTCTTGTCATTTATGATGGCCCGGTTGTTCGTGTAGGTAAGAACGGCCCATTTCTCAAATTCCTTACGTAGCCGATCATCTTTCTTATGTGCCAGCGCCTCGGCAGATTTCATATCGCGTGGTATGCCGTCCGTTGTGATGTTATTGAATATTTTTGGTCCGTATGTTTTCTCAAGACGGCGCAGCACAACGGCGATTGACTGATAAGTTATGTCCATGCCAATCCATTTTCGCTTGAGCCGCTGCGCTACAGCGACCGTTGTTCCGCATCCGCAATAAGCATCAAGAACGGTGTCCCCCTCATTGCTGGATGCGCTAATCACTCGTTCTAATAGAGCTTCCGGTTTTTGCGTTTGATAGCCTTGGCGCTCGTCAGCATTGGGATTGATGATTGAAATATCCCACCAGTCCGGCATAGGGCTCTTCGCTTGCTCGCCTTTAATGCTGGTAGCTTTGCGAACACCGTCCTCAAAAACGGCCTGCTGCTTCTCCCCTTTCCACCGTTTCATGGTGCCCGGCGATGGCGCTCCATAGAGAACGTTGAAAGTGCTGTTCGCGCGCGACTTCGTATAGAAATGAATGTTGTCGTGGTTGCTAACAAATTGCCCGGCAGCCACGCTCCATTTCCGGTAGCACCAGATTATTTCATTTCTATACTCGCCGCCGTGCGGGCAAAACACAGCGTCCAGAAGTATCTTTAGGTAATGGCCCGCTGTCGGGTCGCAATGAAGATAGAAACTTCCGCTTTGTTTTAGAACGCGCTGAATTTCGGTCGCGCGTAGCGCCATGCTGATGAGGTAGGCGAGTAGGCTTCCTTCCCCGAGTACGGAATGAAGTCCCTTGATAAGCTCGACAAGCTTTGCTGTGAACCTACCCTCGGCGTTGGCGAGAATTTCATCAAATCCCGCTATCGCGTGATCGTCCCAAATCCATGTATCGGTGAAGGCGTGAGCCTGGGCACGATCCTCGCCGCCGATGTTGTTATAGATTTGGTTGTAGTTTCGCTTCGAGTTGAACGGCGGGTCGATGTAGCAGAGGTCAACCGATTCGTCTTTGATCTTGCGCCGTAGGATGTCGAGATTATCGCCGTAAAAGAGTCGGTTGATTCCATTACGC
>Ga0209483_1000055_pt1 | contig 112291 bp, 114 predicted proteins | sample NGEPerA_FD_184508 | JGI IMG/M metagenome (GOLD analysis project Ga0209483, IMG submission 184508) | Arctic peat soil microbial communities from the Barrow Environmental Observatory site, Barrow, Alaska, USA - NGEE PermafrostL2-A... | ecosystem: Environmental > Terrestrial > Soil > Wetlands >... | reverse complement strand
TTTGACATCTCGCAGCGACGACGCCCACAACTCAAGCGTCGCTTCAATCGATGCTCCAGACATCCATGACCTCCCGAATCATGGTCGCCCATGGATTCAGAAGTTCGATCAAAGCGCAACTGTAATGCTAAGGCTTGGGCGTGGTCAGGTTTGTCGTCATGCCGTTGGCGACATTGTCTCTCGCGGTAAAGGCGGAGGTCGTTATATCCGCCGCATACAATGCTTTCAGATAGGCCATGTCGCTTGGCGTGATGCTTTGCGGTTTCTCGCGCGCGGGGCAGCCGGACGACATCAGGTCCAGGATGCTGGGCATCTCGTTGCAATCGTCCAGCGACTGCGCCTGAGAGAGCGCCATCATGGCGATGTAATCCGAAATCGGTCCGATCTCGTGGCCCGCTATCTTGTTCATATCGGCCAGAATGAGCGTGTTCCCGATCTGGCTGCTGTTTCTTGGCCTTATGTGACTGCCGGTTCCCGTGTACGGGCTGGCGCCATAGGCATGATCGATTCCAAGATGCCCGGACGCGGTCTTCTGGGAACCGTCCGGCGTAATGACGGCGCCGTGCGCGTTCGGATCATTTCTGGTGCCGGTGACATACCAGGCCTGGATGGGCCGCCACACATGCTTCAGCGCCCGTGTTTCATGCACATAATGCGGACCGAGAATCTCACCGTTCGTTTTTTCCGCAAGGTTGTTGATCACGTCCTGCGGATCGTCCGTGAACAGCATTTCGACATTGGCGCGGCACGTCGCGGCATCCTGAACCACGGTGCCAACGCTCTTCGCCACGGAGACGATGCGCGCCGTCACGAAATCATTATAGGCGGCGGGAAGCCCCAAAGTGATGGGACAGATTCCTTTCGGCCCATCGCGAACAAGCAAACCGCTTTTTCGGTCAAGCGCCGCATGCTGTTCGACGAATTGCGCGATCACGGCCTTGAACTGTTCGTCGACTTGCCGCTGTCCGATCACCGTGACCGTCTCGACGGGTTTTGGTGGCGTCGTTTGTGGTGTCTGAGCGGGCTGCGCGGAAGAGGCGGTCGCAACAATCAACGGCGACGCAAAGACCGCCGCGCGCAAAAAACCTGCCAGCTTCGCCATGATCCGCACCTTGGATCGCATCTCGGGAGCAATACTATGCCCGCGCCCTTTGCCCGCAAGTATCGTGGCCGCGAAATTTGTCGCAAAGTATAAACGGCATCGTTCGCAGGACATGCTGCCTAGTCGCCGCCGAGTCTTCCTTTATTGCTCGTGGACGTTGTCTTTTTCTTGCTCTCCCGAGCCTTCGTCATTCTTATAAAACTCAGGTCCGAAACTCTTTACGAGAATAAAAACGGCTGCTGTACAAATCACCAACGCCGTTAAATCGTACGTCCCAAAAAAATGACGCTCGCCATAATAATTATATAAACAAAAAATCAAGGGTGCTCCGGCAACCGCCACGATCGCCACTTTTTTCTGTACGGACCAATTAGACATAGTAGAGATTTCCCGTTTGCTGAAATTGGGTCGCGCGCACTACCCGACCTTGGACAATTTGATCTCGATCTTGCGTCCCACGGCGCGGGCGTATTTCACCAGCGATGTGGTGGAGGGCAGGCCGTTGCCGCTTTCCATCCGCGCCACGGCGGATTGCGAGGTGCCCATGCGGCGGGCCACCTGCGCCTGCGTCAGCTTCGCCTTGGCGCGTGCCACCGTGAGCAATTTGAGCGCGCGTGCGAATTCCTTTTTTAACGCGTCATAATCTTTCTCGAGGGTCGGATTATTCGCCCGTTTGTGCTTCGAGACTTCTGCGCTTCCCATTTTCGCTTCTCTTGTTTCGCACATTCCAACGCATATCATTCTTGATATATATCGAAAATGATATGTTCGTGTCAAACCCGGAGCTTCAAAGCACCAACGTCCGTTCCTCTATTCGCGGTGGGTTGAGTTTGTAGTCGGAGAAGCGCAGCCAAGTTGGCCGTATGCGGACATAGGCGATGCCGGGCCAGAAAGAGCGCGAGCGTCCGTCATCGCCCCACGTATCGAAATAGACCTGTTTGATGCGCTCCAACTCGCCGTTTTCGGGCGTGTCGGCCACGCCCTCGATCTGCAAGGTCTGCTCGTTCTCCCAGCCGATCACCGCCGCCACGCGATGGTCGCGCGCAAGGTTGGCGTATTTGCGCGATGTTCCCAGTGTGTCGAACACGATTTCCAGATCGTGCGACACCGCGATGCCGATCACGGCGGACTCGATGCCACCCGCTTCGTGCAGAGTGGAGATCACGCCATATTTGTGGCGCCGCACATAGGCGGCGATCTCTTCATTCGTGAGTGTCATGCGCTCCTCAATTGCGTCCCGCTCAATCCGGCGCCTACAATAAATGCATCATAGCCTGTTTGAAGGAATCTCCATCATGTCCACAACGCTGGAAGCGGTTCGTCCGATAACGCTGGCGGAGATCCGCGAGGCGCGTACGCGCATTGCGGGCACCATCTTGCGCACGCCGCTGGTCAAGCTGCAGCTCGGTCCGGATTTTCCCGACATCCGCCTCAAGCTGGAGAACCTCCAGCCGATCAACGCTTATAAACTTCGCGGCGCGGCCAATGCCGTCGCCATGCTCAGCGAGTCCGAGCGCAAACGCGGCGTGTGGACGATCAGCGCGGGCAATGCGGGGCAGGGCGTCGCCTATGCCGCGCGGGCGGCCGGCGTTCCCTGCACCGTCGTCGTGATCGACACCGCGCCGGAGTCGAAGAAGGAGCGCATGAAGGCGCTGAGCGCGAAGCTTGTCCTCGTTCCTTTCGACACCGCGTGGAAGGCGATGGAGGTGCGGTCCTATCCCGGTGTCGAAGGCACCTTTGTGCATCCGTTCGACGATCACAATTTCATCGCCGGCAACGCCACAATGGGTCTGGAGATTCTGGAAGACGCGCCCGATGTGACGGCCGTGATCGGCGCCATTGGCGGCGGCGGCCTTGTCACCGGCCTCGGCAGTTCGATTAAGGCGCTCAAGCCGCATGTGCGAATTTTCGGCGCGGAGCCGGAGACGGCCGCGCCTGCGGCTTTGTCGTTTCAAAAAGGCTCGCCGCAAGTGTTCAATGCGTGGGAGTCGTCGTTTGTCGATGGCGCGGGCGGCAAGAGTGTGTTCCCGCGCATGTGGGAGCGCATGAAGCCTTTGGTGGACGGCTATATCGTCGTCTCGCTCGAACAAACCAGGCACGCCATGCGGCTCATGGCGGAAAAGGCGCGTATCATTTCGGAAGGCGCGGGTGCCTTGCCGCTCGCGGCCGCGCTCACGGGCAAGGCCGGCAAAGGCCCCATCGTCGCCATCGTCTCCGGCGGCAATATCGATCTGAAAAAATTCTGCGAGATTGTCAGCGCGTAAGCGCGACGTTCACTTCTTATGGATGATCTTCGCGCGCTTCTTTTTCGGCGGCGGCGGATTTTCGGCGAGGAGACGCGCGGCTTCGCGGTCAGTCTCTTCTTTCGCCAGGCGCAGCTCGCGCAGCTTGGCGGTCTTGGTGTCGCTGGCAACGCGTTCGGTTTCCATCTGCTGATAGATCACGCTGTTGCGGTTTTCTTTCGCCGTGAAATGTTCGAGCGCTTTGCGGCGCACGCTGTCGCGGTCGCGGGCCTGCGGCGGGGCGCTGCTGCGCTGATTGAAATTGTCGGTCATCAAATTTCCCTTTCTCGCGGGATACAAAACGGGCGGCGTGGTTTCCCGCGCCGCCCGCCTGTCGTTTCACTCAATACCGTTTTAGACGGCCTTGAGATTAACCGCCTTCGAGCCGCGAGCGTCGGGCTGGGTGTCGAACGACACTTTCTGCCCTTCGTTCAGCGAGCGCAGACCGGCCTGCTCAACGGCAGTGGCGTGAACGAACACGTCCTTGCCGCCGTCATCCGGCGCGATGAATCCGAAACCTTTGGAGGTATTGAAGAACTTCACGGTACCGATAGTCATTTGTACGTTTTCCTTAGACATTGTGATTTTCCGCACGCGCGACACGCGCGGGCGGACGTGGAAAACGAAAGCATCAGGGAATTTAAAGTGTCCGTTTCGTCCGGCGCGCAACAAAGCGAGTCGTATTAACAGGAGCGCTTCGTCTGACGGGACGTAAGAACCACGTGGACTTTATATGGGCGCTAATGCCCCAAATAGCAAATGCCGCGCAGGAAACGCACGTTTTCCGCCGCTTTATCCGCGCGCGGCGATGCGGCCGGCGGGCGTCGGCGCCACGCCGCCCATGGCATCCTGGATCAGGCCGAGCGCGATCAGCCTAGCGCGCCGCTCGGCCGGAAGCGAACCTTTGCTCATGAAACTGCGCAGCACGATGAGGCGCAGCGAGGTCATCTCGTCATGCGTGAGATCGCTGGCGTTGGGGATGCGGTCCAAATTTCGCCTTCCTTGGTTGGCACAAGTATAAGCGTGATTGCAGGTAAATGCCTTGAAAATCGCAGGCGCTGCCACCATTTAACCTGTAACTACACAGCCTTGCCGAATTTTGGTGCAGCCAGCGCGCGGATTCGCCGCTTGCGCAGGAGACAAAGCCATGGAAAACAACAATGCCTTTCGTTTGAGCCGCATACAGGCCGAAGGTTGGAACGCGGCACGCCGCTACCTGCACAACGATCTGGATGAAGCGAAGATCGCGGCGCTCAATCCGTATGGCGAAGAATTGGAAAAGGCGCGCTGGAATGTTGGCTTCCACGGCGCGCTCGAAACTTTGGGAACGAAATAATGTACAGTGAAAGTCTGGAAGAGCGCCGCGCCGAAAACACGCAGCGCAAGCCGGCAGATCAATCCTTCCTTCCCGATCTGATCGCAGTGTTGATGGCGCACCCGGCCGGCCTTCGCCGCTGGAGCGTGATGCGCGCCATGCGGTTGCGCAGCGAGAAGGCGGGCCGCGAAGTCACGCCGAAATTCGAGGACGATGTGGAACGCGTGTTCCGCCGCTATTGCCAGGGCGACGCCGTGCGCGCCGGCATGAGCAATGCGCCGGGCGAGCTGTTTCACCGCCCGAAGGAAAAGGCTGGCGAAGTCTGGGCCGTGTTCCCCGACAAGGCGCAAGCCTGGCTCAACGGCGAGCGCAGCGCGGCGTAAGTTACGCAGCGCATGTCCGTCACGATCTATCACAATCCGGGTTGTTCGAACTCGCGCGGCGCGCTGGAGATCATCCGCGCGTCGGGCATCGAACCTGTCATCGTCGAATATCTGAAGACGCCGCTGTCGAAAGCGGATCTTAAGGCGCTGGTGGCGAAGACGGGTCTGGATCTGTGCGCGCTGTTGCGCACGAAAGAACCGGCCTATGCCGAATTCGATCTGGCGCATGCAAATGATGACGCTTTACTGGACGCGATCGTGGCGCATCCCATCCTGCTCAACCGCCCGATCGTGGTGACGCCGAAAGGCGCGAAACTCTGCCGCCCGCCGGAGCTGGTGCGCGACCTTCTCTAGCCTTGGGCCGAATGGTGCGCTCGTGCGTTATCATTTGGCAATTAGAGGGCTATGCCCATGAGTCTCCTTCTCATCATCATTATTCTGTTGGTCCTGTTTGGCGGCGGCGGTGGCTATTACGCCCATCGCAACTATGGTGGCCGCGGCCTCGGCGGCGTTCTGGGCCTTGTCCTCATCATCATTCTCATCCTGTGGCTGGTCGGCGGTCTGCACTGAGCGATTAATCGCCTCATTTCGGGATCGACGGCGCGGCAAATCCGTTTGCTGAAGAGCGGGTGTGCGAAGACACGCCAACTCATCGGGAGATGCATGATGATCAAAACAGTTTTTGCCGCCGCACTATTGGCGGGCCTGCTCGGCGCGAATACAGCCGGCGCGGTGCCGGCGCCGAAGGTTTCCGGCGAGCGCTGTGACCAGTATGGCTGCTGGACGATGCAGTGCGACGCCAACAGCAACCACTGCCACCGCCACTGGATCACCGACCGCGACCGCGCGGGCCCGGCGCGATTCACGCCGCCGGTGGATGCGCAAACCCACAAACAATCCGTCTGCGACCCCAACGGCGACAACTGCCGCTGAGTGCGGGCGTGTTGCTAGGTTATTACGCGTTACCGCGCACATGACCTCCGCCTGTCATGGCCCGCCTAATGCGGGCCATCCAGGTAACGCGCGCTCCTTTCGTGAAAAACTATCTCGTCATGGCTGGACTTGTTCCGGCCATCCATACGCTCCGTCTCGCAGTGAGATCATGGGTCGCCGGGACAAGACCGGCGATGACGATGTTATTGTTGTGAGATAAAGGCGAACCCACCTGGGTGGCCCACATTCCGGCGGCCATGGCAGTGGTGTTTGTGTCTGCGCGCGGAGCGCAATCAATTCTCGATCTTCAAAATCGCGATCTCGCCCAGCGACGCGGCCGCTTTGAGGACGTCGCCGACGCGCGCGCCGATGAGGGCGGCGGCGAGGGGGCTGCGGAAATTGAGGAGGCCGCGGGCGGGATCGGCTTCGTCCTCGCCCACGATTTGAAATGTCTGCTCGCGGCCCGCGCGCTTTAAAGTGACGCGGCTGCCGAACGCGACAGCGTCGTCCGCTGATGGCGTAACGACCTGCGCGCTTGCCTTGGCGTGGCGCCAGTAGCGCAGATCGCGCTCCAGCGTTTCCTTGACGAGACTCTCGGGATTGTTTTTCAGCGCGTCTTCCAGACGCGCAACTTCGGCCTCGATCGCGCGCAGCCCCGCCGCCGTCACCAGATTGGGACCGTCCGACACCATCCGCTCCGGCGGCGGCGCAGACTCTGCTGTCTCTTTGACGAACGCGCGGGACATGAGCTTCCTGTTTATCGAGCACTATTGTGTTTCAGTCATGCACTGTGAGCTGTCCCCGGTTCGGATGACACTCGGTTAAGCTAATCCCATCTTCATCTCGAACTCCATAGGGCTGACATATCCGATCGTCGAGTGTCTGCGCCTGGGGTTGTAGAAGCGCTCGATGTAATCGAACACATCGGCCCTGGCCTCGTCCCGCGTTCGATACGTCTTGCGCGCAATGCGTTCGGTCTTGAGCGATGAGAAGAAGCTCTCCATCACCGCATTATCCCAGACATTGCCGGCTCGGCTCATCGAGCAGGTGACGCCGTGATCGTCCATCAGCCGCTGGAACTGCTCGCTGGTGTACTGGCTGCCCCGATCAGAGTGATGCAGCAGCGCGTCCGGCTTGCCCCGGCGCCAGATGGCCATCACCGGTGCGTCGGTGACGAACTGCGCCGTCATCGTCGCGCTCATCGACCAGCCCACCACGCGGCGAGAGAACAGATCGAGGACTGCTGCCACATAGAGCCAGCCTTCGGCGGTCCAGACATAGGTGAAGTCCGCCACCCATTTGCGGTTCGCAGAAGGGGCCTGGAAGGTGCGGTCGAGCACATTGGGCGAGATCGCGCTGGTCGACCGTGCGCCGGTGTCGATCGGCAGGCGCCGCCGTCTAGGCCTTGCCTTCAAAGCCTGTTGGCGCATGAGCCGCTCGATCCGGTGCAGTCCGCAGGCAACACCGTCGGCGATCATGTCGTGCCATACGCGCCTGGCGCCATACGTCCGGTCGCTGGCCAGGAAGCTTGCTCGTACCTTCCCAGCCAGATCCTCGTTGCTGCGACTGCGCTCACTGCGCGGTCGTGTCAGCCAGGCATAGAAGCCACCACGCGAGACACCGAGCGCCCCGCATATCCATCCCGCTGGCCATACTGCTCGGTGCTTCGCGATGAAGGCGAACTTCACAGACTCTCCTTCGCGAAGTAGGCCGCGGTGAGTTCAACTGGTCAGCGCAACACTCTGGCTGAACTTAGCACCGGGTGTCTGATAGCCAAGCGTCTTCCGTGGACGCGTGTTGAGTTTAAACGCGACGGCGTCCAGGTCGTCCTGGCTATAGACGGATAGGTCTACGCCATTCGGGAAGTACTGACGCAGCAGACCGTTAGTGTTCTCATTGCTGCCTCGTTGCCAGGGACTGCGCGGATCGCAGAAGTACACGTCCACATCTGTGGCAATTGTGAACCGCTTGTGCTGTGCGAGTTCCGTGCCGCGGTCCCAGGTGAGTGACGACATTAATCCGTCCGGTAGCTGCTTCACCTCCCTGACCAGGGCGGATACGACGCTGTCGCTGTCCTTCCCGTCAACACGGACGAGCATCACGAAGCGCGACTGACGCTCAACCAAAGTAGCAATGTGTGTGTTCTTGCTACCGCTCAGCAGATCACCTTCCCAATGACCTGGTATCGCGCGGTCTGCGACCTCGGCAGGCCGCTCTCGTATCGATACCGCGTCAATGATTTGACCGCGCGGCTGACCTTGCGTGCTCGATGTCTTGCCGCGGCGCATGATCCTTCGGCTGCGTAGGTGCGAGAGCAATTCCTTTTTCAGCACACCGCGAGACTGGACGAACAGACTCCGGTAAATCGTCTCATGGGACACCCTCATCGTCTCATCATCAGGGTATTCAACCTTGAGCCATCCCGACACCTGCTGCGGAGACCATTGTTTGCTGAGTTTCCGAGCGACGATCTCTTGCAGGGGTTGATTGACCGCAAGACGACAGGGTTTTGGACGTCGTGCCCGTTGCCAGGCCCGCGCGTCCGCATCGGTCGCACGATATTTGATCCGGCCATGATTCCGGCAGATTTCGCGGCTAATCGTTGATGTCGATCGCCCGAGTTGCGTAGCAATTCTGCGCATCGACAGACCGGCCACCAGACCACGCGATACCTCCTCACGCTCTTGAAGCGATAAAGATAGCCGAGATCTGACCCTGCGGGTTGGTGCGATACCGCCTTTGGACAACAGCACACCAAACACCGATGCCGCATGTCTGCCGAGCGCGCGACCTATATCGCTAAGAGACTGGCCCGCACGCCATCTCTTCCAAAGCTCTTCCTTTTGCTCAAACGACAGGCCCGGTCGACCCATTTGTGCCATTGCGAACTCCCGAGGTGCAGCATCATTTCGATCATGTTGCTTTCACCCATTGAATCCACCGCGGCTTTTTTTAGGATGTCGCGCTCGGCCTTGAGCTTCGTCACCTCGCGCTTCAGACGCGTGATCTCGGCAGCTTCCGGCTTCATCTGACCATGGCCGGGAAAGGAATGCTGCGGATCGCCCGCAAAATCCTTCACCCATTGGCGCAACTGAGTCTGATGCACGCCCAAATCCTGCGCCGCCTGTGCCACCGACACACCGCGTTCCTTGATCAGCTTCACAGCCTCAAGCTTGAACTCTCGTGCAAACTTCCGTCTCTCCATGACCCACCTCCGGTTCCATAAAAACACCTAACTCGGTGTCTTCAAAACCGGGGACAGCTCAATTCGCTTATCGATGGCGCAGCCAACTATCTCTCCGATTATTCGTGATGTATCTGGACCAATTGGAATTCCAATGGTTTGGCCGTCTTGGCCTCTTCTGACCAACTGATCCAATTTATTGAATGTCACGACAGCGGAATTGGCATTGCCATCTTTTTTAACTGCTGCTTTACCGTGGACTGCCCAAGGTATCGAGTGAGTGTAGATGGATTGGTAGAATCTTTGGATATCGCTCTTCGCAACGTATCCATATTGACCAAGCCTTTCGTGCATCAATCTGTGCAGTTCGGGGAATGGCGTTATTTCAATGGCACGAGTACCATCTTCGTCCTTTGTTGGAATAGACAAGCTGGATGCCGAAGCTTTGAATTGCGCTTCAATGGCTTTCCAATTGTTGGTGACAAAGTTCGCAACAAAGAACTGCGCGACCGGATGTGTGACGACAAATGGACGGCGCCGAAAGCCGGCCTTGCTGGCACTATAGTCGATTGCTTTTAGTCGATTAGGCTTCGACGCAAATGGCTCAAAAGCCTTGGGATTTTTCGATGCAAAATTGCCAAAGGACTGGCTCGTGAAAACCGGCGGCAACTCTTCCGGGATGTATCCCTTTGCAAGGAGAAGTCTCAAAAAGTCATCGGCTATGCAAATCTTGATAGCACAACCAAAAGTCACGCGTCGCTAAAAACCGTCATTACTCAGTATTTCTGTTCTTGACTACCGACTCCGGCTCCCAAACGTCTTTGGCACCCCCGGCCGGCTGGCGCGCTTCATCCTCGTCCGTGAGCCCTTCCCCCGCGCGGCTTTGCCGCCGTCGTCCGAGGGGTTGCCGTCGCGCACGGCCGAGAGGAAGGCGTCGTCCACGGCGCGGTCCACTTCGCTTTGCCGCGCGAAGGGATCGTCGGAGATTTTCAGGTCCACGGCCTGAAGCCGCTTGAGTTCGTCGCGGATGCGCGCCGCGGTTTCGAATTCCAGATTGCTCGCGGCCTCACGCATCTGTTTTTCCAGATCGGCGATATGCGCCTTGATGTTGTGGCCGATGAATTCCTTGCCGTCTTCGCTAAGGCCCGCATCCACCATCACATGGTCTCGCTCATACATGCTGCCCATGATGTCGGAGATGTTCTTCTTGATGCTGATCGGCGTGATGCCGTTGGCGGTGTTGTACGCTTCCTGCTTGGCGCGGCGGCGGCTGGTTTCCGCCATGGCGCGCTCCATCGAGCCGGTGATGCGGTCGGCATAGAGGATCACCTTGCCGTCCACATTGCGCGCGGCGCGGCCGATGGTCTGGATCAGCGAGGTTTCGCTGCGGAGGAAACCTTCCTTGTCCGCATCCAGAATGGCGACCAGCGCGCATTCGGGAATGTCGAGGCCCTCGCGCAAAAGGTTGATGCCCACCAGAACGTCGAAAGCGCCCAGGCGCAGATCGCGGATGATCTCGATGCGCTCCAAGGTTTCCACGTCGCTGTGCATGTAGCGCACGCGGATGCCCTGTTCGTGCATATATTCGGTGAGGTCTTCCGCCATCTTCTTGGTCAAGGTCGTGACCAGCGCGCGATAGCCGCGCTTGGCGAGCAGATGGCATTCCGCGATCAGATCGTCCACCTGCGTTTCGATGGCGCGCACTTCCACCGGCGGGTCGATCAATCCCGTTGGACGGATCACCTGTTCGGCGAAAATGCCGCCGGTGCGTTCCAGCTCCCACGGGCCGGGCGTGGCGCTGACATAGATGGTGGCGGGGCGCATCGCGTCCCACTCCTCGAATTTCAGCGGCCGGTTGTCGATGCAGGAGGGCAGGCGGAAACCGTATTCGCTGAGCGTGAATTTGCGGCGGTAATCGCCTTTGTACATGGCGCCGATCTGCGGAACGGTCACGTGGCTTTCGTCGGCGAAGACCAGCGCTTCGTCCGGCAGATATTCGAAGAGTGTCGGCGGCGGCTCGCCGGGCTTGCGGCCAGTCAGCCAGCGCGAATAATTCTCGATGCCGGCGCAGGAGCCTGTGGCCTCGATCATTTCCAGATCGAACTGCGTGCGCTGTTCCAGGCGCTGCGCTTCCAAGAGCTTGCCGTTCTTGCGGAAATCTTCGAGGCGCAGGATCAACTCGGCCTTTATGCCCTTCATCGCCTGCGCCAGCGTGGGCCGCGGCGTCACGTAATGCGAATTGGCATAGACCTTGATCGTCTCCAGCGTGCCCGCGCTGCGGCCGGTGAGCGGATCGAATTCGCTGATGCTGTCCACCACATCGCCGAACAGTTCGATGCGCCAGGCGCGGTCTTCGTAATGCGCCGGGAACAGGTCGATCGTGTCGCCGCGCACGCGAAAGGTGCCGCGCGCAAAGGCGGCGTCGTTGCGGCGGTATTGCAGCGCGGAGAGATCGCGCATCATCTCCATGCGGTCGAGGCGCATGCCTTTCTTGAGCGTAACGGCGGTGCCCGAATAGGTCTCCACCGAACCGATGCCGTAGATGCACGACACCGACGCCACGATGATGACGTCGTCGCGCTCCAGGATCGCGCGCGTCGCCGAATGGCGCATGCGGTCGATCTCCTCATTGATGGAGGAGTCTTTCTCGATATAGGTGTCGGTGCGCGGGATGTAGGCTTCCGGCTGGTAGTAATCGTAATAGGAGACGAAATATTCCACCGCGTTTTCGGGAAAGAAGTTCTTGAACTCGGTGTAGAGCTGCGCCGCCAGCGTCTTGTTGGGCGCGAGGATGAGGGCGGGGCGCTGCACCGCCTCGATGATCTTCGCCATCGTGAACGTCTTGCCCGAGCCGGTGACGCCGAGCAGAACCTGATCGCGCTCGCCCGGCATCATCGCGCCGCCGGCATTGATGATCATTTCCGTGGTGGGATTCTTGTTGGCGCCGGGAATGATGCGCCCCGCGCCGAAGCCGCTGTCGTTGCGCCCGGTGGCGCCGCCGCCTTCGCCGCGCAGGCCCTCGACCAGTTCCTTGATCGCGGTGGGCTGATCGCCCGCCGGTTCGTATTCGCTGACCAGCTTGAACGCCTTGCCGCCTTCGGATTTGGGCGGACGCGCCGGGCGGTGCGGCACGAAGCCAGCAACCTCGGCCCCGGTCGCGCCATGCATCGGCAGATCGCCGATCCCCGGCGGCGCGGGATCGTAAGCGTCGCCCAGCGGCGGAACCGGAACTTTCTCGACCGCCGCGCGGAACTTCGCAGCGTTGTTGGAGAGACCGCGTTCTGCCTTGCCCTTCCGGACCCGGGGAATCATGCCGTTATTGTGCGCCATGGCCGTAACATAATGCGTGAGCCGGAAATTTGCAGGGGTTTTGCTGACGTCCTGCTGACATAGTGTGGCAGCAGGCTTGGATCGAGGCGGACAACAATGCCAAGAAGAATACTGACCGCTATCGCTATAATCCTGCTTGTAGCCGCCTTTTCCCGAACACCGGTGTTCTGCGGAGCGGTAACCCCGTCGTCTGGTAGTACCGTTGTCGGCACAAGGGCGTTGATCGAGGTAGATTTGCCTGCCTATTGGCGATCCAGCGCAGAAAAGGTCAGCCACGCTGATCGCGCGCGTAAGAATGAAGTGATTATGGACCAGTCGGCAGAAGTCTTGCGCCGTCGCGTTGCAGACATGACAGGAGTTTTGCCGTCGTTACTCCTGTTGCGGAACAATCGTATCCAGGTCGGTATTCCGGGATTTACCGACATTGCGAAACTAAGAGAATATTTTGCTCCGCCTGAAAAGCTTTCAGTGCGTCTTGTCGATGATAAAGTTTCGGACGATGACATTCGCAAAGGACGCGTACCGCCGGGGGATGAGATTTTGGATCAGGCAGAGGCGCCGGGTGAAAACCGATCACCGCTTGCCGTACACAAAGAAATAATTTTGTCCGGTGACAGGATCGACAGAGCATCAAACGCTGTTGAAGAGCATAGCGGCGAACCGATTGTCACGATAGTGCTGGATCAGCGGGGCAAGGAAACGTTCGCAGACATCACACGTGAAAACATTCATCGCAGGCTCGCGATTGTTTTGGGCAAGAAAATCTTGTCTGCACCTATGATCCAAATGCCGATTCTTGGCGGTGAGATTGAGATTAGTGGAGATTTTACTTCGGAAGCCGCTGCTAACCTGGCTGTACAACTATCCCGCGGCGCTTTACCAGCTCCGTTCCGTGTTTTGGAATTGCATGTTATGCGTGGCCCAAAGTAGCTGGCTCACTCCGCGGCGTGCAGCGTCGGAATTTTCCTTGTGTCGATGCGGCGTTCGGCTCGCCATAGATCGTAGGCCGATTGCAGGTTGAGCCAGAGCCGCGCGCCATTGCCGCAAAGCTTGCCGAGCCGCACGGCCATCTCCGGCGTCACAGGGCGCGGATCGCGCCGCGCGACAATGCGATGCAAGGTCTGGCGCGTGATACCAAGTTTGGCCGCCGCCTCCATCACCGAGAGGCCGAGCGCCGGCAGAACATCCTCGCGCAGGATTTCGCCCGGATGCGTCGGTGGCAAAGCGCGCTTAAGAGCCATGATAATCCTCCAGTTCGACAGCGTTTGCCACGCCGTCTTCCCAAGCAATGTGATCCGCCAGTTTCCCGTCACGCGCATCGAATAGCGCCTTGGATCGAAACCCTTTAGCGCATGAAAGCGGAATCCCGGCACGTCCAGGTCGCGCACACTCTCGCCGCTTTCGAGGATCGACAGAATGCGCCCGATTCGCGCTCGTGCATTCGGATTCACGCCCGCGGGATTGTTCTTCTCCCACAGATTGCGGAGCGCCTTGCTGCGAAACGAGCCGATCACTTGTAACTTATAATGTTACATAAAGTGATTGTCAAGTTATGGGATACAGGGCGGAGCTTGGTTGTCTCCTTTTCTCTGCATCGGCTTGGGCCTGAAGCCTGCCGTCATTGTGAACTATAACATGATCGCAATGCCCTTCACGATCGCGCTGCATCGGCCGCAGACCATTGACAGACATCGGATCGTATGCCAATTTTTTGGCATGGCCGGACGTTCCACCCGCGCGCGCAATCCCGCGATCCCCAAAAAGGATAGCTACAGCCGCCGTGAGCGCGAGATTATGGATGCGCTTTACAAGCTCGGCAAAGCGTCTGCCGCGCAAATTCTCGAACAGATTCCCGATCCGCCCACTTACACCGCCATCCGCAGCCATCTCACCATCCTCGAGAAGAAGGGGCATGTGCGGCACAGCGATGACGGCACGCGCTATATTTACGAGCCGCTGGTGGCGCGCGAGCAGATGGGCCATCGCGCCATCGACTCGCTTCTCAAAACCTTCTTCGACAATTCCGTGGAGCGCGCGGTGACGGCGCTGCTGACGCGCAAGGACGCCGACGTCTCCGCCGATGATCTAGACCGGCTGTCACGCCTAATCGAGAAAGCCAAAAAGGAGGGACGATGAGTTCGTTTCTGGCCTTGCGCTTTTTGCTGACCGTGGGCGATCTGTTCGCCGCCAGCGCGCTGATCATGGCGCTGGCGTGGCTTGCTCCATTCCGCAAAACAGCGAGCCTGCGCCATCTGGCATGGGTGGCCGCTTTTGGCGCGCTTCTGTTGTTGCCGTTGCTGCTCGCGATCGTTCCGTCGGAATTCAACCTCGCGCTGGCCGCGCCCGCCGTTTCGGTTCCGCAAATGGTTGCTGCGCAGACTATTGACGTGCCGGCGGTCGCTGCCGCGCTCCCGCAACCAGAGTCGTTTCATTTCGATGTTGCGATGTTCATGTGGGCGCTCATCGTCGTCTGGTTTTTGGGCGTTGCGGTCATCGCGATTCGAGGCGCGATAGCGATATTCGGTCTGGACCGGCTGCGCCGCAACAGCGTTAGTCATATTTTCCGCGAGCTTCCGAAGATCGCGGAAGGCCACGACATTCGCATCGCGCCGGATGAATGTGGTCCCGTCACCTGGGGATTCCTGCGGCCTGTCATTCTTCTTCCCAAGAGTGCGGACTTCTGGCCCACCGAGCGCGTGACCGCCGTTCTGCTGCATGAGATGGCGCATATAAGCCGCCGTGACAGTCTCACGCAGATGTTGTCGCTGCTGGTTTGCGCACTCTACTGGCCCAACCCCTTCGTCTGGATCGGCGCACGCGCGATGCGCCGCGAAGCCGAGATCGCCGCCGATGACGCGGTGATCGTCTCCGGTGTACGGCCGTCCTATTACGCGGCGGAGTTGATTCATCTGGCGGCGCAGTTTCGCGCACAACGGCCCGCACTTCTCAATGTCCCCATGGCAGAGCGCGCGGCACTGGAAGCGCGCGTGGAATCCATCCTTGCGCAGAATCAACAACGAACGGGAGTAACGTCGATGGATGTTCTGAAAATCACGACAGCCGGATTTGCCGCCGCCGCCGCATTGGCTTTCGCGCGGCCGTCTCTCGCGCAGGATGTGCCGCAGCCGCCGGCACCGCCAGCGATGGCCGCGCCTGCCGCGCCGCCCGTCCCCGCTACGCCAGCTGCACCGCCCGCGCCGGTTACACAGGCCGATCTGCCCACGCCTCCTGCGCCGTCGACGGCCGGTGCTGGCGATCATCACCATCACGCCCACATCCACATCGTCCGCACATTTCAGGACCGCGACGGGCATTCCCACGTTCAGACCATCGACCGCGATGTCGATCCCCATCACATGATGATGGATGTCGATCCCAACATCGAAGACGCGATGCAAGAAGTGCATGCTCATATGAAGGGGATGCATGACATGGAAGCGATGCATGCCCATATGGCGGCGATGCATGAGATGATGGCGGAGCATCCTCACATCGAGGCGCAAGTGCATGAAGCCTTCGCCCAGGCCCGCGCCGAACTTGCCAAGGTTGACGACCGGAAGATCCGCGCCAAGGTCGAGGCCGCACTATCCCGTGCCGAGGAGCAACTCGCGCGCGCCCATGCCGAGATGGAACACTCCCATGTCCGCATCGAGATGGACGGCGGCGATCACGGCGAAATGCACGATATGCCCCCGCCGCCTCCGCCGCCCGCGCAATAGTACCTGTTACGCCGCCTGTTTCGCCGCGAAGCTGGGGAAGTATTGCTCCATCATCCGGTCGCGATAGGTGACGAGATTGGCATGGCTTTCGGCGCGTTTGCGCAATTCGCCGGTGAAGAAGGGCGTGAGCGTGGCGGCTGCGAACGCGAAAGCCGTTGCATCGGCACCGCAAACGGTCTCGCCCATCAGATAGGGCTTGTCGCCGAGAAACACCGACAGCGCCGCCAGCGATCGCCCGCCCAACTCGGCGATCTCCGCATCGCTGTGACGGCCGATGCCGTGCGCCTGAAGGTTCGCGCGCACGCGTTCGCGCGCCCCTGCCGCCACGCCCTCCGGCGCACCGTCGAAGAAATGAATCGGGCCTTTCTGCCAGTTCTCGTCGTCCAGCCAGCGCATGTGGATCAACGCGAAATAGAGATGGTCCTCCAGCATGCGCTCCATCGCCCAGGCGAGGCTGCGCTCCACCGTGCAAAGGTCGCGGTCGAAATCGAAATGATGATGCTTTTCGATGTGCGCGCGGATGAAGGTGGAATCGCCCAAACGATGCGCCCCTGTCTGGATAAACGGAATCTTGCCCTTGGGCGCGGTGGGCGGCGCGGCACGCTCGAAGCGATAGGGGACGCCCGCCATCTTAAGCTGCACTTCGCTCTTCATCACGAACGGGCTGGGATCGGGCAGGCCGAAAGTCGGGCCAAAACCGTAGAATGTCAGCATAATCAAACCCTCCTTTGAATGGCTCTTTTCTTACTGCCACGCTCCTGACAGCATGGTGTCAGCAGCGTTGCGGGATGGTGGGGGCCGTTTCACAGGAGGATTTGAAAATGCCCGCGACGGCGACTGTTTTCGATCGTTTCCCCATGCCGCCCTGCGCACAGCTGCTCGGCTGGACGTTGCTCGAGCATGATTCCGAAAAAGGCTGGGCGAAAACTTCGTTCGAAGGCCGTGCGGAATTTCTCAATACCGCCGGTTATATCCAGGGCGGATTGCTGGCCGCGATGCTGGACGACACGATGGGTCCGGCGGTTTTTCTGATGACGCAAGGGCGGTTCTATACCGTGACCATCGCGATGAATTTGAATTATCTGGCGCCCGCGAAGCCGGGCCGGCTGATCGGCGAAGTCCGGGTCGTGCAGCTCGGCAAAACCGTCGCCTTCATGGAAGGCAGTCTCACCGACGATCGCGGCACGCTCATCGCGCGCGCGACATCGCAGGCGCGGCTCATTCCAACCGAAAGACTGGCGGCCGCATGAGACGTGCGGACAGGCTGTTCCGGATCATTCAGGTCTTGCGCCGCAAGCGCCGGCCCGTGACGGCGCAGGAAATCGCCGAGGAGATGGAAGCCTCGCTGCGCACCATCTATCGCGACATCGCGCAATTGATGGCCGACCGCGTGCCCATTCGCGGCGAGGCGGGCATCGGTTACGTTCTGGAAGGCGGCTTCGACATGCCGCCGCTGATGCTGACGCCCGACGAGATCGAGGCCGCCATGCTCGGCGCGCAATGGGTGATGTCCAGAGCGGATCCAGCACTGGCGCGTGCGGCGGCGGACCTTGTTGCGAAAATCGGCGTCGTCATTCCCGAACATCTGCGCCCCCTGCTGATGGAGCCCGCGCTCGCGGCGCTAAGCTCGCTTCGCAGCGCCGCCGATACGATCGACATGGCGCGCGTGCGCACCTGCATTCGCGCGCAGGGCAAGATCGCGATTGTCTATCGCGACGAGAAAGCGGTGGCGACGAAACGCGTCATCTGGCCCATCGCCGTCAGTTATTGGGACGCCGTGCGGCTCATCGTTGCCTGGTGCGAAATGCGAAAAGGTTTTCGCCATTTCCGCGCCGACCGTGTGATGGAGGCGCAGTTTCTGGAAGAGCGTTATTCGACGCCCCGCACCAAGCTGCGCGCGCAATGGAAAAAGGAAATGCGCGAGGATTGGGAAAGGCAGAAGGCCCGCATGGGCGACGCCGCCGCCGCGCGGATGGAATAGGAGAGAAAAATGATCGAAGCGTCCTGCCATTGCGGCGCGGTGCGCCTGGAAATCGATATGGCGCCGGAGACTGTGACGGATTGCAACTGTTCGATCTGCCGGCGCTACGGTGTCCTCTGGGCCTATTATTCACTCGGGCAGGTGCGGTTGATCCCGCCTTCCGGCGCGACCGACATTTATATGTGGGACGACCGCTCGATCGAATTTCACCGCTGCAAGCAATGTGGCTGCCTGGCCTATTGGTGGCCGGTGGACCTATCGCGGGACCGCATGGGTGTTAACGCGCGGCTCATGGAACCGGCGGTTTTGGCCGCAGCGCGTGTGCGAAAACTGGACGGCGCCGGGACCGGGACATATCTCGACGAAGGCTAGAACGAGTCATTCAATTCTTAACGAACGCCAATCTTGTGTGTCGCCGGCGTCGCACATTCCGGCCTTTGCACGAAGCAATTCGCAGCTGCGGCACCTTTTGCGTGATTCGGGCGTTGTTTTCGCGGAGGGGAAGAAAGCGAGCGAAACCGTGAGAACCATTGTCCAGCGTAAGAGCGAACAACGCAGCACCGGCAGGGACCGGTCCGGCCCCCAACTGCGCAACGACAACAGCTGCATCGCAGCGCATGCCGATTACCGGCGCGACGATTATATTTTTCCACGCACGCAATCGCTGACCATGCGCCTGATGGAATGGGAAGGCCGGCTGAAGCCGATCCGTCCGTGGGGCAGCAATCTGGTGGCAAATCTCGCCTGGACGATTTTCGCTTAAATTTTACCCATTCGCCGCGCGGCTATTGGCGGGCGCTTGTGCGCGATCGGTCATGCCGTAATCGCGAGCCACATGTACAATGCGCAGGCGATAATCCCTGAAAATTCCGGCGCGGCCTTTGGATTGGGCCGCGCGGTGTGCCTCCAGCTTTCGCCACGCCGCCACCGCGTCCTCGTCGCGCCAGAACGATAGCGACAGGACCTTCCCCGTCTCGCTCAGGCTTTCGAAACGCTCGATGGAAATGAAACCGTCGATGCTATCCAGCAGCGGACGCAACTGCGCCGCAATGTCGAGATAGTGCTGGCGCTGCTGGTCCGCAGGCCAGACTTCGAAAATCACGGCAATCATTTTTTGACGGGACGTAGAAACTCGCGCTCCTCGCGCAGGATCAGGCGTTCGCGCTCCGCGAATTCGAAATTGGCTTTGCTGGCCGGATCGCTGCGCAGTTTCGCGCGATAGGTTTCATAGGCGGCGAGGCTGTCGAAGCCGATCATCGCATGCGCGACATCGTTCGTGCCTTCGCTCGGCATGAAATAGCCCAACAGATCGCCGCCGCAAGCCGGGATGATCTTTCCCCAGGCTTCGGCATAACGCTCGAAGGCGTCGCGTTTGAACGGATCGATCTGGTAGCGGATGTGGCAGACGATGCTCATTTTCTTCTCCTCGGTTTCTGCGTGCGCGGAAGCTTCGCCCCACAGCAGCGGGTTCAAAATTGGCGCGAGCAGGGATGCTCCCTGCAGCATGGTGCGGCGATTCATGGTCGGGCGATTCCGTTTCTAACGCAGCCATCATAGCGCTTGCTGGACGCGAACACTTCGCTTACCGTCGAAGTGTCCAAGACAGGTTCAAGCCATGAAAGAAGGCCCTTCCATCGCCCCCATCGCCGCGCTTGCGGGAGATCCCGCGCGCGCCAACATGCTGGCTGCGCTGCTCAGCGGAAAAGCGCTCACTGCCAGCGAACTCGCCAATGAGGCGGGCGTCACGGTGCAGACGGCGAGTTCGCATCTGTCCAAGCTCGAAACCGGCGGCATGATCGTTGGCGTGAAGCAGGGCCGTCACCGCTATTTTCGTCTGGCCGGCGCCGATGTCGCCGACATGCTGGAAAAGATGATGGGTGTCGCCGCGCGCGCCGGTCATTTGCGCACGCGTACGGGGCCCGCCGACGGCGCGATGCGCAAGGCCCGCGTCTGCTACGACCATCTGGCGGGCGAAATGGGCGTGGCGCTGTTCGACAGCCTGACGCGTCGCGGCTGCATCGCCGTGCGGGGCGACGAAATCCGCCTCACGCGCAGGGGCGAGATATTCGCGCGCGAATTCGGAATCGATCTGGAGGAACTGGCGGGCGAGCGTCGGCCGCTGTGCAAATCCTGTCTCGACTGGAGCCAGCGCCGCTCGCATCTGGCGGGCGGCTTCGGTGCCGCGCTACTGGCGCGCATCACCGATCTGGGCTGGGCCACGCGTGAGCGCAAAAGTCGCATTGTCCATTTCAGCAAAACCGGCGAAGCGAAATTCCTGCGGGAATTCCGCGCCGTTTAGGCTACAAGTTTCCTGTTTCGGCAGAGGAGTTAGCGGCGTGAGACTGATTTCGTTCGCGTGTCTTTGCATCGGCATCCTCGCAACCAGCGCCGCTTCGGCTGCGCCTGTCGTCATCCACCAGTTCGAAGCGCTGGCGCTGGCGCCCGGCGGTGACCACACGGCGACGCTGGAATTGAACGATCCCGGCAACCTCCCGACATTGCCGCATGGCGATGTCGTGGTGCGTGGCGCGGACGGAAAAGTCCAGGCGCGCTTCGATCCCTGTAAGATTTGCAAATATTCGGACACGGCGTGGTCATCGAAAGGCGACCTCGCCTTCATCGCGGCGGATGAGAAAGCGGGAACGGCGACGCTTTATGTTGCCGGCAAGGGCGATGCGCGCGCTGTTGTCGCGCTGAAGGGCAATGCCAACACCGTGCGCTGGTCGCCGGACGGCGCGCGCATCGCGCTGCTCGTGACCCTGGGCGCGCACAAGAAAACCGGCGCCGTCGAGGCTGGTGCAGCGCAAGTGGGCGAGATCGGTACCTCCACGGACGAAGAACGCATCGCCATCGTGTCCCCCAGCGGCGGCGCGTTAAAGCCGATTTCTCCGGCCGATACCTACATCTACGAATTCGACTGGACGCCGGACGGCAATGGTTTCGCCGCCACGGGCGCGAAAGGCAATGGCGACAACAATTGGTGGATCGCCACGCTGGATTATGTCGATGCGCAAAGCGGTGCGCTGCGCGTGATCGCGGCGCCAAAGATGCAGATGAATCTGCCGCGCGTTTCGCCGGATGGAAAATCCGTCGCCTTCATCGGCGGCTTGATGAGCGATTGGGGTCCGATCGGCGGCGACGTTTACACCGTGCCGATTTCCGGCGGCGCGCCCACAGACATCACGCCCAATTTCGCGGGCACGTTCAACGCGATTGCCTGGCGCGGAAGAGAGCTGCTGACATCCGCGCTGATCGGCGACCGCTATACGATTGTGGCGCTCGATCCTAGGCCGCGCCCGTTATGGTCCGCGCCGATTTCCGCGAAGACTCAGCATTTCGACGGCGCCATCGCGTTCAGCGCCGATGGCGTCACGGCTGCAATGATCAGTGAGGATTTCACGCATGCGCAATCCATCAGGCTCGGCCGCCTGCCAAATCTTGTGCCCGTCACGCATGACAATGACGCGCTGGGCGCGCTGGTTTCCGCGCAAAGCATTCACTGGAGGAGCGATGCTTACAATGTGCAGGGCTGGCTGATCGGTCCGAAACAAACGCAGCCGGGCAGGAAGTACCCGATGGTCGTAATCGTGCATGGCGGGCCGAGTTCTGCCACCACGCCGCGCTACATTGCGGCCGGCGGGCAGCACGGCACCAATTTCGATTTCAGCTACGATCTGATCGCGCGCGGTACGTACATTTTCTATCCCAACGACCGAGGCTCTTACGGGCAGGGCGAGGCGTTCACGCGCGCCAACATCAAGGATTTCGGGCGCGGCGACATGCGCGACATGCTGGCCGGTGTGGACGCGGTGGAGAAGATCGCGCCGGTGGACGACAAGCGCCTTGGTCTTTACGGCCATTCCTATGGCGGCTGGTTTTCGATGTGGGCGAACACGCAGACGCGCCGCTTCAAGGCATTCGTCGCCGGCGCCGGCATCGCGGACTGGACAAGCTATTACGGCGAGAACGGTATCGATCAATGGATGATCCCGTTCTTTGGCGCATCGGTCTATGACGACCCGGCGGTGTATCGCGCCGCCTCGCCCATCGTATTCATCAAGAATGCGAAAACGCCGGCGCTTCTTTATGTCGGCGAGCGCGATGTCGAATGCCCCGCGCCGCAATCGCTGGAATATTGGCACGCATTGAAGGAGATCGGCACGCCGGTGCAACTCTTTATCTATGCAGGCGAGGGACACGGCTTCCGCAAACCCACCGATCTTGTCGATCTGCGCGCGCGTATTCTCGGCTGGTTCGGGAAATATCTGCGCTAGGCGCAGAAAAAAAGGCGGCAGCTTTCGCCACCGCCTTTTCGCGCGAGATCAATACAAAATCAGAACGCGGCCGCCAGATTGGATTGCAGGCGGTGCGTCGCCGGATTGCTCACCTTGTTCGACAAAATGGCCGGCACATCGACATCGTGCCCGTAGAAATCCGCGTTGGTGTCGTTTTCCGGCGCCACGACCGAGCCCGAAATCGTAAGGCCGCCATAAGCGCCCTGGGATTTCGACCACAGGATAATGTCTCCCGAAAGATTGCCGCTGGTCGCCGCGCCCGCGCCGGCGCCCAGCGTTACCACTGTCAGCCCGGCATCCGCGCCGAACTTGAACTTGTCGCGCTCGAGCGCACGCAGCGCCCGATCCGTCATGACGATCATCACAAGCTGCGCCTGCTCCAGACCGATCTGCAGTCCGAAAGAGGCCGAGCCCATCGAATAGAAAGCAGGGCTGGACCAGCCGTGACGCGTGCGGGCCAGAAGAACGCCATCGCCGCCCTCCGCGCCGAAGATGAAGCCGCCTTTCACCAGGCCGGGGATGATCAGCACCGCGCGCGCGTTGCGCAGATTGCGCCGCGCATCGCCGAACACCGAATCGTGGCGAAGGTCGCTCACGGTGGCATCGGCGTGAGCGAGAACGCTGCGGGTGTCCGCCGCCGAAGCGGGAGCTGTGAGAAAGGAAACCGCCAGCACCGCGGCGCCGGCAAGCGTTGCAAATGATTTCATGGTCGATCCTTTAAAGATTGGGTCAATGCATCGCCCCCGAAAACGCGGAGGAGGCCGTCCGCCAAATAATCTATTCCGCAATGCAAACGCACAATATGCGAAGAGGCTCCCGCAAGCAGGGGGATTTTGGCAATAAAGGTGTTGGCCGGACGCCGCCGGGTTCACGCCCGGCGGGCGATGGGTCGGCTTGCGCGCCATTCACCAATGGCGGCAGCGAATTTGAGTGGCGCCCTCCAGCGTTGCTACGCCGGGCCCCGCGCTTCGATTTCCATTTGCGGTCTTGTGTAGATCAGCGCGCGACCGTTCCAGACTTCTATCTGTTTCGCGCCGTCCATCTTCAGCGCATGCGCAAGGATCTTCGCTTCCTTATCGCTGGCGCATTGCATTTCGAGTTTCGCGGCTAGCGAACCGTCGTTGTGGAGGTAATTGATTTCATAAGCGGGCATTCGGGGCTCCTGCGACGATCGAGCCCCCGCTCGCCGTGACTCTCTTCGCTGGCACGGCGCGAGTAAAGGATATTTTTGTAAAGAATTTTCAACGCTGCGCGGAAATTATTAACCCCGGCTTTGCGCCACGTTCGCGCGATTGCAACGCTGTTTCCATTGCACGCGTTTCGTGCGCTGCGTCGCGCGCCATCTCGCGCAATGGTTGCGGTGTCGTCAGATGACCCACACCGGCATAACCATAACCCAGCATCTGTCCGAAACTTTTACAGATCGCGTCAATACGCGCGTAATTGTCGCCGAAAAACTCCTCCGGCGACGCGGAGACGGCATCGCGCGGCTGATATTCGCGCTCAAGCAGCGATGTCACATCCGCCATTACCGCCATGTCGAGCGCGCCCGCGAGACGCGCGATCTCGAAATTCTTCGCGAGCGTGAAATCCTCGTAGCGCCCCAGCACGAATTGTTCGCGCCGCGATTGCAGGATCTGCGCCGAACGGACCCAGCGGCGCGCCAGCGCGTCGATGTAATGCGTGCTGGGAATCCCCAGATCGATGCCGGCAAGGATTTTGCGCCAGGTCGGATTAAGGCGCGCCCCCGTCGGCAATACGTGATAGTCGCCGCGCAATTTCAACCGCGAAAGAATGCTGCGAATGTTGTCGAAAGGATTGCGCGTGATGAAGATGGCACGCGCCGTGCCGAAATGGTCCATGAGCGCGGGCGCAACGAAAGTGAGCATCGGCTCCTTTACGATATCCGCCGAAAATGCCCAGGCATTGCGCTGCACGAATTCGTCCAGTGTTGTGCCGCCGTGCAGCAACTCGCTCGCATAGGGCTCCATCGCCCCGGCGAAATCGAGCGTCGTCGACTTGCCGGTCGCAGCGGCGAGCAAACTGGCGATCACCGTGGTGCCGGACTTCTGGTTGCCGAACACGAAAAGCGGATTGGGGTTGGGTACTGCGTTCCAAGAGTGCACTCGCTCGCGCAGCAGGCGGCGGCTGGGCAGCGGAACATTCAGAACGTCGCGGAAGAACGACAAAAGCCCCTCGCCGAAAATCGACCGTTGCGAGGCCGGGCAGAAACCTGCGGTCCCGTACCCGTCCTGCCCCAATATTTCCGACGCTTAACACATAAAGAAAATGTAATCTATTGCTCGACTGTAACGATGTTTCGCAAGAACCTTATTTTTTGACAGTCAGCCGGAATTACCCGAGGTTCGCCTTGGATATTTTCGAGATGGGAATTTTACAATGATGCGCGTTTTTCTGATTTCGGCAGCCTTTGCCGTTTGCATGACCAGCGTTTCTTTCGCAGCCGATGCGCCTAGCGCGCCCGCTCCGGCGCCCGTGATGAAGCTTTCGCTGGTGCGCGGCACGGTCGATAGTTTCGACGGCAAGACGCTCGCGATCAAAACCGATGCGGGCACTACGGTCTCAGCCGCCGTCTCCGACAAGAGCCGCTTCGCGGCCGTGGAAAGCAGAACCTTCGCGCAGCTCAAGCCTACGGATTTCGTCGGCGTCACCGCCGTGCCGAGCAAGAACGGCCATCTGCGCGCCGAAGAAGTTCATGTCATTCCGGTCGTGGGGATGGGCGAAGGCCAATATCCCTGGGATCATCATCCCGCGAGCGCGACGTCATCAATGTCAAGCATGGGCAGCATGACCAATGGTTCGGTCACCGCACCGAAGGCTGCGCCCATGATGGGCGGCAGTATGACCAACGGAACCGTCACGGCCGGCGGCGGCGCGCATGAATTGAATGTGACCTTTCACGGCGCCGGCATGGTGGACGGCAAATGCGCCGGCCGCGCGGTGCCGGGTCAGCCGGGATGCACCGGAACGGCGATCATCGATGTGCCGCCCGCGACGCCCATCGCCGCGATCGTCGGGGCCAAGGCCGACGATGTGAAACCAGGCCTCGCCGTGGTGGCAGGCGTCCTCACCGATCCGGCGGGCCACACTTTTCTCGGCTCGGCGACCGTGGAAAAAAACGGCGTGAAGCCGCAATTTTGATAACCGGCCGGTAACAGCTCCGGTCTTTGCAGCGTAGAAGATGGAAGGGTGCCGGTCGGCGACGAACGGCCCTATAGTCCATCTCGAATTCGCGAAACGGGGCAACGTGACAATAGCAAGCGAACCGGCAAGCACCGCTTCACTGGCGCCCGCCACGCGCGGGGCGTCAATCTGGGCGGCCATCAAGGAATTTCTGACCTACGGCGCGAACAGCGATCCGAACGCGCCGCATAGCTGGTTCTATCGCCATCGTCTGCTGGTGCGCATCACCCATTGGCTGAATGCCATCATTCTCACCGCGATGCTGATGAGCGGACTTCAGATCTTCAACGCGCATTCGGCTTTGTATTGGGGCAGCGGTTCGGATTTCGATCATCCCATTCTGTCGCTGACGGCAATGCAGGCCCCCGATGGATCGATCAAAGGCGTCACGCAGATCGGCTCCTGGCATTTCGACACCACCGGCGTGCTCGGCGCGTCCAAGATGGACGGGCAGATGCAGGTGCGTGGCTTTCCATGGTGGGCGACGATCCCCAGCCCGCAATGGCTGGCGATGGGAAGGCTCTGGCATTTCTTTTTTGCGTGGCTGTTCGTGACCAATGGCGCGATCTTCGCCTTATGGGCTTTCGCCTGCGGCCATTTCCGCCGCGATCTGGCGCCCAAGACGTCCGACTTCGCCAATCTGCCCGGCGAGATCGCGCATCACGCGAAGCTGCAATTTCCCAAGGGCGAAGCGGCGAAGAGCTACAACGGGATTCAGCGGCTCACCTATTTCACTGTGATCTTCATTCTGGGGCCGCTGGTGGTTCTGACCGGGCTCAGCATGTCGCCGACGATAGACGCAGCGTTTCCCTTCCTGCCGTGGATGTTTTTTGGGCGGCAAAGCGCGCGCACGATCCATTTCATCTGTGCCTTCTCGTTTCTCGCTTTCTTCATCGTTCACATCGTCATGGTGATCTTGTCGGGCACCTGGAACAACATTCGCTCGATGATTACCGGGCGCTATGAAATCGAGGAAGCGCCGGGAGGTGAGCATGGGTGAGGCGCACACTTCTTCGCGGCGCAGCTTTCTGGTGCGCGGTGCGGCCGGTGTGTCCGCGCTGGTACTGGCCGGATGCAACAGCGTTTCCCAACAGCCATGGATCGATCCGCTGCTGCGCAGCGCCGAAGCGCTGACCAAACGCGTGCAGCGCCTGTTCGGCGGCAGCCACGCGCTGGCGCAGGAATTCACCAAGGCCGATATCGCGCCGAGCTTCCGCGCCAACGGAACGCTCAATCCCGGCACGGCGGACTATCAGAAGCACGTCGACACCAGCTTCAAGAACTGGCGCATCACCGTCAGCGGGCTGGTCGAGCATCCGCTGTCCATCTCGATGGATCAGCTTCGCGCCATGCCGTCGCGCACACAGATTACGCGGCACGATTGCGTGGAGGGCTGGTCCTGCATCGGCGAATGGAGAGGAACGCAGGTGCAATTGCTGCTCGCCATGGCCAAGCCGAAGGAGGGCGCGCGCTATGTGGTGTTCCGCTGCGCCGATCCGATGACAGACAGCGACGGCGACGGCGTGAACGACACCGACTTCTATTACGAAAGCCTCGACATGGTGGAGGCCACCCATCCGCAGACCATTCTGGCCTATCAGCTCAACGGCCAGAGTTTGGGGATCGAGCATGGTGCGCCGGTGCGCGTCCGCGCCGAGCGTCAGCTGGGCTACAAGCAGCCCAAATATGTGATGGCCATCGAAGTCGTGGATAATTTCGGCACAATCGCCGGCGGCAAGGGCGGCTACTGGGAAGATCAGGGCTATAATTGGTGGGGCGGGATTTAGCCCGCCTTGACCCCACCTAGTCCCCTACCCACATAGGGTCATAGTCCATTGGGAGGGAGCCCATGACCGACATTTCGCAAAGCCAGCCGGCGCCTACGACCGACGAATCCGCGCGGGGCACGGCCATCATCGCGTACATCTTATATCTGGTCGGCTGGCCGACCTGTCATCTGTCCACGATTGTCGCGCTGATCCTTGCCTACGTGAAACGCGGCGAAGTGCGCGGCACGATCTGGGAATCCCACTTCGACAACATCATCAACACCTTCTGGGTGACGCTGGTTCTGGGCATCGTGTTTGGGCTTCTGTGCTTCATCCTCATCGGCATTCCGCTTGTTATCGCGCTCGGCATCTGGTTTCTCTATCGCACGATCAAGGGCCTCGTCCGCGCGCTCGACAACAAGGCGTATTTCTGATGAGCGACACCTCAGCGCAGCCGACCGGCAACAGCAGCAGCGAGAGCGCGCGCATCTTCGCGATCGTCTGCTACGGACTCTTTATCGTCGCGTTCATGAACGGGCTGACGGCCATCGTCGGCGTGGTGCTGGCTTACATCAAGCGCGACGAGGTGCGCGGCACGATCTGGGATAGTCACTTCACCAATCTGATCCGCGTGTTCTGGATCGGACTGGTGTTGAGCTTCTTGCTCGTGGCGGCTCTGGTATGTGGTGTGTTCGGCGTTGTTCACACTGCGCAATTCGACCATTTCGATGGCGTAGCTGTGTTGCTGCCGCTGGGCGGCATCGCGGGCATTCTCCTGATGATCTGGTATCTCTACCATTGCATCAGGGGACTGATGCGGGCGCTGGACAGCAAGGCTTACAACTGAGTTTCAGCGCTCGCGCGGGCGGAAGAACAGCAGGCCGATCACGCCGATCATCAGCGCTAGCGCGAAAGTGTAGCTCACCATGCTGAAGACGAGCGATTCCGCTCTGGCAGCGTTATGCACGCTCATTCCCATCTTCGCGCCCCACAACACGCATTCGCCCACGCCCTCCTCGTTCGGCGCGCAGCCGGGATAGAGCGAGGTAAACACCGCGAGCCACGGAAGCACCAGAGCGGCAACCGGCAATATCAGCATGGTGAGCGCTGCCATCAGCGGGCGGCGCGCTTTCAGCGCGGCAAGCGCAGCGACAAACGCGATGGCGATGCTGACCAGTGTGTCATTGGCAACAAACCAAGCAAGATCGAGCGCATCGCGCAATCCGCCGCCGAGCGCCATGCCGTTGCAAAGCTGCGGCCCCGGTGCGCAAGACAGCGCAAGCGCCGTCCCGCGCACGAACAGCACCAGCAGCGACGGCACGATCAGAATGATCGCGCAGGCTACCCACACCGTGATTTCACGATGGCGTGGCGGCGGTGGTGGCGGCGGATCGAAGTGATGCATCCGCCCATGTTAGGCATGTTTGTCGTGAACTACCGATGAATATCGGGGTTTGCTTAACGCCATTCGTTAACGCCAAAGTGCTTTTTGTTAACCGGCACTTTGACGACAACGCTATATCACGCCTTGGCGCTGGGCCGTTCCTTCACGCGCGCGAACCAGCCGGCGATGTTCTTGAATTCCGGATTGAGCGGCTGGCCAACGGTGCCGCCGAAATCGAGAAAGCAGAATAGCACAATATCCGCGAGCGTGAAGCGCTTGCCGCAGACGAATTCCTTGCCGGCCATCTCGCCGTCGAGCCATTTGAGATAATGCTGCGCGATGCCTTTGAGGCCGTCTGCCGCTTCGGGAATGGTCGGGATGCGATCCTTGAACAGCGGCAGTCCCTGACTATAGCGAAATCCCGCCGCCAGTGGTTCGCAGATGTTGAGATCGATGCGGCGCGTCCATTTGCGCGTCTCCGCTTTCTTTTCGGGGTTGTCGCCGATCAGCGGCGGATTGGGATTTGTATCTTCCAGATATTCGCAGATCGCGGTGATTTCCGTGACGCAACGGCCATTGTCCAGTTCCAGCGCTGGCATCTGGCCGATAGAGTTTTTCTGAAGGTACGGTTCGCGGCGGTTGTCGCCCTTCATCAGGTTCACTTCTTCCGAAGGGATGGTGATGCCCTTTTCCGCCATGAACATGCGCACGACACGCGGATTGGGACCGATCGAATTGTAGAATTTCATGGACGCCTCCCGGGCATTGGAATTGTCTTTGGGCAAAGCTATTCGCCGGCTTGGGCGCGGTCAAACGCAACACCCTGCATTGCATTTTCCCCACCGCCGCACCACTTTCCGCGAAGGCGTCTTGATTTGGCGCGGAGTTTGGATGCGCAAGTTCTTTCTTCTCGCTCTGGGTTGGGTGCTGCTGGTCGGCGGCATATTGATCACGCCCATGCCGATCCCTATTCCGCTGATCGGCATTGTGCCGTTTCTGCTGGGCTGCGCCATTCTCTCGCAGAACTCAAAAGTCTTTCGCCGCTTCCTCCAATCGGTGCGCCATCGCTATGAATGGTTTTCCAAGCGCATCGAGCAGACAGGCCATCGCATGCCGGGCATGGTCAAGCACATGATCCGCCGCACCAATCCCATCGCGCATGTGCGCCTTGCACGGCTGCGCGCGCACCGGAAGCGCTGACATGGCCATTCCTTATATCCGCGAATTCAGTGCGCCTTATGAAAGCGATGTGCGCGTCTCGCCGCTGATCACGCGCGTGCTGGCGAACAATCCGGGTCCGTTCACCTTCATGGGCACGGGCGTTTACATCGTCGGCGGCAAGGACGTGGCGGTGATCGACCCCGGGCCGGATTTTCTGGAGCATGTCGAGGCGCTGAAGCGTGCGCTGGATGGAAAGCGCGTTACGCATATTCTCGTGACGCATACCCATTCGGATCATTCGCCCGCGGCCAAACCGCTGAAGGAATGGTCCGGCGCGAAAACCTATGCCTACGGTCCGCACGGTTCGGGCAAAGCGGAAGAGGGCGTGCGCGTGGAAGAAGGCGGCGACCGCGACTTCATGCCCGATGTGCGCGTCAAGGACGGCGACATCATCCAGGGTAGTGGCTTCACTTTCGAATCTGTTTACACGCCGGGTCATACCTCCAACCATATGTGTTACGCGCTGAAGGAAGAAAAGGCGCTATTCACCGGCGATCACGTGATGGGCTGGTCAACGACGGTGGTGACGCCACCCGACGGCGATATGGCGCAATATATGGCCAGCGTGAGAAAACTGATGCTGCGCGACGATGCCGTTCTTTATCCCACGCACGGCGCGCCGATCACGAATCCCAAGCCGTTCCTGCAGGCCTATCTCGATCACCGGCTGGAACGCGAGGCGCAGATCATCGCCTGTATTCGCGATGGCGTGAACACGATTCCGGACATGGTGGCGCGCATGTATGTGGATGTGGACAAGCGCCTGCATCCCGCCGCGTCCCGCTCGGTGCTGGCGCATCTGATTCAGCTGGAAGCGGAAGGCCGGGTCGCGAATGAGGGCGGCCGCTATCGTTTGCGCGGCTGACGCCTACATCCGCAACACGCGCTTGATATAGGCTTTTACCCGCGCGGCGTTGCGGCCTTCGTCGTCGTCACCGATGCGCGCCTTGGAGCGGATGTCCAGCTTGGCGCCCATGCCGGCCGGCTTCACCCGGATCACGATATCGTCGGTGAAGCCGAAGAAGAATGTGGTATCCGTCGCTTCGATGCGTCCTTCGTCGGGCACCACGGCGATCACGTTCCAGCCCATGCCGTAAGCGCCCGTCACAGCGCGCTTGAACAATTTTTCCGGCGACATCAGCAGCGAGATGGAATGAATCTCGCCGTAATATTTGTGCTGCAACGCCGAGACGGTCGAGACTTTGCCCATGAAGGAAAGTTTTTTGGGTCCGTCATAGTCCGGCGAATTGGTGGCGTCGTCGCGGCGCGTGAGCAGCGCCACGAATACCGGCGCGCGTTCCGTGTCCGATGAAATGTCGTGAATCGGCGGCAGGCCGAGGTTCGACGTGTAGTCGTAAACCGGCGTCGCCAATACCAACACCGCGCCGATCAGCCCAATAAGGCCATAGCGCGCGCCGCTGCTGTCGTTGGCGATCATCGCCGAAAGCATCCAGACAAGCCCAAGCGCGAAGGCGAAGAAGCCGGCATAGATGCACCACGGAAACAGCGTGCCCAGCCCGAAGCCGGCGCCCCAGAACCCCAGCCGCGTGCCGAACGACGCGACGAGTCCTACCGCAAGCGACACAATGAAGGCCGCAAACGTGATCTTCGCCAGGACCGGCAAAACCCGCATCGAACGCACTACCCCTCGCGGTCTATTCCGCCGCCTTCAAAAGCGAATGCTTGCCGAAGCGCGCGCGCAACTCGGTCTTTAGAATCTTGCCCGTTGGCCCGTGCGGTATCTCGTCCGTGAACATCACGTCGTCGGGCATCCACCATTTGGCGATCTTGCCTTCGAGATATTTCAGAATTTCCTCTTTCGTCGCGCTCTTCCCCGGTTTGAGCACGATGATGAGAAGCGGCCGCTCGTCCCATTTGGGATGAGCGATGCCGATCACCGCGGCTTCCGCCACCGCCGGATGGCCCACCGCGATATTCTCGATGTCGATGGTGGAAATCCATTCGCCACCGGATTTGATGACATCCTTGGCGCGATCCACGATGGTCATGTAGCCGTCTTCGTCGAGCGTGGCCACGTCGCCGGTGTCGAACCAGCCCTGTTTGTCGAACGAACTCTTGCCTTCGCCTTTGAAATAGCCTTTGGCGACGGCGGGGCCGCGCACTTTTAACCGGCCGAACGCTTTGCCATCGCGCAGCAGTTCCTTGTTCTTGTCGTCGGTGATCTTCATTTCGACGCCGAAGGGCGGATGGCCCTGTTTCATCTTATAGTCGAGCTTTTGCGCGTAAGGCAGATCGGCGAGCTTATGCTTGAGCGTGCCGAGCGATCCCAGCGGGCTCATTTCCGTCATGCCCCAGGCATGCACAACTTCCACATCGTATTTGGTTTCGAAAATCTCGATCATGGAACGCGGGCAGGCCGAACCGCCGATCAGCACGCGCCGAAGATGCGGCAGCGTTTTTCCGGTCTGTTCCAGATATTGCAGCAGCGCCAGCCACACGGTGGGCACCGCGGCGCTCATCGTGACTTTCTCGGTTTCGAGAAGTTCGCAGACCGAGGGTCCGTCCAGCTTCGGTCCCGGCATCACGAGCTTGGAGCCCGTCATCGGCGCCGCAAACGCCAGCGCCCAGGCATTGGCGTGGAACATCGGCACGATCGGCAGGATCACGTCCGTGTTCTTGATGCCCTGTGCATCGGATTGTCCGGCCATGAAGGCGTGCAGCACGTTGGAGCGGTGCGAATAGAGGACGCCTTTGGGATTTCCGGTCGTGCCGGAGGTGTAGCAAAGTCCGCAGGCGGAGCGTTCGTCGAATTCTTTCCACTCATACTTGTCGTCCGCCTTCGCGATGAAATCTTCATAGGCGATGAGCTTGGGAATTTTCGCTTTCGGCAGGTTGGCGCGGTCCGTCATCGCCACGAACAATTTCACCTTCTTCAGCATGGGTACGATCTGCTCGACGATCGGCGTGAACGTCGTGTCGAAGAACAGCGCGCGGTCCTCAGCGTGGTTCATGATCCAGGCGATCTGATCGGCATGCAGGCGCGGATTGAGCGTGTGATAGACGCCGCCCATGCCGGCGATGCCGTACCAGGCCTCAATGTGGCGCGCGCTGTTCCATGCGAGGGTGCCGACGCGGTCGCCGGATTTGATCCCGGCCTTGACCAGCGCCTTGGCGACACGCCGCGCCCGCCCGGCAATAGTGCGATAATTCGTGCGCGTGATCGGACCCTCGACGGTGCGCGTCACGACCTCGCGGTCGCCGTGATACAGCGCGGCATGATCGATGATCTTGTGGACCAGCAACGGCCAGTCCTGCATCAGTCCAAGCATGTGTCCAAGCCCCACCAGTTTTGGCCATCATAGGAACGGGCCGGGCGCGGAGCAACGCGCGGATTGCCTTCTCAAAGCCCGGCCGCGCCTGTAGCGTTCCGGCTGCCATTGTATCAGGCCCTGAAAAGCATGGGGTGGACACGCAGCTCGTCATCTATCGCGGCCAGTTCCGAGGGCTGACGACGCCGAGTATTTGCGAGACCGCCTGCAGCGCTATTTCGACTGGTACGACAGACATGTGAGGGGCCATGGCTGACGACAGGGAAGACACCGGCGCGACGCCTTCCGATAGCGCGGCGGTCAATGTCGCGCTCAACGCGTCCGGCGCATCCGAGGAGGCGCGGGCCTATTTGCGCTCCCAGAAGCGTCTCGCTGACTTGCAGGCGGAGGATCTGCTGCGCGAGGACAAGCTTCGCCACTGGTCGCTGCGCATACGCCACATCAGCGATGTGCTGAAGCTCGGCTTCGAACTCGCGCTGGCCTTTATTGTTATCGCGGTTGCCGTGGGGCTGGGCACCACAATCTGGTCGGCGGCGCATGCCGACGGACTGGTGATCCAATCCTTCAACGTGCCCGCGCCGATGACGGAGAAGGGCCTGACGGGTCAGGTGGTCGCCAACAAGTTGCTTGATCGTCTGACCGTCATGCAGAACGGGACGGATTCCTCCCGCGCCGCGTCCAGCTTCGCGAATGACTGGAGCAACGACATCAAAGTAGAGATTCCCGACACCGGCATCTCGCTGGGCGAGGTCGTGCGCTTCCTGCATGGCTGGCTCGGTCACGAAATGCATCTCTCGGGCGAACTCTACGAGACGCAAATAGGCATCGCGCTTACGATGCGCATGGACAACGAGCCCGGCCGGACCTTTGAAGGCAAAGCCTCCGACCTGAACGGCATTGTCGCGCGCACCGCCGAAGCGGTGTATGCACGGGCACAGCCCTATCGCTATTCCGCATATCTCCAAGATCAGGGGCGCTTCGCCGAATCCTTCGCGGCGGGCCAGGCACTTGCCGCGGCCGGTCCGCGCGATGAGACGGCCTGGGCGAATGTCGGTCTTGCGCTCCTCGCGTCGTTCAAAGGAGATGACGCGCAGGCGCGCGCCTATGTCGAGTCCGGACGGGAAGCGAATCCGGATCTTCCCAATTTCGATTTCGTTCTGGGCGGATTGGAGTCCAGTGTCGGCCACGACGAGGCGGCGCTTGACGATACGCGCCACGGCAACACGCTGCTGAAAGGCGAGGGCGCGCGCGAGTGGAATCCCGCCGCCATCCCGGCGACGTTGCAATCTGACGAATCGGTTGAGGCGCAACAGCTTGGCGACTTTGCCCAGGCTCTTGCCAAGATGGCCAAGTCGCCGGGCGGCGGCGGTGACGAGTTTGTTGCGGCCCAATTGCCTTTTGACGCTGTGTCGATGCACGATATTGCGGCGGCCCGCCGTTACCTCGCTGCGCTCGAAGCCATGCAGGGCGATCCCGATCCGCGGAATGCCGCCCTGGCGGATGCGGCGCAGCTGCAGGGGCTGCTCGCGATGGAAACGCGGGACTGGAGCGGCGCCATCGCCGCGCTCGATGAAGCCGCCGTGGCGCGTCACAAGATAGAAACGGCCACGCACGGCTGGATCAGCGCCAAATTTTTCCTGCGCACCGGCGTGCTTCCGTTCAAGGCCTATGGGCTCGCGATGCTGGGCGAGTTCGACAAGGCCGACGCGATCCTGAAGACGCTGCCGAAGGATTGCGATATCTGCATGCGCATGCACGGCAAAGTCGAAGCCGCGCGCCGCAACTGGGCCGCCGCCGCGCATTGGTTCGCTCTGGTCGCGGCGCGCTCGCCGGACATCCCGTTCGCCGACACGGATTGGAGCCAGATGCTGTTCGCAAAGGGCGACACTGACGGCGCAATCGCCAAGCTCCAGGCGGCGCATAAAATCGGCCCGCACTTTGCCGATCCGCTGGAGATGTGGGGCGAGGCGCTGATCGCCAAGAACCGTTCCGACCTCGCGCTCGCCAAATTCGAGGAAGCAAACAGATACGCGCCCAACTGGGGACGCCTGCATCTGAAATGGGGTGAGGCATTGTTCTGGTCCGGCGACAAGGGTGGCGCGCAGAAACAGTTCGCTATCGCCGTCACGCTCGATCTTTCTTCGGATGACAAAGCATCTCTTGGCAAGTGGACGATAGCGCATGGCTGAAGACACCGGCCGATCCGAAAGTGCCGGTGCGCCGGATGCGTCGGCTCTCGCGTTGTTGGCTGCCGCGAACAGCGAGGAGGCTCGTATCTTGCTGCGCAAGCAAGCGCGCCTCGTTGATCTGCAGATCGCCGATCTCGAACGCGAGGACAGGGTTCGCCATTGGTCGCTGCGTGTACATCACATCAACGATCTGCTGAAGCTCGCGTTCGGCATCGGTGCCGTGTGCGTCGCGCTGATGATCACTGTGGCCCTTGGCGCAATGATGTGGAATGCACATGAAGCCACGGGCTTGGTCATCCAGCCGATCAAGGCGCCGCCGGATTTCGCTGAGCGCGGATTGGACGGCACGGTGCTCGCGCAGCGCCTGCTCGACAAGCTCAACGGCATGGTCCGTCAGGCCGACAAATGGTCGTTTCGCTCGGCCGATAGCATCGGCGGCAATTGGGGCGACGACAGCAAGGTCGAGATTCCCGAGACGGGAATCTCGGTGTTCGAGCTGCAGCGCTTCCTGCGCCGGTCGCTCGGCCACGAAACGATCATGAGCGGCGAGCTGTATCGCACCGCGTCCGGCATCGCGCTCACGGTGCGTGTCGGTGCCGATAGCGGCGCGACATTCAAGGGACGCGAACAGGATATCGACGCGCTTCTCACCCGCGCCGCCGAAGCGCTTCTCCTCCAGACCCAACCCTATCGGTATGTGTTCCTGCTATACGCTCAGGGCCGTCCGGCGCCCGTCATCGCGCCGATCGCCCGCATCTTGGCCGATAGCGCCACGGGCCCGGAGCGGATCTGGCTACGCAGCGCCTACGCCGAGCAGCTCTCCTTCGCGGGGCGATTTCGCGATGCCAACACCGTCGAGGCGCAGACAATCGTGGAGGCGCCGGATTTCCCGTCGGGCCCGTTCGACATGGCGCCCTCGCAGTGGGTGGTCGGACATCTCCAAGCGGCCTATGACAATGCCTCGGTAGCCCGACGGATTATTCGCCGCGGCGCGCCCGCCGATTTCCGCCCCGACGTCACGCCCTTCTTCGAAGCCAATATCGGATCCTTTGCCGATGACATCGTCGGCGCCTATAGGGACGCGATCATCGATGACAAAGCGCAATTGCAGACCGTGGGCTTCGATATCGAGGTCTCGGGGCCGCTCGCGCTGGCGAACGATTATGCGCTCGATCACGATTTGGCAGCGGCACGGGCGGTCCTCACGCAACACCATCTTCTCAGCGACGGCACATTGCTGTCGGCAGAATATGTCATCACCACTGGCCCGGACTTGCCGAATTTCCATTTGCATGCCGATCTCGGCGATTGGGCCGGTGCAATCGAAGCGTTGGGTGAAGCCGACCGCGCCGCGCTGGCGCGAGGCAATATGAACGACCTGCGTCACACCTTTGTTTGGCCGTGGCTTGCCTATAGTTGGGCCCGCGTGGGGCGCCTTGAGGCGGCGCGAGACCTGATCGCGCGGACGCCGCATGACTGCACACTGTGTCTTGAGATGCGCGGCCGCATCGCCGCGACCGGACACGATTGGCGGGGCGCGGCTTACTGGTTCAACCGCGCGATCAGTGATGCGCCGTCGCTTCCCTTCGCTGAGACAGACTGGGGCGAGATGCTGCTGCGCGCGAGCAAGTTCGACGACGCCATCGCCAAATTCGAGATCGCGCAAACCAAGAGCCCGCACTTCGCCGATCCCCTAGAATTGTCGGGCGAAGCATTGATGCAAGTGAACCGCTCCGACTTGGCGCTCGCGAAGTTTGAAGAAGCAAACAAATATGCCTCCCATTGGGGACGGCTGCATCTGAAATGGGGTGAGGCGCTTCTATGGTCCGGCGACAAGGATGGCGCGCAGAAACAATTCGCCATCGCTGCGACGCTCGACCTTTCCATCGCCGACAAATCCGAACTGGAACGCATGAGGGCAACGCATGGCTGAAGACGGCGAGGGCGCGGAATCCTCCGATAGTGCTGCGGTCAACGTCGCGCTCAACGCATCCGGCGCGTCCGAGGAAGCGCGTGACTATCTGCGCAAGCAGAGCCGCCTCGCCGATCTGCAGATCGACACGCTGGAAAAGAAAGACGAGTTCGAGCTGTCGCATCTGCGCTTCCGCCGCTTCAGCGATTACGCGCGGTTCGCGCTGGAGGTCGCGGGCTTTCTTGTTGTGCTCCTGATCGTTTGCGGCCTTGCCAGCATGGTGTGGAATGCATCGCGCGATCACGGCCTTGTGGTGGACGCCTTCTCCGTGCCGCCCGATCTGGCGCAGTCGGGGCTCACCGGCCCGGTCATCGCTAACCGGCTGATGGATCGCTACGGCAATTTGCAGGCAAATTCCTTCGCGGTGACGCAGGGCGGCGAATCCTATCGCGGCGGTGACAGCGGCGGCGTGCGCGTGCAAATTCCCGACACTGGAATCTCGCTGGGCGAACTCCAGCGCTATCTCACCGACTGGCTTGGCCACGACACGCACGTCTCCGGCGAAGTGGTGCGCACACCAAAAGGCTATTCGCTCACAGTGCGCTATGGCGACCAGCCCGGCGTCACGGTCGAAGGCGCCGACCTCGACAAGCTGCTCGGCCAAAGCGCGGAAAAGCTGATGGCATCGGCGTTGCCCTACCGCTATGTCGAATATCTGTCGCGTCACAATCGCAGTGCCGAGGCGCTTGCCATGCTGCCGTCGCTCGTCGCCACTGGCAGCGCGGCGGATCGTGGCCGCGCCTATTCGGCCTGGTCGACAGTCTATTTCTTTCGCGGCGATATGTGGGTGGCGCGCGAGAAGGCGATCGAAGGTTTGCGCATCGATCCCACCAACGGCGTGCTACTCGCTTATCTTGGTGCAACCGAAGGCAATCTCGGCCACGACGAAGCCAGCCTGAACGCCATCCGGGCGACCCTCGACAACTTCAAGCACAATGCCCTCACCGGACTCGACCCCGCCGTCGTCGCAGCGCTGCCTGTCCTGTTCGGCAACTATAGCGATGATGAAACCGGCGATCTGTCCGCCGCGCTCGCCGGATGGTCGCATCTTTCCGACATGCACTCCAACGCCTTCGATCCGGCGGCTGCAACGACGGATGCGGCGGCCGATCACGACATGGCGCTCGCGCGGCGCACCGCCGAGTCGATTTCGGCCACCTACCAGGGCAAGCCAAACTTCAACATTCCGCTGGAGCAGATGTACATCGCCTTCTATTCGGGCGACTGGGCCGGAGCTACACGTTTTGGAAAAACCGCACGTGAGATGCTTGAAAAGCAGGCCGACCAGCATTGGCAGATCGCTGTATTCGTGCTGCCCTATATGGCCGAAGCGATCGCCAGGAACGGCGATACTGCCGGCGCCGAGGCGTTGATCGGCAAGGCGTCATTGGATTGCGATGTCTGCACGCGAGCGCGCGGCCGCATCGCCGCGCTGAAGCATAATTGGACTGGCGCCGCGCACTGGTTCGCGATGGTGTCGGCGCGCTCGCCGCATGTTCCATTTGCTGATACCGATTGGGGCGCGATGCTCATGGCCGAAGGCTATCTCGACGGCGCTATCGCCAAATTCACGGCAGCGAATCAGAAGGGCCCGCATTTCGCCGATCCGCTGGAGATGTGGGGCGAGGCGCTGATGGAGAAGAACCGCTCCGACCTCGCGCTCGCGAAATTCGCGGAAGCGGCCAGGTACGCGCCGAACTGGGGCCGCCTGCATCTGAAATGGGGCGAGGCGTTGTTTTATTCTGGCGACAAAGACGACGCGCGCAAGCAATTCGCCATTGCGTCGGGCCTTGATCTTTCCATCGCGGAAAAATCTGAACTGAACCGGATGACGGCACATGGCTGACGACAGTGACGATATCGCCACGAGCAAAGCGTCGGGAAACAGCGCTGCGGAAGCCATGGGGATGGCGGGCGCCAGTCGTCAGAAAGCCGATTCCTATCTCGACGAACAGATCGAACTTGCGAGACTTCAGAAACAGAGCCTGATCGAGCAGAATGCCTTCGAGATTTCCCATCTTCGCTGGCGCCGCTTCAACGATCAGATGAAGGGCGCGATGCAGATCATGGTCGTGGCCGTTGGACTTCTGGTCGTCATGGGCATCGGTGCGGCGGTGTGGAATGCGAGCCAGGCCGACGGGCTGGTGGTCGATGCCTTCACCGTGCCGCCCGATTTCGAGGCACGTGGCCTCTCCGGCGACGTCATCGCCGGCGACGTCACCGGCAAGGTTGTCACGATCCGCAAGATCGCAACGGACATTTCCTTTTCAATCTCCAAAGACGTCAGCGCCGACCGCCACAACGACATCAAGGTCGAGATTCCGGAGACCGGCGTGTCGATCTCCGAAGCGTGGCGCTATCTGCGCAGCTGGCTCGGCCACGAGCGTCATCTGACGGGAAGCGTGCGCGAAGTGGGCGACGGGCACATCGCCATCGCCGTCTCGCTCGACGGCGGCGAAGCAATGACCGAAGTGGGCGCGGCCTCCGACCTTCCTGCGCTGGAGCAGAAGGCGGCGGAGGATGTGTTCGGCGCGTTCGATCCCGTCAACCACATCAATTATTTGAGCTTTGAGGGCCGTCAACGCGAGTCGCTGGCGGCGGCGGAGCGCTTCGTGCCGGCGAGCGAGGGCGAGGGTCTTCTGCACGCCGACTCCTACAGCCTGCTCTCGCTGGAGACGGCCAATGTGACTGGCGATATCCCGCTCGCGATCGCGCGCGCGCAGATCGGCATCAGTCTGGATCCGAAGCTCGCGGTGCTGCATGTGATGACGGCGCGCTACGATTATTTCCTCGGGCGCACGGAAGCGCAGCTCGCGCAGGACCGTCTTATCCTCACTCTGCGCAACGCGGACCAGATCGCCGAGCACCAGCACGGCGGCTTCGACGAGATGCGCAGGCAGGCTGAGGCGCAGATCGCGCTGCTCACCGGCGACTTCGCCAATGCGACCTATTGGATTTGTTCCCACACCTGTACTCCTACAAGTTTGTTGGTGACGAGGAGTGCGCTGCTTGCGCGGCTGCACGATGTGGCGGCGGCGCGCAGTCTTCTGGCCGAAGGGCAGGCGGCGCCGGGCGCCCATCCGAACGATGTACGGGAAGCCCGTTACCAGATTGATGTCGCGGTCGAGGACTGGAAAGCGGCTTTGACAGAGTCCGCAGCCATGCGCGCGTTCTATCTGCTGCACCTGGGAGGCAACATCAGTCCCCGCCTCGTTGCGCTGACCTATGGGACCGAGGTCGCGCCGCTGCTCGCGGTCGCACAGGCGCGGACAGGCCAATTCACCCAGGCCCACGCCACCATCGACCGGACACCGCGCGATTGCGTCCCGTGCGAAACTGCGCGCGGAAATATCGACGCGCTGGAGAAGAACTGGAACGGCGCGGCATTCTGGTTCGCCCGCGCCATCCGTGACGCGCCATCGCTGCCCTTCGCCGACAGCGACTGGGGCCGGATGCTGATGGCAAAAGGTGCTCTCGACGCCGCCATCGCGAAGTTCACGCTCGCGAACCAGAAAGGCCCGCACTTTGCCGATCCGCTTGAGATGTGGGGCGAGGCGTTGATGGCGACGAACCGCTCCGATTTGGCGCTCGCCAAATTCGCGGACGCGGCGAAATATGCGCCCAATTGGGGACGGTTGCATCTGAAATGGGGCGAGGCGCTGTTTTATTCCGGCGACAAGAATGGCGCGCAGAAGCAATTCGCTGTTGCCTCCGACCTCGATCTTTCATCATCCGACAAATCCGAACTCGCGCGCATGGAGACGGCGCATGGCTGAAGAAAAAGAACGCGACGGTCAGACGGCGTCGGGCGCGGCGGTATGGGGCGCGCTGGGCGCTTCCAGTGCCGCCAAGGCCGACGCGTTTCTCGACGAGCAGATCATTCTCACGAAGGAGCAGGCAGCATTGGTGCGGCTTCAGGTAGAGGATTTGCGCCGCGAAGACAGGCTGCGCCACCGGTCGCTACGCGTACACCACCTCTCCGGCATGCTGAAGCTGGGCTTCGAACTCGCGCTGGCGGCGATCTTCACCGCCGTTGTTCTCATCATTACGGGCGCGGTGTGGTCGGCAGCGCATGAGGACGGGCTGGTGATCGAAGCGCTTTCCGTGCCGCCGGACCTCGCCAATAGCGGCCTCACCGGGCAGGCGGTTGCGGCGAAGCTGCAGGACAAGCTCTCCGCGATGCAGGCGGCGACGGGATCGGCGCGGCCGGCCGCGTCCTATTCCAACAATTGGGGCAACGACATCAAGGTCGAGATTCCCGACACCGGCGTCTCGATCAGCGAGGTCTATCGCTATCTGGTGGACCGCTTCGGCCACCAGACGCATATCACCGGCGAGATCTATCGCAGCAAGGACGCCATCGCCATCACCGCGCGCGCCGGCGGCGATCCCGGCACCACTGTCAGCGGTACCGAGGCCGACATCGACGCGCTGATGCAGCAGGCGGCGGAGAAAATCTACGAGCGCACGCAGCCTTATCGCTACGCGGCCTACTTGCTCGAGACGCAAGCAGCGCATGGCGGACTCGTTCGGGCGCGCGCGATTTTCGAATCGCTTGCCGAAAGCGGGGCGCCCGGCGAGCGCACCTGGGGCCACGCCGGCCTTGCCACGCTGACCGAAACGATAGATCCGCATCTGTCGAGCGTGGAGCAGCGCAAGGCGCTGGCGCTCGATCCTTCCTTCGGGCTTGCGTGGAATAATCTTTCCAATGACGAAGCTTCGCTCGGGCACGACGCGGCCGCGCTCGACGCGCTGACGAAGATCATTGCCCTGTTCGAATCCGGCAAGAGCGAGATGAGCGAGCCCGCGGCGCGCATCTCGCTGCCGGCGGACAAGGCGGCACAGGAAGCCGCACTGGACGATTTCGGCGCCTCGCTGCGCGATGGCGAAGAGGCGCTCACGCTGCCCAATTTCTACAACACCGTGGAAAGCATGCGCGAGCAGACGATCGTCACGCTGGCGCGCCTTCATCGTACGCGCGAGATGAAGACGTCGTGGCACGATCTTCCGCCGTTGGAAGACCCCACCCTCACGCTGGCCCGGCCCGATGCGCGCATGATCGCGGATTACTGGTCCGGCGATTGGGCCGCGGTGCGGGCCGCTGCGCCCGGCCTTGAACGGGCGACGTGGTCGTTCAAAGCCATTCCCGGCTATGGCGACGGCTTCCTCGAACTCACGCTGAGAACCGCGATCTGGCCCTATTCCGCCCGCGCGCTGGCCGAGACGGGTGATGCGAAAGCCGCGCACGCGCTGATCGACAAGACGCCGCCCGATTGCTACGCCTGCCTGCGCAACCGGGCCGACATCGATGCGGTGGAAAAGAACTGGGGCGGCGCGGATTTCTGGTTCGCGCGCGCCGTGAGCGCGGCGCCATCGATTCCCGAAGCATACAACGATTGGGGGCGTGTGCTGCTGCTGAAGGGCGACAGCGCCGGCGCCATCGCGAAGTTCAAACTCGCGACGCAGAAAGGCCCACACTTCGCCGATCCGTTTGAACTGTGGGGCGAGGCATTGATCGCGCAGACCCGCTCCGATCTTGCGCTAGCGAAATTTGAAGAAGCGCACAAATACGCGCCCGAATGGGGCCGGTTGCATCTGAAATGGGGCGAGGCGCTGTTGTGGTCGGGCGACAAGGACGGCGCGCAAAAACAATTCGCCATCGCCGCCACGCTTGATCTTTCCGCTGCCGAGAAATCCGAACTCGCGAAGGTGCACCATGGCTGAGGACGATCATTCGCGTGCATCAGCGGATAGCGGTACCTGGGCGGCGCTCGGCGCCGCGAGCCGCGCGAAGGCCGACGCGTGGCTTGAGGAACAGACCACTCTGGCGCGGCTGCAGGCGCAGGATTTGCGCCGCGAGGACAAGCTGCGCCACTGGTCGCTGATTGTCCGTCACACCAGCGACGTGCTCAAGGTCGCCTTTGAGCTTGCCGTCGCCGGCATCGCGCTTGCCATCCTCATCGGTATCGGAGCGGCGCTGTGGAAGGCGGCCCACGACAACAGCCTCATCATCGACGCGTTCAGCGTGCCGCCCGACATGGCGAGCCGTGGGCTGACCGGACAGGCGGTCGCGGCCCAATTGCAGGACAAGCTCACCGCTATGCAGGACGCAACCGATTCCGGGCGGCCGGCTGCGTCTTATGCCAACAATTGGGGCAACGACATCAAGGTCGAGATTCCCAACACTGGCGTCTCCATCGGAGAGTTCTACCGTTATCTGGCGCTGTGGCTGGGCCATCAAACCCACATCACCGGCGAAGTCTTCCGCGCGGCGAACGGCATCAGGGTCACCGCGCGCAGCGACGGCGAGGGCGCTTCGGTTGCAGGCCGCGAAGCCGATTTTGACGTGCTCATGCAGCGCGCGGCCGAAGCGATCTATCAGCGCACACAGCCTTACCGTTACGCCGTATTCGTGAATTCGCCGGGCCGCGAAGAATACAAACGCTCCCGCCAAATGTTAGTGGATCAGACAACGCAAGGCTCCGCGATCGACCGGGCCTGGGCCCATATCGGATTGGGCTCGCTGGACGACTTTTCCGATCCGGTGGCCGCGCCTTCCGAAAACCACATCGCGGCGTCGCTGGCGCCGGATTTGCCGCTGCCGTGGCAAAATCTCGCCTTCGAGGATGGCGTGCAGGGCCACGACGAATTGGCGCTGAGCGACGAGCGCCGCACCATCGCTATGCTTGCCAAGGCTGGCGATGCGGACATGACCGCGCGGGCGCGCGCCATCAGCCTTGTGTCAAACCAGGCCGGGCTCGCCTTTGTACTCTGCGATTTCGAGAATTCGCTTCACCTCTTCGACGAGACGGCGCAATTGCCGGACTACAGCGGCATCGTGGAGAGCGCACACGAGTCGATTGCGCTCGATCTTGCGCTTCTCCATCGCGCGCCGGCAGCGCGGCAGGCTTGGGCCGCGCTGACACCTTCCGACGAACCGTTCGTGAGGAATTTTCGCGCCATCGCGCATGTTCAGCTGGACTACTGGATGGACGATTGGGCCGCGGTGGTGGCCGAGGCGCCGGCCGCGGAACATGCGATTGAGGCAATGACCGCCATACCCGGCGTGACCCAGACTTTCGTCGGCATAACACTCCGGGGCCAAGTTTGGCCCTACATCGCCACGGCGAAAGCGATGACGGGCAATTTCGCGGGCGCGCACGCGCTAATCGATAAGACGCCCGGCGATTGTTACACCTGCGTGCGCAACCGCGCCGTTATCGACGCGGCGCAGAAGAACTGGAACGGTGCAGCCTATTGGTTCGCGCGTGCGGTTGGTCAGGCGCCATCCATTCCGCTCGGCTATTCGCAATGGGGCGCAATGCTGATGGCAAAAGGCGACTTCGATGGCGCGATTGCGAAGTTCACGCTTGCCAACCAAAAGGGCCCGCACTTCGCCGATCCGCTGGAGATGTGTGGCGAGGCGCTGATTGCCAAGAACCGCTCCGATCTAGCGCTCGCCAAGTTCGAGGAAGCCAACAAATACGCGCCCAACTGGGGACGTCTGCATCTGAAATGGGGTGAGGCGCTGCTGTGGTCCGGCGATAAGGCCGGTGCGCAAAAGCAATTCGCCGTGGCTTCCGGCCTCGACCTTTCCATGATGGACAAATCCGAACTCGCGCGCATAGGGGCCGCACATGGCTGACGAAGAACGCTTTGCGAGGCCGTCGGCCGCAGACGCTATCGCCTTGGGCGCGGAAGGCAAGCTCGATCCTCGCGCCGCAGCCTATCTCGAGGAACAGACGCGGCTTGCGCGGCTGCAAGCCGATGATCTGCTGCGCGAGGACAAATTGCGCCATTGGTCGCTGCGGGTGCATCACATCAGCGACGTGATGAAGCTCGCCTTCGAGTTGGCGCTGGCGGCGATCTTCACCACCGTCGTGGCCGTCATCGCGGTTGCGTTCTGGTCGGCAGCGCATGACGACGGCCTCGTCATCGAGGCCTTCAAGGTGCCGCCGGACATGGCGCAGAAAGGGCTCACCGGCGATGTCGTGGCGAGTCAGTTGCTCGACCGGCTGACCGACCTGCAGGCGAAAACCGATTCCAGCCGCGCGCCGTCAACCTATTCGAGCGGCTGGGGCAACGACATCAAGGTCGAGATTCCGAACACAGGAATCTCCATCAGCGAGGCCTATCGCTATCTCGCGGGATGGCTCGGGCATCAGACGCACATCTCTGGCGAGATCTACCGCACCGATACCGGCATCGCGCTGACCGCGCGCGTCGGCGGCAATTCCGGCGCGCGCTTCGAAGGCAGCGAGCGCGATCTCGACAAGCTCATCGGCCGCGCGGCGGAAAGCGTGTATGGCCAGACGCAACCGTTCCGTTACGCCATCTATCTCACCAGCCACGGCCGCAACCAGGAGGAAGACGCTGTCCTGCGCGATCTCGCGCTCAATGGACCGGACTCCGAAAAACCATGGGCCTACACGGTGTGGGCTTACAGCCCGCTTCTCACCGGCGATCTCGATACCGCGCTTGCCCGGGCCCGCAAGGGCGCCGAGTTCGATCCCGATCTGCCGCTGGCGCTGAACGATCTTTCCGGCATCGAGTCCACGGCCGGGCATGAGGAGCGCGAGTTGCAGGCTGCGCTCGCCACGAAGAAATCGCTGGCGGGCAGCGGCGCACACAAGATCATTCCGCGCGCAGCTCGCGCGGTCGCCATCGAGACGGATGCGGAGATCGCCGAGGAACAGGGCGATTTCCGCGAGGCGAGCGCGCAATATGACATGCTCGCAACGGCGACGGATTTCGAAGGCTCGCAGGCGCTCGCGATCCGCATGGGCGCGGCCGACGACGCGCTGGCGCACGACGTGTCCGCCTCGCGCCAGCTGCTCGGAAACCTGCGCGACGCCGATGTGTTTCCGTTGACGAATGTGAGCTTCGGCTGGCAGCTCGCGAATTTCCGGCTGGCGCAATTCGAGCAGGCCATGGCGCTCGCCGACTGGCCGGGCGCGCGCAGGCTTGCCGCGCAGATCCTGGCGCCGCCCGAAGCAAAACTGCCCGCATCGCAGCTCTTCGTGCGCACGCAGTTCGGGCCGTGGCTCGCACTGGCGGAAGCCAAAGACGGCGACATCCGGGCCGCCCGCGCGCGGATCGCCCATACGCCGCTCGATTGTTATCTCTGCCTGCGCGTGCGCGGCGAAATCGAAGCGACGCAGAAGAACTGGACCGGAGCCGGATATTGGCTCACGCGCGCCGCGCAGCAGGCACCATCCATTCCGTTCGCCTACTACGAATGGGGCGAGATGCTGATGGCGAAGGGTGATTTCGACGGCGTCATCGCGAATTTCACGCTCGCGAACGCCAAAGGCCCGCACTTTGCCGATCCGCTGGAGATGTGGGGCGAGGCACTGATCGCCAAGAACCGCTCCGACCTCGCGCTCGCGAAGTTCGAGGAAGCCAACAAATATGCACCGAACTGGGGACGGCTGCATCTGAAATGGGGCGAGGCGTTGCTTTGGTCCGGCGACAAGACTGACGCGCAGAAGCAGTTCGCCATCGCGGCCACGCTTGATCTTTCCGCTGCCGAGAAATCCGAACTGACAAAGGTTCACCATGGCTGAGGAAGATGATGCCGTATCCCCCGGCAAGGCGGGCGATGCAGCGGCGCTCGGATTGGCCATGAATGCCAGTTCGTCCTCGGAAGAAGCGCGAATCTATCTGCGCGAACAGACCGAGTTGGCGCGACTGCAAAAGCAGAACCTCATCGAACAGAACGCCTTCGAGCTCTCGCATCTGCGCTGGCGGCGCTTTAACGACCAGATGAGAGGCGCGCTGCAGCTCATGCTGGTCGCGGTCGGCGCGCTGATCGTGATCGCCATCGGCGCGGCCATCTGGTCCGCCGCGCATGACAGCAGTCTGGTGATCGAAGCGTTCAGCGTGCCCTCCGATCTGGCGGCACGCGGGATCACCGGCGAGGCGGTCGCGGCCCAGCTGCAGGACAAGCTCACCGCCATGCAGACGGAAACGGACTCCGCGCGGCCGGCGGATTCCTATGCCAACAATTGGGGCACGGACATCAAGATCCAGATTCCCGACACCGGCGTCTCGATCAGCGAATTCTATCGGATGCTGGCGGCCTGGTTCGGACATCAGACGCATATTTCGGGCGAGGTTTATCGCACGCCCGACGGACTGGCCGTCACGGTACGCGCCAGCGGCGATTCCGGTGACACGGTTGAGGGAAGCGAACGCGACCTCGATGGGCTGATGCAGAAGGCGGCGGAAGCCATCTATGCGCGCACGCAGGAGTTCCGCTTCGCCATCTATCTCGCCGGCCGTCCGGGACCGAATGGAGAGTCCACGCCGCAAATTCTGCAAAGACTGGCGCAGTCCGGATCGTCGCGGGATCGCATCTGGGCCTTTATGGGGATCGGCACGAATGCGGAATACGCCGATCCGCTGCACGCGCCTGAAATTCAGGCCAGGGCCATTCCGCTCGCGCAGCGCTTTGCGCTTCCCTACCAGAACATCGCCGACGAAGAATCCTGGCTCGGCCATGACGAGGCGGCGCTCGCGGCGGTGAATAAGGACGTTGCGCTGCTCGCCAATGGCGACGGCGAAATGAGCGCGCGCGCCGGCGCCATCAGCCTGCCCGCCAACCGCGGGTTCGCGGCCGAACTGACGGGCGATTACAATGAGGCGCAGCGCCGGCACCTGGAGGCTACCCTCGCGCCCGATTACGCGCATATCGCCGAGATTGCCCGCGCGTGGATGGCGAAGGATCGCGCCTTGCTTCACGAAGCCGGCGCGGCGCGCGATGCCTGGAACAGCGTTCCCGCCCCCACTGTGCGAATCGGGATCGTGAACTCCGATATCTTTGGGATCGGCATTCTTTACGATTTGAGCGACTGGAACGCGGTCATTGAAAAGAGCGCGCAGTTCGAGAAATACCTGAAGGATGGCGAGAATACTCCTCCCTACACACCGGCCTTTGCGCCGGTCACGCTGTCACGCCAGATCTGGCCCTACACGGCCGCGGCGCTGGCGCATACAGGCGATATGAACGTCGCGCTGACACTCGTCGCCAAGACGCCGCTCGATTGCGATCCGTGCCTGCGCATGCGCGGCAACATCGCGGCCCTCGACCATGACTGGAACGGCGCGGCGCGCTGGTTCGCGATAGTGTCGGCACGCGCGCCGTCCATACCTTTCGCCGATACGGATTGGGGCGCGATGCTCCTGGCCAAGGGCGATTACGACGGCGCGATCGCGAAATTCCAGAGCGCCAACCGCAAAGGCCCGCATTTCGCCGATCCGCTGGAGATGTGGGGCGAGGCGCTGATCGCCAAGAACCGCTCCGACCTCGCGCTCGCGAAATTCGAAGAGGCGGAGAAATACGCGCCCCGTTGGGGCCGGTTGCATCTGAAATGGGGGGAGGCGCTGTTTTATTCCGGCGACAAGGACGGCGCGCAGAAACAATTCGCCATTGCTGCCACGCTCGACCTCGCACCTTCCGAAAAAACCGAACGCGCGAGGGTGATACATGGCTGACGATTTGCTCGACGCGCAAACAGGTGCGGAAGAAACCGCGGAAGTCAACGCCGCGGCGGTCGCGCTGGCGCTGGATGGTGCGACCGCGAAGCCCGAACTCTCTGAAGCAATTGCGGCATTCCTGAAGGAACAGCGCAAGCTGATGGAGGAGCAGCGCGAACAGCTTCGCGATCAAGTCAGGCGCTTGAAACTCGGCATCATCGACCAGCGCTTCTCCATCGCGCTCAAGGCTATGACGGCGTTGATCGTCTTCGCGGTTGCCGGCGCGCTTGCCCTCATGGTGTGGAATGCGGCGGGAAGCGGCGGTCTGGTGATCGAGCCGTTCTCCGTTCCGCCGGATCTCGCCGCCCGCGGTCTTACCGGCCAGGTGGTCGCCTCCAAGCTGCTGGATCGGCTCGTCGCCATGCAGCAGCAAACGGATTCGCAGCGCGATCCGGCGACCTACACCAACTATTGGGGCGACGACGTCAAGGTCGAGATTCCGTCGACCGGCGTCTCCATCGGTGAACTGGAGCGCTTCCTGCGCGAGAAGCTGGGGCACCCCACCCACATCACCGGCGAGATCGTGCGCGATGACCAGGGCCTCAGCCTTACGGCACGCGCCGGAACACTTGGCAGCGGAACGGTTCGTGGCGGCGACACGAATGTCGATGCGCTGGTCCAAAAGCTGGCAGAATCCGTGTACGGAATCACGGAGCCATACCGGTATGGAGCCTGGCTTGCGGAGAATGGCCGCGCCGCCGAGGGGATTGCTACCTTTGTCGCCGTCAAGAACCGTGGCTCGGCAAGCGAGCGTCCCTGGGGTTATCTCGGCTGGGCGAATTCGCTCGAAGGGACGGAGGGTGTCTATGCGCGCCTTCGGGCCATGCGAGACCTTCACCGCCGCTGGCCGGCCGAATATCTCCCGGGACAGAATGTCGGTATCATCGAGGACGAGCTGAGCCATCCGGCACAAGTCGTCGCCGACCTGCAGGAAAGCGCGCCGCTACTATCGTCGCCGACGCATGGCGGCATTCGTCTGGACGTCGTCCCCATCGTCAAGAAGCGGGTCCAGTCGTTCATCGATCTTGAGCTGGGCAATTTCCACGAAGCCACGCCGCTCTGGAAGGAAGAGATCGATTTCGGTCCGCAAGGGGTCACGTACAACATGCATTCCATGCTGGCTCGGGCGCAACTTGGCGAACACGATCTGCGCGCCGCACGCGCGACGATGGCCGATCCCCATGAACCCGGCGGCGTGAATCCGGAAGAGGTTGCTTTCAACGTTGTCTGGCTGCGGATGATGGTCGAGGCGGAGGCGCGAAACTGGCCCGCGGTCATTGCCGAGGAGCGAAGTGAAGGCGCCGCTGTCCTCTCGCGTTTTCCCACCACTCGCACGGTTGCGCCCTCCGCTACGATTCCTTTGCTTGCCTACGCGTATGCGAACCTTGGTAATTCCAAGCTGGCCGAAGCGCTGGTCGTGCGAACGCCGGCGGATTGTTATCGATGCCTATTGATGCGCGCGAAGATCGCTGAGATCGAGCGGCGGCATGCGCGCGCCGACTGGTGGTTTGCGCGTGCCATCGCCCAGCAGCCCTCGATTCCGTTTGCCTATTCGGATTGGGGCGCAGCGCTATTCGCGCGTGGCAAGGCGGATGATGCCATCGCGAAGTTCGATGCTGCGCACCAGAAGGGCCCCCATTTCGCCGATCCGCTGGAGATGTGGGGCGAGGCACTGATCGCCAAGAACCGCTCCGATCTGGCGCTGGCGAAATTCGAAGAGGCCAACAAATACGCGCCGAACTGGGGCCGGTTGCATCTGAAATGGGGCGAGGCGCTGTGGTGGTCCGGCGACAAGGACGAAGCGAAGAAGCAATTCACCGTCGCTTCCGGTCTCGATCTCTCCACCGCCGAAAAATCCGAACTGACGGCGATGCAGCGCATGCCGCGTGGTTGAGGCAGACGCGCCGCATCTGTCTGCGCCGGATCGCGCAACGATCCTGTTCTATTCGGGTGCGATCATTGTCGCGCTGCACTTCGTCAACCTCTCCTCCGGCGTGCAGGTCATTCCGCTTTCCTTCGTGTTGAAAAACAAGCTGCACCTGTCGGCAACCGAATTGGCTTTCTTCTCACTGTGGGCCGGTATTCCCGCTTATCTCTCCTTCGCGTTCGGCATGGTGCGTGACTTCTGGAGCCCGTTCCGATTGGGAGACAGGGGATATTTCATCCTGTTCGGCGGACTTGCAGCGGCGGTCTTCGCGAGTTTCGCTTTTCTCGATGTCACGGTGACGATGCTCTTTGTGAGCGTCCTTCTGATCAGCATCTGTTTTCTGTTCATGTGGAGCGCTTGCAACGGCCTTGCATCCACTATCGGACAACGCCATGCGATGTCGGGGCAGATGAGCGCCTTGTGGAATTTCGGCGGAACGTTGTCCATCGTCGCTGCCTTGTTCGTCGGCGGCGTTCTCAGTGAAATTCTGGAACGGTTAAGCACGGCGGGCGCGGTGCGCGCGCTGTTCCTGATCATGGCTGGCGTGATGGCGCTGATTGCCATGCTCGGCTTGTTGAAACCGCGCGCTGTGTTCGCCGGCCTTGGCCGCGAGAACCCCGAACGCCGCGATGTTCTCGCGGACCTGTCGCGGCTCGTCCGGCATTGGCCGATCTATCCGGCGCTGACCATCTGGTTGCTGTGGAACTTCTCGCCCGGCACGTTGACGGTGCTGCAATATTATCTGTCGAATACACTGCATGCGAGCGATACGCAGTGGGGCGAATACAATTCCATATTCTTCGCCGCAGCCGTGCCCACCTTCGTGCTTTTCGGTTTCCTGAGTTCACGTTTCTCGCTCGCCACCTTGCTGTGGCTTGGCGCGGGTCTCGGCGTCACCCAAATGCTTCCGCTGCTCTTCGTGCATTCCGCAAACGGCGCGCTGATTGCCGCCGTGCCGATCGGACTGACGGGCGGACTCGCCACCGCCGCCTATATCGACCTGCTCATCCGCGCCTGTCCCAAGGGCCTTGAAGGCACCATGATGATGATGGCCTGGAGCATGTATGCCGTGGCGGTGAATTTCGGGAATTTGTGGGGAACCAATCTCTATGATTACCATGGCGGCTTCGTCGCCTGCGTAATCGCCACAACACTTGTCTACGCCCTGATTCTTCCCACGATCCTGCTGGTGCCGAAAAAGCTGATCGCAACCGCGGACGGCGAAACATCCGGTGAAACATGACTGCTCTGGACAATGCCGTTCCGCCGCCGGGCGTTATTCGCGGCCGCACATTCTTCGGCGAGCCGCGCGCTCTGGCCTATCTTTCCTTCACGGAGGCTTGGGAGCGCTTTTCCTATTACGGCATGACGGCTCTGCTGGTGCTCTATATGAGCGAGCAATTGCTGCTGCCGGGTCACGTCGAGCACGTCGCTGGCTTTGCCGCGTTCCGTCACGGGCTCGAAGCTGTGTTCGGACATATGAGCACGCTGGCGCTGGCCTCGCAGATTTTCGGGCTCTACACCGGTTTCGTCTATTTCACGCCGGTCTTCGGCGGGCTGATCGCGGATCGCTGGCTCGGGCGGCGCAATGCCGTGGTCCTCGGCGCGATCCTGATGAGCATGGGCCACATCGCAATGGCTTTCGATGTGTCTTTCCTGCTCGCACTGTCGCTGCTGATCGTTGGTTGCGGATTTCTGAAGGGCAACATTTCCGCGCAGGTGGGTGCGCTGTACGCAGAGACCGACGGGCCGGGGCGCACGCGCGGTTTCTCCATCTATTCGACTGGCATCAATGTTGGCGCCGTGGCGGGGCCTTTGGGCTGCGGATTGCTGGCGCAGCTTTATGGCTGGCATGCGGGCTTCGGACTTGCCGGTATCCTGATGCTGATCGGTCTTGCGACTTATCTCGCCGGATACAAGACACTCACCGAGGAAACGCCGGTCTCGAACTTCTCGCAGCCGGACGCGAAGCTCGATGCACGTCAATGGCGGTTGATCGCCATCATCCTCGGCATCATTTCGCTCTCGATCTTCCAGAGCATCGCCTACAACCAGAACACCAACATGAACCTGATCTGGATCGACCGCAGCGTCGACCTCAATCTGTTGGGATTCCATGTGCCGGTAGCCTGGTTCAATTCCATCGACAGCTTCGTGAGCATCATCGTGCTACCGCCGCTGCTGTGGTTGTGGCGCTGGCAATCGCGGCATGGCGGCGAGCCGAACGAGGTCATGAAAATCTCCATCGGCGCATGGATGGCAGCGGCCGCCAACATCATCCTCGTCATCGGCTGTATGCTCGACAAGCGCGTGCCCGTATTCTATCCGGTGATCTACGACATCATTCTGGGCGTTGCGTTTCTTTACTATTGGCCGACCATGCTCTCGCTGGTGTCACGCGCAGCGCCTCCAGGCGTGAAAGCGACGATGATGGGCTTCGTCTTCTTTTCATCGTTCATCGCCAGCTTCCTCGTCGGCTGGATCGGGCAATTCTACGAATCCATGACGCCGACGCAGTTCTGGCTGCTGCACGGGGCCATTGCGGCGGCCGGCGGATTGCTCGCGATGATCCTCGCGGGCCCGCTTGGCCGCTTCCTCGCAAAGGAAACTGCGAATGGCTGATGCGGTTCACGGCGTCGCCAAATTGATGGGCTTCGAACGGCTGGTGGACAATGGCGCGCGATCGGGCCGCGCGGTGATCCATTTCCGCCCGACAATGGACATGTGCCACTCCGGTGGCATCGTGCAGGGCGGTTTCGTCACCGGCTCGATCGATATGGCGATGGCGCATGTCATCATGGCGAAGCAGGATCAGGGCAATCCGCTGTCATTGGAGATCAAGGTGAGCTTTCTCGCCTCCGCGCGTCCCGGCCTTGTCATCTCGGAAGCCTGGATCGAGCGGATGGGGCGCTCCACGGCGTTTGTCGAGGGGCGTCTGCTCAACGAGGCGGGCGAAGTTCTCGCCAAGGCATCGTCCACCGTCAAACTTGTGTCGATGAAGCGCGGCTGACGCTGGCGCAATCCTTAGCTAGAGTGCGCCTCTTTTCAGAGGTGTCTCATGCCGCTTTCCAATGCCCAGATGCGCGACGTGCAGAGCGTTCTGCACCCCTACACCAATCTCGTGAAATTCCGCGAGAGCGGGCCGGTGATCTTCGAGCGCGGCAAGGGCGTGTTCGTCTATGACAGCAACGGCAAGGATTATATCGAGGGCATGGCGGGGCTTTGGTGCACGGCACTAGGCTGGGGCGAGAACGCGCTGGCCGATGTGGCCGCAGAGCAGATGCGCAAACTCTCCTACGGTCATCTCTTCGCGGGCCGCAGCCATGAGCCGGGCATCGCGCTGGCGGAGAAGCTGAAAGAGATTTCGCCGTTTCCCACCGGCAAAGTGTTCTTCGCCAATTCCGGTTCGGAAGCGAACGACACGCAGGTCAAGATCTTCTGGTACGCGAACAACGCGCTGGGGCGGCCGAAGAAAAAGAAAATCATCTCGCGCACCAAGGCGTATCACGGCGTGACCATCGCGAGCGCCAGCTTGACCGGACTGCCCGCCAATCACAGAAGCTGGGATCTGCCGCTCGACTTCGCGAAGTTCGCGGACTGTCCGCATTTCTATCGCAATGGCGAGCCCGGCGAGAGTGAAGAACAATTCACCGCGCGTATGGCCGCCAACCTGGACGCGCTGATCGAGCGCGAAGGCGCGGACACGATTGCGGCGATGATCGCGGAGCCGCTTATGGGCGCGGGCGGCGTGATCCTGCCGCCGAAAGGTTATTTCGCCGCCATCGGCAAAGTGCTCGCGAAATATGACATTCCGCTGATCGACGATGAAGTCATCACCGGCTTCGGCCGCACCGGAAACTGGTTCGGCTGTGAGACCTTTGGCTTTCAGCCCGAAACGATGACCGTCGCCAAGGCGTTGTCGTCCGCTTATCTGCCGATTTCCGCCGTGCTGATCTCGCCGGCGATGTGCGAAGTGCTCGAAGCAGAGTCCGGCAAGATCGGAACCTTCGGCCACGGCTTCACCTATTCCGGCCATCCGGTTGCCGCCGCCGTCGCGTTGAAAACTATCGAGCTTTATCGGGAGCGCGACATCGTCGGCCATGTGCGCAAGGTTGCACCGCGATTCCAGAAGCGGCTCGCGAAACTGGGCGAGCATCCGCTGGTGGGCGAGGCGGTGGGCGTGGGCCTGATCGGCGCTATCGAGCTTGTCGCCGACAAGGCCACAAAAGCGAATTTCGATGCCACGAAAATGGTTGCCGCGGCCGTCGCACGTTTCACGGAAGAAGAAGGGTTGATCACGCGGCCGCTGCTCGGAGACCGCATCGCGGTCTGCCCGCCGCTCGTCATCAGCGAAAGCGAGATCGACGAAATGTTCAACCGTTTCGAGCGCGGCCTCGCCAAGGGACTGGACTGGGTGAAGCGCGAAGGACTGCTGGCAAAATAGAGTTATTCCCGGAACGATCTGCGCCGCCACTCATTGACTCCCTGACGCGCATCGCCAGACCGGATAACAAATGATCGCAGGATCATGAACGGTGGCGGCGCGCGTTGTGACAATCGCACAACCGCAGGAGTTCCATCATGGCTGGTCCGTTCAAGCTTTCCGCTTTGCCCTATACCGAAGGTGCGCTCGCGCCGACGATCAGCGATAACACGATGCGCTTTCATTATCACAAGCATCACGCCGCGTATGTGAAGACGCTGAACGAGCTTGTCGAAGGCACGCGCTATGCCGACATGAAACTGGAAGAGATCGTGCGCGCAACGGCCGGCAAGGAAGACGCCAAGGAAAAGAAAATCTTCAACAATGCGGGCCAGGTTTGGAACCACGATTTCTACTGGCGCAGCCTTTCGCCGAAATCGACCAAGCCGTCCGGCGATCTGAAAGCTGCGATCGAGCGCGACTTTGGCGGCACAGACAAACTGATCGAAGAAATGGCCAAGGCCGGCAAGGAGCAGTTCGGCTCCGGCTGGACGTGGCTTGTTTCCAAGGGCGGCAAGCTCTCGGTGGAGAAAACAGCCAACGCCATCGATCCGATGGCGAAGGGCATCAACAGCCTGCTCACTGTCGATGTCTGGGAGCATGCCTATTATCTGGACTACCAGAACGAGCGGCCGAAATATCTGGAGGCCGTACTGCAAAAGCTGCTGAACTGGGATTTCGCGGTGGAAAACCTGGCGCGGGAGAGTCATCCGGTCCGAGCGGCTGCTTGACGTTCACGTAAACGGGAACTAGGAATCCGGCCTGAGGAAACAACTAGGGCCGGATCGAGAGGCGAAAAGCCCAGGTTCGGAAAACGAGCTTGACCCGTACATTTTCAATTCGCGAGCTGACCAAGGAATTGGGCGTCACCTCGCGCACGCTTCGTCACTATGAGGATGAAGATCTGCTCGCGCCCGAACGGCGCGGGCAGATGCGCGTTTATTCGCAGCGTGATCGCGCGCGGCTCACGCTTATTCTGCGCGGGCGCCGCGTTGGCTTCACGCTCGCTGAGATTCGCGAAATTCTCGATCTCTATAAGGGCGGCGATGGCGGCGTGGCGCAGCTCACCCATACTCGCAAGAAATTCCTGCAACGCATCGCGACGCTCGAACAGCAGCGCAAGGATATCGACGAATCCATAGCCGAACTGAAGCTCGGTGTCACGCGGCTGGACAACAAGCTTGCCGACAACGAGGCCGAACACGCGCCGCGCGTGCGCATGATGGGCTACGGCGTGATGCCGGCGGGAGAATAACGGCCCTCCTGCTTCGGCAGGCTCGGCATTTGAATATCACCTGAGCCCGTCCCAGAGCGAGGGCGCTAGTCTTTTCAACGGAGATTTCCATGACCGAATGCTTTGTCTACGACACCGTGCGCACGCCGCGCGGCAAGGGCAAGAAGGACGGCGCCTTGCATGAAGTGACGGCGCTGGAGCTCGGCACGCAGGTGCTCAAGAACATCCGCGACCGCAACAAGCTCGACACCGCGCTGGTGGATGACGTCGTGTTAGGCTGCGTCGATCCGGTTGGCGAGCAGGGCGCGGACATTGCGCGCCTCGCGGTGTTGAACGCCGACTATTCCGAAAGCGTTGCGGGCGTGCAGATCAATCGCTTCTGCGCCAGCGGCCTCGAAGCCTGCAACATGGCGGCGGGTCAGGTGATGAGCGGCCAGTCCGACATGACGATCGGCGGTGGCGTCGAAAGCATGAGCCGCGTCGGCATGGGCGCGTCGGGCGGTTCGTGGGCCGTCGATCCCAGCATCGCGTTCAAATCCTATTTCTCGCCGCAAGGCATCGGCGCCGATCTGATCGCGACCATGGACGGTTTCTCGCGCGACGAAGTGGACGCCTATGCGGTGGAAAGCCAGAAGCGTGCGGCCAATTCCTGGAAGAACGGCTATTTCAAGAAGTCCGTGACGCCGGTGAAGGACATTCTGGGCCAGAACATTCTGGATCACGACGAACACATGCGTCCCGACGCAACCATGCAATCCATGGCCTCGCTCAACGCCGCCTTTGCGCAGCTTGGCGAATTCGCGGGCTTCGACGCGGTGGCGCAGCAGCGCTATCCGCAGGTCGAGAAGATCAATCACGTTCACCACGCCGGCAATTCCTCCGGCATCGTGGACGGTGCCGCCGCCGTTCTGATGGGTACGAAGGAAGCCGGCAGCAGTGCGGGCCTCAAGCCGCGCGCGCGCATCCGCGCCTTTGGTTCTATCGGCTCGGAGCCGTCGATCATGCTCACCGGCCCCGCGCTGGTGACGGAAAAGGTGCTGAAGCGCGCCGGCATGAAGGTGAGCGACATCGATTTGTTCGAACTCAACGAAGCCTTCGCCTCGGTGGTTCTGCGCTTCATGAAAGTGCTGAACATCAGCCATGACAAGGTAAATGTGAACGGCGGCGCGATTGCGATGGGCCATCCGCTCGGCGCCACCGGCGCGATGATCCTCGGCACCGTTCTCGACGAACTGGAACGCCGCAATCTCTCGACCGCACTTATCACACTCTGCGTCGGTGCCGGCATGGGCACTGCCACCATCATCGAACGCGTCTGAGGATCACCACAATGGAATTGAAAAACTTCAAATGGGATCAGGATGCGGACGGGATCGTCACGCTGATCTGGGATGTGCCGGGCCGCACGATGAACGTGCTGACCAATTCGGCTGTGGTCGAACTTGCGAGTGTAGCAGAAACCGTCGCGAGCGACGCCACGATCAAAGGCCTCATCATCACCTCGGGCAAGACCAACGGGTTTTGCGCTGGCGCCGCGCTGGATGAGATGGAAGGCGGCGCGTCATCCACGGGTGCCGCGAAATCGCCGGAGGAAACGCTGCAACGCCAATATCTGGGCGTGATGCGGTTTCATCAGGCGTTCCGCAAGCTGGAAACCTGTGGCAAGCCGGTGGCCGCCGCGATCAACGGTCTGGCGCTGGGCGGCGGGTTGGAAGTGACACTCGCCTGCCATTACCGCGTCGTCGCCGACAATCCGAAAATTCAGCTGGGCCTGCCGGAAGCCAAGGTGGGGCTGCTGCCCGGCGGTGGCGGCACGCAGCGTCTGCCGCGTCTTGTCGGCGCCATGGCCGCGTTGCCAATGCTGTTGCAAGGCACCAGCGTCGATCCGCAAAAGGCGCTCAGCATGAAGCTGGTCAACGCGGTGGTGCCGCTTACCGATCTCGTCGCCAATGCAAAAGCGTGGGTGAAAGCCAATCCAAAATCGGCGCAGCCCTGGGACGCGAAGGATTTCAAGGTTCCCGGCGGCGGACCCTACTCGCCCGGCGGCGGACAGACCTTCACCATGGGCAATGCGATGCTGCGCAAGGAGAGCTACGGCAATTATCCGGCGCAGCGTTTCATCATGTCCTGCGTCTATGAAGGCTTACAGGTTCCGATCGATGCGGGGCTGCGCATCGAGGCGCGCTATTTCACCAAGCTAATGTCACTGCCCGAAAGCCGCAACATGATCCGCTCGCTGTTCCTGTCGATGCAGGATCTGGGCAAAGGCGCGCGCCGGCCTCATGGCGAAGCACCGACGCAGGTCAAATCGCTCGGCGTGTTGGGCGCGGGCGTGATGGGCGGCGGTATCGCTTATGTCTCCGCGCTAGCCGGCATTGATGTCGTGCTGGTCGATACGACGCAAGAGAAAGCGCAAGGCGGCAAAGATCACGTCTCCGGAATTCTCGACAAGCAGATCGAGCGCGGCAAATCCAATCCGGAAAAGAAAGCGGAAATTCTCGCCCGCATTCATCCCACGGCCGATTTTGGCGAGCTGAAGAATATCGACTTCCTGATCGAAGCGGTGTTCGAGGACCGCGCCGTGAAGGCGGAAGCGACGAAGAAGGCCTGCGCCGTGATGAAGAAGGGCGCGGTGTTCGGCTCGAACACTTCCACCTTGCCGATCACCGGCCTCGCCGAAGCCAGCGACCGGCCGGAGCTGTTCATCGGCGTGCATTTTTTCTCGCCGGTGGACCGCATGGGCCTTGTCGAAGTCATTCGCGGCAAGGCGACCAACGATCACGCGCTCGCGGTCGCGGTGGATTACGTCCAGAAAATCAAGAAGACGCCCATCGTGGTCAACGACAGCCGCGGCTTCTACACCTCGCGTTGCTTTGGCACCTATACGCGCGAAGGCATGGCGATGCTGGCGGAGGGCATCCAGCCCGCGATGATCGAGAATGTCGGACGCATGGCCGGCATGCCGATGGGTTCGCTGGAAGTGGTGGATTCGGTCGGCATCGACACGGCGTTGAAGGTCACGCGCCAGACCAAGAAGGACATGGGCATCAACTCCACCGATCCGGCGGAGGATTTTCTGGCTTGGGTTGTCGAGAAGAACGGCCGCACCGGCCGCAAGATCGGCAAGGGCTTCTACGACTACGACGCCAAAGGCAAGCGTTTGCGCATCTGGCCGGAGTTGCTCGCCTATAATGGTGGCAAGTGGAAAACCGACGAAGATGTGGATGCGATGAAGCAGCGCTTCCTCACCATCCAGGCGCTGGAAGCGGCGCGCTGCTTCGAGGAAGGCGTCATTACCGACCCACGCGATGCCGATGTCGGCGCGATCCTCGGTTGGGGCTTCGCGCCCTTCACCGGCGGCCCGGTTTCGTACATCGACACGATCGGCGCTGCCGCCTTCGTGAAACGCTGCGACGACTTCGCCGCCAAATATGGCGAGCGCTTCAAGCCCAACAAGCTGCTGCGCGACATGGCCGCGAAGAACGAAACCTTCTATTCCCGCTTCGCTCCGGTAAAACAGGCGGCGTGATCGGCTGGTGAATTACTGCAAGGGGCCGGAAGAAATTCCGGCCCTTTTGCATGTTGCGGTGGACATCGGATCCGCGCGAAACTTGCGATATGACAATTAAGTTAAACCGCGTTTACGAACCGGCCGAGCGTGGCGATGGCCTGCGCGTTCTGGTGGACCGGTTGTGGCCGCGCGGCGTGAAGAAGGACGCGGTCGATCTCCGGCTCAAGGAGGTCGCGCCGTCGAACGAATTGCGCAACTGGTTTCACAATGTGGAGCCCAAATGGGCTTTGTTCCGCACAAAATTTCGCAAGGAACTCACGCGCAACGCCGAAGCCGTCGCGGCTTTACGCAAGGCCGTGAAAGGCAAGACGGCAACGCTGCTCTACGGCGCACGCGATACGGAGCATAATCAAGCGATTGTCATCGCGGATTTTCTGAAGAAACCGCGCGCGAAGAAAGCGGCGAAAAAAGCGTGAACCCATTCCAGCTTACGGCCGCATTGCTGTCTCTCGTCGCACTCGCCGGCTGGCTGAACGTGAAGACGATTCGCCTGCCCAATGGCGTGGCCATGCTGATCGCGGGCCTTATCGGCGCCGTCACGCTGGTCGTCCTGCGACAGCTTCATGCGCCGGTCGTGAACCAGATCGTCGACGCGATCATCCATATAGATTTCGCACAGACGGTCGTGGGCTACATGCTGGCGTTCCTGCTCTTTGCCGGTGCAATGCAGGTCGACCTTTCGGCATTGCGCAAACGCTGGGTCGCGGTATCCAGTCTTGCCACATTCGGCGTGCTGGGGTCGATCGGCATTGTCGGCTTTGGATTGTGGGCGATCACGCAATTCATTGGCGTACCGCTCACGCTTCCCTGGGCGCTGGCATTCGGCGCGCTTATCAGCCCAACCGATCCGGTCGCGGTTTTGGCAACCGTGAAGTACGGCAATCTGTCGAAGTCCCTGAAGGTAATCCTCGAAGGCGAGGCGCTGTTCAACGATGGCGTCGGTATCGTGGCGTTCACCGCGCTGGTGGCGCTAGCGACTGGCGTCGGCAACGCCGCGCCCGTGCATGCGGTTGTCGAGATCGTCCTGCAGGCCTTGGGCGGCCTTGTGTTTGGTGCAGCGCTGAGCTGGCTCGTCATCCGCGCCATGGGCACGCTTGACGATTTCATGGTCGAGGTCGCCATGACTATCGCGCTCGCCATGGTGTCTTATGCGGGTGCACAGGCGCTGGGCTTGAGCGGGGCCATCGCGGTGGTGGGCGCGGGCATGCTGTTCGGCGGCGAGCGCGCGAAACAGGCGATGTCGGGCGAAACGGAATCCTATCTCAAGGCCTTCTGGACTCTGGTCGATGAAATTTTGAACGCGCTGCTGTTCCTGCTGCTCGGCGTCGAGATTCTGGCCGTGCCTTTCGTCGCCGAACATTTCGGCCTGCTTTTGGCGGTCGTGCCACTGGTGGTTCTGTCGCGCTTCCTCGTTGTCATTCCTTGGGGCGTTTATCTGCACGGCCGCGGCGAGAGGGGCGCCACGGCCATACTGGGTTGGGGTGGACTTCACGGCGCGCTGTCTCTGGCGCTGGCACTGTCTCTGCCGGAAGGCCCCGAGCGCGCGCTGCTGCTCGCCGTCACCTACGCCTTTGTCGCGTTCTCCATCACCGTCCAGGGACTGACCTTCGCGCCGTTGACGCGGCGTCTGCAAGGCTGATGGACCCACGCTTGCGGCGCGCGCGTCGAGCGTCCAAAGTTTCGTGAAATCGCTATTGGGAGAGACATATGACCTACGGTCCCTACGAACAGATCAGGGCGGATGTGAAGGATCAGATCCTCACGCTCACGCTCAATCGTCCCGAGAAGCTCAATGCGTTCACGGGCAAGATGATGAACGAAATGATCGACGTGTTCACGAAAGTGAATACGGACGACGACGTGCGCGTGGTGATCGTCACCGGCGCGGGGCGCGCCTTCTGCGCCGGCGCCGATCTGTCCGGCGGCGCCAATACGTTCGACGCCTCAGCCAATCCGGAACGCGCGTCGCGCAATGCGGGGCCGGCCGATCAGGCCGACTGGAGCGACGAGCGCGTGCGCGATGGCGGCGGGCGGGTCACGCTCGCGATCTTCGAATGCCTCAAGCCGGTGATCGCGGCGGTGAATGGCGCAGCGGTCGGCATCGGCCTCACCATGCAGCTCGCGATGGACATCCGCATCGCCAGCAACAATGCGCGTTTCGGTTTTGTGTTCAGCCGGCGCGGCATCGTGCCGGAAGCGGCATCTAGCTGGTTCTTGCCCAGGATCGTCGGTATCGCGCAGGCGCTGGAATGGTGTTTTTCCGGCCGGGTGTTCGATGCGCAGGAAGCGCTGCGTGGCCGCCTTGTCAGCCATGTCGTCGATGGCGACGAATTGCTCGCGCACGCGCACAAGATGGCCGGCGAAATACGCGACAACACCGCGCCGGTTTCGATCGCGCTGATCCGTCAGATGATGTGGCGCGGGCTGGGCATGGATCATCCGATGGAAGCGCATAAGGTCGATTCGCGCGGTATCTATTCGCGCGGCCAGTCCGCCGATGTGAAGGAGGGCGTGACCTCGTTTCTCGAAAAACGTCCGGCCAGGTTCCCGCAGAAAGTATCCGTCGACATGCCGCCTTACTTCCCGTGGTGGCAGGAGCGCAAATACACCTGAGCCGTCCGCGCCGCGAGACGCCAGTTCGCTGAAAATCCGCTGCGCGGTTGCAACCGGACTGTGCTAATTCTGTTGAAAGCGGACGGGCAACGCGAGTTGGGGACAGTCATGCGCAGGGGGATTTCGGCGGCGGTGTTGATGAGCGCGCTCGCTCTATGCGGCCCGGCCCGCGCGGACGACCTTCCCGATTGGGTCAGCCTGCACGCCCAATCCACCTTCGTCGTCCAATATCATCCGCGCTTTCATTCGCCCTATGGCGGGGCAAATAGCCTCGCGCCGCAAAATGTCGGTGACGAGACCTTCGATGCCACGCTGTTCGCGGGGCTACGGCTGTGGAACGGAGGTGCGCTCTATGTGAACCCGGAAATCGATCAGGGTTTCGGCCTCAGCGACACATTGGGCGTGGCGGGTTTTCCCAGCGGCGAAGCCTACAAGGTAGGCGACGTCAATCCCTATTTCCGGCTGCAGCGTCTGTTCTTGCGTCAATCTTTCGATCTGGGCGGCGCGCAGCAGAATGTCGACGACGATGTGAATCAGGTGGCCGGATCGCACACGGCCGACAATCTGACCCTGACGATCGGCAAATTCTCCGTCGGCGACGTGTTCGACACGAATGCTTACGCGCATGATCCGCGCGGGGATTTTCTGAACTGGTCGCTGATCGATGCCGGCGCGTTCGACTATGCCGCCGATGCCTGGGGCTATGCCTCGGGCGTCGCAGCGGAGTGGACGCAGGATTGGTGGACGCTCCGCGCCGGTCTTTTCAATCTCTCCAAGATTCCCAACGGCAAGGTTCTGGAAACGGACTTCTCCCAGTTCGAAATGGTGGGCGAGGCGGAAGAACGCCACACGCTGTTCCACCATGACGGCAAGCTGAAACTGCTCGCCTTCCTCAATCGCGGCCGCATGGGTAGCTATGACGATGCGCTGGCGCTGGCGGCGGCGACGCATACGATTCCCGATACCGCGTTGGTGCGCCGTTATGCTTCGCGGCCCGGCGGCGAGATCAATCTCGAACAGGGGCTGACGGATAATCTGGGCGCCTTCGCGCGCATCAGCGCCAACGACGGCAGCAAAGAGGCTTACGAGTTTACCGAGATCAATCGGTCGATTTCGGCGGGGCTTTCGCTGAAAGGCGCGGACTGGAACCGGCCGAAGGACACGGTGGGTATCGCGGCCGTTGTGAATGGGCTTTCACACGACGCGCGCGATTATCTCGCGGCGGCCGGCCTGGGCATTCTCATCGGCGATGGAAAGCTGCCGCATTCCGGCAGCGAAGACATCCTCGAAGCCTATTATAGCGCACAACTGACCGGCTGGCTGGCGGCCAGCGCCGATTATCAGTTCATCGCTCATCCCGCCTACAACCGCGACCGCGGCCCTGTTTCCGTTGGTGCGCTGCGCCTGCACGCGCAGCTCTAATCTGCTAGCATGTTCGCGACATTCGGGGGTTTTCACATGCGCAAAATTCTGTGCGCCGCGCTGTGCTGCGCGGCCGTAATCGTGTCCGGTTCGGCGATTGCCGACGACTCGTCCGCCTCGCTGGCGATGGGCGGCTTGCAATTCACCAAATCGGTCGACATTCGCATGGCGCGCGAGGACCTCTTCCTCAGTCCCAAAGCCGTGCGCATCCGTTACGAATTCACCAATGACGGTGCACGCGATGTAGACACACTCGTCGCTTTCCCGCTGCCCGACATCGATCTGTGGGAATTCTACGAAGAGCCGATCGGCACGGTGGGCAGCGATCCGGTGAACTTCGTGAACTTCAAGGCGGTGGCCGACGACAAAAACGTGCCGGTGACGGTGGAACAGCGTGCTTACCTCGGAAACCGCGACGTCACCGCCATTGTCAATTCCGTCGGCCTGCCGGTCAACGTTCTGCTGGCGGGCAACATTGCGGTCATCGACAAGCTCGCACCCGAGAAAAAGAAAATTCTGGAGAAGGCTGGTCTCGCCGAAGCCGATGCGCCCGATCAGGAACATCCCAAATGGACGGTGCGCACGAAATTCTACTGGACGCAGCATTTTTCTGCAGGAAAGACCGTTGTGCTGGAGCACAGCTACACGCCCGTGACAGGCCAGACGTTTTTCGTACCGGACGATCTCAAACCCAAGAACACCGGCGAAGGCGGGCATGACTGGCAGAAGGATTACTGCATGGATGCGGGCACGCTGTCGGCAATCCGTGCGCGCATGGCTGACCGCAAACCTAGCCAGGACGCGGGGATGCTGAACATCTACTCGACCGGCTTCATCCTCAAGACCGCGAACAACTGGAAGGTCGGCATCGGCACGCTGCATCTGACGATCGACAAACTGAAGCCCGCCAATGTGCTGTCACTGTGCTGGGCCGGCGATCTGAAGAAGACGGGCGCGACGACGTTCGAATCCACGCTAACAAACGTTCAGCCCAAGCGGGATATCAGTTTCGTCGTGCTGGAATAGAACGGTCAGCGCCGTCTTCATCTCGCTGTCATGGCCCGCAAAAGCGGGCCATCCAGGTGACACACGTTCGGTGTCGCAGATTTGGCCGCGGCTTTTCTTCGTGCATAGGCGCAAAATTCAACTGGGTGGCCCGCTTTTGCGGGCCATGGCAAGTGAGTGCGTGATTTAAGTCAGCGAATGCGGAAGATTGTGCGCAGCAGGCGCATCAGCCAGCCTTTTTGGAACAGGGGCTGAGCCTGTTCGCGATCCGCATAATGGCTGTTCGAAACAAGGTGACCCAACATCGGCACAACTCCGCCTGACCCGCACACACTACGCAAAGGATATAACGATTGCGTGACGGCGCAAGTATTCATTCCGTATACGGATTAACGATGTGCGGCAAATGTTAATGACGCGTTAACCGTGGTGTTGGCGCTTTCACCCCTCGACGGGCTGAGGGTTAAGCTCACTCCTCATGCTGAGCTTGTCGAAGCACGCGCCTCAATGCGTCGGCGGACCGCCGATGTTTGAATCATTGGGCACGTCGCCGGGCGCAACGGCGGTGGCGCGGCATGTCTGATAGCCGGTGGCCCAACCGCGGCGATAGACGCGATCGGTGCCGCCGAGATTGTCCTGCTGCTCGCGCGGATTGGCGGATGGGTTGTTGGCCGCCGCGCAGCCATCGGCATAGCCTTCGCGAAAACTTGGCGTGCGGCGCAGAGCTTTGTCCGCGGGACCGCCGAAGATCGTGCAACCGCCGAGCGTGAGCGCGGTGAGGGCGAGTGTTGCGAGTTTTGAAACCGACATGGGCGCGAATACTCCGCGTTGCGGCGGCACCGTATCAGAGCGCTCAAGCCGTCAGAAGAAATATGCGTGTCGTGAAAACGATGACATGTTCGTCGCGTACATCGTCACTGCGAATGCGTGTGTTTCCGAACGAAGACGAGCGAAATAGGGGGAAGCGGCCCCAAGATTGCAGCGGCTATCGCCCAAGCCAGCGGCGCTTTTCCTCGGCTGATCGCCATGCGCTGCGCCGTAACGATGCAGAGAATTGCAAAAAGGGCCGCCGAACTCGCACAAAACATGCACGCTACCTGTCTGCGTCATCTCACCGAAGCCAACCTAATATTTCCTATAAAATCAATATTATAGTATATATTTGTAAAAATATTGCTAATATTCAGAATATTAGCCTTACATGCGAATCGCGAAGGACTAAGTTCTACTCCAGCGCGGCGCCAAAGGGGCAGCCGCGACGGGTGGTGGATAGAACAAAAAATGAACAATTTACCGGGTGTGTGGAAGCTGAATCAAGGCCTTAGCGAATCGTAAGTGGAATGCGAGGGTCGCCGCATGCTCCGTGAACTGTCGAAGTCGGGACTTTTCCTCGCGCCGCAGATCGACGGCGGCTACGGCCTGGCCAGTAGCAAGCGTGCCGGCCGCGTGATGAAACTGACGGCCTGCTGGTGGCGGAATTTCGCCGCCGCGATTGGCTGAAACCGCGCGGCACCGTGCCCGAGACATTCACGCTCGGCGATGCAGGTGCAGGCTGGCTGGCGCGCGGCGGCCTTGCGTTCGGACCGTTCGCGGCGCAACACCAGATCCGCGTCGAACGCCGTCTCAAGACGGAGGATGGCGAACATGCCGTCATCGTCAATGAAGCGGAATCGCCGCTGGCATGGATGCACGCGCGCGGCATGCTGAGTGCGGCACAATTTCAGGCGGGCGATCGGCTGCGCTGCGATTTCACGCTCGCCCATCTCATGCCGCGACTCTGCGCCGATCTGACCGCGCCGATCTCCAACACCCGCGGCGCGAAATCTGCACCGCAAGCGGAGATGTGATCACCGCCAAACAGCGCTTTCGCCTCGCAATGAGCGCGTCGGGCCGGGCCTTTCCGATCTGCTGTTCGAAGTGTGCTGTCACCTGCGTGGGCTGGAATCGATCGAGAGTGCCAATGCCTGGCCTGACCGCTCGGCGAAAGTCGTGCTGCAGATCGGGCTGGATCGCCTGGCCGCGCATTATGGTATCGCTCCCCACACCACCACGCGCGGCAAGATGCGCGCCTGGCGCGCGCAGGAAACGGGGAGTGTCAGCCTTGCCGGATGAGCTTCACGAGATATTTGTGCACACCGTCGAGAACCAGTTCGCCTTTCTGGTTGTGAACGGTGGCACGCATCGCGATCACACCGGTCGTGCGCTGGGGCGAAAGCTCCACGATTTCCAGCGCGGGATAGAGCGTGTCGCCGGGATAGACCGGTTTGAGGAATTTAGCGCTGACCTCGACGAAACCGATCAGGCTTTGGCCAATGACATGCGGAAAAAGTCCGGCGCCGGCTGCGGTGAAGCTCAAGACCTGAAGACCATGCGCCAGGGGCGCCTTATGGCCGAGCCGCTTGCAATATTCGGCGTCGTAATGGATAGGGTGATTGTCGAGGCTGACGGCCTGGAACGCCGCAAAGTTCGCATCGCCGATGGTGCGCGACGGGTTGCGGAAGATTTCGCCGACACGCAGCTCCTCAAAGCTTCGCAGTTCGACGATCCAGTGATCCTGCGGCTGAAAATCGGTCATGGCGGTCCTCCGCGCCGATTGGGCGGAGGACACAGCATTCTGTCAATCAGAAGCGGGCACCCGCCGCCAGCCGCTGGTGTTTCTGCGCCTCGATCTCCGCCTTCACCTGACCAAGGCTCTGCAGCGCGATGTTGTGGAATTGTCCGATGGCGCCCGACGCCGCAGCGCAGGCCATTTCGCGGCCCTGGCAGGCTTGCCCCGGCGCGGAAACCTCAGAAGACAGTTTGGAGAGCAGGGAGCCCGCGCTACTCAACCCTGGCTGTCCCAAACCGAGATTGGGTTCACGCGGCATTAGCACTGCCACCACCGCTATCCAGAAGATTGCCCGCAAGATCATCGCGTCCCTCATGTGCTCTAACGCGAGAGACGCTATCCGGTGCCCTTTGCCGGGTGCTGAAACCAATCGGTAAACTTCAATCTAATTCAGTTAATTCGGGCTCTTCTGCAAATGAGGAATAAGCAAGTGTCGGCGCGCACGTGCGAATTCAATTCAAACTCGCGGCGAGATTTACGATTCTTCGATTCAATTTTTAGGAATCGCGCAGTTCCGGGAAATTCAGGCTTGCGGCAACTGCAACGTCGCCTTGAAGCCTGCCCCGACGGTACCGTCGACGGCGAGCGTTCCACCATGGAGTTCGGCCAGCGCTTTCACCAGCGGCAGGCCGAGGCCCGCGCCTTTGGTACGATCCGTCGTTCCGCGCCCGACTTGTTCGAACGGTTCCAGGATACGCGCCAGATCTTCGGCGGCGACGCGCGGCCCGTTGTCGGCAATCGTCAGCCAGATGCAGCCTTGGTCGCGCCACGCGTTCAGGCAAACGGCACCGCCGGCTTGCGTGAAGGCGACTGCGTTCTCGACAAGCTGGCCGACCATGACGCCAAGTGCGGTCTCGTCGGCGTCGATCAGCAGATCGGTCTCGCAGTCGGCGATCTCCAGCGTGACGACTTTGTCGCTAGCTTGCACGGCGGACATATCGCCGGCCGCCCAAAGCGCCGCGCCCGCGGGCAGTGTGCGGCGGCGCAGCGTATAGCGCCCGGCGGCGACCTTGGTCAGATCGAGAATCTGGCTGAGCAGCTTGAGCAGGTTCGCGCCCGCGTTGTGGATCAGCCCGGCATATTGACCGATCTGGTCCGGCGAGAACCGTTCCGGTGCCATGCGCAACAATTCAGAAAAACCGAGAATGGCGTTCAGCGGCGTCTTCAGTTCGTGGCTCACGGTGCGCAGAAGCGCGGTCGCGGGCGTGTCGGCTTCCGCTTCGGCCGCGCCCAGCCGGCGCGTGACATCGGCCAGATAGGTGGCCTGTTTGCGGGCTTCAGCCTCGGTGTCGAGAAGCGCGTGACGCGTGCGTTCCAAGGCTGCCGCTTGCTCGGCCAAAGCGACTTCGATCCGGTGGCGTTCGGTGACATCGGTAAACACCGTGGCTCCGCCGCCGCCCTGGGTGGCACGTTCGCGTACCAGATAGGCGGCGCCCGACGGCGTCGTCACGGTCAGTGCACCGGCCGGCGCGCCATGCGCGTCGAGGCGACGCTCGATCCAGTTCAGCGCGTCGCCATCGACGACAAAGCGCTCGCGGCGCACCGCGATCGTCGTCAACTCGCGGAAGGTCTTGCCGGCCATCTGGTCGGGCGACGCAAAGCCTTGCAACTGTGCGAAGACGTTGTTGCAGATGATCAGGCGGTCACCGGAATCCCAGAAAGAAAACGCGTCGGCGGAAAGCTCGACGGCAGTTTCGATGCGGTGCAGAAGATGGCGCGCCTGCGTGGCATCGCTCCACAGCACGATCCACCCGCCATCGGGAATGCAGCGCGCCTTGATCTCGATGACGCGCCCATTGGTCAGTTCGATGTCGAAGGGCGCGTATTCACCGGCACGAAACTGCGCGCGGCGTTGGGGCGACGAAGCCATCCGCGCCGCCGCTGATGGAATCGGTCGAGATTTCCCCCGACGCCAGTTCCATGCGAATCAGTTCTTCGTAAGTCTTTCCCTGCAGCAATTCGCGGTCGGGCAGGGCGCGAAAAATGTAGTCGAAATGCTGGCTGCAATAGGTGAGTCGCTCTTGCGGATCGAACAGCGTGACGGCCACGCGCAGGCAATCCAGCGCGGCCAGAACATCTGGCGCGAGTTCGGCCTGCCCATGCGCAAGCCCCACTGGAAGCGTCGCGACTTTCAACCCCATCCCCACTTTTATTGCGAGGATAATGGCAAAGCGGCCTTGCAGATTTCTTGCGGCGATGGCGCGGAGGGCCGGAATCACCGCATCATCGTTAACAACCGATGAATTGTGCCTGCCGCAAACCTTTCGAATTAACGAATGAACTTCGCCTGCGTTCAAGGTTCGTTAAGTTTGCGCCGCCAGCATGCGGGCAGGATCGTGACGATGAAAGAGCGCAGCGTTAATGGCCAGTAGCGAAGCGATCGCAATCCTGGATGCCGCCGATCTTCGAGCGCAGCGGCGGCGATTCATCATCGTGCAGGCGGCCAAAGCCGCTGTGGGCGCCGCGCTCGCCGGCATCTTTATCGCCATTATCGGCAAGCCGGATATTTCGGAACGGATTGCGATCGCCGGTCTGCTGGCGCCGGCCGCGCTGGCCCTGCTGGGCTTCACCAGGCTCAAGCTCGATACGCTGGAGTCGATCGGGCTCATCTCTTTTGCGGTTCTCATCGGTTATCTCGTCGCCATCACCGGCGGGATGTCGTCACCGCTCATCGTATGGTTCGCACTGGTGCCGGCCGAAGCGGCCCTGGCCGGTGGACGCTCTGCGGTATGGCGCGCAGGCGGGGCCGCTGCCGTTGGCCTTCTCACCGTCGCATTGTTTCAAGCCTTGGGCATGCTGCCGGCTTCGCGCCTGCTTATTCCGGGATGGGAGGTTTACGCCGGCTCGGTGCTCGCCGCGGTCTTGCAATCCGCGCTTGTCGCTATTGCCACGCAGGATCGCCAGCGCGCCGCCGATCAAGCCGCGGCGGAAGGCGCCGCGATGTATCGCTTCCTCGCCGACAACGCGATGGACCTCATCACGCGCCACAGCGCCGATGGCCGCATCAGCTTCGCCAGTCCCGCGGCCCAGGCCATGCTGGGCCGGCCGCCGGAACAATTGCTGGGCCTGGCACCGTCCGCGCTCGTTCATAGCGACGATCTGAAACCGATGCAGGCCGCGTTCGTCGAAGCGGCCTATTTCGGACGCGCCGCTGCTGCCGAAGTACGGCTCAAGCGCGCCGATGGCGGGTATCTTTGGACGGAGATGCGTTGCCGCCCGGCGGCGCCGGTCGCCGGGACAGCGGCGGATATCGTGGCTGTGACGCGTGACATCTCCGAACGCAAGACGCAGGAGCTTGCGCTGATCGAGGCGCGCGATCAGGCGGAAGGCGCCAACAAGGCGAAATCGCGCTTCCTCGCCAATATGAGTCACGAATTGCGCACGCCGCTGAACGCTATCATCGGTTTCTCCGAAGTCATGACGCATGAGATGTTCGGGCCCGTGGGCTCGCCGCGCTACCTGGAATATGCGCGGCTCATCAACGAAAGCGGCGGCCATCTGCTGGAGCTGATCAACGGCATTCTCGACATGTCGAAGATCGAGGCCGGCAAGTTCGAGCTGACCGAGGAGATGTTCGATTTGGCGGAAGTCGCCGATCAGGCGGCGCGCTTCGTGAAATTGCAGGCGGACCGCAAGGGCGTGGCGCTGAAGCTCGCCATCTCGCCGGATTGCCAGACGATCTTCGCCGACAAGCGCGCGATCAAGCAGATCATCGTCAATCTTCTGACCAACGGCGCGAAATTCACGCCGCGCGGCGGCGAAGTGCGGATCACGGCGCTGCGTCACGCTAATGGCGTTGAAATCGCGGTGAGCGATACCGGTATCGGCATCGGGCCCGAAGATGTAAAGCGTCTGGGCCAGCCTTTCGAGCAGGTGGATGGCGCGCATACCCGCACGCAGGAAGGCACCGGCCTCGGCCTTGCGCTGGTGAAGGCGCTGACGGCGATGCATGGCGGTGAAGCGCGCATCGAATCGCGCCTGGGCGAAGGAACGACCGTCCATGTGCCGTTGCCTTATGCCGCCGTGAGCGCGGAAGGCGTGCGTGTGGTGCCGGTGCGGCTTGACGCGCTCCCGCGCGTCCACAACGCTGCGGCGTGATCCCGCGTCTCAAAGCTGGAATATTCGTCAGAGCCCTCATCCGCCGCGCGGAAGTGGCGGGCGCGCAGGCGTTTGTCGTGCGCAAGGGTTCGGAAGAAGCGGGCGCCGTGTTTCTGAAAATCGCGAAGCTGGACGGCACCAGCACGGTGCTGTCGCAGGCGCGGCGCGGCGAGGGCGAGCTGGTATGGATGAAGCAGCTTGGTGAGGCGGTGGACGACGCGAAAGCGTCCGCCTGGTTCGACAAGCAGATCAAATTCGATCCCGATTTGTGGATCGTGGAGATCGAAGACCGCGAAGGCCGCGCCTTCGTCGATGAGCCGATTGTCTAGCGCGCCGCGGCGTTCCGCGAACTCTACTGCCCGATCTTCGCGTTGAATGTTCCCGTGATCTCGGCGTTCACGCTGGGCACGCAGAAATGGATGCGGCCGGGGAGCATGTTGCCTTTGCGCTGTCCGAATTCTAGCCGGATCGACGCGGTGGTCTGCGTGAAGCTGGTATCGACATTCGCGGCCTCAAGCTGAAGGTCCCAGCCTTGCACTTCGGGCACGCCCTGCATCGCCGCGGGTTGGCCGGAAATGGAATCGATGGGTAAAACGCGAAACGTCTTGCCATCGGCGCGCGCGCTATCGCGGACCAGGAAGTGAACCGTGGCGGCGTTGAAAATGCCGTCGGTCATGATGGAAAGTTCGTAGGCGTCGAATTTATCCTCGTTGATCCCGAAGCCGTCCTTCGTGATTTGAATGCTCACATCATTGGGAATGAAGGGCTTGCCGCCAACTGTCCCTTTCGCGGGCGTTTCGAGAATTGGTCCGGCGCTGCAATCTTTTGGCGTGGCAAATGCAGGCGCCGACAGCACGACCGTTGTAAAGAGCGCGGCCGCAATGCGGCGATTGAGACGGATCATGGATTTCTCCAATTTCGTTCTGAAATGTCAGGCATCTTATCAGATCAAGGCATTGGCCGCTTGCGGGGTGTTTGCGCCCCTGCTACTTCCCGCCCGCCATGGACCAGACACCTGCCTCTGAAGCCGCGCGGCGCCGGACTTTTGCGATCATCTCGCATCCGGACGCAGGCAAAACCACGCTGACCGAGCATCTTCTGCTGCTCGGCGGCGCGATCAGGGCTGCCGGCCAGGTCAAGGCGCGCGGCGAGGCGCGGCGCGCGAAATCGGACTGGATGAAGATCGAACAGGAACGCGGCATCTCGGTGACCAGCGCCGTGATGACCTTCGAATATGGCGGCGCGATCTTCAACCTGCTCGACACGCCGGGCCACGAAGACTTCTCCGAAGACACCTATCGCACGCTCACGGCCGCCGACAGCGCGGTCATGGTGATCGACGCGGCGAAAGGCATCGAGACGCAGACGCGCAAGCTCTTTGAAGTTTGCCGCCTGCGCGACATTCCGATCATGACCTTCATCAACAAGATGGACCGCGAGGCGCGCGATCCGCTGGAGTTGCTAGACGAGATCGCCGATCAGCTTCAGCTGGAATGCGCGCCGATGATGTGGCCGGCCGGCATGGGGCTGAACTTCAAGGGCACTTACGATTTCTATGCCGACGATTTTTCCGTGTTCGGCAAGAATGAACGCATCGGTGTAGAGGCGATGAATGCGATGCTGCCTGACGATATTCGTGGCAAGTTCGAGGAAGAGGTGGAGCTGGCGCGCGCCGGCCTGCCGCGTTTCGATCTACACACTTATCATGAGGGCCATCAGACGCCGGTCTATTTCGGTTCGGCGTTGAAGAATTTCGGCGTCAAGCCGCTGATTGCCGCGCTCGCCGAATATGCGCCGCCGCCGCGCCCGCAGGCGGCCAAGGGCCGCGAGGTCAAACCATCCGAAAACGAAGTCACCGGCTTCGTGTTCAAGGTTCAGGCGAATATGGACCCGAACCATCGTGACCGCGTGGCGTTCCTTCGCCTGTGCTCCGGAAAATTCCGGCGCGGCATGAAGCTGAAGCAGTCCGGCACCGGCAAATCGCTGGGCGTGCACAACCCCATCCTGTTCTTCGCGCAGGAGCGCGAAACGGTGGACGAGGCCTGGCCCGGCGACATCATCGGCATTCCCAATCATGGCGTGCTGCGCGTGGGCGATACGCTGTCGGAGAACGGCGATGTCGTGTTCACCGGTATTCCGAATTTCGCGCCGGAAATCCTGCGCCGCGTGCGCCTGGCCGATCCGATGAAGCAGAAGCATCTGACGCGCGCGTTGGAAAGCCTGGCGGAGGAGGGCGTGACGCAGGTGTTCAAGCCGATGCTGGGCGCGCAATGGATTGTCGGCGTGGTCGGCAATCTGCAGCTCGACGTGCTCAAAAGCCGGTTGCGCAACGAATACGATCTCGATGCCGATCTGGAACCGTCACCTTACGACACGGCGCGCTGGATCACCGGCGACGAAGGCGAGATCGAAAAGCTGATCGCGATCTATCGCAACCAGATGGCGACGGATCGAGACGGTGCGCCTGTGTTCCTCGCCAAGAGTGCTTGGGAGCTGGGATACGTCACCGACAAACTCACCAAAATCCGCTTCGCCAAAACGCGCGAACGGCACGATGTGCACGCGGAAAGCTGATTGCTAGGCAGCGTGCCGGGTGCGCCAATAATGCAGCAGGCGTTCGGCGCCAGTGAGCGGCACGCCGTCGAAGGTCGAGAGGCGTTGGTGGATTTCTTCCATCGCAGCTCCGGCTTCGGTGAGAAGCGCAAGCGCCGAGAACGTGGCGCGGCCCAGATGGGCGCCCTTGCAGGCCACGGCGAGCGCGCGGGCCGAATGATCGCCGAGAATATGTTGTGCGGTCGTCCGTTCGATGCCCAAAAGCGCGGCGAAGGCTTCCGCGAATTCGCTTTGCGGCTTGCCGCGCGCAGTGGCGATAAGCGCAGCTACATCCGTCGTTTGATTTTGCATCGCCGTCGCTGCGGCGGTTCCATCGAGAAGCGCGTTGCGAAGAACGATCGCGTCGCGCGTTTCCGCCGGCGTGTCGAAATAGAATTCGTTGAGCAGAGCCAGAGGCGTTTCGCTGCGTCCGCCCAGCTTTTGCGCCAAGGCGCGGCGTGTGTCTTCATCGATCCCGCGCACCGTCTTTTCCAGTAGCGCTTCGAACGGCTCGCGCATATTGGCGGGATAATGTGCGGGCCAGTCGAGCAGGAGATCGCAGAGGTCCAGCGCCAGCAGTCGGCGGTTTTCCGGCACGTCCTGCGTGGCCAGATCGATCAGGCGGGTGAGACGTTCTTTGGGTTCGGACATGACACAGTTTCCCCCGCACCTATCCAACACCACAGCTATTAAGGTTCGGCTAATCTAGTTTCCGGCGATAACCCAATTGTCGGGGAAAAAGCCGTTGAAACTGGTGCGAACCGCCACCGAATACGCTCCCATCGCCTCGAAGACGATAAAATCGCCCGCCGCCATGTCGTCGGGCAGCGGCAGCGGCCGGGGCAGGACATCCAGCGTATCGCAAGTGGGTCCATAGACCCGATAGGCGCGATGGCCAGCAGGCAATTCGATGGGCAGGCCCTTCGCATCCAGCCGGATGACGCGATGCGAATAATCCGCGGTCCAGCCCGGCAGGGTTAGCTCGTCGAAGCTGCCATAGACGCCGTCGTTGATGTAGAGCGAGTCGCCTTTGCGCAAGATCACTTGCGTGATCAGCGACACGCCTTCGGCGATCAAAGCGCGGCCAGGTTCGCAGATCACCGGCACCTTCTTCGGCAGGGTTTCGAGCGCTTCGCGGATCGTGTCGAAATACCAGTGATAGGGCGGCACATCATTGTTGGAATAAGGTCCCGGAAATCCACCGCCGACATCCAGCGCCGCGATCTCGACACCGGCAATAGCCGCCGTGCGCCGCGCCATCTCGATCGCCTGTGCGTAAGAGAAGGGCGACAAGCATTGCGAGCCGACATGAAAGGTGATGCAGGGCGCGGCACCGGATTCCGCCACGCGCTTCAGAAGCCGCGCGGCATCGTCGGGGGTCATTCCAAATTTGCTGGAGAGTTCGAGCAATGCGCCGCCCAAGGGTGTTGCCACGCGCACGAAAATGCGCAGCTTCTTCGGATTGCGCGTCTCGGCTAGAAGTTTATCGAGTTCGAAATCGCAATCGACCACGTAGTCCGTGATGCCGTATTTCTCGAAGGCGATTTTTGCCGTGCCGGCCGGGCGCACCGGGGCCATGAAATGACAGATCGCATCCGGAAAGCGGCCACGCACCAATTCGATTTCCTGCAGCGATGCGGTGTCGAAATGCCGGATGCCCGAGGCCCAAACTTGATCCAAAACGTGCGGATGCGGATTGGCCTTCAGCGCATAGAGCGTATCGCCCGGAAAAGCGTCGAGAAAACGCTTCGCGGCAATCCCGAACTTCGACGGGTGCAGAACATAGACCGGCTCGCCCGGTTTCATCTTTTCGATGACCTGTTCGACACTGGCGAAGCGCGGAAGGCCGGCTTCCGGGGCGCGTACATTCATGACGGGAAATCCCAAGCGACGCGGGGGTCTTAGGGCCACCGGGCCGGGGGGTCAACACACATCGATCTTGACGGAAAGATGACGGCGGAAGAGCCTGCGCGACCGATTCAAACATCACGAGGAACTCGACGATGAAATTGCTGTCTCCGGTGCTTGGCGTTGCAGCGCTGCTCACACTCTTTGTTTCCGCCGCCCAGGCCGACGAGGGCATGTGGACGTTCGACAATTTTCCCTCCGTCACGGTGAAGGCCAAATATGGCGTGAATATCGATCAGGCGTGGCTGAATCAGGTGCGCGCGTCCTCCGTCCGTCTGTCGAGCGGCTGTTCCGCCTCCACAGTGACTGCCAACGGGCTAGTCCTCACCAACCATCATTGCGTGCGCGCCTGCGCTCAAAACCTTTCGACCGCCAAAGTCGATTATGTGAAAGACGGATTTTCCACCGCCAAGCGCGAAGATGAGAAGCTCTGTGCCGGCATGCAGGCCGAAGTGCTGAGCGACATTTCCGATGTTACGGCGCGCGTCACCAAGGCCGCCGCCGGCAAGACGGGCCAAGACTTCGTCAAAGCGCGCGACGCGGAAATCGCCGCTGTCGAGAAGGAGGGTTGTGCCGGCAAGGAAGCGACGCTGCGCTGTCAGGTCATCACGCTCTATCAAGGCGGCCAGTACAAGCTTTACACCTATCGCAAATATTCCGACGTGCGGTTGGTTTTCGCGCCGGAAGTGAAAACCGCGTTCTTCGGCGGCGATCCCGACAATTTCAATTTTCCGCGCTACGACCTCGATTGCTCCTTCGTGCGGCTTTATGAGAACGGCCAGCCTGTCGCGACCCCTTCGCATCTGAACTGGCGAGTGGCGCCACCGAAAGACGGCGAGCTGGTTTTTGTCGCCGGCAATCCCGGTTCGACGCAGCGGCTTCTGACCGCCGAGCAGCTGGAAACGCTGCGGGACCTGGCGCTGCCCGACACATTGCTCATCTTCTCCGAGTTGCGCGGACGCCTCATCCGCTTCGGCGAGGAAAGCGCGGAGCATGCGCGCATCTCCGACGAATTGCTGTTTGGAATCGAAAACAGCTTCAAGGCGTTGCACGGCGAAGAGAAGGCGCTAGTTGCGCCAGCGCTGATCGCCGCCAAGCGCAAGGCCGACGCGGAATTGCGAGCCAAGGTGATGAAAGACAAGAAACTCGCTGGCGAGATTGGCGATCCATGGTCGGACATCGCCAAGGTACAGGCCGATCGCAGAGCGCTCAATTATTCTTACAGCTACATGGAAGCCCGTGCCGGCATGGCTTCGGATCTGTTCGGCTACGCGCGCAATCTGGCGCGCGCGGCTGAGGAGCGTACCAAGGCCAATGGCGACCGCTTGCCCGAATACACCGACGGCCGCTTGGCGCTGCTTGAGAAGCGCGTGCTGGATGCGCAGCCGGTCTATCCGGAACTGGAGCAGGTGACCTTGGAGTTCTGGCTCTCCAAGCTGTGCGAGAACCTGACCGCGGATGCCACGGGCACCAAGACGTTCCTCGGCAAGGATTCGCCGGAAACGCTCTCGGCGCGGCTGGCGGTTTCCAAATTGAGCGACCCGGCATTGCGCAAGAAATTGTGGGACGGCGGGTTGGCCGCAATTCAGGCGTCCGACGACCCTATGATCCGCTTCGTGCTGGCGACCGATGCGGCCAGCCGTGCGATCCGCAAGGAGTATGAGAGCCGCGTGACCGGGCCGACCGATCGTGCGGCGGAGAAGATCGCCAAGGCGCGCTTTGCTGTTTACGGCACCGCCGCCTATCCTGATGCAACGTTCTCGCTGCGGCTGAGTTACGGCAACGTCGAGGGCTGGACGGAAAATGGAACGTCAGTTCGGCCCTTCACCACTTTCAGCGGGCTGTGGGATCGGGCCACGGGACAATTCCCGTTCAATCTCGCGCCGCGCTGGCAGACCGCACAGGGCAAGGTGAACCCGAACACGGTATTCGATTTCACCAGCGATATTGACATCATCGGCGGCAATTCCGGCTCGCCGGAGATCGACGCGCAGGGCGACGTGATCGGCGCGGTATTCGATGGCAACATCAACAGCCTTGGCGGCGCCTTCGGCTTCGACGACACCTCGAACCGCGGGGTCGCTGTATCTACCGCCGCGATCACTGAGGCGTTGAAAAACGTCTATGGCAATGACGCGCTGGTTGCTGAGCTGACGGCGAAGTAGAAACGCAGTGCGGGCCGTGCCTCAGCGCACGGTTCGCAAGTCGCGAATGGTTTTGCGGTCGTTGGCGCTTGGTTGATAAACGTTGGTCATTTCGTGCAGTGCGCGTTCGAATTGCTCGAGGCTGAAGCCTTCGGGCACTTCAAATGCATTGAACCCAACGCGGCGCATGTAATTGATCTGGTCATAAAGGAAATAACCGGTGGCGCGGATCTCGCCCTCGTAGCGAAGCCGCGTGCGCAGCATGCGGGCCCAGGAAAAGGCCCGGCCATCGCGAAACACGGGAAATTCCAGGACCACGACCGATAGCCGATGCACGTCCACGCTGAGCGTTTCTGGCGTTTCCGGTGCTTTGAGGAACACCCCCAATGGCGCGTTGCGGCCGAGCAGCGCTTCGCGATCTTTCTGAAAGCGCGTGAGAGAAACGATTGCCGCGCCTTCGGGCAGCGCCGCGTCGTCGGCCACCGTCGCATGGACATGCTCAGCAAAGGCGCCGTCCTTAATGAGCGGCATACATCTGTTCCAGATAGGCCATGTTCTTGAACGGCTCCATGCCGACGCGGCGGTAGGTGTCGAGGAAGCGTTCGCCGGATTCGCGCAGTTTCAGATAGGTGTCGATGATGCGTTCCACCGCCGGGCCAATCTGATGGGCGGCAAAGCCCGGTCCCATTATCGCGCCGATGGAAGCGTCCTCAGCGCCGGAGCCGCCGAGTTGCAGCTGGTAATATTCCACGCCCTTCTTGTCGACGCCAAGAATGCCGATGTGGCCTGCGTGGTGATGGCCGCAGGCGTTGATGCAGCCGGAAATCTTGATCTTGAGTTCGCCGATATCGTGCTGGCGGTCGAGATTGGCGAAGCGCTTGGCGATGTCCTGCGCAATGGGAATGGAGCGCGCATTGGCGAGATCGCAATAATCAAGGCCCGGGCAAGCAATGATGTCTGTCACCAGCCCCGCATTCGGTGTCGCCAGATCCAGCTCCTTGAGCCGCGTGTGGATCGCAGGCAGATCGCGTTTTTGGACATGTGGCAGCACAAGATTCTGTTCGTGGCTGACGCGAATTTCGTCGATCCCGAATTCGTCCATCAAGTTGGCGAGGGCATCGAGCTGTTCGTCGCTCGCATCGCCGGGAACGCCCCCGATAGGCTTCAACGAAACAGTGGTGATGGCGTAACCGGGCGCGCGATGCGTGTGGATGTTGGTTTTCTTCCAGTTCTCGAAATCGGCATCGCCCTTTGGTATTTCATCGGCAAGCAGCTCGAATTTCGGTGGCGCGAAGTAGGCCGCGATACGGGCTAGTTCCTCGTTCGGAAGCTGCAATGTTCCCGACGCCTTGATCTCCTCGAATTCGCGTTGCACGCGCCGCTGCATCTCCTGCCGGCCGATGGCATTGACCAAAATCTTGATGCGCTGCTTGTGGATGTTGTCGCGGCGGCTGTCCTGATTGTAAACGCGAAGGACCGCTTCGAGATAGGCAAGGATGTCCTCGCGATTCACAAACTCGCTCATTAGCAAGGCGATATAGGGTGTGCGGCCCATACCGCCGCCGGCATGAACACGATAGCCGGTTTCGCCGGCCTCGTTCTTCACGATCTCCACGGCCAGATCATGAAAGAGCAGTGCAGCGCGGTCGTGCTTTGTTGCACCCACGGCGATCTTGAACTTGCGCGCAAGAAACACGAATTCAGGATGCAGGCTCGACCACTGGCGGATGATTTCGCAGAGCGGACGCGGGTCTTCGATTTCCTCGTCAGTCGCGCCGGCGAACTGATCCGCCGTGACGTTGCGGATGCAATTGCCGCTGGTCTGGATGGCGTGCATTTCAACCGTCGCCAGATCGGCCAGCACATCGGGCACATCCACCAGCTTGATCCAGTTGAACTGAATGTTCTGGCGCGTGGTGAAATGGCCATAGCCTTTGTCGTACTTGCGCGCGATATGCGCCAGCATGCGAAGCTGTCTCGCATTTAGCGTGCCATAGGGCACCGCGACGCGCAGCATATAGGCGTGAAGCTGGAGATAGAGGCCGTTCATCAGGCGGAGCGGCTTGAACTCGTCTTCGGTCAGTTCGCCGGCGAGCCGCCGCTCTACCTGATAGCGAAATTGCGCGACGCGTTCGCGCACGAACTGCGCGTCGAACTCGTCATATCGATACATCGAAAGAATCCATGGAGGGCTTCGCCTGCTTGCCGAGGTCGCGGCGCACGGAAGGGCCTTCGCTGCGCACGATCTCGCGTTCTTCTACTGCGCGGATGCGACCAGCTTCCGCGCGAACCGCGAAGAGATAAGGGTTCACAACGATGCGATCTTTTACGAACTGCTGCGCAGCGGTCAGCGCGGCATCGGTGGACGGTTTGTCGGCAAAAATTTGTGCCTGTGCGAAGGCCTCGACCCATGCGCTGTGGGACCAATAGACGACGTCACCGTCGCGCAGGCGATTGGCGGTCAGAACCTGGGTTGCGGGTGCGGCCATGCCTTCAAAATCGCAAGTCGCGGAGCTAAATTCAATAGATCACAAGTAATATATGTAAATTGACAGCAATAACGAAAATAGATTGTATTATGATTTTTGCCCGGCATACAGCGTTTCCGCCCTCTGCAGCAGCACCCAGGATGTGGCGATGAACTTATTGCCCCGCTCGGGCCGGTTGCCGCGATGGGTGTGCGTGAAGCCGGCCGGCGCCAGCAAGATCGAGCCGCACTTGGGAACGACCTTCGAATTCTGATGGAAGAACTGTGTCTCGCCGGCGTCGAAATCGTCGTTGAGGTATATCGTCCAAAGCAGCGTGCGATGCAGGGATTCGAAATCGCCTGCCTGCGGGTAAACCTCGCAATGCCAGTGGGGATAGCCGCCGAAGCCCGCGATGTATTTCTGGATGTTGATGCTGCCCGGCCGGAACAGCCGCGAGACAACATTCGCAAGCTCGAGGTCGTTGAGCGTCCCGAACTGTTCGGGGCCGATCACCATGTGATTCCCACTCACGGGATCGACCATGCGCGTTTGGTAGGGAGCCAGCGCAGCATAAGGATATTTGCGCAGATAGAGCATAAGGCCGCGCAGCATCGCGTTGTTGAGCAGTGTTTCGGCATCCTTCCAGGCGGGAAAATTGCTTATGGTGATGTCCCAGCTGTCTTTCAGCATCGTGTCCACGCCACTGCCGGTTTCGCCGCGCGTGGCCTGACCGCTTTTCTCGAAGCGTTCGATGAGAGCCGTGCATTCGGACCCCGAAAGCGCGTCGTCATACACTTCGATGAAATCGCTCATTTTTGTCTCGCTATCGCGCTGTCGTGCCAGCGGCGCAGCAGCGCCCATTCCAGCGCCGACAGCAAAAAGAATATCGAGACGCCCAGCACCGAAAGAATCGCGAGCGCCGCAAACATTTTGGCAATGAAAAGATTGTGACTTGCTTCGGTCAGCGTCCACCCGATGCCTGTGTCATTGCCGGTGCCCGCCGCGAACTCGGCGACAATCACGCCGACCAACGAAAGGCCACCGGACACTTTCAACGCGCCTAGGAGGTAGGGAAGCGACGTCGGAAGTTGCAGGCGTGTGAGAATCTGCCAGCGCGAAGCACCATAAAGACGAAAGAGATCGATAAGATTGGCATCGGCAGAGCGCAGGCCGATGTTCGTGTTGGCGAGAATCGGAAAGAAAGCGACGATCCACGCCATGATCAAAAGCGCCGTGTTGATGTGGTCGTAACCGATCCAGATGACGATCAGAGGAGCGATTGAAATGATAGGCGTGACCTGAAGGACAATCGCATAAGGATAAAGGGCAATCTCAACGATCCGGCTTTGACTGAAGATAATCGCCAGTCCAACGCCGCTGATTAAGGCAAGCACAAATGCCAGAATTACAATACGAAGCGTTACCCATGTGGCGCTGAGCAGTTCCGGAAGTCCGCTCAGGAATGCTTTCCAGATATCGCTTGGCGCGGGGAGGAGATAGACCGGCATCTGATAATACGCCACGGCCCATTCCCAGAAAACGAGAACGGCAACGCCGACGGCGACGGGCACCAAATTTCGAAGCGCACCGCTCATGCGGCGTCTCTCATTGCTTGCGCCAAAGCCGTCGAGATTTGCCCGGCGGCTGCGCTGAATTGCGGCGTGAGCCGGTAGGACGCCTCGCGGTTCGCTGGTGGCGAAAGCGGGATGTCGGCTTGAACGCGGCTCGGCCGCGGCGTCATCACCACAACCCGGTCGGAAAGATAGGCGCTTTCATAAACGGAATGAGTGACGAAGATCACGGTGATGCCGTCCTCGCGCGCCAGTTTGAGCAGATCGTCGTTCAGAGATTGGCGCGTGAGTTCGTCCAGTGCTGCAAAGGGCTCGTCCATCAGCAGCAATTTGGGCTCGGCCGCGATGGCGCGTGCGATGGACACCCGCATCTTCATGCCGCCGGAAAGCTCCCGTGGGAACGCCTTTTCGAAGCCGGCAAGTCCCACGCGCGTTAGCGCCGTCTGCGCGCGCGCTTCGCCTTCATCGTGCGGCATATGCTTGAGGTCCAGCGGGAGACGGGCATTGGAAATCGCATTTGCCCAAGGCATCAGGGTAGGTTCCTGAAACACGAAACCGATTTCCGGCTTGTCATCCGGCCATTGCACAGTGCCGGTCGTCGGCGCGATCAGGCCCGCGATGATGCGGAGCGCCGTGGATTTACCACATCCGCTCGGCCCTACCAGCGAAAGGAATTCGCCTTCGCACACGTCCAGATCGACGGACGCGAGCGCCCGCGTGCCGTTGTCAAATGTTTTGGAAACGCCGTGAAGCGAAACAAGCGACATCATTTGGTCGATCGCGGTTTTGGGAGAAAGCGGAGGTCATACGCTTTCCGATAATCCAATGATTTTGGGTAGAGGCCTTCGCTTTCCATAGTGTCGAAGAATATCTGCCAGCGGCCATCGGTCATTTGGCCAATGGCGCCGTCCTTCTCCGTTGCGATATTGTAGCTGCGCAACTTCTGGATCGCCTGTGTGATCAGACCGTCCGCCATCTCGGGGTTATCGCGCTTGATGAGCGCGTTCGCAGGTGTCGGATTACCGAACAGATATTGCTGCCAGCCGTCGCGTGTTGCGTTCACGAAGTCCTGCACGGCTTTCGGATTTCCATCGATCCATTTCTGCGGCACCAGCACCATGTTCGCGTAACCGGGATAGCCATTGTCGGCGAGCAGGAAGACCTGCGGTGTGAAATGGCCTTCCTTCTCGATCGTGTAGGGCTCGCTGGTCAGATAACCTTCCTGGATCGCCTTTGCATCCACAAGGAAGGGCGCAAGGTTGAAGGTGTATTTGCGGATCTGTACATCGCTGTAACCGTATTTCGCTTTCAGCCACGGCCAGAAGGCGACGGTCGAAGCATCCGCGATCATGATGGGTTTGCCCTTCATGTCAGCTAGCGATTTCACGTCGCCGCGCGGATGGATGATGAGAACCTGCGGGTCTTTCTGGAACACCGCCATTACCGCCTTCACCGGCACGCCCGCGCGCACCATATTGAGCGGAATGAAGCCGTTGGAGCCGATGCCGAAATCGGCCGCGCCGCCGGCCAGTAATTGCGGCACGTTCACGGAAGGGCCCCCTTCCAAGATTGTCACATCAAGACCGCGCTTCTTGTAAAGGCCCAGAGCCACGGCTTCGTAGAAGCCGCCATGTTCGGCTTGCGCCTTCCAGTCGGTGACGAAAGTGATGTGCGTCGGCGGTGCGGCGCTCGCCGCACTTGTTCCAAACGACAATGCGGCCAGCGCCGCGACAAGGCGTAATATCATGTGAAGCCCCAATCCGAAGCCGAGAGATTTAGCCGAACTTTGGCAAATTGGCGATGGTGTGGAAACCATTTGCTAACCAACCTTGCTTGTGTGCCGGAACATCCACAACCGGCGATCATTGGCTTTGCATGATCCAGATTGCACCACGCTCGCGCGCGCTCCGAATCCTTTGTGTCGAGGAGGAGGAGGTTCAGCGCAAGCTGTTTCAGGCATGTTCCGATGTCATCGGTGCGGAATGCCTGTTTGCGGAAAACGCCGCCAAGGCCATGTGGTTGTTCCGCCGCCATCCTGTGGACATGGTGTTCATCGACATCGACGAACATTGCTCGCAGGAGCTTGCGGCGTTCCAGAATATGCGTGCGCTGCCGGGTCGCGGGCATCGTGTGCCGATTGTGGCGGTTACCAACAATGATTGCCGCTGGACGCAGGAGAATTATCGCGAAGCGGGATTTGCGGCGCTGTTCGTGAAACCGCTTGAGCCCACGCGGCTGTTTCAGACAATAGACAATCTGCTGTGCCAAACAGGTCAGCCACCATTGCTCCTCACGCCGGTCGTCGAATTCAGAAGTCCGCAATTCGCCTGACCTTCACGCCTGCCAGCGTTTTCGGATACCGGTGAGAAATTTCTTCTTGTCGCGCATCTGCTGGGTTAGCGCCCGATTGCCGGTGGCCTCATGTCCGGCGGCCCACAGCACCATCTCGGTCAGCACCGGCGCCAAGTCGATGCCCCTCCCCGTCAGCCGATACAGGCGTTTGCGCCCGTCCGTTGGATCGGGGACGGCGCGGATGATTCCGTCCTTCATGAGCTTGCGCAGGCGGTCGGCCAGAATGTTGGTGGCGATCCGCTCGTGGCCATTGAGGAATTCGGCATAAGTGGAGGCGCCGCCCAGCATTATGTCGCGAACGATGAGCAGCGACCAGCGGTCGCCGACCATCTCCACTGAGGCGTTCAGCGGACAGCCGGACCGGCGCGTCGAGGGGGGAATCTTGCGCATTTGCCCACAATACTACGCGACCGTGGCCCAGGCACCATCGCAAAGATGTGACTTGCGAAATGCAAGCAATATACGGACAGTTCCCGCGCCTTGAACGGGGAGAGAGCCATGCGGCGGTACGCGATTGTTCTGACGGGCGCTATAGTGTCCTGCCTGACGTTGGCATCGGCCGCGCTCGCCGAAGATTATTCCAAAATGGCGCCCTTCGATCAGTATATGACGGACCGCAGCGTCGAGATCGCGTTGGCGAAGAGCGCGGCACCGCCCGCGATCGCAGACAAGGCAAGCGTGATGGTGCTCACGCGCAAGGGCTACGAAACCGCGATCAAGGGCAGCAACGGCTTCGTCTGCGCGGTGGAGCGCTCGTGGATGGCGCAGTTCGATTTTCCGCAGTTCTGGAATCCGCATATGCGCGGGCCGCTGTGCTACAACCCGCCCGCGGTGCGCTCCATTTTGCCGTACACGATCAAGCGAACGGAGCTTGTTCTGGCGGGACGCACGAAACCCGAGATCGTCGCTGCGATCAGGGACGGCATCGACAAGCACGCGTTGCCGCCCCTCGAAGCCGGTGCGATGACCTACATGATGTCGAAGCAGCAATATCTCAATGACGGCGCGCACAACTGGGTGCCGCATCTCATGTTCTATTTCCCGCGCGCGGAAGGTGCGACATGGGGCGCCGATCTGCCCGGCGCGCCGCCGATGCTGAACCCGCAGTTTCAGGATTCGCCGGAAGCGATAAGCGTGCTGATGGTGCAGGCGACGCACTGGTCCGATGGCACGCCCGCGCCCATGATGCACCACTGAGTTTTATTTTGTGAGCGGCGCGCAATTCGACTGACGTCGCGCTTTGTCGATCGCCGCGAAATGCGAATCGTCGTTTATCAGTGTACGGAATAAGGCAAGTCCGTGTTCGCTGGGCGAGCGGACAAAGATGCGGCCCGGCAGTTGGTGCGGCTCTCTGTCTTCTTTGGGCGTGAGAACGATCAAATCCAGAGGTTTGCCATTCAACTGCCGATCATTGCGAACGAAGAAATTGTTGGTCTCGGCGTCGAACAGGGAAACCGACCAATAGGTATTCGCCGGAACAGTCGCTCTTATTTCAATCGGGCCGTTCGACAGATCGAACGGGCAGGTCGAATAGAGCAGGTCCGGGCTCGGCCGCACCACGCCGCGCGACGCGGCCGTTACCCGCCCGCCGTGATGGATCATGTTGGGCGCGCCCATTTTCGCCAGCGCCCGGTTCATCACGAAATGCGGCAGATACCATACCGTCGCCAGATGCACGGCCACAGCCAGAACCAGGGTTGCAAGGATCCAAGGTGCCCAGCTGCGCGCGCTCATGGACAGGCAACCTTCTGAATGGTGAGCAGCGCCGCATGCGCCGGATCGGCCACAACGCGCGGATCCGGATTGTAAAGCCGCAGAGTCAGACTGAAAGGCGCATCGGCGACGGGAATGACATTATTCCCGGTGGGCTTGCGCGACACCGAGGCCGTGAAGCCGCCGCCCGCCTCATGCAGCACCGAATTCTTGGAGATCGAATAGCGGTTTTGCGGATTGGGGATCAGGAAATCATCCTCGGCATAGGCCGTGATGCTCCACCAGCGCGCGGCGGGATCGCGGCCGGCGATGAGATAATCGCAGCGCCCATCCAGCGCTTCGCCGCCGGTATCGCTCACGGCTGTATAGTAGACGGTCTCGCTGCGGTTCAGCGCGAGCAGGCCATGCACCGCGACGGAGGCGCGGGTGGCCATGTCGCCACTCGCGCTGCCGACGGACAGGTTGGTTTTCCACGGCCCGTCGCTGACGCCGCCCGGCATCGCGCCGCGAAACACGAAGAACCATGTTGCGAATAGGCCCAGCGCGACGCCGATCACAAACGTGGCGAGAATTTTGAGCGCGGTGTTCATGGTCCGCGTACCACAACGCCATTTTTCATCACAAAACTCACCCGCCCGGCCGCGCCGATATCCTGCGTCGGATCGCCGGGCACGGCAACCAGATCGGCGAGATAATTCGGCCTTATCTGGCCCAGATCGCGGCGAATGATTTGCGCGCTGACGGATGTGGCCGCGCTCAGCGCCTCGCGCGGGCTCATGCCCAGTTTCACCATCCATTGAAGCTCGCGGACATTGGTGCCGTGGGCGAAGGGGCCGACATCGCTGCCGCAGCCGATGGTGACGCCTTGCGCGCGCGCGAGGCGGAACGCATTGGCCGCCTGTTCCATGCGCGCCGTCGGCGGCGTCTTGCCGGGCACATAGCCGTAAAAATATTCGCTGATCGCTTCGGCCACGGTGAGGGTGGGAAGGAAGGCGATCTTCTTCTCCGCCATCATCGCGAAAGTTTCGCGCGAACCGCCATAGCCGTGCTCGATCGTATCGACGCCGGCGTGAACGCAACGCTTCATCGCCTCATCGCACATCGCATGCGCGGCCACGGGCCGGCCGAGATCGTGCGCTGCCGCCACCAGTGCGTTCAGCTCGTCTTGGCTAAAGGTCGGAACGGTTTCGCCGTTCGGGCCCACGCGGTAATCGGCATAGAGCTTGATCCAGTCCGCGCCATGCGCCGCCTGATGGCGCACCGCGCGCACCACTTCGTCCGCGCCGCTTGCTTCCTCCGCCCCCTGATGCGGGCAGCAATCGGGGCGGTAATTTTTGCGCATCGGCGCATAGCTGCCCGCTGCGACGATGGCGCGCGTCGTCACGATCAGGCGCGGACCCGGAACATGGCCTTCGTCGATGGCGCGCTTCAGCGCCACATCCGCATAGCCCGCGCCTTCGGTGCCGAGATCGCGCAGCAGCGTGAAACCAGCTTCCAGGGTTTGGCGCGCATGCTTCACCGCGCGAGCGGTGCGATAGGCTTCGGATTCTTTCAGAACCTGAGCGTCCCACGGCGTTTCGTCGTAGGGATAAAGAAACAGGTGCGAATGCAGATCCATCAATCCGGGGATCAGCGTCATGCCGGGAAGATCGATGCTTCGCGCATCCGGCGCCGCGCGTTTTTCCGCGCTATCCACCGCGACGATGCGGCCGTCCTGCACCAGGACGGCGAGGTCCGAACGCGGCGAATCGAATTCCGCGGTCCAGACGCGGGCAGGGCGCAGCAGGATGGCGCGATCATTCATGAGCAGGCGTCACTCTTTCTCGAAATGCAGTTCCGACATTGTGGCAGGTCGAGCGGACCGCGCAAAACCTTGATCGTTGTTTTCACGTTTTCTTACAGCCCCTTCCCCCTCCTTGGGGGGGGAGGTTGTTTTTCAAAAATTTTCGCGGGGTGCCGCAGCAGTCGTTTGCACATTTCGAATTGATTTTGAAAAACAGAAGATGGGGGCGCCCCTCTCACCGAATTGAACGTTGATTTTTCGCTGCGATGTGTTCTGTGATCCTTTCCGCAATCTTGCCCAAACATTTCGCCCAATGCTCCAAACAAAAAGACCCCCGAAACACCGGTTCCGGAGGTCGTCGGCCGCCATTCCAGCGGTCCGAACATAGTAAGAACAAGAGTCGGGAAAGTCAATGCCATCAGCCCAAATTTTCGGCGCGATATAACGCTGCATGACGGTGTTTTGACTTTGAGCTGGGTGCCCAAAAGCAAATCCGCCTCTCCCGTGAAGGAGAGGCGGATTGTTCAGGCGCCGAAAAAAGATCAGGCGGCCTTTTCCTTTTCCGCGAAGCCGAGCACGGCTTTCACTTCGAGGAATTCCTCGAAGCCGAACTCGCCCCATTCGCGGCCCGTGCCGGACTGCTTGTAGCCGCCGAACGGCGCGTTCATCTCGCCGCCCGCGCCGTTGATGTGCACGTTGCCGGCACGGATCTGCGACGCGACCTTGCGCGCGTGATCGATGCTGCCCGACTGCACATATCCCGAGAGGCCGTAAACGGTGTCGTTCGCCATCTTGATCGCGTCGGCTTCGGTTTCATACGGCAGGATCGCGAGCACCGGCCCGAAGATTTCCTCGCGCGCGATGGTCATGTCGTTCGTCACGTTCGCGAAGATCGTGGGGCGGACATAATAACCTCGGTTCAGACCGTCCGGACGGCCGAGGCCGCCGGTGACGAGCGTCGCGCCTTCGTCGATGCCCTTCTTGATGAGGCCCTGGATCTTGTTGAACTGCACTTCGCTGACGACTGGACCCATCGTCGTGCCTTCGGCGAACGGATCGCCGACCTTCACGCTTTCGGCGGCGCCCTTGGCGATCTGTGCGGCCTGATCCTGCTTACTTTTCGGCACAAACATGCGCGACGGCGCGTTACACGACTGTCCGGTGTTCTGCATCATGTGCATAACGCCACGCACGACGGCCTTTTGCAGATCGGCGTCGTCCAGAACGATGTTCGGCGACTTGCCGCCCAGTTCCTGCGCCACGCGCTTCACGGTATCGGCAGAAGCCTTCGCCACCGCTATCCCTGCGCGCGTCGAACCGGTGAACGAGATCATGTCGATGCCCGGATGCGCACTCATCGCTTCGCCGACGGTCGGGCCGTCGCCATTGATGAGGTTGAACACGCCCGGCGGAACGCCCGCTTCGTCCATCACCTCGGCCCACAGGATCGCGTTCATCGGCGCGATCTCGGAGGGCTTGAGGATCATGGTGCAGCCGGCGGCGAGCGCGGGCACCACTTTGCAGGCGATCTGGTTGATCGGCCAATTCCACGGCGTGATCATGCCGACGACGCCGATCGGTTCGCGGCGAATGGCATAAGAGCCTTTCACTTCCTCGAACTGGTATTCCTTCAGGATCTTGATGCCCTGCGTCAGATGGCCGATGCCAATTGCGGCTTGCGCGTTCTGCGAGAGCGAAAGCGGCGCGCCCATCTCCATCGAGATGGCTTTCACGATGTCGGCGTAGCGCTTCTGATAGACGGCGACGATCTTCTCGAGCAGTGCGATGCGTTCTTCGCGCGAGGTCTGTGAGAAGGTGTCGAACGCCTTGCGCGCGGCGGCGACGGCCTTGTCCACATCGGCCTTGGAGCCCATGCTGATCTTCGCGAAGGGTTCTTCGTTGGCCGGGTTGATGACTTCGAGCGTCTTCGGCGTGACGGGATCGACCCATTTGCCGTCGATATAGAATTTGAGCTTCTCTTCCATGGCTTTCTCCCGTTGGCTTTTGTGGAATTGCTTGCCGGGGCTATTATAGCCGCACGCTAGCCGTCACGCGCAAGCAGGCCGGAATCGAGGATTTGCGATGTCACTTTCGGGGAAAGCCTGCATTGTCACCGGCGGCGCTGGCGCGTTGGGCACGGCCGTCGCCAAGACGCTGATCTCAGAAGGCGCGAAAGTCATGGCGCTAGACCATGCCGTTTTGCCCGCGACGCAGCCCGGCATCGGCAATGTCGATCTCTCCGATCCGGCAAAGGCGGTCGCCGCCGTTGACCAGGCGGTGTCCGAGATGGGCGGACTGTTCGCGCTGGTGAATATCGCAGGCGCCTTTCGCTACGAGACCTTGAAGGACGGCGATGTGAAGACCTGGGATTTTCTCTACAATGTCAATCTGAAGACGGCGGTGTCGGCGTCGAAGGCGGTGCTGCCGCATCTGCTGAAGAACAAGTCCGGCCGCATCGTGAATATCGGCGCGGGCGCGGCGGCGAAGGCCGCGGCGGGCATGGGCGCTTACACGGCCTCCAAAGCGGGCGTCGCGCGGCTCACCGAAGCGCTCTCGGAGGAAGTGAAGAATGACGGCATCACCGTGAACGCGGTGCTGCCCTCCACCATCGACACGGCGGCGAACCGCAAGGACATGCCCAAAGCCGATTTCTCCAAATGGGTGAAGGCGGAGCAGATCGCTGATCTGATCGTGTTCCTGCTGTCGGACAAGGCGTCGGCGATCACCGGCGCCAGCATTCCGATTGCCGGGCGGGTGTGAGCGATGGAAATCTCCCCCGACACCATCGACATTTTCCTGCGGCTCGGCGCGGCGACGATCGTGGGCATGATCCTCGGCCTCAATCGCGATCTGCATGGCAAGCCGACCGGCATTCGAACATTGGGTCTCGTCGCGCTCGGTGTTGCCGTCGCGACAATCGCGGTGCTGCATACGCCGCAGGCGCTGGCCTACGAAGATGCCTATAGCCGACTGCTGCAAGGCATCGTGCAGGGCGTGCTGACCGGCATCGGATTTCTCGGCGGTGGCGTGATCTTGCGCAATCCGCGCGTGCAAGCTGTCCACAATCTCACCACCGCCGCGACGGTGTGGGTCACGGCGGCGATGGGCATCGCCTGCGGCGTCGCGAGCTGGACGGTGCTTGGAATTGGATTGTTCTTCTCGATTATTCTGCTGTGGATCGGCGACCGGGTGGACAAATACATTGCCCGTTATTACGCGCCGCCCGGAGCCGACGAAAAATCGCCGTCGTAATGCCGTAACACTGACCGATACTTGCAACCCTCCCCTTGAGGGGGCGATTGTGCACTATTCGACATAATGGGACGACTCGCCTATTATCCTCTTTAAGGAGCAATATTGTTGCTCTCTTAAGAGGCAGTGCATGGACATCGACGCGAGTACGCTCTCCATCCAAGCGCTGGTGGTATTGGTGCCGCTTGTCGCGGGCGTTGTGTGCACCTTGAGTGGCGGGGCACACCCCATAGCGTACTGGGTTGCGCGGTTCTGTTTTATTGGCATTGCCGCTGATCTAACGATATATCCGGCTTATGAAGTGCTCAATGGTGGCGCTCCCAATTCTATATGGTTTGTGCCGCTCCTTCTCTGGTTCGGGTTCATATTTGCTGGCGCGTATTCGGCACTATCATGGATAGACCGTCAGGCGTGGATCAACTCTCCATTCCTCAAGCCGGACAATCGCCCCGCGCCCTTCCCGCCGCCGGACCTATCGGAAGATTTCATGGGACTGTCTTTTGCGCGTCCAGTCTCTATCAACCCGCTATTCGTCTATTTTGGGACCTGCATCGGTGTCAGCAGCCATATGCCCCATACAATTCTGCAAATGCACGATGAGCCCATGCTCACCGTTGACCGCGACAAACGCGGCAACTTGATAATTCAAACACTCAAGATATTCGACGCTAACGACGACATAGTAATTTGGTTTGACAACCATAAGTATCGTATGGGGCCGACCGCTATGCGCCCTGAGCGGCCTGACCCTCATTCCATAGTCGTGCACGACCGCACTGCTACTGAGGTCCTGAATCTTAGATTCCTTAATTCGCAGACGCTCCTTCTAACGGGGCTCTTTCGTTACAAGGGGAGATCGGCACAGGTTTTTGACGACCATGTGCAAATTGGCACCCTTCGAATGGTGAAAGGTTTCTTCTTCGAAAATCGCGCTGATATTATTGTCGGTGGCGAAGTAGGCGGAGGCGGGATTGCAGTTGGTTAGAGCCTCAGAATTGCGCAATCGTATGTCTGAAAATATCCGCATTGTCGCGGTTATTGTAACGGAACTGAAACTCCGCAACGTAAAGCGGAAGGTACTTGCGGCTGACCTTGTGGTACGTGCCGACAACGCCGCGCTTAATCAGCGACCAAAAACCTTCAATCGTATTGGTGTGGATCGCACCGACAACATAGTTCTTTGCCTGATGGCGCACGGCATGATGCGGATAATCTTTGTTCAGGCGGCGATAAGCGGAATGCTCATCGGTGTTGAGCAGGCTAACGTCAGTCGAAACGACCTCGCGGACGAACTGTTCAAAGGTTTCTGTCTTTGTGTTTTCGATCACGCGAGCCACAACGTTCCCCTTGCGTTGTGCGGCACCAATCACGATGAACTTGTCGGAACCTTCACCGCCAACGCCACCCTTTTTCTTGTTCCAATGGCGGTTTTTGTCGTGACCGCCGATGTAGGTTTCATCGACCTCTACAATTCCTATGAGCTTGCGGAAGTTCTTGTCCGCCAAACCCGCACGAATGCGGTGTGTCATGAAAAGCGCCGTGCGATACGAGCCGAAGCCCATCGTGCGGTAAATTTGATGCGAGGAAACGCCTTTCTTGCTCGTCAGCATCGTGTGGATGACGCGAAACCAAACACGAAGCGGCTTGTTTGTGTTCTCAAAGATCGTTCCGACAAGCACAGAGAAGCGGTAGCCCGTCGATCCGCCAGGGGCGCAATCCGTGCACTGCCAATGATATGGGCGCGACGGAAGCTCGTAGGGTTCTACAGCGCCGCAACGTGGACAATGAACGCCTTGCGGCCAGCGGTTTTTCGTGAGGTAGGCCAAGCAGGCATCTTCATCGGGGAACATTGCTTCCCATTGGGGGATAGTCATTTGGTGAATGCGTTTGCTCGTACCCATGCCCGTTCTCCATCTGATGAGGAGAATTTAGGGAAGGAAACCGCTTATGTCAAGTAGTGCACAATCGCCCTTGAGGGAGGGTCGACAAAATTCGAGTGCAGCGAAGAATTTTTCGGGGAGGGGCTATGCGCCGCACTCGCGCCCCTCCCCTCCCCGAAATGTTCTTCTCACTGCGTTCGAAGAAAATTATCGACTCTCCCTCAAGGGGAGTGTTGGGACCTTCAACTCGCTTTCTTTTCGTTGATTCCGCTCTTGCCGAATCTTCCAACTGCGTCTGATTGTGTTCCATGTGGGAGCCGCTCCTCGACTTCCATGCGTGCCTGAATCACCTCGCGCAAGCGCTCCGGCGTGCTCTGGGCCGCAGCCATCTCGGTCGGGACGGACATTGCCCGCGCACCGCGCTCCCACGACGTCAGGATTTCGAGCCGTTCGACATCGGACAATCTGCGGTCGCGCAACACGTCCTGCGGGCGGGGATAAATGCGCGAGGGATCGAGCTTGGCGTCTTCAACCAGCCGATTGTTCTTCATTGTAAATCCTCCATCGCGCCCAATAACAGAACGCCCCCGAAGCCGGGAGCGTTCCGTTATTTACAAGCGTGGCTCGCGGTCAGAATCGTCCGAGGAGCACGAGGATCAAAACGATCACCAGAACGAGGCCCAGGCCGCCGCTGGGGTAGTAACCCCACCCGCTGCTGTACGGCCAGGAGGGAAGCGCACCGAGAAGAAGAAGAACGAGAATGACAATCAGAATGGTACCGAGCACATGGCCCTCCCGCGTTGGATCAAATGTGAAACTCGCGGACATGGCGGAAAGTTCCGCCGTTCTGCGGTTTCACCGTCCCCGCGCGAGCGCCGGGTGGCTTGTCGTCGAGGAGGGTATCTGGGCCTTGTCCGCGCGCAGGGAAAAAGGAGCGATGTTGCCCGTCAGCGCGGTAAGAAAGCGGTCGCCCCATGTGGTGATGTCATTTGCCAGAAGCGCCGCGAACAATTCCTTGTGCCGCCTTTTGCGCTCCGCCAGGGGCATGGTGAGGGCGCCCGCGATGGCGCCGCCCACCGCATCGGGATCGTAAGGATTGACGATCAGGGCCGCGCGCAATTCGGCCGCGGCGCCGGCAAAGCGCGAAAGGATCAGCACGCCGGGATTGGTTTCATCCTGCGCCGCGACATATTCCTTGGCGACGAGATTCATTCCGTCACGCAGCGGCGCCACGAAGCCGACCCGCGCATCGCGGTAGAGCCCCGCCAGCGCCGTGCGGCTGTAAGCGCGCTTCACATAGCGCACCGGATTCCACGATGCATCGCCGTAAGAGCTGTTGATGCGCCCGGCCGCCGAATCGATCTGCTGTTCGATATCGGCGTATTCCGGAATTTCGGAACGGCTCTTGGGTGTGATTTGCAGATACGAAACCTTGCCGCGGAAATCCGGATGGGCGACGAGAAACCGCTCATAGGCTTCCAGGCGCAGGAGCAGGCCTTTGGAATAGTCGAGGCGATCCACGCCGATCATCATGGCGCCAGGAATACTCTGCGCCACTTTCTTCACGAACGACGACCGCGCGGCGCGGCGCGCGCGGCGGTTGAACGCCATGGTCTCGACGCCAACGGGAAACGTTCCGATGCGCATGCTGCGGTCTTCGCCGGCCGGGCTGCGCGGGATGTGCGACGGCATGCCCAATTCTTTCGCCAGATAGCGCGCGAAATTGGCCGCGTCGTCGTCGGTCTGGAATCCCACGAGATCGTATTGCGTGAGCGACGGGATCAGCCGTTCATGATTTGGCATGGCGGTGAGGATTTCTGGCGGCGGCATCGGGATATGCAGAAAGAAGCCGATGCGGTTGTCGTGACCGCGCTCGCGCAGCGCCTTGGCCAGGGGGATCAGGTGATAGTCGTGGACCCACACAACATCATCCGGCTTCAGAACCTTGTGCAGTTCGTCCGCGAAATGATCGTTGACGCGCAGATAGCCGGAGAGTTCGCGCCGGGTAAATTCCGCGAGGTCCAGCCGGTAATGCAAGATCGGCCACAACACGCGATTGGCGAAACCGTTGTAATATTCCTGATAATCCTCATCGCTGAGATCGGTGACGATATAGGTCATCGAGCGCGTCTTGATCGTGCGCGTGCGCACTTCGCCCTCGGGCTTCACATCGCCGCTCCAGCCGAGCCAGGTGCAGCGGTGATTTTTCAACGTGGCATGCAAAGCGACCTCAAGTCCGCCCGCGCGAATGCCGCTGCCGGGCGAAGGAACGCCGACGCGATTGGAAACTATGAAGACGCGTGCCAATACCGATCCTCCCAGCTTCGCGACAACCGCATGCCCGAAGTGATGAGCCCGGCCATCGAATAGGTCTGCGGGAAATTCCCCCACAAAGCCCCGGTTCGCGGGTCCACATCTTCCGAGAGCAGGCCATAGTGGTTTCGGCAGTTTAGCGCGGTGCGGAACATGTCGCGCGCTTCATCCACACGCCCGAGAAGCCACAAAGCATCGACCAGCCAGAAGCGGCAGACCAAGAATGCGGTTTCCGGAAGCCCGAAATCATCCTCGCCCGCATAACGCATAACGTGGTCTTCACGCAGGAGTTCCCGCATGATGGCATCCAACGTGCCAACGAAACGCGGGTCTTTCGCATCGATCAGTCCCAGCTCCGGCAGCAGCAGAACGCTGGCGTCGAGATCGTCGCTGCCCGCCGCCACGGTAAACGCGTTGCGCTTTTCATTGAAGCAGCGCTCCAGAATGGCTGCCTGGATCATGTCGGCAATCTTGTTCCAATGCGTTGCGCGGTCGGTCAGGCCGAGGCGCGCGGCGATGGCGCCGACGCGGCTGACGCCGGCCCAGCACATGGCTGCGGAGTGAGTATGCACGCGCTTGCGACCGCGATATTCCCAGATGCCGGCATCGGGCTCGAGCGCCAGTTCGGCGGCCTTGTTGCCGAGCTTTTCCAGAAGCTGGAATTCCGCGATCCCGGCGGGGCGTGGCAGGCGCCGGTCGAAGAACATCGGCGTCGCGGCGAGGATCACACTGCCATAGGCATCGTGCTGCACCTGATCGACGGCGGCGTTGCCGACACGCACCGGCCCGTGGCCCTGATAACCCGCAAGCTGGGAGGCGAGGCGTTCGGGGAGCGGTTCGTTCGGCACGATGCTATAAACCGGCTTCAGCTCGCCAATGTCTTCGGTGGCGATGCCGAACGTGTAGGTGATGAAATCTTCCATTGTGCGCGTGGCGCCAATGCGGTTGAGCGCCTTCACGACGAAATAGGCATCACGCAACCAGCAATATCGGTAGTCCCAGGTGCGGCCCGAATTGGGTGCTTCGGGAATCGACGTGGTGTGTGCCGCGACGATGGCGCCCGTCTCCTCGAAATTGCTGAGTTTGAGCGTGATGGCGGCGCGGATGATCGCTTCCTGCCAGTCATAGCCGATCGAAAGACGGCGCACCCATTCCAGCCAGTATTCGCGCGTGCGTTCCAGCATTTCGCGGCAGGTGATGGAAAGATCGCCGGGAAACGGCTCATCGGGCCCGAACACGATATGGATCGGGCGCGTCAGCAGGAACGGCGACTCGCGGTCGATGCAGGAGAGCGGCGCATCGGTCGTGACGCGCATCGCCGCGTCGGTGCCGCCATAGCGGATGTGATTGCTGCCCAGCGCGCCGCGCGCCATGGGCTCCCCATAGTTGCAGGTCGGGCGCACGCGGATGGTGATGCGCGGCAATCCGCTGAGCGGCTCGATTATGCGTATGAGCTGCGGCGCGCGCGTGATGCGACCGAAATTGCGAAAGCGCGGCGCGTAATCGGTGATGCGCAGCGAGGAGCCGTCTTCCGCCGTCAGGATCGTGGTGACGATGGGCGTGTTGCGCGCGTATTCCGACTGGCTCTCCACGAATTTGTCGAGCAGTACGTCGGAAAAGCCTTTTTCTTCGTCGCCCGCCAGCAAGCGGCTGAAAACCGGATCGCTGTCGAAACGGGGAAAACACCACCAGAGCAGCCGCGCCTTCGTATCGAGAAGGGCTGCGGTGCGGCAGTTTCCGATCACGGCAAGATCGAGTCCTTGCGCATCCATCATTCTTCTCCGTGCCGGGCTGCGAGGATGGAAAGCTTCTCGCGCAGCGCCTGCGGGGTTTCGATCATCGCCTGTGCGCCCGGAAGCAAACGTCCAACGGAAACGCCTAGGCCGCGAAATTCGCCCAGCGCGGCAAAAGCGTCTTCGTCCGTCGTGTCATCCCCGAAGAACACCGGGCGGCGGCCTGAGAATGGCGCCTCGTTCATAAAGCGTCGCAAGGCCGTGCCTTTGTTGAACGCGCCAGACTTGATTTCGGCAATCGCCTTGCCGTGCAGAAGTTCGAATCCGGGCGGCAATTGCATTAGCCGCTCATGCAGAAGACGAAGCAGCGGCTTCTTCTGTTGCGGCGCCATGCGATAGTGAAAGGCGAGCGTGTAGATCTTGTTTTCCTCGATCACGCCCGGCAGCAACGCTGGTACGTCTTTAAATCGAGAGACGGTTTCGGGCGACAGCGGTGGAGCGCCGTGCTCGACCGGCCCGTTCTGCTGAAGACGCATTTCCGCGCCGTGACAGCCGGCCGTCGGCAAGAGGAGAGGCGCAAAGCGCGTGTCGATGTCGCCGATGGGCCGCCCGCTGATGATGGCCAAGGCCCCGTTCGTGGCGCGGCTCAGCGTATGCAGATCCTTGCGCAGGCCCGAAGGCACATCAACCTCGTCCGGCGTATCCGCGATATCGAGCAGTGTTCCATCCACGTCAAAGATCAACGCGTCACGCGCAAAATCGATCTGTGGAAACCCATCCGTTAGCGTCGCATGCCGTGTGTTTGAAACGGCGGTCATTTTCGGTCGCGCACCGAACGGCGGGAGACATGTGTCTTACCCGGTTTGCGCGGCTGGGAAGCGTGCATGAGATTGAGCGCTGAATTCACCAGCGCGACATGCGAAAAGGCCTGCGGGAAATTCCCCAGCATTCGTTTGTTCACGGGATCGTATTCTTCCGCCAAGAGACCCACATCGTTGCGCAACTTCACGAGCTTCCCAAACAACTGCGATGCGGCTTTTTTGCGGCCAAGCAGCAGGTAATTGTCCACCAGCCAGAAACTGCAGGCGAGGAACGCGCCCTCGCCGGGCGGCAGTCCGTCTACGCCGGATGCGGTTTCGTAGCGCAGGATGACGCCGTCACGCTTCAGCCGTTTCACGATCTCGCGCACGGTGTTGCGGATGCGCGGATCGCTGGGGGGCAGAAAGCCGACAATCGCCAGCATCAGCAGACTCGCATCCATATGTGTCGAGCCGTATGTCTGCACGAAACATTTGCGCTTGTTATCGACGCCGTTCTTGCAGATGTCGGCGTGAATTTCGTCCGCGATTTTTTTCCAATGCTTGCGCGTTCGCGCAGGGATGGCCGCAGGAGAGCGTGCTGCACGGTCGAACGCGACCCACGCCATTGCCTTGGAATGTACGAAATGCTGCGGGTCGCCACGAATTTCCCAGATGCCTTCGTCGGGTTCGCGCCAGACTTTCTCCAGATGCGTCAGGAAGACGGCGAATATCTCCCGCCGGCGCGGATCGGGAGGTAACCCGCCGGCGCGCGCCTGCGCCATGACGTCGGCCAGCTCGCCATAGATGTCGATCTGAAGCTGCCGCGCTGCCGCGTTGCCGATGCGCACGGGCTTGGAGTTTTCGTAACCGGGCAGCCAGTCGAGCACGTATTCATCGAGGCGGCGTTCTCCGGCGACGCCATACATGGTCTGGAATTGATCCGGGCTTCCCGCAATCGTGCGCATCAGCCAGCCTTGCCAGCGCAAAGCTTCTTCGGTGTATCCGGCGTTGAGAAAAGCGAGAAGCGTGAAGGTCGCATCGCGCAGCCAGCAATAGCGATAGTCCCAGTTGCGCGGTCCGCCGATCTGTTCGGGGAGCGATGTCGTGATGGCTGCCACCATGCCGCCGGTCTCCCGGAAGGTGAGGCCTTTCAGCGTGATCAGCGAACGGCGCACGATCTCGGCCCATTTGCCTTTTTGTTGATAGCGGCCGCTCCATTCGCGCCAGAACGTCTTGGTGTTTTCGAAGGCGGTTTCCACGGAGAGCGGCAGCGGCGGCGGCTCGTTCGACGGCGAATGCGTCAGCACGAAGGGCATGAATTCGCCCTCGCTGACGGTGAATGTGCCTTTCGTGTGCATGTCCTTGCCGGTGAGCCGCGCGGGTGTGCGCAGCGAGAGCATATTGGGCCCGGCGATGGCCGTGAGCGTGGCTTCGTCCGTGCGCGCGACCCACGGCACCGACAGGCCATAGTCGAAGCGGATGATGAGGTCCGTCAGAAACTTGACGACACCTTTGTCGCCGCGCACCAGGCGGATGATGCTGGAGTTCTCCGTGCCGACCGGCATGAAATCGATCAGTGTCGCGCGGCCGGTCTTCGTCGTGAAAGTGGTTTCAAGAATGAGACTGCCGTCGAAATAGCGGCGGCGGATTTTTGCCTCGTCCTTGGGCGCGATCGACCAGCAGCCGTTCTCGTCCGTTCCCAGCAGTCCCGCGAAACAGGCCGCGGAGTCGAAACGCGGCACGCAGAACCAGTCGATCGAGCCGGTCTTGCAGACAAGCGCTGCCGTGCGCAGGTCTCCGATCATTGCGTAATCTTCGATGCGCCCAGCCATGGTCAGCGGATCGCCCGCCATCCGCGGCCGTCACGTGCGAGCAGATCGTCGGCGGCTTTCGGGCCGGAACTGCCGGACGCGTAATTGGGAAAGTCGCCGTCTTTATCCTTGGCCCAGGCCTTCAGGATCGGATCGACGATTCCCCACGCCGCTTCCACCTGATCGGCGCGCTGAAACAGCGTTCCATCGCCGATGAAGCAATCGTAGAGCAAGGTTTCGTAACCGACCGCGGGCGCCTGCTGGAACCAGTCGGCATATTTGAAATCCATCGCCACGCTTTCCAGATTCATTTCCGGGCCGGGTTTCTTGGCGTTGAAGCGCAGGCGAATGCCTTCGTCGGGCTGGACCTGGATGATGAGCCAGTCGGAGCCCAGCGCATCCATCGGCGTATCGCGGAACAGCGCCAGCGGGGCTTCGCGAAAGCGGATAGCGATTTCGGTTGTGCGCTTGGGGAGGCGCTTTCCCGTGCGCAGATAGAACGGAACACCGGCCCAGCGCCAATTATCGATCATCAGCCGCAGCGCCACGAACGTCTCGACATTGGAATCCTTCGCGACTTTCTCTTCATCGCGATAGGCCTGAACCTTGGTGTCGCCGATCTGACCGGCGCCATACTGGCCGCGCACCGCATTGTCGATTGTGAGCGGATGCATGGCCTTGAACACTTCGGCCTTCTTGCCGCGGATCACATCGGCGTCGAAGGACGATGGCGGTTCCATCGCCGTCATGGCGACAAGCTGGAACAGATGATTGGGCACCATGTCGCGCAACGCGCCCGTGACTTCGTAAAAATCACCGCGCCTTTCGACACCCACCGTCTCGGCTACCGTGATCTGCACATGATCGATGCGGTCGCGGTTCCAGATGGGCTCGAACAATCCATTGGCGAAGCGCAGCGCCATGATGTTCTGCACCGTCTCTTTTCCGAGGAAATGATCGATGCGGTAAATCTGCGCTTCGCGCAGGGATTTCAGGATGCGCCGGTTCAGCGCCTTGGCGGAGTCGAGGTCGTGGCCAAACGGCTTTTCGATCACCACGCGCCGCCACGCATCGTCTTTCTCTTTCAGCAGTTCGGCTTTTCCCAACGCATCGACCACCGGGCCGAAAAACCGGTCGGCGACGGCGAGATAGAACAACACATTGCCGCCAAGATTGCGTTCCTTGTCGCAGGCCGCAATGCGGTCGCGAATGTCGGTATAGGTTTTCTCTTGCGTGAAATCGCCGCGCAGGTAGCTCATCGTATCGGCAAGGCGCTTCCAGATGGTGTCGTCGATCTTGTTTTCGCTGGCCTCGCTGCTCTTGACCGTCAGCGTCTGCATGAAGTCGCGCAGCTCTTTGCGCCAGGTCCCGGTGTCCTTGTCGTTGTGATCGACGCCGATGAGCGCGAAATTCTCGGGCAGCAATCCGCTTCGCGTGAGGTTGTAGAGCGCCGGCACGATCAGGCGTTTCGTGAGATCGCCATTGGCCCCGAAGAGGACCATAGCGCAGGACGGCGGCGGCTTGATCTCGCTCATGTCTTGGGCTTCGGCGCCAATCCGCACTCCAGCGCGCCTTCGATATGGCCGCCGAATTCGTTGCGCATGGCGGACAGAAGCTTGTCGCCAAAACTGTGATCGACGCGCGAACGAAAGCGCGCGAACAGCGCCGCCGCCATCACATTGGCCGACACGGCTTCCTCGACCGCCGCATCCAGCGTCCAGCGTCCTTCGCCGGAATCATCCACATAGCCGCGGAATTCTTCGAGTTTCGGACTCTTGGCCAGTGCGATGGCGGTCAAGTCCAGCAGCCAGGAGGAAATCACGCTGCCGCGCCGCCACACCTCAGCGATGTCCGGCAGATCGAGTTCGAAGCGCTCGTCCGCAGGGAGCGCTTCATTCGATTTGCCGCGCAAGATGTCGAAACCTTCGGCATAGGCCTGCATCAGCCCGTATTCGATGCCGTTGTGAATCATCTTCACGAAATGGCCGGAACCGGAAGACCCGGTGTGGATGTAGCCGTGCTCGGCGCGCGGATCGCGTCCTTCGCGGCCATGGGTGCGCTCGATGGTGCCGAGGCCTGGCGCAAGCGCCGAAAAAATCGGATCGAGGCGCGTGACAACATCCGGTTCGCCGCCGATCATCATGCAATAGCCGCGCTCGGCACCCCACACGCCGCCCGACGTGCCGACATCGACGTAATGAATGCCCTTTTCCAGCAGCGCCTTCGCGCGCCGGATATCATCTTTATAAAAAGAATTGCCGCCATCGATGATGACGTCGTCCTTGGCGAACAATTCGCCGAGTTTGGCGACCGTCTCTTCGGTCGGCACGCCGGCCGGCAGCATGACCCATGCGACGCGCGGCGGCGTCAGAAGTTTTACGAATTCCTCCAGCGACGCGGCGCCCTTCGCCTTGGCTTTCGCCAGTGCTGCCACGGCGTCCGCGCTGCGGTCGAAGACGACGACATCATGGCCGCGCTTGAGAAGACGATGGGCGATGTTGCCGCCCATGCGCCCCAATCCGATGATTCCGATTTGCATGATGTGCCCCTTAACCCAGCGCCGCGGCGATGGCTTCGCCCAGCGCCCGCAACCCGCTTTCGGTGTTTTTCAGATGCACGCGAAGCGTTCGCCGTTTGCGTTCGCCGAGAACCTTCAGATCGCCGAGCGCCGCCGCCAGCTCCACCGTTCCGAAATCGATCTTGCGGCCAGGGATCGCGAGCGGCTCGGTATGATCCGTCGTGATGGTTAGGAACACGCCGCTGTTAGGCCCGCCCTTATAGGCCTGCCCGGTCGAGTGCAGGAAGCGCGGGCCGAATTCCGCGCAGGTCGCGACTTTCTTCGCGTCGCGCACGCGCAGTCGCATCGTCTGAAGCGCTGCGTCGTTCGCCTCGCTGTTCTCGATGAAGGCGAGCAAGGCGAAATAATCGCCGTCTTTCAAAAGCGCGAGATATGATTTTAGTATCGCGGCGAGGCTGTCGCCTTTCGCACCCTGATCAGAATAGACGCTCACCAACGCGTCGGACCAGATTGGTGCAGGCACATCCAGTTTGCCGGTCTTCTCGAAACCGTCCGTCAGCGCGCGCGCGCCGACTTTCGCGGCTTCCACATCCGGCTGGTCGAACGGATTGATGCCGATCACGGCGCCGGCCGTCGCGATGGCGATCTCCCACAGATAGAAGAGCTGGCCGAGCTGGTAGGAATCCTCGATCGCCATTCGGATGACCGGATGGCCTTGCTCCTCGAGCGCCGCCAGCTTGGCGGATGGATCTTCCGCGCCGGTCAGATGCATGTGCACGAAAACGCGATCCTTGCCGTAGCAGGCCGCCTTGCCGAGCTTCTCGCGATCCACCGGAACGAGCCCCTTTCCCTGCTTGCCGGTGGATTCCGCGATCAACTGCTCGAGCCAGGTGCCGACGCTGGACAGTGCGTCGGAGGTGAGGATGGTGATCTTGTCGCGTTTGAATTTGGTGGCGAGCACGCCCAGCGCGATGCCGAGGCGCATGCCGGGATTGGCCGATGGCGGAACGAGCGGCCCGCAGCTCTTCATCATCTTGCGCGTTTCGCGCAGCAGCCGCGCCACGTCGAGTCCCATGACGGCGGCCGGAATCAAACCAAATTTGGACAGAACCGAATAACGGCCGCCGATTTGCGGCTCGCCATAAAACAGGTGCGCGAAGCCCTTTTCCTTCGCCAGCGCTTCCAGCTTGGAGCCGGGATCGGTGATGGCGATGAATTGCTTCCCGGCATCGCTGCGCGTTTTGGAGGCGAGACCGTAGAAATAGTCGAACAGGATATTGGGTTCGAGCGTCGTTCCGGATTTGGAAGAAACGATGAAACCGGTTGAGCCGATCTTGATCGCCTTTTCAACGCTGCGAATCTGATCGAGGTCGGTCGAGTCCAGCACATGCAGGTTCGGCCAGCCCGGCTTGGGGCCCAGCACCAGGCGCAGAACTTCGGCGCCGAGGCTCGATCCGCCCATGCCAAGCAGAACCACATCGGTCAGCTTCGCGGCTTCCAGATTGGCCACGAAATCGCGCATGGCGCCCAGATCGTCCATTTCGCGATCCACCACATCGATCCAGCCAAGCCATTTGTCTTCGTCCGCGCCGGTCCAGAGCGATTTGTCTTTCGCCCAGAGCCTGCGTGCATCGCCGCTAGTCGCGCGCGCCGCGATCTCATCTTCTACCGGCTTCTTCGCTTCGCCCAGCGCGTAGCTCACCGTGGCGACCGCATTGCCCAAAAGTTTGGCGCGCTTGTCCGCGAGCGGGCCATAAATCTTGTCCGCCGCCTCGGCGAATTTGGCGACGCCGTCCTTGACGAGTTCGTCGGTGATGTCGTCCAGCGAGATGCCGAACACTTCCAGCGTCTTCAGAGCTTTCTCCGCATCCGCGACGCCGTCTTCCAAAGCCGCGCTCGGCGTTCCGTGATCGCGGAACGCATCCATGGTTTCGGGCGGCATGGTATTGACCGTGTCCGGCCCAATCAGCGTGTCCACATAGAGCGTGTCGGAATAGTCTTTGTTCTTGGTGCCGGTGGAGGCCCAGAGCAGCCGCTGCCTGCGCGCGCCGCGCGCCGCCAGCTTCTCCCAGCGCGGGCCGGCAAAGATTTTCTTGTACATCTGATAGGCGAGCTTCGCGTTCGCGACGGCGACCTTGCCGCGAATATCGGCGAGTGCCTTGCCGTCCTTGCCCGGTTCGTCCTGCAGCTTCTTGTTGATGCGCTCATCGGCCAGCGTGTCGATGCGGCTGACGAAGAAGCTGGCGACGCTGGAGATGTGCGCGAGGTCTTCATCCTGCGGGCGCATTTCCAGCCCCGCGACGTAGGCCTCCGCGACCTTGCGATAGGCTTCGCGTCCGAACAGCAGCGTGATGTTGATGTTGATGCCCGCGCTGGTGAGATCGCGAATTGCTGGCATTCCGGCATCGGTGCCGGGCACTTTCACCATCAGATTGGGTTTGGCGATTTCCGCCCATAAGGATTTGGCTTCGGTGATAGTCGCCTTGGTATCCATCGCGATATAGGGCGAGACTTCGATGCTGATAAAACCATCCGCGCCTTTGGTGCGGTCATAGACAGGGCGGAATGCATCGGCGGCGTCCTTGATGTCCTGCACGGAGAGCTTGCGGAAGATGGTGCCCACATCGAGGCCCAGTTCGACAAAGCGCTTGATATCGGCGTCATAGGCCGTGCCCTGCGACAGCGATTTCTGGAAGATGGAAGGATTGGACGTCATTCCGCCGATGCCGTCGGTCTCGATCAGCTTTTGAATTTCGCCCTTGGCGATCATCTCGCGACTCAGGAAATCGAGCCACACGGATTGGCCAAGCGCTTCGAGCTGTTTCAAACGATTCATAAATCGCCCCATGCGTGAAGTGGTCTTATCGGGCAGTGATTCAAAATGCCGTGCATCATATTGCGCGACGCTCGGGTTGGACGAGGGCTGATTTGGGGCAAGCCCCAGATTTCTTGAACGCCCCGAGCGGTTTATCGTTCCGGATCCGGCGCTGGCGCCCATGCGCCGATGGATTAAGCTGGCGCCGAGACATCGAACGGCCGGCCCTCCATGAAAATCGATTTACTATCGCCGGAAAGCTTCGCGGCCGGCCATCCCTTCGCGCAATATCAATGGCTGCGCGAGAACGCGCCGGTATTCTGGCATGAGGAGCCGGATGGCAAGGGCTTCTGGGCGGTGACCCGCTACAAGGATGTGTGGGAGGTGGACCGCAATTTCTCGGCGTTTTCGTCCGAGCCCACCATCATGATCAGCGATCCGGCGGCGGAAGCGGCGATGGGCTTCGGCGGCTACAAGATGATGCTGATGATGGACCCGCCGCAGCACACCGCCTACCGCAAGCTCATCCGCAGCGAGTTCACCTTGCCGGTATCAGCGGATCGCACGCCGCGCATGAACGCGCTGGCGCGGCAGATCGTGGACGGCGTGATCGAGAAAGGCGAATGCGACTTCGTCAGCGCGGTGGCGGGCGAGATGCCGTCCTATGTCATCGCCGAGCTGCTCGGCATTCCGCTGGAGGACGGGCGCGAACTCTACAAACTGACCGAGGCGATCCACACCTCGCCCGAAACGCAGGAAGCCAATGCCGGCGGTATGGCCGTGCTCAAGATGTTCGATTACGGCCGCAAGGTGATTGAGGAAAAGCGCGCGCGGCCCAAGGACGATCTCGCCACCAAGCTCTTGATGGCCGAAGTGGACGGCAAGAAGCTCGATGACATCGAATTTCTGCTGTTCTTCCTGTTGCTGGTGGATGCGGGTGGTGACACGACGCGCAACCTTTTGTCGTCCGGGTTGATCGCGCTGTTCGACAATCCCGATCAGCTGGTGTGGTTGAAAGCGGATCTGCCGGGCCGGGTGGCAAGCGCGCGCGAGGAATTGTTGCGCTACACCGCGCCGGTCATCTATATGCGCCGCACCGCGAAACACGACACGCTGCTGGGCGGCGAACAGATTCAGGAAGGCCAGAAGGTCGTGATGTATTTCGGCTCGGCCAATCGCGATCCGGACAAATTCGCACAGCCCGATGTGCTCGATCTCTCGCGCACGCCCAACGAACACGTCGCCTTCGGCACCGGCCCGCATGGCTGCCTCGGCCAGCACATCGCCCGCATCGAGATAGATGCGATCCTCATGGAGGTGCTGACGCGTATGCACGACCTGGAAATTGTCGGCGCACCGGAATGGCTGCCATCGAATTTCATTTCCGGCCCGAAGCATTTGCCGGTGAGGTTCAAGCCGGCTGCGAGAGCCGAGAGCTGACTTGTCATGGCCCGCCGGAGTGCGGGCCACCCAGTTGAAACGAGTCCAATTCTGAAAAGTGAGGCGCAGGCGTCACCCGGATGGCCCACATTTGTGGGCCATGACAACCGAGGTTATTGCCTAGCCAAACAGATGGCTCGCTGAAAGCCCATCGAAGATAAACTGCATCGCCAGCGCGGCGAGGAAAATTCCTGAGACGCGCGCGATGACATTCGCGCCGGTGACCCCAAGCACGCGCATGATGCGGTCGGACAGAAGCATCGCAAGGAAGGTGAAGCCGATCATCAGAACCAGCGCCGCCAGCACGAGCAGTCCGTCCGTCGCGCTGTGCGTCTTGCCCATCAACAGCACGATGGCGGTCATGCTGCCGGGACCGGCGGTGAGAGGAATGGCGAGCGGGAAGATTGCGATGTCAGTCTGAAGCTTTGCTTCGTGCTCTTCCGTGCTGGTAATCGAGGAGATCGCCGAATGCTGCGCCAGCAGCAAATCCGCGGAGACCATCAGCAGCAACACGCCGCCGGCCGTGCGAAAGGCGGGCAGGCCGACGCCGATCAGCGAGAGCAGCTGAATTCCGCCGACCGCAAAAGCAAGCAGTACGCCCAGCGCCGTCGCCGCCGCGATGATCGCGAGCGTGCGCTTGTGCGCGGCGCTCATGCCCGGCGTGAGCGCCAGAAACATGGACGCGACTTCCACCGGCCCGATGGCGACGAACAACGTGGCAAGCGCGGTGGGAAAGATGTGGAACATTCTATCCCTTCAGGAACGCGGTCATGGCGGGCAGCGCCGTACGATCCTGAAGCATAAACAAATGTCCGCCTTCAAAGAAGGCGAGCTGGGCGCCTTTGATACGGCTGGCGAGATTGTGCTGCGTCTGCGGTATAGCAATGCCGTCATATTTTCCGGCCGCGATCATTACCGGGCAATCGATCTGGTTTAAGCGATCCCAGGCATCGTGTGCGGAGCGGGCCGCGAGTTGCCGCCGCGCGCCCATGGCGTGGCCCGGCTCGTCCGCATAGGGATCGGCGGCGGCGAAATCGACGAACATCTTGTATTGATCGGGATTGGCCTCGGCCCAATCCGAGTCGCGCCGCGTATCGGTAATCGGAATCATGTGGCGCGCGCGTTCCTCGCGGTTCATGTGGTCGATCTCGTGAAATGGAAACGATGCGCCGCCTGCGCCGCCCGGCGAGGTGCAGGCGAGCACAAGGCGTTTCACGCGTGCCGGATGCCGCAGCACCAATTCCTGCGCTACCATGCCGCCGAACGACACGCCGCAGACGTTCGCACCGTCCCATCGCGCAAAATCCATCAGCCGCGCCGCGTCATCGGCATAGTCGGCCATCGTGTACACAGTGTCTGGTTTGGAAGTCTGACCCAGTCCGCGCTGATCGTAAGCCAGCGTGTCGAAGTTCTTGGGAAATGGCCCATCCATCACGCTCGGCTTCGCGCGCAGATTGCTGCCGGTGCCTGAAATGAAAAGCAACGACGCTCCCGCGCCGCTGCGTTCATAATAGAAGTCCAGCGAGCCGATCTTCGCGAACGGCATGCTTACTGGAACACCTCAAACAGCCCCGCGCCGCCCATGCCGCCGCCGATGCACATGGAAACGACGGCGTGCTTCGCCTTGCGGCGGCGGCCTTCCAGCAAAACATGACCGGTGAGACGCGCGCCCGTCATGCCGAAGGGATGACCGATGGCGATGGAGCCGCCATTCACATTGTATTTCTCCGGATCGATGCCGAGCTTGTCGCGTGAATAAAGACATTGCGACGCGAAGGCTTCGTTCAATTCCCACAGATCGATGTCATCGACCTTGAGGCCGTGGCGTTCCAGCAGACGTGGGATCGCGAACACCGGACCGATGCCCATTTCATCCGGCTCGCAGCCCGCAACCGCCCAGCCCTTGAACAGGCCCAGCGGCTGAAGCCCGCGCTTCTCCGCTTCCTTGGCTTCCATCAGCACCACCGCGGCGGCGCCATCGGACAGCTGCGACGCGTTACCGGCGGTGACGAATTTGCCGGGACCTTTCACCGGCTCCAGCTTCGACAGTCCTTCAAGCGTCGTGTCGGGGCGATTGCATTCGTCGCGATCCACCGTGTAATCGACGAAGGATTCTTCCTTCGTCTCCTTGTTGACGACTTTCATCTTGGTTTTCACCGGAATGATTTCGTCCTTGAACTTGCCCGCCTGTTGCGCGGCGGCCATGCGGCGCTGCGATTCCAGCGAATACTCATCCTGATATTGGCGCGAGAGATTGTAGCGCTTCGCCACCACATCGGCGGTGTCGATCATCGGCATCCAGAAATCCGGATACATTTCGGTCAGGCGTTCCGAACGTCCGCCGCCGCCGCCGCCCTGATAGGTGATGGAGTCGACGCCCGATCCCACCATGATCTGCGCACCGTCATCTTTAATATAGCGCGCCGCGATGGCGATGGCGTTGAGGCCCGATGAGCAGGCGCGGTTTACGGTCACGCCCGATGTCGTCACCGGCAGGCCAGCGAGCAGCGCCGCGGCGCGCGCGACATTGCCGGACGCGGCGACACAGCCAGAGACCACATCTTCCACATCCTTCGGATCGACCTTCGAGCGCTTCACCGCCTGCTCGATGGCGGCGCCCAGAATGGTCATGTTCGAGGTATTGTTGAATCCGCCTCTGCCAGCCTTGGCCAGACCTGTTCGCGCATATGAGACCACTACAGCTTCACGCATTTTTATTTCCTCCGTTTTCCAATTTCCTACTTCGTTGCCGTCCCGGACGAGCGTAGCGAGATCCGGGACCCATTGCGCCGCGTCTCGATGGGTCCCGGCTCAGTGTGCTGCTCACCCAGCACTTGGCCGGGATGAAAGTAATTATTTCAAATCCTGGAAGCGTTTTCCCTCCGCCACCATTTTTTCCAGCAGCGCGCTCGGCTTGAACACGTCGCCCATCTGGCTCTGCCACTCCTTCATCTTGGCGAGGACCTTATCGAGGCCGATCGTGTCGCCATAGAACATCGGACCGCCGCGATAGACCGGCCAGCCGTAACCGTTGATCCAGACGATATCGATGTCGGATGCGCGGATGGCTTTGCCTTCATCCAGAATCTTCGCGCCTTCGTTGATCATCGGATAGATGCAGCGCTCGACGATTTCCTCGTCGCTGATGGTGCGCGAGTTCACGCCGGACTTTTTGCGGAACTCCTCGATGATCTCGGCGGTGACAGGCGAGGGCTTGTTGTTGCGGTTCTCGTCGTAATCGTAATAGCCCTTGCCGGTTTTCTGGCCGCGGCGGTCGAGTTCGCACAGGCGGTCGCGGATGGTTTCGCCCTTGCTGTTCTCTTTCGCCCAACCGATGTCGAGGCCCGCGAGATCGCTCATCTGGAATGGGCCCATCGGGAATCCGAAATTGTAGAGCGCACGATCCACGTCCCACGGCATCGCGCCTTCCATAACGAGCTTCTGGGCTTCGCGCTGGCGCTGCGACAGCATGCGATTGCCGACGAAGCCGGGCGCAACGCCGACCAGCGCGGCGATCTTGCCGATCTTCTTGGCGATTTGCGTGGCAGTGGCGACGACGGATTTGGAGGTCTTCGCGCCGCGCACATTCTCCAGCAGCCGCATCACATTGGCGGGCGAGAAGAAGTGCATGCCGATAACCGATTCCGGCCGCTTAGTGGCGGAAGCGATCTCATCGACGTTGAGATAGGACGTGTTCGACGCCAGCACCGCGCCCTGCTTCACAATGCGGTCCAGCTTCGCAAAAACATCCTTCTTGATGTCCATGCGCTCGAACACAGCTTCGATCACCATGTCCACATTGGCGAGGTCTTCGAGCTTCAAGGTCGGCGTGAGCAGCGCCATGCGCTTTTCCACGTCATCCTGCGTCATGCGGCCTTTCTTGGCCGTGTTCTCGTAATTCTTGCGGATGGTGGCGACGCCGCGATCCAGCGCGTCCTGCTTCATCTCCACGATGGTCACGGGAATGCCGGCATTAAGGAAGTTCATCGAGATGCCGCCGCCCATCGTGCCCGCGCCGATGACGCCAACCTGTTTGACGGGGATCGTCGGCGTGTCGTCCGGCACATCCGGAATCTTCCACGCCTGCCGCTCCGCGAAGAACACATAGCGTTGCGCCGCCGACTGGTTGCCGGTCATCAGCTCCATGAACAATTTGCGTTCCGTTTTGAGACCTTCTTCGAAGGGTAGGTTCACCGCCGCTTCGATGCACTGGATGTTGTATTCGGGGGCAAGGAAGCCGCGGAATTTGCGCGCGTTCTCCTTGCGGAAATTGGCGAAGATCTCCGGCTTGCCGCGCGCCGCTTCCACTTTCGCGTTGTTGTCGCGCACTTTCTTGAGCGGGCGATGCTTGGCGACGACATTGTGCGCGAAGGCTACGGCCACTTCCTTCAGTTTGCCTTCCGGCGCCAATTCATCGACCAGGCCGACGTCGAGACATTGCTTCGCGCCGACGTGTTTGCCGCTCGTCACCATGTCGAGCGCGGCTTCGGGGCCGACGATGCGCGGCAGGCGCTGTGTGCCGCCCGCGCCGGGAAGAAGTCCTAGCGCCACTTCCGGCAAACCGCATTTCGCGCTCGGCACCGCGACGCGGTAATGCGCGCAGAGCGCCACTTCCAAGCCGCCGCCCAGCGCCGTGCCATGAATCGCCGCGATCACCGGCTTGGGCGAACCCTCGATGATGTTCTCGACTTCGAACAGGCTGGCGCCCTTCGGCGGCTTGCCGAATTCGCTGATGTCTGCGCCGGCGATGAAGGTTTTGCCTTCGCAAATGAGCACGATGGCTTTCACGCTCGCATCGGCGATGGCCGCCTTGACGCCCTCGGCGATGCCGTCGCGCACCGGCGCGGAAAGAGCATTCACCGGCGGCGAATTGAGCGTGACGATCGCGATATCGCCGTCCTTTGAAAGGTCGGTCACCGCATTGATGGCGGTCATGGTGTCCCCCTTAACCCTGATGTTTTTTGCATAGCAACATGGCGGCCGTGCCGGAGTCCAGCCGGTGGAAAGAACGGTAGTGTCCTTTTGTGGACGGCCCCTGCATTGCAAGGATTTTCTTTGACGATCTGGAAGCTTGGTCGGGTGCAGTCTTTTGTCCGGCCTATCTGTTGCGGCCGATAAGACCGCTGGCCTTGATGTAGTCCGCGGA